>Ga0247831_1000143_pt1 | contig 158138 bp, 146 predicted proteins | sample LaCruzMarch2015__9_FD_192406 | JGI IMG/M metagenome (GOLD analysis project Ga0247831, IMG submission 192406) | Freshwater microbial communities from meromictic Lake La Cruz, Castile-La Mancha, Spain - LaCruzMarch2015_1m | ecosystem: Environmental > Aquatic > Freshwater > Lake | place: Spain... | reverse complement strand
TGGCCGCTGCACCGATTGCCGATCCCAAGGCACGCAGTGCCCGTTTGGTGATCGAGGGCGATGTGCCCAGCCCGATGAATCCGCCGCCGGGGTGTCACTTTCACACCCGTTGCCCCTACGCCGAAGCCCGTTGCAAGGTGGAGGATCCACCGCTGCAGGAAATCGCCCCCGGCCATGTGGTGGCTTGCCATTTGCGCACCCCGGCCAAGCTTGCTGCGCCAGCGCTGGCATGAGCGGCCATCCATCAATTCCCGACCCGTCTGCGCCAGTATCGGCCGCCATCTATGAGCGCCTCGGGGTGCCGCGGCGCATCAATGCCGCCGGTACCCTGACGCGGTTAGGCGGCAGTTTGATGGCGCCGGCCGTGCTGCTGGCCATGGCGCAGGCGGCCGAGGCTTCAGTCGACATTTCTGAGTTGCAGTCGGCCGCCAGCCGGGTGATCGCCGGCTGCACTGGAGCCCAAGCCGGCATCGTGACCTCGGGTGCAGCCGCCGGCCTCACGCTGGCGACGGCGGCTTGTCTGGCGGGCTGGGATGTCAACCGAATGGCGGCATTGCCCGATACCCGGGCCATGCCCAACCGCATCCTGATGGCCCGCACCCACCGCAACAGCTACGACCATGCTATTCGGCTGGCCGGCGCCACCATCGTCGATATTGGCCACAACGACCGTGGCACGGGCGCGGGCGTTCGCGGGCTGGAGCCCTGGGAGATCGAGGCAGCCATCGACGCCAACACCGCTGCGTTTCTGTTTGTGGCTACGGCCGAGACACTGGCTGACCTGCCAGCCGTACTTGACACTGTGCACCGCCACGGTCTGCCGGTGATCGTGGACGCCGCCGCGCAGTTGCCGCCGCGGCGCAATTTGAAAACCTTCATTGAGGCGGGTGCTGACCTGGTGGTGTTCAGTGGTGGCAAGGCCATTGGTGGCCCGCAGTCCACAGGTATCCTGGCCGGCCGGCGTGATCTGGTCGGCTCGGCCTTGGTCCAGATGATGGACATGGACGTGAGCCCGCAGACTTGGTCGCCGTCTGCCCTGATCGACCGCGACGCGCTCAAGGGCATACCGCATCACGGGATCGGACGTGGCTTCAAGGTGGGCAAGGAAGAAATCGCCGGGCTACTGGTCGCGCTAGAGCGCTTTGTCGATCGCGATGAAGAAGCCATTGCCGAGCAGTTCACGGCTCGCTTGCAGGCCATCGCTGCCGCATTGTCAGAGGCGCCTGCACTTACAGCACGGCTCATTGCCCGGGATGGCGTCGACCAGCATGTCCCATTGCTAGAACTGACGGTAGCGGGCTCGGCCCATGCCCTCAGCCGGCGGCTGCAACACGGCATGCCCCCGGTGCATCTTGGGGAGCGCCTGGCCCATCAGAATGTTTTAACCATCAACCCCCAGACTCTGCGCCCTGGCGACGATACCGTCCTGGTGCGCTGTCTCATCGAATCAAGTAGGAGTGCTGTATGAGCCATGACGACACAAGCCGCGACCTGCTGCTGCGAGGCGCACGCGTGATTGACCCATCGCAGGGCCTGGACAAGGTGAGCGATGTCCTGTTTTCACAGGGTGTTGTCGCCCAGATCGGGGTTGACCTGCCGGTACCGGCAGGGGCAGATGTGCGCGATGTAAGAGGCAAGGTGGTGACTCCCGGGCTGATCGACTTGCACACCCATGTGTATTGGGGCGGTACCTCGATCGGTGTCGATGCGGTGGCACTCGCACGGACCAGCGCCACCGCCACCTTTGTGGATGCCGGCACGGCTGGCCCGGGTAATTTCCCCGGTTTTCGCAAGCACGTGATCGAACCGGCGCTGCCAGTCCGAATCCTGCCGCTGCTCAATCTGTCGTTTGCGGGTATCTTTGCTTTTTCAGACACGGTCATGGTGGGTGAATCCGAAGACCTGCGCCTGCTCGATCTCAAGGAGTGCGTCCGGGTTGCGCGCGAAAACGCCGACCTGGTGGTCGGTATCAAGGTCCGGGTCGGCCGAGGGGCCAGCGGTAATGCAGGCATTGCACCCATGGACATGGCCTTGGAGGTGGCCGAAGCCACGGGGCTGCCTTTGATGGCTCACTTGGACCACCCACCACCGTCGCGCCTGGAGGTGATGTCGCGCCTGCGCAAAGGCGACATCCTGACCCACTGTTTCCGGCCGTTTCCCAATGCGCCCTCGCATCCGGGTGGCGGTGTGCGCCCGGAGGTCATGGCGGCGCGGGAGCGTGGTGTGATTTTCGATATCGGTCACGGCGCGGGGTCTTGCGGCTTTGCCACCAGCCGGGCCATGCTGGCCGCCGGCTTCAAGCCCGACGTGATCTCATCGGACGTGCATATTCTCTCGATCAATGGACCGGCTTTTGACCTGCTTCAAACCCTGGCCAAGTTCCACGCTCTGGGTATGACGCTGCCGGAAGTGGTGGCCTGTGGCACCAGCAATGCCGCCCGTGCCATCCGTCGCCCTGACCTGGGTTCCCTCAAGCCGGGTTCGGTCGGAGATGCCAGTATTTTCGAGGTGCTGACTGAACCGACCCAGTACAAGGATGTGGTGGGTGAGGTGATCACGGGTGATCACCGCTTCGCCGCCCGTGGCCTGGTGCTTTCGGGTCAGTGGTGGCATTAAGGTAAGCCTTGAGCCCGCCCGGCGCGATGCTGCGGCCATGTTCGACAAATCAATTCACAGGAGCTGAGCCATGGCCAATACCAGCCTGATTTTTACCGATATCGACTATGACCGCCAAGGCAAGCAGGTGGGCTGGTTGCACTTGCCGCACTCGGTCACCCGCTCCGCTTATGGCGCCCTTGCCATCCCCATCGCGGTGATTAGCAATGGCCCCGGACCCACCGTGTTCCTGATGGCCGGCAACCATGGCGACGAGTACGAAGGCCAAATTGTCCTGGCCAAATTGATCCGTGAGCTTGAACCCGAGCACATCAAGGGCCGGGTCATCATCCTGCCTGCCGCCAATTTGCCGGCTGCCATGGCAGGAACCCGGGTCTCGCCGATTGACCAGGGCAACCTCAATCGCGCCTTCCCGGGCGACCCCCAGGGCACCCCCACCTTTGCCATTGCGCATTACATTGACAGCGTGCTGTACCCGATGGCTGACTTCCACCATGACCTGCATTCGGGCGGCTCGTCGCTGCGCTACGTGCCGTTTTGCTCGATGCGCAACAGTGATGACCCTGCGCTGGACGCGCGGGCGCTGGCTGCCCTGAAAGCTTTTGGCGCCCCGCTGAGCCTGATCTGGGCCTACAACCCCGAAGGCCGTCTGGCCAGTGCAGCCGCGGTCAAGCGCGGGCTGCTGTCGCTGGGCGGTGAATTTGGCGGAGGCGGCGACGTCAACCGAAGCAGCCTTGCCATGCTCGACCGTGGTGTGCACAACTTTTTACGCTTTGCAGGTGTGCTGACCGCTATCGTCAGTGAGACGACCGGTCCGCAGGTTATTCGGTATGTCGAGGTGTCCAGTCGAGAGCACTATGTGTATGCCACAGAGGCTGGCTTGCTCGAGCCCCTGGTGGACCTGGGTGCCGAAGTCGAGGAAGGTCAGTTGGCGGGACAAATTCATTTTGTGGATAACCCGGCGCGGGCCCCCGTGCCTTGCCACTTCCGACGTGCTGGCATGGTGGTTTGCCAGCGCCATTTTGGTCGTGTCGAGCGTGGCGACTGTGTGGCCCATTTGGCGACAGACATCGCCCCAGGCCATTTAGGGGGCTGAGCATGGGCCGTCATCTCGTCATTGCTGCTGCCCAAATGGGGCCGATCGCGCGCACTGAAAGTAGGGCGGCTGTGGTGCGCCGTATGATTGACTTGATGCGCCAGGCCAAGGCCTTGGGTGCCGAGGTGGTGGCCTACCCCGAAGCCACCCTGACAGCATTTTTTCCGCACTGGTTTACCGAAGACGAAGACGAGGTCGATGCCTGGTTCGAACGCGACATGCCCGGGCCACAGACGCAAGCGCTGTTTGACGAGGCTCGCCGGCTCGGTGTCGGTTTTCACTTGGGCTACTGCGAACTGGACATGTCCAGCGGTCGCAAACGGCGTTTCAACACCTCGATTTTGGTCGATGCCAGCGGCCGCATCATCGGCAAGTACCGCAAGATCCACCTGCCGGGGCATTCCGATCACCGGCCTGAGACCCCGTTCCAAAACCTTGAGAAGCGCTATTTCGAGGTAGGCGACCTGGGCTTCGGCGCCTGGCAGGCCTGGGGCGGTGTTGCCGGCATGATCATCTGTAACGACCGGCGCTGGCCAGAATCCTACCGGGTGCTGGGCTTGCAGGGTGTTGACATGATTTTTTGTGGCTACAACACGCCAGTGCACCATCCGGCAGCCCCTGACCACGACCGTTTGGGCCAGTTCCACAATGAGTTGTCCATGCAATCGGGTGCCTACCAGAACAGCGCTTGGGTGATTGGTATAGCCAAGGCCGGGATGGAAGAGGGCGTGGACATGATTGCCGGCAGTTGCATCATCACGCCAACCGGTGAGATAGCGGCGCGTTGCAGCAGCGCCGAGGACGAGGTCATTGTCAGCCGCTGCGACCTGGATCTGGGCCGCTCGTACCGTGACACCACCTTCAATTTTGCCCGCCATCGCCGAACTGAGCATTACCAAATGATTGTCGAGCGGACTGGCCCGATCCCCCCTTGATGCCCTACGGCGCCAGCACACCCGACACCTGGTGGCAGCCGCTGGGCCGAGCCAGTTGTAGCCCGACCCTGCGATGTCCCTGTTAGATACCTTTAGCGTCCCGAACGAGCTTGAGCCGGCGGTGCGAAATTCCTTTCGACGCGAGCAATGGACCGAGCTGAGTATGCCGGTGGCCACGGGCCTGCTAGAGGGCGGCTTCGTGGCGGTGCTGGCGGCCAAGGCTTTTGACGCCCAGCCCTGGATGATTGCCGTGATTTCGGCTGCTTCGATGTTTGGCAATCTGTCGAGTTTTTTCTGGAATCGTTTGGCCATGGGCCGTGCCAAGGTGCCCGTGGTCACCGCCTTGCAGGTGGTGGTGCTGGTGTGTGTGGCCGCCATCGCGCTCAGTCCGCGGTCTATCGTGGGGGGCTGGATTCTGGTGGGCGCGGTGGTGCTGAGCCGGTTGCTGATTGCCGGCATCATCACCTTGCGCAGCATCGCCTGGAGCCTGAACTACGACCGCAGCCTTAGGGCCCGCATCACCGGACGTTTGCAGGCTATTACTGGCCTCATGATTGTGCTTGCCACCGGGCTGGGTAGCGTGCTACTTGACTCGCATCCGGAGAGTTTCCGCTGGCTTTATGCGACGGGTCTGCTGGCCGGGAGCGTGGGGGTATGGGCCTATTCTGGCGTCAGTCTGCAAGGGGAAAAACGGCACCAGGTGATGGAGCGACGCAGCGGTCGAGACAAGCTGGGGCGCAATAATTTCCTGGCGATTTTGCGGTCAGACCCGCATTACGCCCGCTACCAAGGGTTTCAATTTATATCGGGACTGGGGGCCATGATGATGGAGCCGCCCCTGGTGTACCTGATCTCCAAACAAATCGGCGCCAACTACGCCACCAGCATCGGCATTGTGCTGATCATCCCGTTCTTGTTGAATTTCACGACCATTCATTTGTGGGCTCGCTATTTTGACCGGGTGCATGTCAGCGAGTTTCGCGCACGGCAAAACGCGCTTTGGGTAATCGGCACACTGGTGATGTTCTGGGGGGCTTTGAGCCTCTCACTGGTCTGGCTGGCCGTAGGCCGTTTTCTGACCAGCCTGGTCAATGCCGGGGGCACCCTGGCATGGCAACTCGGCCACAATGACTTTGCGCCCCAGGAACAACTGTCGGCTTACATGGGTGTTCACGTGACCCTGACCGGTGTGCGCGGCGCGATTGCACCCTTTGTCGGCATGGCACTTTATCTGGGCTGGGATGCCAACGGTCATGTGCCAGGCAGTACGGGTCTGGGTGTCTGGCTGTTCTTGCTGTCAGCCGGTTTCGGGGTGGTGGCCTGGCGTGGGTTTGTCCGGCTGCAGCGGGATATGGAAAAACTGGGTTTGGCCGGCGGTCACCGTGCATCGTCGTGAAGAGCCCTGACCAACTGTTACTTTGATTGGAGCGTTGTATGAAACTTGCAATGGTGTCCCGCCCACTGGCGGATTCTGATCTCCGCCTGGCCCGGCAAATGGGCATGAGTGATGTCGTCAGCACTGTCGCCGGTTTGTCGATGGCACCGCAGCGCGAGCAGGGCCCGCCCCTGGCTTACGAGGACCTCTTGGCCATGCGCCGTCAGGTGGAAGCGCAGGGGATGACCTTGTCAGTGATCGAGGGTTACCAGCTGTCGGATCGCATCACCCTTGGCATGCCGGGTCGAGATGATGACATCGCCAGCGTGTGCCAGAGCATCGTGAATATGGGGCGCGCCGGCATTCCGGTTTATTGCTACAACTTTATGGCCGTGTTCAACTGGCTGCGCACCGCTTTCGACATGCCTGGGCGTGGGGGTGCGCTGGTTACTCAGTTTGATGCACGTGACCCCGCCGCTCGTGCCTTGACTTATGCCGGCGAGACCACTGACGAACAAATGTGGGACAACCTGGCTTATTTTTTGCATCGGGCCATGCCCGTGGCCGAGGCCGCTGGCGTGAAGTTAGCCCTGCACCCCGATGATCCACCAATGTCTCCGGTGCGTGGTCTTGCGCGGATTCTGCGCGACGTGGCAGCATTTGACCGGGTGCTGGAGATGGCGCCCAGCTCTAGCAATGGCATCACCTTGTGCCAGGGCAACTTTGCCGCGATGCCGGGGGTGAACATTCCTGACGCGATTCGGCACTTCGGGCGTCGCAACAAAATCTTCTTTGCCCACTTCCGCGACATCAGGGGTAGCGTGCCGCTGTTTGAAGAAACCTTTCATGACGAAGGCAAGACCGATATGTTCGAAGCCATGAAGGCTTACCACGATATCGGCTACAACGGCCCCTTGCGACCAGACCATAACCCGACCATGGAGGGGGAGCGCAACGACGAGCCGGGCTACATGATTCGTGGCCAGATTTTTGCTGTAGGTTATATGAAAGGCCTGATTCAGGCGGTGCGGTCTCAGGCGAACCCAAGTCGAGTGGGGTAGCCAAAAAATGACAACCCTAAGATGGCGGATCCTATAGACCGTCTGTTTCTTGCCGTGAAACGGTTTAGCGCTGAGTAACGCGGCTGGCTGTCGCTACGGCGTCGTGCTACTGCAGCGTTTCCGAAAATTCAAGGGTGCTGACAGTGCGTGCGAGTACACGCCCCATGCGGTCCAGGGTCTCCATGGGCATCAGTTGGGATGGGCCGGAAATGCTGATGGCGGCGATCGCATCACCGCTATGGGGTGAGCAAATAGCTGCAGCAACGCAACGAGCCCCCATTTCATTTTCTTCCAGGTCTAGCGCGTAATGGCGTAGCGCACTTTGGGCGATGTTGTCCAGAAAGAGGTCGCGGTTGGTGATGGTGTGGGGCGTACGCGAAGCCATTTGGCGTGGCACAACTCGGTCTAATTCAGATGATCCCAGGGTCAGCAAAATGGCCTTGCCCAAGGCCGTCGAATAAAGCGGGTCGCGCTTACCGATCATGGCCTCGGTGTGCTGCAAACGGGTGGAGCCGACCATGTCGATGTAGACGATGTCTGAGCCATCACGCACAGCCAGATTCACGGTTTCGTTGAACTGCCGTTGCAGACGCCGGAGCGCAGGATGAGCCGCTTCGCGGATGCGCTCTACCTGGGTTGTGAGCGGCGCTGATACGGTGACACGTGGGCCGATGAGGTAGCGCTCGGCAGTCTCGTCGTAACCCACAAAACCAGAGGCCCGCAAGGTGTAAAGGTAGCGGAACGCAGTGGTCTTGGGCAAGGCTGTGCAGGCGGCCAGATCCGACAAGGTCATCGGGTCTTTGCTCGCCACAAGGGCATCGAGCAACTGCATGGCTTTGTGTACGGGGGTCACAACATAACGCCGGTCCAAGCTCATTGTCCACCTCAAATATTTGTAATGGGGGACTGCTATCCGAAGCTGTTGCCAGTCTTGGCCTCAGGTCGCTCATGCCAGCCCCTTTTTTTAGCTTATACCCGAACCGTGTGAGCGTCAAGCGTGCTTGCCCGAGGGTCGAGCAATTTGCCGACTTACAGCGAATAAGCGCTGTGTAGGATGCGGTACGGTACTTTGACAAAGTGCATGGTGCACCCGTTTCATGATCAAGGAGTTGCCCTGATGACTGCGATAGACCCCTCCCAACTCAAGTCCCTGAGTTCTGCCATTCTGTCCGACATCATGGACAGTCTCGGTTTGGTTCGGCGTGCCATGAAACCCTTTATGCGTCCGCTTGACGAGCGTCATGTCATGGTCGGGCGTGCGCGGACCGGTCTGTACATGCCGACCTACGCGCTCAGAGAGGGGGAAAACCCCTACGAGGTGGAAATTGCGCTGGTGGACGATCTGCAAGTCCAAGATGTGGTGGTGTTGGCTTGCAATGGCCCTACTGAGCGGATTGCCCCATGGGGCGAATTGCTGTCGACCGCCGCCAAGGTGCGTGGCGCTTCTGGCTGTGTCACCGATGGCCTGGTGCGCGATGTGCGGCAGATCCGCGAGATGGACTTCCCGGTGTTTCATGGCGGCATAGGTCCTCTGGACACCAAAGGGCGAGCGCGCATGGTCGACCGCGATGTCCGTGTTGAATGTGGCGGTGTCAGCATCGACTCGGGAGATCTGATTTTTGGTGACGTCGATGGCATTGTGGTGATTCCGCGCTCCCATGAACATGCGGTGCTGGACCTGGCCCTGGAAAAAGTCAAAGGAGAAAACCACACCCGCGACGCCTTGCTGACCGGCGAGTCTTTGGCCAGCGTGTTCAAGCGCTTGGGAATTTTGTGACTCGAAGCACCCTCGTTTCGCTACATGAAACGACGCCTGGTCACGTTCCTAAAACGCAATGACTATCATTGAAAATATGCGCATTGCCCTCATTCACATCGGCCAGGAAACCAACGACTTCAACCCGGTGGCTACGACCCTGCGTGACTATGAGGCCTTTGGCATTGTTGAAGGCGGGGCTATTCTTGACACCTTCCGCGGGGTAGGGGAGATTGGTGGCTTTCTCGATGTCATAGAGACATCGGGCCACGCCATCACCATGGTTCCGATCGTCCGCGGGTGGGCTGTAGCGGGTGGGCGTGTCACCAAGGACGCCTACCAATTCTTTGAGCAGAAAATCCGGCTCGGCCTGCAGGCCGCTGGTCCAATTGATGCGCTGTCTTTGCAAGTTCATGGCGCCTGTGCCGCCGATGGCATTGACGATGTTGAGGGTGCTCAGCTGCAAACCTGCCGGGATGTGCTTGGGCCCAATGTGCCTATCGTGTTGGGCTTGGACCACCATGGCAACATCACAAAAAAAATGGTCGCGCTGAGCACGGCCATCGTTGGCCACCGGACCCAGCCGCATGACCCGTACGACACGGGCCGCCTAGGCGCCCAGGTCATGCTCAAGATCCTTTGCGGTGGTGCCCGCCCCGTCATGGCCTGGCGCAAACTGCCGCTCTTGTCTCACCAAGAGCAGTTCCTGACTGCGCAGGGCCCGATGAAGACCTGGTTTGACCGTGCCCGCGCCGCCGAGGCTGATCCGCGAGTTTTGCAGGCTTCCAACTACCCAATGCAACCCTGGCTTGATGTGGCCGAGGGGGGGTGGTCCACGGTGGTGGTCACAGACAACGATCAGCCATTGGCTGAAAAAATCGCCGATGAACTGGCTGATTTAGCGTGGTCGCTGCGCGCCGAGTTCCAGAAAAAAGACGCGGTGCCCATTGACGATGCAGTTCGCATGGCGGACCAGGCCGCCCAGGGCTTGGTCGTCCTCAGCGACACGGGCGACACCGTGTTTGGTGGGTCGTCGGGCGACAGCAACCTGATCCTCGAGTCCATCCTGCGCCTAGGCATCCAGAGCCCTGTTTTGATGCCCCTGATTGAGCCTGAGACGGTCGCCGCGCTGGTGGCTGCGGGACAAGGTGCCAGCGTGACCTTGGCCGTGGGTGGGCACTCGGCGCCCAAGTTCTTCAAGCCGCTGACGGTCACCGGGACAGTGGGGCGCATCCATCGTGGGATGGTGCCGCTGCGCAACTATTACCAGGCAGAGATTGACATGGGCTGCACCGTGGTGTTCCAGGTCGGCCCGGTCACTCTGCTGGTCAGTGAGTACCGGGGTGTTGCGGGTAATCTGCCCGATGTCTATGAGTTCATGGGCATTGATCCCCGGCAATACAAGATGGCAGTCTTGAAGACCGCCTCCAACTTCCAGTATTTTGCGGACCTGTCGTCCCAGGTGATCCGGGTGGACACCAGCGGCCCCGGCCAGTCGGATGTGCTTAGCCTGCCCTGGGAGCGACTGCCGCGCCCGATGTATCCGCTGGACCCCTTGACCGATTGGCGCGGACCCCGGCCATGACGATCGCTCAATTTGCTTTTCAGTTTTATCAAGAGGAAACCTAACCATGAAACCTAGCATTGCCCGCCGTACTGTCCTGACCGCGTCGGCAGCGGTCGCCGTCACCTCCCTGTTGTCACCCCTCGCGGTGCAGGCTCAGGCGCTCAAGGGAGGCCGCTTGCGGGTGGCCATCCTTGCAGACATGGTCAATTACGACCCGGCACAGTTTTCCTCGCAAAACTTTCCCCTGATCAAGAGCCTGTACGACAGCCTGATCGAGTACACCCCCGAAGGGCAAGCCATTCCAAACCTGGCCTCGGCCTGGTCGGTTGGGGCGGGCAACAGCTCGGTCACACTGACACTGCGCCGTGACGTCACCTTCCACAGTGGCGCGGTCATGAATGCCGATGCGGTTGCTGCCACCCTCAAGAAAGCGGCCGATCCCAAGTTGGGTAAGAACCTGTTCGCCACCATGTCGGCGGTGAAAGACTGGACGGTGGTCGACCCGTTCACGATCCGCCTGAATTTCAGCGCCCCAATGCCAGACAAGCAGATCACCGATTTGCTGCAGTTCATTTCACCCATTGACCCGGCGGGCATCGACACGGTGGAGACAAAACCTGCTGGCACGGGCCCTTTCATGCTGGCCGAGCGGGTGCTGGGTCAGCGGGTGCGCATGGTCGTCAACCCCAAGTACTGGCGTGCTGAAAAGCCGCTGCTCAGCGAGGTAGTGCTGACCTTCTTCAGTGACAACGATTCCGCCAGCGCCGCGCTGGAGTCAGGCGCAGTCGACATGATTTACGGCGGTGATTCACGATCGGCATTGCGGCTGCGTTCTGCGGGTTATCAATTGATTCAGGGGCCGGGTCCTTTGGTCCAGGTGTTCCGTATCAACACCACCCAGGGACCGTTCCGCAATGAGAAGTTCCGCCAGGCGTTCAATCACCTGATGGACCGCCGCGCCATCTTGCAGGTGGGTTATGCGGGACTCGGCGAGGTCACTGCCCTGCCGTGGGCACCAGCCAGCCCGGCGGCCGACAAGTCTTACGACACCAAGTATGCGTTTGACCTGGACAAAGCCCGTGCCCTGCTCAAAGAGTCCGGGTTGTCGCAGGCCGACATGAACAACTGGAAGATTCTGGTCAACGGCGGCGACCAGGCCTCGGTGGCAATCAGCCAGGTGGTGCAGAGTACCGTGGCTAAGGTGGGTCTGACTGTTCAGCTCGATGTGATGGGGGCTCCCGAGTTCACCACCGCCCTGCTGGCGGGCAAGTTCAACGCCTTATTTGGCGGTATTGGCAACATCCAGAAGTTTCCGACCCGGGTGGCTACCAACAGCATTTACCGCACCGCTAAAAACCCGGTGCTGGGCGATCCGCACCCGCATCAAGCCTATGTTGAGGCCATTGCCCGGGTGGAAAAAACCTTCGGCTCTGGCGCTGAAGTCAAGGCCGCCTACGATAACCTGAACAAGGTGCTGGCCGAGTCTGCGTTCGCCATCCCGACCAACACCTACGACATTGGTCTGATTGTGGCCGCTAAAAATGTCGGTGGCATTACCCGTGAAATTGACAACATGCCGGTCTTCCGCACCATAGGGTTCCGTTGACACTCCGGGTCCGCGGCCTAAAGGTCACCTTTGTCGGTTCGGGCCGTCCGGTACCGGCGGTCCGTGGCATTGACTTTGAGGTCAGTGCCAACCAGGTGCTGGGCATTGTTGGGGAGTCGGGTTCGGGCAAGAGCGTCACCTCGCTGGCCATTAGCGGCCTGCTGGCTCCGGGTACACAGGTGCAGGGCTCGATTGAGTTGGATGGTGTGGAACTCACCACGCTTGGCGCCGAGGCCCTGCGAAAGACCCGGGGCCGTGATGTCGGCATGGTGTTCCAGGACCCGACCACCACCCTGAACCCGGTACTGCAGATCGGGCGCCAAGTGATCGAGGGCCAGGTGGCCCACGGCCAGGTTCAGGCTGGCCAGGCCAACCAGCGCGCGGTTGAATTGTTGCGTGAGGTTGATATTCCTGACCCCGAAGGCCGGGTGTCACAGTTTCCGCACCAGTTTTCTGGCGGTATGCGCCAACGCGCTGTCATCGCCATGGCCATGTCAGGGCATCCTAAGCTCATCATTGCGGACGAACCCACCACGGCACTGGATGTGACCGTGCAGGCGCAGGTGTTGGCGGTGCTGGCTAAACGACAGGCGGATACGGGCGCAGCCGTTATCCTGATCACCCATGATCTGGGCGTGGTGGCGGAAGTGGCCGACCAGGTCGCCGTGATGTACGGCGGGCGGATTGTTGAGTCCGGTCCGGTGCAGGCCATCTTCGAGCACCCGCGGCATCCCTACACAGTCGGCCTGTTGCGCAGCGTTCCCCGTCTTGATACGGTGGATACGCGCCTGGTGCCCATCATCGGCCAACCCCCAACGCCCACCGAGTTGCCGACCGGCTGCGCCTTTCATCCGCGCTGCCCCGTTGGTCGGAACCGTCTGGTGTGTGCCGGGCAGGATCCAGCCCTGCGCGCTGTGGGGCCCAGCCACAGCAGTGCCTGTCATTTTCCGGAAGAAGTCGCGCCCCTGATGGCTGCCGCCGAGCCCAAGGCCGCTGTGGGGCCGCGTAGTCCGGCCCCGGTTGAGGCGCCGACGACCGCGCCCCTTTTGGTGGTGGATCAGCTGCAGGTTTATTACCCCATCAAGGCGGGCGTGCTGCGGCGCCGGGTGGGTTGGGTGCGCGCGGTGGACGGCGTGAACCTGGCGGTACACGCCGGTGAAACCCTTGGCTTGGTGGGCGAGTCCGGCTGCGGCAAGACCACCACCGGGCGGGCGATCATGGGCCTGGTCGCCAAATCGGGGGGGCACGTGCTGTTTGACGGGCAGGACATTACACACTTGAAGGGCGATGGGATGCGCCACGTGCGCCGTCACATGCAATACATCTTCCAAGACCCCTACTCGTCCCTGAACCCGGTACTTACAGTGGGCGACATCGTTGCCGAACCTTTGCGTATTCACGGCCTTTACGACTCACTCGGTGGTGCTAAATGGGTCGCGCAGCTGTTTGACATGGTGGGGCTCTCCACCACCATGATGCAGCGCTACCCCCAGGAGTTCTCTGGCGGTCAGCGCCAGCGCATTGGCATTGCGCGGGCATTGGCGCTCAAGCCGCGACTGTTGATTTTGGACGAGCCGGTCGCAGCGCTGGACGTGTCGATACAGGCGCAGGTGATCAATCTGCTGCAAGACCTGCAGCGGGAGCTGTCGCTGGCCTACCTGTTCATTGCCCATGACCTGTCGGTGGTGCGGCATATCTCGGATCGGGTCGCGGTCATGTATTTGGGTCGTATTGTGGAAGAGAGCACCAAGGCAGAACTTTACAAATCACCCGTTCACCCTTACACCCAATCGCTGATGTCGGCAGTACCGGTGCCGGACCCTGGTGCCCGGGCCACGCGCCAACGCATTTTGCTGGAGGGCGATATTCCCAACCCGTCATCGCCGCCCACAGGGTGCCACTTTCACCCGCGTTGCTTCAAGGCCACAGAGCTCTGCAAACGCGAATCCCCCGCTTTTGTGGCGTATCCGGGCTCACCCACGCGGGTGGCCTGCCACCATGCTGGGCCACTGCCATGAGCGGGCGCTGGCTTCACACGCGGCAAGCCGCCGGCCGGGTGCTGGCGCACAAAGGGGCTTTGCTGAGCCTGTTGTACCTGGCGCTGATGATCGTGACGGCCCTGCTGGCGCCCTGGATCCTGCCCTTCGATGCCCTGACGCAAGATTATGTGAACATGTTGCAGGCACCCGGGGCAGTGCACTGGTTCGGCACCGATGAACTGGGCCGAGATATCTTTGCCCGTGTGATTTTTGGCGCCCGAACTTCCCTGCTGACGGCGGCTGGAGCGGTCACCATTGCCGGGCTGATCGGTGTGCCGATCGGGCTGGTGGCCGGGTTTTTTGGTGGCTGGCGCGACACGCTGCTGATGCGTTTCGTCGATGTGCTGCTGTCCTTGCCAGGCATCCTTTTTGCCATGGCCCTGATTGCCGTGCTCGGGCGCAGCCAAATGGCTGCGCTGGTGGCAGTAGGCATCACCGGGATCCCGAGTTTTGCGCGCATCACCAGAGCCCAGGTGCTGTCCTTGCGCAAGCGGGACTTTGTCACTGCCGTGGAGGCCTTGGGCGGCTCCTCGTCCTACAACATGTTCCGCACCGTGTTGCCCAACGCCTGGAGTCCGATTTTGGTGCAGGTCGTGATTCTGTCGTCGGTGGCCATACTGATCGAAGCCTCGTTGGCTTTTCTGGGGGTCGGTATCCCGCCGCCCACCCCGAGCTGGGGTGAGATGCTGCGCACAGGCAAGTCGTTTTTGCACGATTCGCCTACTTACGCCGTGTTTCCAGGGCTGGTCCTGACCTTTACCATCCTGTCGCTCGACACCTTGGGCCGCACCCTGGCCAAGGTGCTGGAGGACCGTCATGAAGTGGTGGATTCGCCTGGGGGCAAGCCATGATTGCGTACATTTTGCGGCGCCTGCTGCAGCTTTTGCCAGTGCTGTTGATCGCCTCCACCGGCATCTGGGCCATGATTTACGCGGTGCCCGGAAGCCCGGTCGCCGCCATGGTGGGGGAAAACGCCACGCCCGAGCAAATTCAGGCGGTCACGGTACGCCTGGGCCTGGATCGCCCGGTCCATGTGCAGTACGCGGCCTGGTTGGGCAGTGCGCTGCAGGGTGATTTTGGGCTGTCAATACAGAACCGCGAGCCGGTGCTCAATTTGATTGGGCAACGCATTCCTGCCACCCTGCAACTGGGCCTTGCGGCCACGCTGGTCGGGCTTTTGCTGGGTATCCCCGTGGCCGTGCTCAGCGCACTGAAGCCAGGCTCGCTGCTAGACCGGGGCTTGAGCGCTTGGAGCGCGCTCGCGCTAGGTGTGCCTACCTTTTGGCTTGGCATCCTGCTCATTCTGCTGTTTGCGGTGCAATTGCGCTGGTTGCCGTCAGCCTCGGCCTATGTCTCTGTCTTTGAGTCACCCTGGGACGCGATCCGCAATCTGTTTCTGCCAGCGTTGACGCTGGGGGTGTACGTGTCGGGTATCTTCGCCCGTTTTCTTCGTGCGTCCTTGCTGGGCGAGCTCAAGGCCGACTACGTGCGCACGGCCCGTTCTAAGGGGCTGCCTGAGCGCGATGTGATTGGTCGGCATGTCATGCGCAATGCCTTATTGCCCTTTGTCACCATCGTCGGTCTGATGATGGCCACCTTCATCGGCGGCACTGTGGTGACCGAGGCCGTCTTTACCTACCCTGGCCTGGGCCGCCTGTTGATACAGGCCATCAGCACCCGTGACTACCCGCTCATCCAAGGCTGCATCCTGTTCATCCTGCTGGTGTTTGTGTTCATCAACCTGGCGGTCGATGTGCTCTACGCCTACATTGACCCGCGGATTGATTTGGAGTGACCAGGGTCAGCGCCGGCCTAGTCCGCCGGGCTTCTTTTGGCCTCCGCGATGGCTTGATGAACCCGCTGAAGTATCTGGCCATGAAAGCCCTCGCCCGCCATGCCGTCATTGCCGTGGGGCCGCTCGGTCAGGCTGAAATTGCCATGGCCGTCTTGGCCTCGCACCAGCATGGCAAATGGCTTGCCGCCGCCGCTTTGCCGCACCTTGGGCGACACGTAGCGGATGGCCAACCCGATTCGCGGCGTGTCGGTGCGGTTGGCGTCAGAGCCATGCACGATCCAAAGGTGGTGCATTGACATCTCACCGGGCTGCAAGGCCATGGACACGGCTGCCGATTCGTCTAGGGGCACGGAGACCTCCTGCCCCCGGGTGAGCGCGTTGTCAGGGTTGAAGGTTTCGCGCTGCGGCAGCGCCGGGCCCTGGTGCGAGCCGGGCAGCACCCGCATGCAACCGTTATCGGGTGTGGCCGGGCTCAAGGCCACCCAGGCGGTGAGCACGTCCATCGGCTCCAGCCCCCAGTAAGCACCGTCTTGGTGCAGGGTGATGAAGGTCTTGTCACCGGGCATTTTGACAAACCACACGGTATTCCAGGCCAAGATATCGGGCCCAAGCACCTGTTGAACCGCGTCCAAGATGGCAGGCTCGCGGGTCAGTTCATCGACCCAGCGGAATGCAAAATGGGTGTCTGAGTTGACTTGCCAGCGCTGGTTGGGCGGGAGAGACTGCAAGACCTGTTGGTGTCGTTGATAGAAGTCGAGGTACTTGTCCCGGTAATGCGCGGTGGTTGCTGGGTCGAGCACCGACACCGGGAACACATAGCCCTGACGGTCGAAGTCAGCGCGGTTTACCTGTTGCGGTTGCATTGCAGGGGACATGGCGGCCTCAGCGTCAGCTTAGATGGTGATCCGGCGCGTCCGCGCCGTCACGGGCCAGAGCTCGGCAGCGCGCCCATCGCGGACGGCCCAGACCTCGCTGTGCAGGGCCATGGTCGGGCAGATGTGGCGCGGCAAACCATACAGCACGTCGCCCACCTGGTAATCCTTGGCGCGCGGGGTCTGGATAACCAGGTGCTCCTCACTTTGGATGGTGGCGACCGCGTCCTCCAGACCAAACAATTGAACCCGGGGGTGGGGCATCTCAGCGGCCACGGCCTTGTGGCCCAGATCCAGACACAGCAGGTCTGGCGCGGGTTTGCTGATGATCCGGGTCATCAGTACCGCCGCGTTTTGCATGTGGTGCTCAGGGCAAACCTTTTCCTGGCCAAAGTCCCACAATACGGTGGTGCCTGCGCCCACCTCGACGTCGGGGTGTTGGGCCATCAGGGCAAATGTGGGGGTGCCACTGGCGATCAGTTTGGGCACCGGCAAACCTTCAGCACGCAGCTGATCCCGCATCGCCCAGACCACGGCAAAGGTGTCCTCCACCTTGCGCGCCAGCACGGTGTTGTCCGGGTTGTGCAAATGGCCGTCGTAGGCGTGCAGACCGCCTGCAGTGACAGCGGGTGTGCGGCAGAGCTGCCGGTACAGCGCCAGTGCGGCCTCGTCCGGGATGATGCCGGTGCGGTTCATGCCAACGTTGAGGTCGACATACAGCGTTAGCACCACACCGGCGGCCACTGCAGCGGCACTCATGGCCTGCAGGTTGGCGGGGTCATCGACCAGGGTCGCCCAGCGCGTGGCCGGAAAGCGCTGCATCAGGGTTATGAAGCGGGCGATACCAGGCCCGTTGGGTTGGTGTGCCAGCAGGATGTCTTCACCCTGAGCCTGGGCCGTCATCTCGGCTTCAGCGATGGTTGAGACCTTGAATTTATGGATGCCGGCAGCCCGCTTCATGGCAATGATGGGTGCCAGCTTATGGGTTTTGACATGCGGGCGCAGCCGGTTCACGTCACCCGTCAACGCGATCATGCGCTGCAGGTTGTGCTGGATGCGATCAGGGTAGAGCAGCACGGTTGGGGAGGCAATGCTGCTCGCATTGGAGATTTCGTACCAAGGGGTCATGGCAATCGGCCTTTCAGGGGAGTTGTGTTGTTCGAGGTGGTGAAGAGTGCTGTGAAGGGTGCTACCAAGCTGACCAGCCGCCATCTACCGTCAGATTTTGTCCTGTGATCCAACGGCCGGCCGGTCCAGCAAACAAGGCCACCGCCCCATTGAGGTCTGCCGGCAGGCCAAGCCGACCCAAGGGCACCTGCGTCAGGAATCGGTCACGTGTGGTGGGGTCGATACCTGGCTTGGGAATTTGCCCCGGGCTGATGCAGTTGACGGTCAGGCCATGCTGCGCCCATTCGCAAGCGAGCGCTCGCGTGAGGTTGAGCACGGCGCCCTTGGCCGCATGGTAAGACTGGGATGAACGCGCAAACCCAGCGCCATAGAGCGCCGGGTTGCTGCCCAGATTGGCATGGATGGAGCCGACGGTGATGACGGCGCCCAGCCGTTTGGGGATCATCACCCGTGCTGCCGCCTGGGCGCAGACCAGGGTGGTGGTGACATTGCCGCGCAGGGTCGCCTCAAGATCTTTGACTGTGATTTGGGGCGCCATCTCGCGGCCCTGGCCACCGCCGGCATTGCAGACTATCACGTCTAGGCGTTGCCGCGATTGCCAGATGCGCTCGATCACGGCCTGCATGGCGGTTTCATCGGCGGCATCGGCTGCATGGGTGTGGGCGCTGGCGCCGGTGGCCCGCAGCGCCTGGGCAGCCGTCTCCAGCGGCTCAGAACGTCGACCGATCAGGTGTACCTCGGCGCCGAGCTGCGTCAACGCCATCGCCATAGCCTTCCCGAGGTGCGTGCCACCGCCGGTGACGGCGGCTACCGTGCCCTCCAGACTCAGCCAGTCGGGCAGCGGGGCGGGCCGTACGTCAGGCTGCACGAAGCACCCGGCCGGACCGGACCTGCGTTTGTTCGCCATCCTGCAATACCAGGTGGCCGTTTACCAGCACATGGCGCACGCCTGCTGCGCGCTGGGTCGGCATCAGGTAAGTGGCGCGGTCTGCCACCTCGTCTGGGTCAAAAACCACAATATCGGCAGCGTGGCCCAGGGCCAAGGTGCCCCGGTCTTTCAGGCGCAGCCGCTCAGCCACACGGCCGCTCATCTTGGCAATGGCGGTAGCCAGGTCCAGGTCGCCCAGCTCACGCACAAAACGCCCGAGCACGCGCACACTGGCGCCAAAGTTACGCGGGTGTGGGCGGCGCGTGCCTTGGTCAAAGCATAGGGCCGACCCGTCCGAGCCCATGACCGAGCGTGGGTGCGTCAAGAAGGTGCGCATGTCGGCCTCGGTCCTGTAAAACAGCACCACCATCACCCGGTTACCACCGTCACGGCACAGGCTCAAGACCAGCCTTGCAGGCGTCATGCCAAGCAGGTCGGCAGCTTGCTGCAGGTTCTGGCCTTCGACCGTGCCCAAGAGGCCATCAGTGCGGGCCAGCACGACCCGGTCCCACAACCAGGGGATCAGGTGGGCTGACCAGCCTTTGAGCAGGTCGGCTTCGGCGCGGGCCATCACGTCGGCGTCTTGCAGCCGCTCACTCATGGCGGCGACGCCGCCTTCCTGGACCCAGGGGGGCAAGTATTGGGTGAGCGCCGAGCTGGAGGCGTCGTATGGGTAGACGTCAAAGCCCGCGTCCAGCCCTTGGCCCACCGCTTCGTCAAAGCGCTGCGTCCACGCACCGGCGCTGCCCCATTCGGATGGGGTGTTGATGGCTGCATGCGAATATTGCACCCGAACGCCCGAGGCTCGGCCCAGATGAAGAGCCTCATGCAGCGGGCCGTAGCGGTGGTCGTCACCGAGCAGGTCTTTGTCGCGGGCATGGGTCGCGTACAGGCGGTCGCGCTTGGCCAGCACCTGGCACAGGGCGGTCAGCTCGTCGGTGGCGGCATAGCGCGACGGCACATAGGTCAACCCGGTGGTCATGCCGAAAGCGCCTTGGTCCAGCATCCGATCCAGCAGTGCACGCATAGCCTGCAGTTCGGCGGTATCGGCTGTGTCACTGCGCACCCCCATCACCGCAATCCGCAAGGCACCGTGGCCGACCAGGGGGGCTATGTTCAGGGCGATGCCGTTCTGCTCGGCAGCGGCGCGGTAGCCGTCAAGGTCGACCCAGTTCAAGGCGGTAGGGTCGTCACCGATCCCGGCCAGAAGATCCAGGTGAAGGGCCAGGTGCTCTGGATTGATGGGGAAGGGCGAGAAGCCGCAATTACCGGTAACGTCGGTCGTGACGCCCTGACTGACCTTGCTCTGGCCACGGCCGTCGATCAGCAGGCTCATGTCGGAATGGGTGTGGATGTCGATGAAGCCGGGCGCCACCACCAGACCACGGGCATCCAGGTCGATCAAAGCGCCTTGCGTTGTTGCCTGGCCCATGAAGACGATGCGGTCACCCTGCACGCCCAGGTCAAGCGCACGCGGCGGCGACCCTGTGCCGTCAAAGACGGTTGCCCCCCGGATCAGCACATCCCATGCCATGCAAGCCACTCCACGTGCGTGCCCACGGTCCGTGGCAGCGGCGCTGCCACCCTCGCGAAGGCCTAACCATTATCAGAGCGGCGCTGCCGGTGTAGGGGCCGCAGCTGTTTCGCCCGACGCAACAGCGCGGGCCGGCGTCAACGCCGGCGCCAGCCCTGGGTGGTGCGTTCCAGCCGGCGCGTCAGCAGCACATGGGCGATCTTCACGCTGGCCGAGGTCGCCACAATGGTCATGGCCATGGCGGCAGCAGGCGCGGTGAAGCCGGCCTCATCCATGTTGACGATGGCAATGGCAGCCAGCTTGGTGTCGGTCGAGTACAGGAAGATCACCGCCGACACGGTGGTCATGGCGTTGACGAACAGGTAGATGCTGATGTCCAGCACCGCCGGCAGGCAGACCGGCAGGGTGACGCGGGTCATGGTGCGCAGCAGCGACACCTTGAGCGAGGCGGATACGGCTTCAAACTCATGGTCCAGCTGCTTGAGCGCGGTGGTCGCGGTCAGGTGGCTGACCGTGTAAAAGTGAGTCAGCGAGTTGATGACCAGGATGCCCATCGTGCCGTACAGAAAGCCAAATGGGTTGCCCTTGGCATTGAAGAAGAAGATGTAGGCCAGGCCCAGCACCAGGCCTGGAACGGCCATGGGCAACATGGCCATGAACTGGGCCACCACCCGGCCGGCGGCAAAAGCCCGTGTTTTCTCCAGCAGGTAGGCGCCGGCAAACACGATCACCGTGCCAATGACCGCGGTCCAGACCGCCAGTTGCACCGAGTGCCAGTAGGCGGCCCAGCCGTCAGAGTCAAATTCGCCAAAAGCATAGTTGTTCAGGGTCAGCGTCAGGTTGTAGGGCCAGCGCGTGACCAGCGAGGCCCAGGCTGCCATGGCCAGCACCACCGCAATCATGCCGCCGACCACGCTACAAAACGCGAACAGCGCCCAGTCTCGCCGGGCTGCCGGCTTGGGCACCAGCGGCACGGCGCGCGCCGACAGCAGCGCCACCTGGCGTTGTTGAAAAATGCGGTCGGCCGCAAACGCCACCACCGCCGGGATCAGCAGCACAAAGCCCACCACCGCGCCCATCTCAAAGTTCTGCTGGCCGATCACTTGTTTGAAGATGTCGGTCGCCAGCACATTGAAGCGCCCGCCAATCACCTTGGCTATACCGAAATCGGTGATGACTAGGGTAAATATTACGAAGCCGGCGCTGATCAGTCCGTATTTGGCACCTGGCAGGGTGACGGTCAGAAACACCCGGGTCTTGGAGGCGCCCAGGGCGTCTGCCGCCTCATACAGCCGCGAATCCGCCATGGACAGCGCTGCCAGCAAAATCATCAGGGCGTGCGGAAAGCAGTAGAACACCTGCGACATCACGATGCCAAAGGGGCCATAGACTGACACGCCGAACATCCAGGCTTTGAGAAAACCCTGGTTGCCAAACAGATAGATCAGTGAGATGGCCGGCAACAGCGAGGGCGCCAGAATCGGAATCAGCGCCAGAGCCTGGAACAGGCCCTTGAAGCGCATGCAGCTGCGCTGCAGAGCGTAGGCGTATACAAACGCCAAAGGCAGCACGATGGCGGTGGTGAGCGTAGCGATGAACAGGCTGTTCCAGACCGAGGCAAACAGGGCCGGTGTCGAAAAATAACGCAGGTAGTTGGCCAGGCCGATGAACTCGCCATTCTGGTTCTGAAAGCTTTTGGACAAGAGCCACCACAATGGCAGGATCAAGGTCAGCAACAGCCACCCTATCAGCAGGCAGATGCCAGCGCGCATCAGCAGGTCGTCCCGGTCCAGGCGGCGCCGTGTCGGCAGTATGCCGGCGGCCCCAGGCAGGCTGACCGGTGTCACGGCAGTTGCGGCGCCCCGGGGAACACCCGGATGCGGTCTGGCGGCAAGCTGATGAGCAGCGTTTGGCCTTGGCGAATCTCCAGGTCACGGACCACGTTGATGGAGAAGTCGGCTACCAGAGGCGGGGTGTCATCGCCCAAGGCCAGCCCGACGCGGCAGAACGAGCCGAGGAATTCGATGTCGGATACCTGCACTTCGACGCTGTTGGCGGCACCGGGCAAGACGTTGCGTACCACCACGTCTTCCGGTCGGATTGCCAATGTGACTGGGTGCCCCGGGCCGGGGCTGAGGTTGAGCCCACAGGCCAGGTCAAGCTTGCCAAATCGCACGCTGCCGGTGTCCAGCACCACGGCAGGCAGAAAATTGGTGGTGCCGACAAAGTCAGCCACAAAGGCGCTGGCCGGCTGGCGGTACACCTCCAAGGGTGTGCCGATTTGTTCGATCACGCCCTCATTCATGACCACGATGCGGTCTGCCATGGTCAGCGCTTCTTCCTGGTCATGGGTCACCATGATGGTGGTCACGCCCAGGCGCTGGTGAAGGCGCCGGATCTCCGTACGCAGGTAGCTGCGCACGCGCGCATCGAGGGCACTCAGTGGTTCATCGAGCAGCAACAGCCCGGGTGACAGTGCCAGCGCGCGCGCCAGCGCCACCCTTTGCTGCTGCCCGCCCGACAACTGTGCCGGGTACTTGGGGCCGGAATCAGGAAGCCCCACCAGACTTAGCAACTCGGCCACGCGGGTTTCAATCTCGACCTTGGGAAGCCTGCGGCTGGCTAGGCCGTAGCCCACGTTGGCAGTGACGGACAGGTTGGGAAAGAGGGCATAAGACTGAAAAACAATGCCGAAATCGCGCTGCGAAGCGGGCAGGTTCGAGATGTCCCGCCCGCCCTGAATAATTCGCCCGGAAGTCTGAATGTCAAGGCCAGCAATAGCCCGCAGCAAGGTGGTCTTGCCGCAGCCCGATGGCCCCAGAAAACAGACAAACTCACCAGGAAAGACGTCCAGTGAGACGTCTTTCAGGGCTGCAAAATGACCAAACTGTTTTCTGAGCCGCTCAACACTCAGGTAGGGCGCAAGCGCCATTACTTGGGCGCTGACTTGCCGTCGTAACGCTTGGTCCACTCGGCCAGGATGCGGGCGCGGTCAGCACCCATCTTGGCCAGGTCGATCTTGGCCATGGCCGCGTCGGCACTTGGTGGGTAGTTCGGTGGCGCTGGGTTCAGGCCGGGGTAGCCCACGATCGCGTAGTACTTGCCGTAGAGCTCATAGGCTTTCTTGGTCACAGCCCAGTCGGCCAATTTTTGCGCAGCAGCCAGGTTTTTGGTGCCTTTTACAATGGCGGTGGCTTCCATGTCCCATGGCGCGCCTTCCTTGGCCAGAATCACGTCAATTGGGGCGCCGCCGGTTTTCTCTTTGGCGCCACGCATGTCAAAACCAATGCCGATGGTGCGTTCTCCCTTGGCGGCTTGCGAGCAAGGTGCTGAGCCAGAGTGGGTGTAGACCGCGATGTTCTGGTGCAGCTTGTCCATGAACTCCCAAGCGCCTTTTTCGCCCATGATCTGGATCCATGCATAAACCGCCTGGTAGCCGGTGCCGGACGAGGCCGGGTTCGGCATCACGATGCTGTCCTTGTAGACCGGGTTGGTCAGGTCCATCCAGGCTGCCGGCTTGGGCATGTTCTTTTTACCACCCTCGACGTTGTTGTAGCACATCACCGCCAGCCAAGCGTCCATGCCGGTCCAGTTCATCGGGGTTTTGCTGCTCCTGAAGGTGGGTTTTATCTGGTCAGCGCCCTTGGGGGTGTAAGGCTGCAGCATGTCCATCGATTCAAACAGCGACACGCTGGAGGCGCCCAGGCCCCAGATCACATCGGCGCGGGGGTTGTCTTTTTCAGCCAGCAAGCGCGCGGTGATGATCCCAGTGGAGTCACGCACCCAGGCGATTTCCACATCCGGGTTGTCGGCTTCAAAGGCCTGTTTGTAAGGGCCGACCTGGTCGGTTTCGAGCGCGCTATAGACCGTGATCCTGGTTTTTTGTGCGAAGGCAGGCGCAGCGACGAGCGCCGACACCATCAGGGCCGCGGCGCCCAGCATTAACTTGCGGGTGGTTGCTTTGAACATTGGATCGTTTCCTTTGTCAGTGACGTCAATCGGGCCGGACGGGCCGGTGGTGTTTATGGATCGCTTGGCCATTGCTTTATAGGCCCGTTAACCAGCCTAATATGACAATGAAATGGCAGTATGTCACAGAAATGTGACTGAACCGTGTCAAATTGGCCTATCCGAAGCGCCGGCGTCGTGGTGGGTCAGCCCAAGTGTTTGCCCACGATGCCAGCCAATTCGAACATGGTCACCTGAGGTTTGCCGAACACGGCGAGCAACTTGGCATCGGCGTTGATGGCGCGCTTGTTGGCACTGTCTTGCAACTGGTTGGCCTTGATGTAGTCCCACAGTTTCTTGATGACCTGGGGCCGACCCACCGGCTCGGCGCCGATCACGGCCGCCAGGGCTGCGCTTGGGGTTAGGCCGGCCGCGGCAGTTTTGGGGGCGGCGGCTTTACGGGGCGCTTTGGCGACCGCTTTGGTGGCCTTGATGGCTGGCCTGGCTGCCTTCTTGGCTGCCACAGGCGCCTTGGCTTTTAAAGGTTTTAGGGCCTTAGCCCCCGTCGTTATTGACTTTGTTGCTATCTTTTTTGCGGCAGCCGTGGGGCGCGGCGGGAACTTGCTTGGCGCGAACTCGAAGTTCACCTTGCCCGCCTCGGCGTCCCAGGCCAACATAGCCTTGAAGGCCCGGCGCGTGCGCATGCTGACAAACTTGTCCAGCAGGTCTGTTTTGCCTGTGGCCAATAGCTTGGTCATTTGGTCCCGCTGGATGGGTTGTTGCAGGATGATTTGGCCGCTTTTGAAGTCACAACTCGGGTTGGCCTGTTCCAGGGTCGGCACTGATTTTTCGCAGACATAGCTTTTGCCGTGCTCAAACACGGCGCTGCCGCATTTGGGGCAGTTGCCAAGGCTTTGCTGGGCTGAAAAGTCGATCAGCTCGCCCGTTTCCTCGCCCTTTTTGTCGTCGCCAAAGTCAAATTCGAGTTTGTGGTTCTTGGTCTCTTCGTCAAATTTGATGACCATTTCAGCGGTGAAGGGCCAGCCTGCCTTGGAGCGGAAACCGTCCAGCGGACCGATCTTGCGCTCGCGCAGGAACTGCTCCACTTCGGCCAGCTCAAAGGTGCGCCCGGCGGGCGATTTGCCAAACGAGAAGCCGCAGCCGTCCTCCGCACCCGTCTTGCCCGTGCAGGTGTAGCGGCGGTAGTTTTCCTTGACCACACCGCCGCAATTGGGGCAGCGTGCCTGCAGCGTGGCGTAATCGCCCGGGATGGTGTCGCGGTCGTATTCCTTGGCTTTTTTGACCATGCGCTCAGTCATGGCCGCAATCTCGGCCATGAAACTGCTGCGGCTGAGCTTGCCGAGTTCCATTTGCGCCAGCTTGTATTCCCATTCGCCGGTCAGCTCGGCTTTGGACAGTTCTTCCACGCCCAGGCCGCGCAACAGCGTCATTAGCTGGAATGCCTTGGCGGTCGGTATCAGCTCGCGGCCTTCGCGCAGCATGTATTTTTCGGCGATCAGGCCCTCGATGATGGCCGAGCGGGTGGCGGGTGTGCCCAGGCCTTTTTCCTGCATGGCCTCGCGCAGTTCGTCGTCTTCCACGGTTTTGCCGGCGCCCTCCATGGCGCCCAGCAGCGTCGCCTCAGAGTAGCGCGCGGGTGGCCGGGTCTTCAGGCCCTTGGGCTCGATGGCGGCGGTGCGCACCTTCTCCCCGGGCTGCACCGGCACCAGGTTCTGGCCCTTGTCGCCATCCTTGGCGTCAGCCACCTCTAAGGCCGCCTCTTTGCCGTAAATCGCCAGCCAGCCGGGTTTGACCAGCACCTTGCCCTCGGTCTTGAAGTTGTGCCCGGCGGCGGTGCTGATGCGGGTGGTCACCTGGTACTCGGCGCTCGGGAAAAACACCGCCATGAAGCGGCGCACTACCAGGTCATAGATTTTTTGTTCGGCCTCGCTCAGGCCGCTGGGGGCTTGCAGCGTCGGGATGATGGCAAAGTGATCACTTACCTTGGTGTTGTCAAACACCCGCTTGGTCGGTTTGACGTAATTGCCGTTGAGTGCGGTCAGCGCGTGCGGCGCCAGATGCCGCATCCCGGAGTCGGCCAGCATCTCAAAGGTTTGCTTGACCACTGGCACGTAGTCCTCGGGGAGCGCGCGCGAGTCGGTACGCGGGTAGGTCAGCGCCTTGTGGCGTTCGTACAGGCTTTGCGCAATCGACAGCGTGGTCTTGGCAGAGTAGCCAAACTTACCGTTGGCCTCGCGTTGCAAGCTGGTCAGGTCAAACAGCGGCGGTGCGGCCTGGGTAGTGGGCTTACTTTCTTCGGTGACGCTGGCGCTCTGGCCGCGCACCGCATCGGCAATGGCCTGCGCCTCGCGCTGGCTCCAGACCCGGTCGGCTCTTTTCTCGGCGTCATCAGCGTCCTTTTTGTGTTTGGGATCGAACCACTTGGCGGCGTACTCGCCGGCCTGCGCGGCAAAACTGGCATGAATCTCCCAGTAGTCGCGGCTGATGAACTTGCGGATCTGCTCCTCCCGCTCCACCACCACCGACAGCGTGGGTGTCTGCACTCGCCCAACGGTGGTCAGGAAAAAGCCGCCATCGCGCGAGTTGAAAGCGGTCATGGCCCGGGTGCCGTTGATGCCGACCAGCCAGTCGGCCTCGCTGCGGCAGCGGGCGGCGTCGGCCAGGGGTTGCATCTGCGCGTTGCTGCGCAGGGCGCCAAAACCATCGCGGATGGCCTGTGGCGTCATGCTTTGCAGCCACAGCCGACTGACCGGCTTGCCCAGCGGCTTGACGCCCCCGGCGTACTGTTCGATCAGCCGAAAGATCAGCTCGCCCTCGCGGCCCGCGTCGCAGGCATTGATCAGTTTGTCAATGTCTTTGCGCTTGGCCAAGCGCACCACAGCGTTCAGGCGGGTCTTGGTTTTGTCCACCGGCTTCAGGTCAAAGTGCGGCGGAATCACCGGCAGGTGGGCAAAGCTCCATTTGCCGCGCTTGACATCGAATGCCTCGGGCGCCTGGATCTCGACCAGGTGGCCGACCGCGCTGGAGACCACATAGCGTTCGTTTTCAAAGTACTCGTCGTGCTTCTCAAACTTGCCCGCTACGGGCGTGAGGGCCCTCACGATGTCTTGGGCCACAGAAGGTTTTTCGGCAATGACTAAGGTTTTCATCTGACTACAATCCAGTCTCTCGCGTGCGCGCAGGCGCACGCACGTGCACATGTGAGCGCGCACCCACGCGCCCATCCGGGTTCACCATACCAAAATTTTCCACCGTGTCCAAATCAGCCCGCCCTGCCGACCATCGCCGAATTCAAATCCGCCGCTCGGGCGTGCATGGCAAGGGCGTGTTCGCGCTACAGGATATTGCCGAAGGCGAGGAGCTGATTGAGTACGTTGGTGAAGTCATCAGCTGGGCCGAGGCCGAGCGACGTCACCCGCATGACCCGCAGAACCCTAACCACACGTTTTATTTTCACATCGATGAAGGACATGTGATTGACGGGCTGCATGGTGGCAATGCCTCGCGCTGGATCAACCACGCCTGCGCGCCTAACTGCGAAGCGGATCAGCAGGGCAACCGCGTTTTCATTCGGGCACTTCGCGACATTGCGGCCGGCGAAGAGCTGAATTTTGATTACGGGCTGATCATCGATGAGCGCTACACGCCCAAGCTGAAGGCAGAGTACGCCTGCTGGTGCGGCGCCGACGCATGTCGCGGCACCATGCTGGCGCCCAAGCGTCGCCGGCGCTGACGGACCTGCGTATGGCGGCAGACTACCAGCCGGTCGCCCAGGCCCTGGCCCAGCACTGGCCAGACGTCAAGCTGGAGGTGTGCGATAGCATTGACTCCACCAACTCTGAGCTGATGCGCCGGGCTCGGGCCGGGCAGGTGCAGCCAACTTTACTGGTGGCCAGACAGCAAACCGCCGGGCGAGGCCGTTTGGGTCGGCAGTGGCTCAGCGGTATGGGCCTGACCGGTGCCGAGGCGAATGCCAATGGCGAAGGCGCATCTCTGACCTTTTCACTGGGTCTGCCCTTAGCGCCGGCCAACTGGTCTGGTTTGTCGCTGGCCGTTGGCGTCAGCATAGCCGCCAGTCTGCACCCCGAGTTGCGGCTGAAGTGGCCCAACGACCTGTGGCTGCATGAGCGCAAGCTGGGGGGCATTCTGATCGAGACTGCTGCCTTGGATGGAGGGCGGCAGGCGCTTGTTGGCGTGGGTATCAACCTTGGTGCGCGCGGCGACACCGGTCTGGCCCGAGCGCCAGCCTGGCTGGAGGAGCTTTTGCCCGGCATTGATGCGCCACAGGCGCTGTTGCGCATTGCGGGCCCCCTGCTGCAGGCGATTCGCAACTTTGAACTGCGGGGTTTCGCGCCGTTTCAGCCTGGTTTTTCTCAACGCGATGCCTTGATGGGTGCGCCGCTGACACTGAGTGACGGTACCTGCGGCATCGCCCAGGGCGTTAATGCTGAAGGGGCCCTGTTGCTGCGCACCTTAGATGGCTTGCAGGTCATCACCAGCTCAGAGGTCAGCTTACGCCCGGTGCCGGCACCACATTCCGGGACGCACGCCTGATGAATCACCTGACCCGGCAGTTGCGCTTGGCGGTGCTGCTGTTGCTGCTGTTGAACCTGTCGTATTACCTTTGGTCAGAAGATCTGCTGCGTGGCGCCGGTTTGGGGCCAGCGGTGCAGACCGAGCCGCATCGTCTAGCCCGGCAAATTAAGCCCGATGCTGTGCAGCTGCGTAAACCCGAGGCAGGCAAGCCCGAGTTTGCAGGGTCAGCGCTGCCAGCGTCGGCGGCGGGGCCGACCGGCGAGTGTCTGGAGGTGGGTCCCTTTGATGAGGCGCAAAGTGTGGCCCTAAGGCGTGCGGTTGGTGCCGCATTGCCGGCGTCAGCCTGGACGTTGGTGCCCACGCCCGTACCGGCACGTTGGATTGTTTATATCGGACAGTACAGTAGCCCCGCCATGATTGAGAACAAGCGGGCCGAGTTGGCGGCCTTGAAGATCAGCGTCGAGCCACTGATCAACCCGGAGCTGGAGTTGGGCTTGTCACTGGGCCACTTTGAAACGCGGGCGGCCGCAGCATCAGCGCTGGAGGCTTTGAAAAAACGTGGCTTGCGCAAGGCGCTGGTGGTGCAGGAGCAGCCCGAATTGCCAGGCGCGGTGCTTCGCGTGCGCCTGACCAACGGCGTTGAACGGGTCCAGCTGAATGGTCTTGCGACGGCTTTGGCCGGCAATGACTGGTCGCCTTGCCGCTGAGGGTCAAGCTCTCGTACCTGATAAAAACCGCACGGTGAACCGGGCCCCCGGGGCGGCCTGGCCAGGCCGGGTTTCGTCCAGGTCGACGGTGGCGTTGTGTTGGTGGGCGATTTCCAGCACGATGGGCAGGCCCAGACCGGAGCCGTCGGCCTCGGTGCCCAAGGCCCGGTAGAAGGGCTGAAACACCAGCTCGCGCTCGGCCAGGGGTATGCCTGGGCCGGAATCCTCCACCTGCAGCAGCAGCGTGCTCTGGGCAGGGTCGATCAGCACTCGCGCCGTGATCACGGCCGTTTGATGACCGCTGGAGGGGGTGTAGTTGATGGCGTTGTCAACCAGATTGCGCACCAACTCCTTCAGCAGGGTGGGGTTGCCCTCGAGCTGACCGCCGGGCGCCCCCGGGTCAGAGCCCTCGTAACCCAAATCAATCTGTTTCTCGATGGCGCGTGGCACGCAATCCCGCACCACCGACATCGTCAGTTCAGCCAGATCACAGGTCTGGCGTGGCATAGCCGAGCCACTGCTCTCGGCCCGTGCCAGCGCCAGCAACTGGTTCACCGTGTGGGTGGCGCGCACGCTGGAGCGGCCGATTTGGCGCAAGGATTGTTTGAGTTCGTCGGCATCGGCACCCTCGCGCTGCGCCAGGTCGGCCTGCATGCGCAAGCCTGCCAGCGGAGTTTTGAGCTGATGCGCTGCATCGGCCAGAAAACGCTTCTGTGTGGCAATCGAATCTTTCAGGCGCAGCAGTAGATCGTTCACAGAGTCCACCAGCGGTGCCACCTCCAGAGGCGCGGCCTGCGCATCGATGGGGCTGAGATCGTCGGGTTTGCGGGCCCGGATTCGCTCCTCCAGCATGTTCAGTGGCTTGATCGCCTGGACCAGCGCCAGCCAGACCAGCAGCACCGCGATCGGCAAAATCACAAATTGCGGCAGCATCACGCCCTTGACGATTTCGGTGGCCAGCACCGAGCGTTTCTCCAGCGTCTCGGCCACCTGCACCAGCGCCGGGCGCGCGCCCGGCAGCGTCACCTTGACCCAGGTGTAGGCCACCTTGATCCCCACGCCGCGGATCTCGTCGTCGCGGATGCGGACCTCGCCGGGAACCGCTTTTTCACCATCTGGAGGCAGTGGCAGCGCCCGCTCGCCACTCAGATACTCACCGTTAGCCCCCAGTACCTGGTAATAAACGGTGTCCGAGTCATCGGCCCGCAGCAGCTCGCGTGCCGGCAGCGGCAGGCTGAACTGCACCTTGTTGTTGCTGACGCTGACCAGTTGCGCCAACGCGCCAGCGTTGTACTCCAGGGCGCGGTCAAAGGGTTTGCCGGCGATACCCTGTGCCACCAGCCAAGTCAGAACCAAGCTGATCGGCCACAGCAGCAAGAGTGGCGTGAGCATCCAGTCCAGGATTTCCCCGAACAAGGAGCGTTGTTCGCGCCGGAAGATGCTCACGTGCGCGCTGCTGCGTGCTCAGCCAGGAATCTTCTCCAGGCAGTAACCCAGCCCCCGCACTGTGGCGATGCGGATCGGGCCCTTTTCGATTTTCTTGCGCAGCCGGTGGATGTAGACCTCGATGGCGTTGTTGCTGACCTCTTCGCCCCACTCGCAAAGGCGCTCCACCAGTTGGTCTTTGCTCACCAGGCGTCCCGCACGCTGCAGCAAGACCTCGAGCAGGCCCAGTTCCCGTGCGGAGAGTTCGACCATGACGCCGTCGATGGTGGCGACCCGGCCGGACTGGTCGTAAATCAGCGGGCCATGCTTGATGGTGCTGCTGGCGGTGCCCATGCCGCGCCTGCTTAGCGCCCGGACCCGTGCTTCGAGCTCTTGAAGACTGAAAGGTTTGGCCATGTAGTCGTCAGCACCGTAGTCGAGCCCGCGTACGCGCTCCTCCACGCTGTCGGCCGCCGTCAGAATCAGCACCGGCAGCGAGGAGCCACGCGCGCGCAGTTTTTTCAGCACCTCCAGGCCGTGCATCTTGGGCAGACCCAAGTCCAGGATCAGCAGGTCAAATTCGGTGTTGGTCATCAGGGCGGCATCGGCCTCGCTGCCACTGGCCACGTGGTCGACAGCAGCGCCAGAGCTGCGCAGACTGCGCAGCAGGCCATCCGCCAACACCTGGTCATCCTCTGCAATCAGAATTCGCATGTCTGTCTCCTGGTTGTTGCCTGGTCTGGCCCGGGCATCTTGTTGTAGGGTCATTCTAGGCCGGCGCGTCACTGCCGGGGTCAAATTCTCGGCGGCACGGTGTTCAGGCGGCGTAGGCTTCCAGCCCTAAAGCGATCACGGCGGCGACCTCCGGGCCAATCGCTTGGCGCAACTCGGCCTCGGCTTGCGCCACCGATTGCTGCATCGCCAGCAGCCATGCCAGGCCGGTGGGGGTGAACCGGATGCGTCGCGCGCGGGCATCGCGGGCGTCCGGCTCCCGGACCACCAGGCCCCAGGCCAGGCACTGGTCGACCAGTTTGCCCATGGCCTGCTTGCTCATGCCGGCGCGCTGGGCCAGCACGGTCAGTCGCGAGCCCTCCAAGGCCAGATGCCGGGTGACGTGGATGTGAGAGGCGCTTAGTCGGCCGCGCGCTGCCAGGTTGGCCAGGGCCAGCGGCATGTGCTCATTGCCTGCCATCAGCTGCAGCACCCGGCCCTCGAAGCGTTGCAGCGCCAGGTTCATCCAGTGGCCCAGATGGGCTTGGCGCCAGCTGGTCTGCGGGGGGGTGTCGTCCATGCTAAATAGTAAGCTAAATTGACTAAAAAAACTGTTTACAGATTTAAACTACAGGGCTTAAACTACTGTTCAAGTATCCAGCCTGTTGTTAAAAACAGAGGGTGATGCCCCCAGCAGATCAATATTCAAGGAGAAATTTTCATGGACGCACCGGTCAGAAGCCCCAGCCCCGCAAACAGCGAAAAAGCCAAAGCCCTGCAAGTGGCCCTGGCTCAAATTGAGAAACAGTTTGGCAAGGGCACCATCATGCGCCTGGGTGAGGGCGAGGTGATCGAGGACATTCAGGTGGTCTCCACCGGCTCACTGGGACTCGACATTGCGCTCGGCGTCGGCGGCCTGCCACGTGGCCGGGTGGTCGAGATCTACGGCCCGGAATCATCAGGCAAGACCACGCTGACGCTGCAGGTCATTGCCGAAATGCAGAAGCAGGGCGGGCAGTGCGCGTTTGTCGATGCCGAGCACGCCCTTGACATCCAGTATGCGCAAAAACTCGGTGTGAACCTGCAAGACCTGCTGATCAGCCAGCCCGACACGGGCGAGCAGGCGCTGGAGATCGTGGACAGTCTGGTTCGTTCGGGCGCGGTCGACATGATCGTCGTCGACTCCGTGGCGGCGCTGACACCGAAAGCCGAGCTCGAAGGCGAGATGGGCGACAGCCTGCCCGGTTTGCAGGCACGGCTGATGAGCCAGGCGCTGCGCAAACTCACGGCCCACATCAAAAAGACCAACTGCATGGTGATCTTCATTAACCAGATTCGCATGAAGATCGGCGTCATGTTCGGCTCGCCCGAAACCACCACCGGCGGCAACGCGCTCAAGTTCTACGCCTCGGTCCGGCTCGATATCCGCCGCACCGGGACTATCAAAAAAGGGGATGACGCCATTGGCAACGAGACCAAGGTCAAAGTAGTCAAAAACAAAGTTGCGCCGCCGTTCAAGACCGCCGAATTCGACATCCTGTTCGGCGAAGGCATCAGCCGCCACGGCGAGATCATCGACATGGGCGTGAATGCCAACATCCTGGACAAGTCGGGCGCCTGGTACGCCTACAACGGCGAAAAAATTGGCCAGGGCCGCGACAACGCGCGCGAGTTCCTGCGCGAAAACCCGGCCTTGTCCTACGAGATCGAAAACAAGGTGCGTGCCTCGCTCGGCATTCCCCTGCTGCCAGGCGCCGCTGAACCCGAACCCAAGGCCAAGACTTCAAGCAAAAAAGGCACCTAGGCCATACCAGGCGGCCATTTATTGCTCTTAAAAATATAGCAATTTAATGTTCTGCGTCGCGTGGACCGGATGCTGATGGCTACCGACCAGCCCTCACTCAAGGGCCGGGCGCTGCGCCTGCTCAGCGGCCGCGAGTATTCGCGCGCTGAACTGGAGCGCAAGCTGGCCAGTTTTGAGGAAGTGCCCGGCAGTCTGGCGCAGGCGCTGGATGACCTGCAGGCCAAAGGCTTCATCAGCGAGCAGCGGGTGATCGAGTCGGTGCTGCACCGTCGCGCCGGCAAATTGGGCGGCGCTCGGCTGCGCCAGGAGTTGCAGGGCAAGGGTCTTGACCCAGGTGCTGTTGGCGCAGCGCTGGCCCAATTGCAGGGCAGCGAAGGGGAGCGGGCCTTGGCGGTATGGCGCAAAAAATTTGGCGTGCCGCCAGCGGACGCGCAGACCGCTGCCCGTCAAATGCGGTTTTTGGCCACGCGGGGTTTCTCTACTGACACGATTCGGCGTGTGGTGTCGGGCCGGTTGGCCGAGGACGTAGGCCTGGACATGGACGCCGAACTTGACGACTGAGCCGACGTGACGTCAGCTCGGGCTCATGTGCTAAGCCTCACAAGCCCAGCCTTACAAACCCAACATCAAGCGCATGTTTTGTACCGCCGCGCCGCTCGCGCCTTTGCCCAGGTTGTCGAGCCGGGCAACCAGCACGGCGTGCCTGAAATCATCCTCAGGCGCGGTGTTGGCAAATACCCGCAACTCCATGCGATTGGTGTCGACCAGGGCCAGCGGGTCCAGCTTTTGGTCGGGGCTGGTGCCTTCCACGCTCACCCACTCGCTGCCAGCGTAGTGACTGGCCAGGGCATCGTGCAAGTCCTGGGCGCTGGGTTGGCCAGGCAACAAATCCAGGTGCAGCGGCAGCTGGACCAGCATACCCTGCCTGAAACTACCCACCGCAGGCATGAAAATCGGGCGGCGGGTCAGACCGGTGTAGCGCATGATCTCCGGCAAATGCTTGTGTTTGAGGCCCAGGCCATACAGTTCGAACGGTGCAGCTGCCCCTGATTCGTGGGCTTCGATCATGGTTCGACCACCGCCCGAGTAGCCAGTGACGGCGGGTAGGCTGATCGGGTAATCAGCGGGTAGCAGACCGGCGTCTACCAAAGGTCGGATCAATGCAATCGCGCCGGTGGGATAACAGCCCGGGTTGCTCAGCCGGCGTGCCTTCGCCACTAGCTTGCCTTGATCGCGATGCAGCTCCGGAAAGCCATAGACCCAGTCCGGCGCTGTTCGGTAGGCCGTGGAGGCGTCGATGATCTTGGGCCCCAATTGGCCGCTGGACCTTGCTGTATCGTCAATCATTGCTACCGATTCAATAGCGGCTTGGTCGTGCAGGCAGAGCACCACCAGGTCCACCTCAGCCATGAGCGCGCGTTTGGCGGCAGCGTCCTTGCGAAACGCTGGGGCAATGCTCACCAGCTCAATGTCGGCCATGCCTTGCAGCCGTTCCCGAATTTGCAGGCCGGTGGTTCCTGCTTCGCCGTCGATGAAGATTTTGTGCATGCTGAGCTCCCGATCAGTGAGCCACTGAGGGCCCTGTAAGACTGGCTAAAGTTTGGTGCATTGCAGCATGATACATTCCAATGCTGTACTGAGAAGCGCCTGCCGCAACGACCAGCAGTCTGCCGGTGGGATAGAAACCCCTATATTCCTGCGAGAGACCTCATGAAAATTCACGAGTACCAAGGCAAGGACATCTTGCGCCAATTTGGTGTGCCGGTGCCCCGAGGCATTCCTGCCTTTACCGTTCAAGAGGCGGTCGAAGCCGCTCAAAAGTTGGGCGGACCCGTGTGGGTGGTCAAAGCGCAGATCCACGCCGGTGGCCGTGGCAAAGGCGGCGGCGTCAAGTTAGCCCGCTCAATTGACGAGGTCAAGCAACTCGCCAGCGAGATCCTGGGCATGCAGTTGGTCACGCACCAGACCGGCCCTGAAGGTCAAAAAGTGCGCCGCTTGTTGATTGAAGACGGTGCCGACATCAAAAAAGAGTATTACGTCTCTGCTGTGACGGACCGCGCCAGCCAGCGCGTGGCCTTCATGGCGTCGTCCGAGGGCGGCATGGACATCGAGGAAGTGGCCCACGCCACGCCAGAAAAAATCATCAAGGCCATCGTGGACCCCGCTACCGGCCTGACCGACGCGCAGGCCAAGATTCTGGCCGATGGCATGGGCGTTCCAGAAGCCTCGACCGCGCAGGCGGTGGACGTGCTGCAAAAGCTGTACAAGGTCTACATGGAGACCGACGCCTCGCTGGTCGAAATTAATCCCTTGATTTTGGAGGGCAATGGCAACATCAAGGCCTTGGACGCCAAGTTCAATTTTGACGCCAACGCCCTGTTCCGGCATCCTGAAATCGTGGCTTACCGCGACCTTGATGAAGAAGACCCAGCCGAGGTGGAGGCTAGCAAATTTGATCTGGCTTACATCAGCCTAGATGGCAATATTGGCTGTTTGGTCAATGGCGCGGGTTTGGCGATGTCGACTATGGACACGATCAAGCTGTTCGGCGCCGAGCCGGCGAACTTTCTGGATGTTGGCGGCGGGGCCACCCCAGAGAAGGTCACGGAAGCCTTCAAGATCATGCTGCGCAATGACAAGGTCAAGGCGATTCTGGTGAATATTTTTGGTGGCATCATGAAATGCGACACCATTGCCACCGGCGTCATCACCGCTTGCAGGGCGACCAACCTCAACGTGCCCCTGGTGGTGCGCATGAAGGGCACGAATGAAGAGCTCGGCAAGAAGATGCTGGCCGAAAGTGGTCTGCCCATCATCAGCGCCGACACCATGGCCGACGCGGCCCAAAAAGTGGTCGCCGCCCTGAAATCCTGAAGCCCTGCCGACTAGGAAAACACCATGTCCATCCTCATCAATAAAGACACCCGCGTCATCACCCAGGGCATTACTGGCAAGACCGGCCAGTTTCATACCGAAAAATGCCAGGAGTACGCCAACGGCAAAGCCTGCTTTGTCGCTGGCGTGAACCCCAAAAAAGCCGGCGAAAAGATTTTTGGTATCCCTATTTACGCCTCGGTCAAAGAGGCAGCCACTGACACCGGAGCTAGTGTGTCGGTGATTTACGTGCCACCCGCCGGTGCTGCTGCGGCGATCTGGGAGGCCGTTGAGGCCGATCTGGACCTGGCGATCTGCATCACCGAGGGCATTCCAGTGCGTGACATGCTGGAAGTGCGTAACCGCATGAAAGCCAAGGTTGCCGCCGGCGGCAAAGAGACTCTGCTCTTGGGTCCGAATTGCCCTGGTTTGATCACGCCTGACGAGATCAAGATAGGCATCATGCCCGGCCATATTCACCGTAGAGGTCGTATCGGCGTGGTCAGCCGCTCCGGCACGCTGACTTATGAGGCGGTGGCACAACTCACCGAAATTGGTCTGGGCCAGTCCAGTGCTGTCGGCATTGGTGGGGACCCGATCAACGGCCTGAAGCACATCGACATCATGCGCATGTTCAACGACGACCCCGAAACCGATGCTGTGATCATGATCGGTGAAATTGGTGGACCCGACGAGGCGGAAGCCGCACGCTGGTGCAAAGCCAACATGAAGAAGCCAATTGTGGGTTTCATCGCTGGCGTCACGGCGCCGGCCGGCAAACGCATGGGTCATGCCGGTGCACTGATCTCTGGCGGCGCTGACACGGCCGATGCCAAACTGGCTGTGATGGAAGAGTGTGGGTTCAAGATCACCCGTAACCCGTCCGAGATGGCCAAACTGCTGAAGGCTATGCTCTAGTTTCTCGCCCAGTGCTCGTGCGCACGCATTGGCGTGCGGATCACCGCAAAAAAGAAAGCCGGATTTTTGAAGGAAAATCTGGCTTTGCTCATCTGGCTTAGCCCATACCCACCCAACCGAGTCGCTTGCCATGGAAGAATTCCTCACCGCCAATTTCTGGCTTGCAGTCGGACAGATCATCATGATCGACATTCTGTTGGGCGGCGACAACGCGGTCGTTATCGCGCTGGCCTGCAGGCAGTTGCCGGCACATCAGCGTACAAAAGGGATCTTGTGGGGAACGGCAGGTGCCATTATCTTGCGCGTCGCCCTGATTGCCTTTGCCTTGACGCTGCTGCAGGTGCCTTATCTGAAGTTGGTGGGTGCGGCTCTGTTGATGTGGATCGGTGTCAAGCTCCTGGTGCCCGATGACGAGGCACACGCCAATATTCAGGGCAGTGACAAGCTTTGGGCAGCGGTGAAAACCGTCATCCTGGCAGACTTGGTGATGAGTGTGGACAACGTGATCGCCATTGCCGGCGCTGCCACCAATGCCGGATCGCAGCATCAACTGCCCCTGGTTATTTTTGGGCTGGTTGTGAGCATTCCCATCATCATTTGGGGTAGCCAATTGGTCCTCAAGTTGATGGACCGCTTCCCCTACATCATCACACTGGGCGGTATGTTGCTGGGCTGGATTGCCGGTACCATGGCGCACAGCGATCCGGCGGTGAAGACCTGGTGGCCGCAAACGCAGCCTTGGTCCGTGGGTTTTGGCGTTGGCGGCGCCTTGCTGGTCTACGCCATTGGTCGTGGATTACACAGAAGGCAGCAGGCTAAGCTGACGGACCCGGCGTCCTGACAGGCCGCGGCTGTTGGTGACCGTGATCCCGGCGTATGAGTTACACGTTTGTTGCCCAAACCGACCGCGGGCGGGTTCGCGCCAACAATGAGGATTCGGTCGACTTCGACCCAGTCAGTGGCCTGGCGGTGCTCGCTGATGGTATGGGAGGTTACAAGGCAGGGGAAGTCGCCAGTGCCATGGCGACCGGTCATATCAAGGCCGAGTTGTCACGTTGGCTGCAGGCCTCAGGTCAGCCCGTCAATGTGCGGTACATCCGTCAGGCGGCGCAGAGTTGCGTCGCCAACGCCAATGCCCTGATCCTGGCGTCGGCTCGAGACAACCCTGATCATGTTGGCATGGGCACCACGCTTGTTGTGGCCATTTTTTGTGGATCCCATTTGATTCTGGGTCATGTCGGGGACTCACGTTGTTACCGCTTGCGCGACGGGGTGCTGCTGCAGCTGACTCGGGACCACTCGGTGCTGCAGGAGCAGATTGACGCCGGATTGTTGACGCCAGCACAGGCTGCGCTGTCGGCTGATCGCAACCTCGTCACGCGGGCTTTGGGCGTAGAAGGCGCTGCGAAACTTGAACTCAATGATTTTCCTGTGCAGGACAACGACTTGTACTTACTATGTTCAGACGGTTTGACCGATATGGTTCAGGATGCGGTTATCGCGGCCGCCTTGCGGCAGCGAACCACCCTCGATCAGATGGCTCGGGACTTGGTGCAGATGGCCAATCAGAATGGCGGGCGCGACAATATCGCGGTGGTGTTGGTGCGGGCTAGCCAGGCTAAGCGTCGGTTTCACTTTCTCGACAGGTTGATGGGAAGAGCCTAGTATGTCAGTTGTCGCCATGAAGTCTATATCCGGGAGGCCGACATGCCTAAGCTGATCGTGTCAATCGAGGGTGCAGTGATGAAGGAAGTGGTTTTGACCAAGCCGCGGACCACCTTGGGACGCCGGCCGTACCATGACATCGTCTTTGACAATCTGGCGGTCAGTGGCGACCATGCTGCGTTTACCTTGGACGCTACGCAGGTCACTCTCGAAGATTTCGGGAGCACCAATGGCACTTATGTCAACGGTGAAGCCGTGCGACAACGTGTGCTGCAGGAGGACGACGTCATCTCGGTGGCCAAGTACAAGTTGGTTTTTAAGGCGGACCCGCCGCCGGCGATGCCCGGGCCTGTGCCTGATGCTGAAGCGGCGATCAAGGTTTTGTCGGGTCGCGCGATCGGCCGGGAACTGGCGCTGACGAAGCCTGTTACCACCCTGGGCAAGCCCGGCGTGGCTGTCGCGGCCATCACCCGTCGTTCGAGTGGATTCGCCCTGCACCATGCTGAGGGCGAGGACCGGGTGCAGATCAACGGCACGCCGATCGGTTCAGACGCAGTCATTTTGAAAGACGGAGATATCCTCGAACTTGCCGGGACCCGCATGCAATTTGTGGTCAAATGATTTGACTGTCACCTTTGTGCTCGTGCAGTTGATTTGCCACAGTTTATTCTCTATTCCTTTGTGATACAGCGGTCATCTGCGCCGCTTGTTGGTCCAAAGCGGAAAGAAGCGGCCAATGTCGACATTCAATCAGGAGTGAAGCGGAATGAAGGTTCGTGTACTTGGTTGCTCAGGCGCCATTGCCAGAGATTGCAGGACCACGTCTTTTCTGATCGACCACGACTTGTTGCTGGACGCCGGAACGGGGGTAGGTGATTTGACCCTGGATGACATGCGCGGCATCAAGAATGTGTTGCTGACTCACTCGCACCTGGACCATGTGGCAGCGTTGCCGCTGATGGTCGATGCCATCGCCGGATCGATCACCCAACCTTTGCAGATCCACGCTTTGCCCGCCACCCTTGATGCCCTGCGTGCACATATCTTCAATGGGGTGATCTGGCCTGACTTCAGCCGAATCCCGACGCCGCAACATCCATTTATCAGCTTCCATGCCATTGAAGTCGGGCAGGTCCTGCAATTCGGCCACAAACGCGTGGAAGTTTTGCCTGCGGTCCACATCGTGCCGGCCGTGGGTTTTGCCGTATCGACGGATCAGCAACCGGCCTGGGTCTTTACGGGTGACACGGAGCGCAATCCGGCATTTTGGCAGCGCGTCAACCAGCTAGAGGTGGCCCTGCTGGTGATTGAAACCGCCTTCAGCAACCGCGAGCAGGATTTGGCCCGGCGCAGCCTGCATCTCTCGCCCATCGCCTTGGCCGAGGAACTGAGTTGCATCGGCGAGGGGCGCCATTACCCGATCTACATCACGCACACCAAGCCGGCAGAAGCCGAGCTGATCATGGCGGAAATCCTGGATTTTGAGCGTTCAAGTGCTTTGGCGTCGGGAAAAGCCCACGATATCCGGTGGCTGCTGGCTGGTCAGGAGTTTGAACTGTGAGTGCCGCGCTCGAGGTCGGCTTGCCTGAGCTGTCCTTCGAAGCGCTCCAAAAATTACCGGCTGACCAGCGTGGCCTGCCCTTTGAGGCCCTGTTTTACAAGCAGTTGCAGCAAGTCTCGGCGCGTATTCACGAGACAGACAACCTTGACCAGATCATGCTGGACGTCAGCGCCGACATCTGCGCTCTGTTCAACGCTGAACGGCTCACGATGTACGCCGTTAACGCGGAGCAGTCGGCGATTGTGTCTAAAGTCAAGACCGGCCTGAGCAGCAGTACCGATCTCAAGCTGCCGATCTCGGCGCAAAGTATTGCGGGCTACGTTGCCTCCAGCCGTCAACTGCTGAACTTGGCGGATGCCTATGACGAGCAGGCCTTGCGGCGCATCCATCCTGATCTGAAATTTCTGAGGACTGTCGACCAGCGCTCCGGTTACCGCACGCGCCAGATGATGGTCGCTCCGATCGTCGAGGGCGGCACGCTGCATGGCGTCCTGCAGATCATCAACAACCGAAACAACCAGACTTTCTCTGACCTTGAGGTGGATGGAGCCCTGCAGTTGTGCCGAACCCTTGCCACCGCGATTCGCCAACGCGTCGAGAAGGCCTCGCTCGGCGTGCGGCGTCGGGCCACCAAGTACGATGGGCTGGTCTTGACTGGCGCGCTGACCAGTGAGGCGCTCGAGCAAAGCTGGCAACTCGCCCGCGCCGGGGGGCACCCGGTCGAGCAGGTGATGATGACCCAGTTCAAGGTGCCCGCGGCTCAGATCGGCCAATCGCTGGCTCGATACTTTGATGTGCCCTATGAACCGTTCCAGGCCAATCGGCTGCGGGCAGACCCCTTGCACGGCATGCTCAAACGCGACTTTGTCGACAAACAAGGCTGGATCCCGTTGGAGGAGTCCGCCGCCGGCCTGGTGGTGATGTGTACTGACCCTGAGACGGTTCGGAGTTCGCGCATCGTGCCCCAGGTCTTCCCCCGAGTGACCCGTTTTGCCTACCGGGTGACGACGCAAGCTGAATTCCAGGAGACGCTGGCGCAGTTTTTTGGCGCGGCGGGCGGTCTGTCCATTGATGAAATGCTGGCCGACATGGACGGCGCGCCAATTGATGACGGCAGCAGTGACGATTCTCTGGAGTCGGCCGCCGCCGACAATGAGCTGGTCAAATTCGTCAACAAGGTCATTATTGACGCGTACCACCAAAAGGCTTCGGACATTCACATCGAGCCGATGCCGGGCAAGCTTAAAACCGGGATCCGCTTTCGCATCGATGGCACGCTGATGCCCTATATCGAGGTACCCGCGCATTTTCGGCAGGCCATGGTGACCCGGCTCAAGATCATGTGCGACCTCGATATTTCAGAACGCCGGCGACCGCAGGACGGCAAAATCAAGTTCAAGAAGTATGGGCCGCTCGATATTGAACTGCGGGTGGCCACCATACCGTCCGCCGGTGGCGTCGAGGATGTGGTGATGCGGATTCTGGCCGCCGGCGAACCCATCCCGCTGAACCAGCTGGGCCTGACGCCGCACAACCGCGAGCGGGTGGTGAAAACCGTTGAAAAGCCCTACGGTTTGTTTTATGTCTGTGGCCCCACCGGCTCTGGCAAGACCACCACCCTGCATTCGATCCTCAGCCACCTTAACCGCCCCGACACCAAGATATGGACCTGTGAGGATCCCGTCGAAATCACGCAAAAAGGCTTGCGCCAGGTTCAAGTGAACAAAAAGGCGGGGATCGACTTTGCCTTGGTGATGCGGGCGTTCTTGCGGGCGGACCCTGACATCATCATGGTGGGTGAGTCTCGTGACAAGGAAACCGTCTCGATGGGTGTGGAGGCGTCGTTGACCGGGCACCTGGTGTTTTCGACCCTGCACACCAATTCGGCGCCTGAGTCGATCACACGGCTGCTGGACATGGGCATGGACCCGTTCAACTTTGCAGACGCGCTGCTTGGCATCTTGGCGCAGCGGTTGACCAAAAAGCTGTGTGCCTGCAAGGCCGCCTATGTGCCCGAGCCCGAGGAACTGCAACTTTTTGCGGCTGAATACGCTGAAGAACTCAGCCACTCCACCGCCTGGCAACTTGACTTGGCCGGGGAAACCAGTCGTTTGATCGATAGCTGGCACCAGATGCATGGGCAAGGCGGGCAGATCCACCTGTACCGGGCGGTCGGCTGCGACAAATGTAACCAGACCGGCTACAAAGGTCGCATTGGCTTGCATGAGCTGCTGATTGCCGACGAAGAGATCAAAAAACTGATTCAGCAACGGGCCCGTGTCGCAGAGATTTTTGCAGCGGCAGTGCAGTCGGGTATGCATACCCTGAAGATGGACGGTATGGAAAAGGTCATGATGGGGCTGACCGATCTCAAGATGGTGCGCTCTGTCTGTATCCGTTGAGTGACACAAGTGGACTGACAAAAATGTCGGTCGGTGATATATAAACCTTAAACGGTAGCCAAATTGTTCGAAATGGACAAAAATGGCGCACCCATCGGTTGGCATGAATGATGCTGACATGCAGAAGGGGAGAGCAGTGTTTCTTTTTTTATCAAGGAGTTTTTATGAAGCGTTCTATGCAAAAGGGTTTCACCCTGATCGAGTTGATGATTGTGGTGGCCATCATTGGTATCTTGGCTGCTGTTGCGCTGCCCGCCTACCAGGACTACACCAAGAAGGCCAAGTATGCTGAGGTGGTTTCGGTCGCCAATACCTACAAAACGGCCGTTGCCACCTGCGCTCAGGAGGCCGGTACGCTGACGGGTTGTAACGCTGGCGCGCTTGGCGTCCCTGCCACCACCGCGACCACGCACGTGGCGTCGGTTGCTGTCGCTGATGGCGTCATCACCGTGACCCCGACGTCGACCACTGCCGCCACCGCCACACTCAAGCTGACACCGACCATGACTGCCGGTGCGCCGATGACCTGGTCCAATGCCGGCAGCGGTTGCCTGACGTCTAGCCCAATCCTCTGCAAGTAAGGGGTGATGCCAGCGGGCGCGGCCTCATAGGGCCGCTCCGTTTGAAAAGCGCTGGCAACAGCGCTTTTTTTCTGTCTGTTGCTAATCTGCCTACCTAGAAACTATCCAAGACGACCGCCTTATGTCGCCATCAAGTTACGGCGCCCTTAACCGGACGTGTGGCGTCTTTTTGCTGCTGTTGCCCTGGCTCAATCCGTTTGCCCCCGGCCCGACCAGCCAGGTGGTGCAAAGCCTGCTGAGCCTGAGTTGTCTGGCGCTAATGCTGATGCTGCCGCTGTGGCAAGGTGGTGGCGCAGCGCTGGTCAGGGTGGCAGCGCCGGCCTGGTTGCTGGCGGCGCTGCTGAGCTGTCTGTTCGCCCTGCTGCAATATTTGGGGGTCAGTCAGGCCTTTGCGCCCTGGGTCAATGTCGCGGGCATTGGCGAGGCCTTTGCCAACCTGCGCCAGCGCAACCAATTTGCAACCCTGACCACCGTGGGTTTGGCGGCGCTGCTGTGGTGGGTGCAAACTGCCCCCCCGAATGTGCCAAGCAGCCAGCCGCGCGGTCGGATGCTGCCCACCTGGCAGGCGGCCCCCATTTTGGCCGCTGCCGCCCTGCTGGGGCTTGGTAATGCCGCATCGTCGTCGCGAACCGGCCTGATGGAACTGCTGCTGTTGGCCTTGCTGCTCCAGGTCTGGCAGCAGTGGCGGCGTCCCCTGGTCTGGCAGGTGATGCTGGCAGCTGGCGTCGCCTATGCCAGCGCAACATTGCTGTTGCCCTGGCTGGCTGGCCTGGGCATTGGCGGTGCCGGCATCTTGGTGCGCCTGCAGGAGCAAGGGCCAAACTGTGCCAGCCGACTCACGCTGTGGCACAACGTGCTGTATTTGATCGCAGAAAAGCCCTGGACAGGTTGGGGCTGGGGCGAACTGGACTACGCCCATTTCATCACCCTCTACCCGGGTCCGCGCTTTTGCGATATCTTGAGCAATGCGCACAACCTGCCGCTGCATTTGGCGGTGGAACTAGGCCTGCCGGTCGCCACGCTGTTGTGTGGCGGCGGTCTATGGGCCTTGTGGCGGGCTCAGCCCTGGCGTGAGCGCAATTCCGCACGGCAATTGGCCTGGGCGGTCCTGGCGTTACTGGGCTTGCACAGTCTGCTGGAGTATCCCCTTTGGTACGGACCGTTTCAACTGGCGGCTGGTCTGTCCATCACCCTGCTGTGGCTGACTCGGTCGGCCACTGTGCCAGAGCCACAGTCGGTTGAGTCGGCTGCACCCTTATCGGTCGCGCCTGAGCTTTGGCGACTGGCCATTGCGACCAGCCTTCTGCTCGTCGCGCTTTACGCAGCATGGGATTACCAACGTATTCGCCAAATCTACCTGCCCGTCGCAGAGCGAGCAGCGCCCTACCGCGATAACACCCTCGCCAAGCTGCAAGGTTCCTGGCTGTTCGGGCCACAGGTCGATTTTGCTGAGCTCACCACCGCGGTGCTCAGTCCAGCCAATGCGTCGGCCGTCCAGTCGCTAGCGGAAAAGATGCTGCATTTCTCGCCCGAACCGCGGGTGGTTGAACCGCTCCTTGACAGCCTGCGGCTGCAAGGCCAAAGCGAGGCGTTGCAGTTTTATCTGTTGCGCTTCCAGGCGGCATTTCCCGAGCCCTACGCGCGTTGGGCCAGCCGAAACGGACGGTAAAGGCGCTTTGCAGTCGCTCAGGATTCCAGTGGTTCACCGGCAATATAGCTGCCTGACTTGCCTCCATGCTTCTCAAGCAACTTGCAGTCATTGATGGTCATGCCACGGTCCACGGCTTTGCACATGTCGTAAATGGTCAGCAAGGCCACCTGCAGGGCGGTCAGGGCTTCCATCTCGACGCCGGTGGGGCCAACGGTTTCAACCCGGGCGGTGCACATCACGCTGGCGGATTTATCGGCACTGGCCTGGTCGGTTGCAAAATCAATCGCGATTCGCGTCAGTGCCAGCGGGTGGCAAAGCGGGATCAGATCGCTTGTTTTTTTTGCGGCCTGAATGCCGGCAATGCGGGCGATGCCCAACACATCACCTTTTTTGGCGGTGCCGGCCTCAATCAGCGCAAGGGTGGTCGGCAGCATGTCGATCCGCCCAGCGGCCAAGGCAACCCGGTGCGTACTGGGTTTGGCTGCCACATCGACCATATGGGCCTGTCCTTGGCTGTCAAAATGCGTCAAAGCACTCATTAATATTTACCTTGGTTGACATGATGGGTCGTCAGCGCCCTGTTTACACAGCGTTGACGTCACTCGTGCATCATACGGTCAGCCACTCTAGGAAATCCAGTTGCGACGAAGTTTGATGCTAAAAACGGCCCTAAGCCTTATGAAATATAGTGTTATAGCTATTATTTTAATAGCATTTAAGTTGCTTCTAGGGTCCCCAGTGCAGGCTCAGACGGTCGGCCCCAACAGCACACTTTTGCCAACATTGGGTGATGGCGGTGAGATGAGTAGCAGCGCCGAACGCCGGTTGGGTGACCGAATTGCGCGTGAAATCTACCGCGACCCTGACTACCTGGACGACCCGGTGTTGGGTGACTATGTCCAGGGCATTTGGCAACCACTGCTGGCGGCGGCAAGGGCTCGGGGTGACCTGTCGCCTGAATTGCAGGATCGATTTGCCTGGGAAATCATGCTTGGACGCGACCGCACGGTGAATGCGTTTGCCCTGCCAGGCGGCTACTTTGGCATTCATCTGGGCTTGTTGGCCGTGGTCGGCAGCGCCGACGAACTGGCCTCGGTGCTCGGGCACGAGCTCAGTCACGTGACGCAGCGGCATATCGCCCGTCTGATCGCGCGTCAGGGTCAACAGGCACCCTGGTTGGTGGGGGCCATGATCCTCGGCGCTCTGGCCGCCAGCAAAAGTACAGACGCGGCCAACGCGCTGATTGTGGGTGGGCAGGCTGCATCGGCCCAGGGGCAGCTGAATTTTTCGCGCGACATGGAACGTGAGGCGGACCGTGTGGGGTACGGGGTCATGACCGAGGCTGGTTTTGACGCGCGGGGGTTTGTCGGTATGTTCGACAAACTGCAACAGGCCTCGCGTCTCAATGACAACGGTGCCTACCCCTATCTGCGCAGCCATCCCCTGACGACGGAGCGCATCGCCGACATGCAAAGCCGCCAGCCGATAGCGCGCTCTGTGACGTCGGCCCCGACGCCATCGCTCGAACACGCCATGATGGCGGGCCGCGCCCGAGCCCAGTCCAACCCCGGGGTAGATGCGTTGCGTGGCTTGCTGCGCGAGGCTGACAGCTGGCCTGTCTCTGCACCGCCATCAACTGCCGCACGACACGCCGGTGTGTTGTATGCCGGCGTGCTGGCTGCCGGGCGTTTGCGTGATGATGTGGCAGCCGGCACTCATCTGGATCGGCTCACGGCCTTGGTGTCCTCAGACCCAGTCGGCTTCCGGCTCACACGCTGGCTAAGGGCTGAACTCAGCCTTGCGGCGGGTGACTGGCGCTCTGCTCAGACCCAGCTTGACACGCGCTCGGCCGAAGATCGTGACGCAGTCCAAATGCGCCGGCCTGAATTACTGCTGGGAGGGCAAGTGGCGCTGCAGTCGGGGCAGGTGGCGCTGTGGCTGGCCTTGACGGAGCGCTTGCAGTTGTGGGTGGCTGAACATCCGCGCGACGCACAGGCTTGGCAACTGCTGGCCAGCGCCTATGTGGCGCAGCGCCAGCCCCTTCGCGCCTTGCGCGCCGAGGCTGAGGTCCGAGTGGCACAGCTCGATCCAGCGGCGGCTCTGGACCGACTCAAGGCGGCGCAGGACCTGCTGCGCCAGGGGTCCAGTCTGAACCCCAGTGCGGACCACATTGAGGCGTCGATCATCGACACCCGGCGCCGGCAGCTTGAATCAGCGCTGCGAGAACAGGCGCTGGAGCGCTGAGTCGATCACGACGCCAAACACCGAGTAAATCAAGGAGCCCAACAGAGCAGCGCCAAAGCCACTGACATAAAAGCCGTTGAGCAGACTGGCGGCCCACCAAAACATCAGGGCATTGATCACAAACAGGAACAGGCCCAGGGTAAGTACCGTGACCGGCAGCGTCAACAACACCAGCACTGGGCGCAGCAGCATGTTGAACAGGCCGATCACAAAGGCCGCTGTCAGTGCCGCACCGAAGCTGCGCACCTCGACGCCCTGGTACAGATAGGCCACCGCCAGCAAGGCGGCAGCGCTGAGCAGCCATTTCAGAATCAGTTTCACGATGCCTCAGCATAGCACCGCAGTTAGAGCATCAAGTGCGCGTCGCTGCACGCCTTGTAGCCCAGCGCCCGCACAAAAGCACGGCGGCCACCGTGAAGATGTAGGTGGCCCAGCGCGCAGCAGTGTTGTGCAGTGCTGGTCCGTCAAACAAGCTGTCGAGCATGGGTTCGTTGACGATCATCTTGGCGGCGGTAAGAGCCAGCACGGCAGCGCCGATCTGGATGATGGCGGGGAAGCGCTCAACCAGCTTGAGCACCACCGAGCTGCCAAACACCACGATGGGCACACTGATCAGTAGCCCGATGATCACCAGGTCGAAGGCACCGTGGGCGGCCCCGGCTACCCCGAGCACGTTATCCACGCCCATTAGCGCGTCGGCCACAACGATGGTTTTCATGGCGCCCCAGAAGGTGCTCACCACTGGGGCATCGTGCTCGCTGCCACCTTGATCAGCCAACAATTTGTAGGCAATCCAGACCAGACCCAGGCCACCGACGAGCATCAAACCGGGGATCTGAAGCAGCCAGACTACGCCCACCGTCATTACGGCGCGTACGCCAATCGCGCCGACGGTGCCCCAGATGATCGCCTTCTTTTGCAGCTGTGGTGGCAGGTTGCGCGCAGCCAGCGCGATGACGATGGCGTTGTCGCCCGCGAGGACCAAATCGATCAAGATGATCGCCATAAGGGCTGACCACCAAGCGGCAGAGAAAAGTTCCATTGAAATACCTGTACATGTTGGGTTAGTCAACACTGGCCGGGCTATAGCAAAGTTTGGTGTGAGACCGCTTTCGCGCGCTGCACGGCAAGTGCATGGCGAAGGTCTTGCCCGATGCTGCGCGGCGAACCGCGGCATCTGATGAACCGGAGCAACGCAAAGCTGCTCGTATTGACGACTCATCAACGGGGGGCTACTCCCCTTCATTTCAAATTAAACCACGCCTCGGGTAGGCTTTGAAAGCCTGGGGTTGATGGCGCATTGCGTTCGCTGTGCCATCGCCCACCCGGCTATCATCGGCCCCCCATGGCAGGCATTCACATCACCGACGTCGAGTCGGCCATCAATTATTGGCGCGACAAAAGCCCCTCGCCCGACGGCTTCTCATTGGCCGCGCCGACGCGCGCTTTGGCCGAGGTGTATGCCCTCCTGGTTTTTTTCCATGAGACCGAGGCGGATGAGTTTTCCTTTCCGCCAGCCGCGCTGGACGCCTGGCTCACCTGGTACGACACCACGCCTGACGCTCCCTGCATCGCGATCTGCTCCACCAGTCAGGGTGACGAGCAGTGCAAAGGCTGCGGCCGCAGCTTTGCCGAGGTGCAGCATTGGACACAGATGCGCCCGGCTGAAAAACGCCAGACCTGGCGCCGCATCACCTTGGAGGCTAGCGCCTGGCGTTTCAACCGCTATGCCGAACGTGCCGGGGCCTATTTCCAGCGCGAGGGCTCCACGTCCACGGTGAGCGCGCCGTCTCCCAGCATCAAAACGCCCTCCTGAATGGTGGCTTGCAGGTGCATGCTACGCTGTGCCATCGGGATCAGGGCCTGCGCCGCCGCGCTGGCGATGCGCCACACGGCCAGGTTAGGCGGTCGGGCTAATTTGGCTTGCATGCTGCGCCACCATATGTCGGCTGAGGCACTGAAGCAATACAGCACCACCTGATCAGCGCGACTGCAGGCTTTGAGCAGGGGCTTGTCTTCGGGTTGTCCTACCTCCAGCCAGAGCCGGGTGCGCCCAGTGAAATCCCGCAGCCACACATCTGGCTCATCCGGGTCGCTCAGGCCAGCCCCGAAGGCCAGTGTCCCGTCTCCCTGGCACACCGACTGCAGCTCGTGGGCGTGAAGCGCCAGGGCACAGAGGCGCACCATCATGCGTTCATCGGTCTCGCTCGGGTGCCTTGCCAAGGTTAACGAATGGTCGGCGTAGTAGCCATGGTCAATGTCTGCAATTTGCAGACTGGCCTTGAAGATGGTGGATTTGAGAGCCATTACAGACCCGCCGCCGGGCCGTCCCAAGGCGGGGCAGCCCCCTCGGGGGGCAGCGCAGCACACGCAGTGGCCAGCGTGGGGGCCATCAGACCCGCCGCCGGGCCGTCCCAAGGCGGGGCAGCCCCCTCGGGGGGCAGCGCAGCACACGAAGTGGCCAGCGTGGGGGCCATCAGACCCGCCGCCGGGCCGTCCCAAGGCGGGGCAGCCCCCTCGGGGGGCAGCGCAGCACACGAAGTGGCCAGCGTGGGGGCCATCAGACCCGCCGCCGGGCCGTCCCAAGGTGGGGCAGCCCCCTCGGGGGGCAGCGCAGCACACGAAGTGGCCAGCGTGGGGGCCATCAGACCCGCCGCGCCAGGGTGGCGGCGAGGCCGGTGTAGCTGCCCGGCGTGAGGGTCAGCAGTCGCTGCTTTTCTTCAGCCGGTATTTCCAGTCGGGCGATAAAACCTTGCATCAATTCGCGCGTCATCGGAGCGCCACGGGTAAAGGCCTTCAGCTGTTCATAAGGTTGTGGCAGGCCAAAGCGACGCATGACGGTCTGAATCGGCTCGGCAAGCACCTCCCAGGCGGCGTCCAGGTCAGCGGCAATCGCGGCTTCGTTCAGCTCTAACTTGGCCAGCCCGATGGCCAGTGAGTGGTAAGCCAAGATGGCATGGCCCAGCGCTACACCAATATTACGTAAAACGGTGGAGTCGGTCAGGTCACGCTGCCAGCGTGAAATTGGCAGTTTCTCGCTCAGGTGTCGCAGCAAGGCGTTGGCCAAACCCAGATTGCCTTCGGCATTTTCGAAATCTATGGGGTTGACCTTGTGGGGCATGGTGCTGGAGCCCACCTCGCCGTCCCGCAGCTTTTGCTTGAAGTAGCCCAGCGAGACATAGCCCCAGACGTCGCGCGACCAGTCGATCAGAATGGTGTTGGCGCGGGCTACCGCATCAAACAGCTCAGCCATGTAATCGTGCGGCTCGATCTGGATGCTGTAGGGCTGGAACTGCAGGCCCAACCCGACGGGCTCGGGCGACTCCACCAGGCGGCGGCTGAAGCTTTCCCAGTCAAAGTGAGGCCAGGCCGAGAGATGGGCGTTGTAATTGCCGACAGCACCGTTCATCTTTGCAAGCAGACGCACGCCGGCAATTCGGCTGCGCGCCGCATCCAGCCGCGCCACCACGTTGGCAATCTCTTTGCCGACCGTGGTTGGGCTGGCCGTCTGGCCATGGGTGCGGCTGAGCATGGGCACATGGGCAAAAGCATGCGCCATCTCGCGAAGTTTGCCAACGATGGCGTCCAGTGCAGGCAGCAGCACCTGGTCTCGGCCGGCCTTGAGTTGCAAGGCGTGGCTGGTGTTGTTGATGTCCTCGCTGGTACAGGCAAAATGCACAAATTCACTGGCAGCCAGCAGCTCGGCTTGGCCCTCAAATTTGGCCTTGATCCAGTACTCCACCGCTTTCACGTCATGGTTCGTGGTCTTTTCTATCGCCTTGATGGCCTCGCCATCGGTTTCTGAAAAATTCAATACCAAGTCGCTGAGGTAGCGGCGGGCATCCGCTGAAAGCGGCGAAAACTCCTGGAAGCCGGCATCGCTCAAGGCCACCAACCACGCGACCTCAACCTGCAGTCGGCGCTGCATATAGCCCAGTTCGCTCATGATGGGCCGCAGTTTGGCCATTCGGCCGGCGTAGCGCCCATCCAAGGGCGAGAGGGCAGAAATGGCAGAAAAACTCATGCCCGGATTGTAGGACCTGCGTCTGCGCCGACCTACCCAAGCACGGGCATACGAATGGATAGAATGAAAGCGTCATCATCCACCGTCTACCCATGAAACTAATTGGCGCGCTCACCAGTCTCTATGTCCGAAAAGTCCGTGTCGTCATGGCCGAAAAGAAGCTCGAGTACGAATTTGTCCTTGAGAATGTCTGGTCGGCTGAGTCCCTGATTGGTGAGTCCAATCCGCTGGGCAAAGTGCCCTGTTTGGTGATGGAGGGGTCAGAGGCCTTGCATGACTCCCGTGTGATCGTCGAATACCTGGACACACTGTCACCGGTGGGCAAGCTTATTCCGTCGGTTGGGCGTGAACGGGCAGAGGTCAAGACCTGGGAGGCCCTTGCTGATGGTTTGCTCGATGCCTCGCTGCTGGCCCGGCTGGAGGCCACTTGGGCTGGACGCACCGACGCAGAGCGCAGCCAAGCCTGGATTGACCGGCAATTGGGCAAGGTGCATGCTGCGCTGCGCGCCATGAGCCAAGGCCTGGCTGATAAATCTTTCTGTGTTGGCATTCACCTGAGTTTGGCCGACATCTCCGTGGGCTGCGCCCTGGGGTACCTTGATTTCCGCTTTCCCCAGATTGACTGGCGCTCGCCCCACCCTAACCTGACCAAGCTCCACGAAAAACTGATGCAGCGCCCCAGTTTCGCCGACACGGTACCCGCCTGACAGCGGCGAACAATCGTCAGTGGTTGGCGCGGCGTTTGAGCCAGCGCATCAAACCACCCAACAGCGGCAGTTTTTCATAAAGCTCTTCGGCGGCATCCCAGTAGTCGCGGTGCAGCGTCACTAGCCCTGTTGCTGAAAACACCAAATGCGAGGCGCCCAGGATGACCTGGGGCTGTGCCGCCCGATAGGTCCGAAATCTGAAATGGAACTCCCAGGTCAGAAAGCACTGATCCCCTTGCACCACCTGCTGCGTCACCACAAAACGTGGCTCGTGGAGTGACGCGAACATATGGTCAAAAATGCGTTTGATTGCTGGCACGCCTGTCACCTCATTGAACGGGTCCTTGAAGCGCGCTTGCCCATCGTAAATCTGACCGATGCCAGCCACGCTCTCCGGCGTCAGGGTTTCAAAAAAAGTGACGATGTGCGCCACGCAAACGGCCGGGGCCAGGGGAGTTGTCGTCATTGGGTGACACGCCGAACCATGGCGAAAAAAAGGCGGTCAGGCAGCAAGCGCAGCGCCTGCATCCAGAGGGTAAAGCGTTTGGGAAAGTGCAGCTCGAAGGTGCCACTGCGCCAGCCGGCAAGCATGGCGCTGGCGGCCTGTTCCGGGGTAATCAGGGCCGGCATGCTGAAGGCATTGCCAGCAGTCAGGGGGGTCTCGACAAAGCCGGGGTTGACAATCGATACCCCCAAGCCGCGCGGGCGCAGATCCAGGTAAAGGTTTTCTGCCAGGTTGATCAGGGCCGCTTTGGTCGGGCCGTAGGCCAGGCTGTTGGGCAGGCCGCGGTAGCCAGCCACGCTGCCAACCAGGCTGATGTGGCCTCTGCCACGTGCTAGCAGGGCCGGCAACACAGCATCCAACAGATACAGAGCACCGAGGTAATTGACCGCCAGGTGGCGCTGCATGTCGGCAATGTCCATGGCCGCAGCCCGCATGGCCTGATAGTGGCCCGCGCAATAGACCACGCAGTCGAGCGGCCCCAGCGCCAGCAAGTGGGTTGCGGCTCGGGACACAGCCGCTGGGTCGGTGGCATCCAGCACCAGCGCTTGACTGCCAGGGTGCTGCGCTACGAAGGCATCTAGCGCCTCCGCCTTGCGGGCTGACACGGTGACCCGCGCACCGGCTCGGTGCAGTGCTGAGGCGGTAGCCCGCCCGATGCCGGTCGAGGCGCCAACGATCCAGACGGTCTGCCCCTGCCAGTCAAGCAGGGGCGGGTTGAGTGGGGCAAAGAGTGGCATAGGTGGTCAATCAGCGTTTCACGAACGACAGAGTGACCTCGCCCAGTCCGACGCCAAACTTGCTCATGGCGGCTTTGTTGAGCATGACCTTGTCTGTCATCAGGTACATCCAATCATCGAACTGCACCTCGAACACATTGCCCCCAACAGGCAGGTTAAGGGTGTAGGTCCAATGAAAGGTGTTGCCCCGGGTCTCGCCACGGGCTTCGCCCACCACATCGTCGGCGCGGCCACTGAAGCGGCCATCGCCGAGCTTGCGCAGTCGCCAGATGCGCTTTTGCGTGCTGCCGTCTGAATAGCGGAAGTCTTCATCTAAGACGCCCTCGTCGCCGTTCCAGGTACAGACCATGACGACGGTGAACCGCTTGACCACGGTGCCCGAGCGGTCGGTGAAGACGCCATAGGCGTCCAGCGTGCCGTTGAAGTACTGCATCAGGTCGAGCAGCGGTTTTTCTTGAGCGTAGGTCTCGATCTGTTGCGAGGCACAAGCACTGAGCAGCAGGGTGGGAGCGGCCGCTGTGGCAGCGGCGAGCAAGAGGCGTCGTTTCATGGCGTTCTCCGGATGATCAGGGTGTAAAGCAGTGTGGCAGCCAGCAGCTTGAGGCCACAGGGCAGCAGGCAATAGGCCGCAGAGAGGGTCGCCAGGGCTGCCTCGTCGCGGGTGCCAGGTTGATAACCGAACGCTGCCAGTGCTGGCAGCGCCAGACCTGCCGCCAGGGCCAGGTTGAGTTTGCTCGCAAAATTCCACCAGCCAAAATAGCTGCCCTCTTGCGCGCCCTGGTCACCGCTGCTGGCGATGTGGCCTGCCAGCAGCGCACCGGGCACGGCCAGGTCTGCGCCCAGACCGATGCCGGACAGCGCGCACACAGCGGCGAAAGCCGCAGTATCGCCCGCGCCCAGACCGGCGGCAAAGACGAAGACGGCAATCGACAACAGCATGCCCAGTCCCCAGGCGCGCGCCAGTCCGAGTCGGCCGACGATCTGCAACCAGACCGGGATCGATAAGGCGGCTGCGACAAAATAGGCGCCCAGGAACAGTGGTTCGGCAGTGCGCGGTGCCTGCAGCACGTCCTGTACAAAGAACAGCAGCAGCGTGGCTGGAATCGCGCTGGCGATACCGTTAACCATGAACACCGTCAAGAGCCGCCTGAACCCTGGCCGAGACCAGGGCAGCCACAGCGATCGCCCCTCGGGCGTGGCGGTTGACGATGACGTTGCCGCTGGCTTCGGCGGCGAGGCCTGCGTCCAGGCTAGCCAGCCCAACGTCAGAGCCCCAAAAAAAATACCGACGGTCGCTGGCAGGCCCAGTGCGATGGGGCTGATGGAGGCCAGGATCACGCCGGCCAGGCCAAGTCCCTCACGCCAGGCCACAATTCGGCTGCGTTGCACTTCGTCGCCACCAAGCCTGGCGCCCCAAGACTGGTGCATCACACTTAGTGCGCTGAATGCAGCATAGGTCAACACCAGGCAGACGCCAGCCCAAGCCAGCAAGGCGTCCAACGCTTGCACCGGGGGAAAGAACAGCATGGCAAAGCCCAAGCCCAGCAGCGCGGATGCGACCGCCGCCGCGCCCAGCACGGTACGCGCCGAGCGTGCAAACAGGCGGTCGCTCCAGCGTCCGAGCAGCGGGTCGATCAGGGCGTCAAACAGGCGTGCGGCCAGCAAGAGGGCGCCCAGGGCCGCTAAGGGTACGCCGAATTGAAGTGCATAGTGGTTCGGCAGCAGCACATACAGCGGCAAAGCCACAAAGGCCAGCGGCAACCCCATCAGCCCGTAACGCCAGCCCTCACGCCAGCTAAAGTTTGTTCCCTTGCTGGCATTCATGGCGCGGCGCGGGCCAGAAGCGCGCTGCGCAACCTGGGTTCGCTGGTGGATTGGTCAAGCCAAATACCGAAGAACTTGTTGCCGAAGCTCGTGTCACTCATACCCCCGATTCTGCGACCTTGGTGCCAGAACACCACGCCCCCAGGCGGGTGCAAAGCCGTAATACGGTCGCCGACTGCTACTTCGGGCATGACCTCTTGTAGCTCATTGAGCCAAACACGTGCTGTGTCTGGCGCCACTTGGTGCATTCGCCGGATCTCCTGCAATGAGCGCTGCGCGATGTCGCTGGCCGTGAAGGCACGCAGATAGGTCAGGCACAGGGCGAAGCGCTGCTGGCTGATTTGCTCGACCTTGAAGTCGGGCAGCGCCCAGAGACTGGCGTCATAGACTGACAACCCGAAGTACCGTAGCCGTCCGCTGCCGATCAAATGGGCTCCGGGGATGGCACCAAGCACCTCGGCAGGTGGTGTCGGCAACGGGTCTTTGGCCAGGGTCTCAAAAGTGCTGGTGCTGGCCAAACTGCCCAGGACGGCATGGCAAAGCAAGGTGCGGCGATTCGGCATGGCTTGTTTGACCTGTTATCCGCGCGTTGACTTCTGCAATGTGTATTGCAAAACATCAATGCTGCCCTCACAGAAAGCAGCTTCGCAGTAAGCCAGGTAGAACTCCCAAATCAGCATGAAACGTTCGTCAAAACCGCCCTGCAACACCTGGCTGCGCGCGCCCAGAAAGGCCTCGCGCCAGCGCTTCAAGGTTTCGGCATAGTCAAGTCCAAACGCGTATTCGTCCACCACCTCGAATCCGGCCGCTCGAGCTTGTGCCCGAAACTCGCGCGGGCAGGGTAGGCAGCCGCCTGGGAAGATGTATTGTTGAATGAAATCAGTGCCGCTCACATAGCGCTCAAACAGGGCGTCGTCGATCACGATGCTCTGTACGCAGGCCCGACCGCCGGGCTTGAGCAGGCGCGCCAGTGTGGCGAAGTAGGTCGGCCAGTAGGCGCGTCCCACGGCTTCAATCATCTCGATCGAACAGATGGCGTCAAAAGGCGGGTCCTGGATGTCGCGGTAGTCCTGCAACCGCAGGTCAGCCCGGTCCGCAACGCCCAGGCGCTCCAGGCGCTCGCGCGCAAAAGCCAATTGCTCGGTGCTCAACGTGACCCCGACCAGCGAGGCGCCGAGGGTGACGGTACTCATCTCCGCCAGTGCGCCCCAGCCGCAGCCGACCTCTAGCACCCTGTCGCCAGCCTTAACCTGGCACAGTTCCAGGGCGCGCCGCACCTTGGCTGATTGTGCTTGCGACATGGACTGGTTCAGGTCGCCGGCAAAAATGGCCGACGAGTAATTCATGGTGTCATCCAGCCAAAGCCGGTAGAAAGCGTTACCCAAGTCATAGTGGGCGTGGATATTTTTTTGGCTGTTGGTGCGCGTGTTGCGGTTGAGCAGGTGCTTGATGCGGTAAAACAGGCGACCTGCCCATGACCCGTAAATCGCCGATTCCACCGCCGCCCGGTTTTTCACCAGTACCCGCAGCAGCTCGGTCAGGTTGGGCGTACTCCAGTCGCCGGCTATAAAGCTCTCGGCAAAACCTATGTCGCCCGATTTGAACGCGGCCGCGCAGGGTTTCCAGTTGTGCAGATGCAGAGTGGCGTGGGGTGCTGCGGCACCACCGAAGCGCTGCATCGAGCCGTCCGGCAATTGCAGCGTCAAGCTGCCATGTTGTAGACCTTGAAGCAGCTTGAGCACGGCGCGCCCGGCTGCGGGCGTACCTTGGGGAATGGCGTAAGGGGTGGCGATGCTGGTGTTCATGGGGACTTGGGCTCAGCGGGTGGTCAGTGAGGTCGGGGGAGTCGGCTTGGCAAAGAAAGGCACACGTTTGGCTGCCAGCTTGAGCGCCTGCCAGTGAATACGCAGCACCACGCCCAGCGTCATGGCCGGGTGGTGCCACAGCGCCCTGCGCACGTTGCGGGCGTTCATCGGCACCAGCGTGCCGCTGACACTGGTCTGTATCAGGGGGCCGTTGGCGTCATCGAAATCAATCCGTCCAACGGTGCGGCTGCGTGCTGCATCCACCATGAAGCGGAACCGGTAGCCGCCTTCGACTGGGCAAAATGGCGAGACGTGAAATACCTTGGCAGCGCGTTGCTCCACCCCGTAGTGGGGGTCGTCGAGCAGATAGCAGTGGCGCTCACCAAAGGTGTTGTTGACCTCCACCAAAATGGCGCGCAAGCTGCCGTCGGCACGATGACAGTACCAAAAACTCACTGGTTTGAAGGTGTGACCCAGCACCCGTGGGTAACAGTGCAGCCAGACCTCCCCATCTGCACCGTCGATGCCCTGATGCTGCAGCAGCTCGTCGAGCCAGGCCAGAGCACCGCCCTGCGCCGGGCCGCGTCCGTCGCCGTGATCGGCGTCATAAAAACTCAAGGGTGCCCAGCGATTGCGTACCAGTGCACCCGGGCCGGCCAACTGCAGGCTGCGCATCGGCAGCATCAAGAAATACGTGTCGTAGGCAAACGCGTTACGCACTGGCTTGAGACGGGTGTGCCGAACCTGGCCAAAGCCGATCAGCGCTTGTGACGGCTCAGCGGAGTTCATGCCAAGCCGCCATAGGATTGGTCCAGCAGTGGTTCGAGTTGCGCTGCAACCGCCAGCCCTGATTTGAGGCCATCCTCATGAAAGCCATAGCCAGTCCAGGCGCCGCAAAAATAGGTGTGGCGCTGCCCCTGCAAGGCGCCCACCTGTTGCTGGGCCCGGATCGCGGCCAGGTCAAATACCGGGTGGGCGTAGTCGAAGCTGGCGTGCACCCGATCGGGTGCAAGCTCGCGCAGCGGGTTGAGCGAGACCAGCACCGGCTGGGCAAAGGGCAGCGGCTGCAGCTGATTGAGCAGGTAATGCAGGCACACCTGATTGGCGTCACCGTCGGCACTGGCGCGTTCGTAATTCCAGGCGGCCCAGGCCCGGCGCTGGCGCGGCAGCACCGAGGTGTCGGTATGCAACACCGCTCGATTCGCCTGGTAACGTATCGCGCCCAGTGTGGCGCATTCGGCGTCGCTGGCGTCGTCGAGCAAGGCCAGGGACTGGTCAGAGTGGCTCGCGAGAACCACCTTGTCGAAGCGCTCGGTTTGGCCAGCAGCGCTGACCAGCACGCCCTGCGAATCCCGGCGGATGCGCTGCACCGCACATCTCAAACGCTTGTCCGTCATGGGGTCGGTGATTTTTTTAACGTACTGGCGCGCACCGCCAGCGACTGTCCACCATTGCGGACGGTTGGTGACCTGGATCAGGCCGTGGTTGTGGCAAAAGCGGATCATGGTAGCCACCGGGAACTGCAGCATTTGGTCGGTCGGACAGCTCCAGATGCAGCCCAGCATCGGTAGAAAATACCAATCGCGAAACTCTGTCGAAAACCGGTGCTGCAACAAGAAATCCGCCAGTGGCTGCAGCAATTGCGCTTCTCCGCCGCTGACGGCAAGATCCGTGGCCAGACGGTTGAAGCGCAGCACATCGCGCAGCATCCCCAGAAAACTCGGCCGGATCAGGTTGCGGCGCTGGGCAAACACGGTATTGAGTGAGGAGCCGCTCCACTCCAGCGAGGCCGCCGCACCCCTGCCCGGGACCTGGACCGAAAACGACATGTCCGACCTGGCGGTCGGCACGCCGAGTTCGCCAAACAGCCGAATCAGTTCGGGGTAGGTGCGCTCATTGAAGACCAGAAAACCTGTATCCACACCATAACTGATGGGCCCGTTGGGGCCCGCGAGTGTGAGATCAACCGTGTGCGTGTGACCGCCAAAATAATCGCCCGACTCAAAAAGGGTGATGTCTGCCCGGCCACGCAGACGGTGCGCCACGGCCAAGCCGGAAATGCCGGAGCCGACGATGGCCAGTTTCATGTGCTGCGAACCATTGGCTTGGACTGCATGACAAATTGAGAAAGGTTGCGCATTGAAATTGAAACGTTCTGGTTATTTTATGACCAGTCGGTAATTTTTCAAAGTGTAGCGCCAATACCTTGGCTGAGGCCATCGCCGACCGCTTCAGATGCGTTTGCTTGACGGGATCGCTTTGGTCAGCGGCATCAGTCGCTTGAGCGGTGGCCGGACCTTGATCTCATGGCCCGGAATGCTGCTCAATATCTTGAACTCAATTTGCGCGGTATCACGCACCGTCAACTCGCTGTGCGTCATGCCCAGACGGTTGAGCATCACAGCGACAAAGGGCGTTGTGGTGTTGGCACCGCGCCGTACGACCACCGCGGTTTCCTGCGATGCGAGGCGGACATAGGTGCCTGGCGAGTAGATGCCGACGGCCTTGATCAGGGCCGCGCCGGCTTCGTCCACTTGCTTGTTTTCATCGAAGTAAATGGCTTTCATGGCAATGCCCGGCGGTACCGCCTTGCGCGCCGCCCGTGGTGAAATCGCGGCGGCAAATTTGTCGGCGCGTTGGATCAAGCGCGCAATTCGCTCACCAGGGGGGCGTTTGGACAAGGGCCCTGGCAACTTGGAGTGGTGGTGGCGCACGCCGTCCAGCCAGAGTTGGTTGGTGAGGCCCAGCGATGTCAGCATGTCGACCGAGCGCGCAGGGTGTTGGTCAATGTTTACCCTCTGCGGGGGCGCCAGCGGCTCCTTTTGCTGCGCCAGAATGTCTTGCAGTTCGGTCATGCCGATGTTCATGCTGAGCGCGGCACGGCCAAGCGCACTGGTCAGGTCCGCTGGCCAATGCAGTACCTCGCGCGCCGCAATACCGCACATGGCATTGACCAGCATGGAATGGGTTGCACTGTAACGCTCGACCTCGACGGAGGCCATCTGGATCAGGGCCAGCAGGGTTCCGTCTGGGTTGGCCTGGCTGAACAGGCTGACCTTATCCTCCAGCCGGTCGACCTGCTCGAGGAAGGCCGCCTCTCGACCATTGCGCAAAATTGCGTGGGCCTGCTCCTGCAGGTAGGGCCAGTCCGCCTCCTTGTCGACTTCAGGCAGTCGTGCAGGGCTGCGCTTGGCCATCGCGACTTGGTCACCTGCCTGGGTAATGTTGGCGAGTTTGGAGTCCCGCGCCAGCATGGTCAGCATTTGCCCTTCCTGATGCCGCTTCAGTGCCTGCGCATCCTGGCGGTCGATGAACAGGCTGTCGTTGCCTTGGGCCATGGTCTCGAGTTCGACACGGCTTTTGATACGGCTGCCTTTTTTCAGCAACAGTGTGCCACTGGCACTCAAAAGGGAAAATGGCAGGGGATCTTCAATGCGGATGCTGCTGATTTTGACGGGCGAAAGGTCCATGGATAGTCGGGAGTTGCAGGCTGGGCGCTCAGGCCGGGAAATTGGACGCCGGTGGCCGGGTGAGCGGGATGAGGCGTGCCAGACTGAGGTTGACTTTAACGCTGGCGCTGGGCAGCCCAGCTGTGACGCGCCAGTCGGCCAAACTGGTGTCGCGCAGGGTCAGCTGGTTGTTGGGCAGTCCCTCCCGGTTCAACACCACAGCCACGCGAGGCGCGCTGGTCACTCGGCCACGCCGTACCACAATGGCCACTTCCTGGCTGGCCAGGCGGACAAATGAGCCCGGCGGGTAAACACCAACTGCCTTGACCAGTGCTGCACCCGCCTCGTCGACGGCCTGGTTCTCATCAAAATAGGCCGCCTTCATGGCGATCCCGGTGGCGGCGGCTGAGCGTGACGCACGCGGTGAAATGGCGGCGGCAAAAATATCGGCGCGCTGAATCAGCCGTGCCATCCGCTGGCCCAGGCTTCGGGCTGCCAGGGGGCCGGGCGCTTTGGCGTGGTGGTCGAGCACCGCCTCCAACAGGTCGCGGTTGGTCACGCCCAGTTGGCGCAGCAGTGCAGCCGAATGGCTCGGGTGTTCCCGCACCAGTTCGCGTTGCCTGGGGTTCAGAGGCTCTTTTTGTTGAGCCATGCGGTCCTGCTGAACCGACATGCCGATGTTCATCGTCAAAGCCGCGTGACACAGCACGGTTTCTTGCAGGGCTGGCCATTTCAAAACATCACGCGCTGCAATGCCACACATCACACTGACCAGCATGGCGTGGGTGCCGCTGTAGCGGTCCAGACCTCGGGAGGATAAAAAAAACAGACTGAGCAGTGTCCCGTCGGGGCTGAGTCGGGCAAAGTGGCTAAGGTGTGCCTGCAGTTTCTCCAATTGCTCACGGAAATTTTGCGGGTTTGAAACCCGCAGCAAGGCATGGGCTTGGTCCTGCAGGTCCAGCCAGTCGGCTTCGCTGCTGGGCATATTTCCGAGGCGAGGCTCGGGTGCGCTTTTGTCACTGATCGTCTCGCTTATCGCTGCGACCGCTTGCGGAGCCGGAGCCCGTTTGGCTTCGACTTTGAGGCCTAACAGGCGATCGGAAGGTCCTGAGGCGGCTTTTTCTTTAGCTACAAAAACACCCATGTCAGTCAGTCGGGTGCCGGCAATGGCGCTAAGGGCGCGATTGCCGTATACCAGTTCATTCAGCCGCTTTTTGTAAGCGCTCTGAAAACGCTCATATTCGATCGCATCGACCAGCAGCTTGTCACGCTTTCCGAGCATGACCTCGTACTCTCGCGAGTCCTTCAAGGTGTAGCCGCTGCCAGCCACCATCAGGCCGTTCTCATCCCAGACCGAAAAGGGCAGCGGTTCGCCTATGCGGATGTGATCGAAACTGAAGCTGACGCGTCTCATGGTCACCCTGAATGATGGAGTGTTCGTGGGTAATAAGAAAAACAACAGCTTAACCCAATTGGAGTCCTGCTAGCATCGAACTCATGAGCAATTCCGATGCCATTTTGGCCCTTTACGACAAAATTTGCGACCCCAGGGACCTGCCAACGCGACTGATGCGCTTGCCCCGTCCGCTGGTGTTTACCAACGGCGTATTTGACGTGTTGCACCGAGGCCATGTGCAATACCTGGTGCAGGCGCGGGCCCTTGGCGCCAGTCTGCTGGTGGCACTGAACACAGACGCCTCGTCGCGTCGGCTGGGCAAGGGGCCAGACCGGCCGCTCAACCCGGAGGATGACCGCGCCGTGGTGATGGCAGCGCTGGGCTCGACTAGCCTGGTCACCTGGTTTGACGAGGACACGCCATTGCAGCTGATCACCCAGGTGCGCCCCGACATTCTTGTCAAGGGCGGCGATTACGACATGCAGACCCTGGCCGAGACCAGCGTGGTCGAGGCCTATGGTGGGCGGGCTCTGGCCCTGCCCTTTGTCAGCGGCTATTCCACCACGGCCCTGGTTCGGAAAATCCGACAATAGTCCCCAATAGCAGAGGCATACCCACGACCGTGCCGCCTTTCGTGCATCCACGTCTTCCCCAGCACTCCCCGTCATTCCCGGCACTGCCCGTCATTCCCGGCCACGACCAATGGGAATCCAGGATGTCATAGATCCCCGCTCAAGCTGAGGATGACGGCAACGGCACCGATCAAGGCCGGGCCGGCGTCGGTGGGGTCGAACCGCGCGCGCGCCGCAACCAGCGCGATAGCCGGCCCAGCAGGTGGGCGAGGTCATCAATGTAGGTGAACACTGCTGGCACCACCAGCAGACTCAGCAGGGTGGAGGTGATCAGTCCGCCGATCACGGCGATTGCCATCGGTGATCGAAAGCTCGGGTCGGCGCCCCAGCCCAGCGCCAGCGGCATCATGCCGGCCCCCATGGCGATGGTGGTCATGATGATGGGCCGGCTGCGTTTGTGGCAAGCGTCCACCAGCGCCTCAAAACGCGCCATGCCGGCCTGGCGCGCCAGGATCGCGTAGTCAACCAGCAAAATCGAGTTTTTTGTGACGATACCCATCAGCATGATCAGCCCGATCATCGAGGGCATGGACAGGGCGCGGCCGGTCAGCAGCAGCGCCACAAAGGCGCCGCCCATGCTCAGCGGCAGGGCCGCCAAAATGGTGACCGGCTGCATGAAGTCCTTGAACAGCAGCACCAGCACGCCGTAGATGCAGAGCACACCGATCAGCATGGCAATGCCGAAGCTGGCAAACAGCGCCTGCATCTCCTGGGCGTCACCGAGCTCGGCGATCTTCACGCCCGGAGGCAGGTTTTTAAGGCTAGGCAGGGCGCGCGCCTCGGTGTTGACCTCGCCCAGCTGGCGGCTGCCAAGCTCGACGTCAAAGGTAACGTTGCGGCTGCGGTTGAGTCGGTCGATCTGTGCCGGCCCGCTGTCCATGGTGATGCTGGCGACATGGCCCAGTGGTACCGGTCCGTTCCGCCCCGGCACGCTCAGTCGGGCCAGTGCCGCCAAATCGGCGCGCACAGCATCTGGCAGTTTGACCCGGATTGGCACCTGACGCTCGGACAGGTTGAGCTTGGACAGGCTGGTGTCGTAATCGCCTGCGGTGGCCACCCGGACTGTCTCGCCGATGGCGGCGGCCGTCACGCCGAGGTCGGCGGCGCGCGCTGAGTCAGGTCGGACGATGATCTCCGGTCGGACCAACGAGGCGCTGGACTGCACATTGCCCACGCCCTGAAGGCCGCGCAGTTCGCGCTCCACTTGCCGCGCCGTCGCCTGTAGCGCTGCCGGGTCTTCGCTTTGCAGCACCAACTGCATCTTGACGCCGGTATCGGGCGGACCGACGGTGAAGCGGGCACCGGCCAAGTCGCCAAGCTTGCGCCGCAGTTGGGCTTCGATGTCGGCCATAGAGGTGCTGCGCTGGTCGCGGTGGCTGGTGCTCAAGGTCAGCACAGCGCGCCGGGCTTCTGCTGCAGCGCCCGGGGCAAATGCGTCGCCACTGGAGCCGCCGCCGATCGAGCTGAACACGCTTTTCACCTCGGGCTCGGACATGGCAGCCAGCCGAGCCAGTTCCGCCACGGCGCGAGTCTCTGCCAGTGTGCTGCCTGGCGGCAACTCCAGGGTGATCTGGGTCTGGCCCCGGTCTGCCGCCGGTACAAAGCCGGTCGGCAGTAGCGGCACCAAGGCGATCGAGCCGACAAAAAACAGGGCCGATCCCAGCATAGTCAGGCCACGGTGGCGCAGGCACCAACGCATCGTGCCCATGTAGCTTGCCATCAGCCAGCCGTCGGGCGGCTCCCCGAGCACCGCCGCGTCGCCTGCTGGTCGCGCGTGCGGTTTGAGCAGGTAGGCCGCCATCATCGGCGTCAATAGCCGGGCCACCATCAGCGACGCCAGAATGGCCAGTACGGCGGTCCAGCCAAATTGCTTAAAGAACAGGCCCGGCACCCCGCCCATGAAGGCGGTGGGCAAAAACACCGCCACCAGCGCGAGGGTGGTGGCAATTACCGCCATGCCGATCTCGTCAGCCGCCTCCATGGACGCCTGGTACGGCGTTTTACCCATGCGCAGGTGGCGCTCGATGTTTTCGATCTCGACAATGGCGTCGTCGACCAGTACCCCGACCACCAGCGCCAGCGACAGCAGCGTCACCGTGTTGAGGGTATAGCCAAAATACTGCAGCCCCAGAAAGGTCGGGATCACCGACAGCGGCAAGGCAGCGGCCGCCACCAGGGTGGCACGCCAGTCGCGCAAAAACCACCACACCACCAGCACGGCCAACAGCGCGCCCTCGTACAGCAGCTCCATCGAGCCGCGAAAGTTCTCGGCCACGGGGGCGGCATTGTCGATCGCCTGTGTCAGCCGGACCTGTGGAAAACGGGTCTGCAGTTCGGCCACAGCCGCGCGCACGCCACTGGCCACGGTCACCTCGCTGGCCCCCTTGGTGCGAAATACTTCGAAGCCGACCACCTCCCGGCCGTCCAGCGTGGCCAGGGCGCGCGGCTCGGCCACCGTGTCCAATACGCGGGCCACATCGCCCAGCCGTAACTGACGGCCGTCGGCCAGGCTAATGTCCAGCTGGGCCAGCTCGGCGGCGGTCTTGACGGTGCCGATGGTGCGCACCGACTGCTCGGCGCCGCTGATGTCGCCGCGCCCGCCCGGTGCCTCTTGCTGCACCAGTCGCAGCCGGCGCGAGACGTCGATCGCTGACACCTGCAAGGCCGCCATACGCGCGGCGTCGAGTTCGACCCGCACCTCCCGCGTGACGCCGCCCATGCGTTTGACGGCGCCCACGCCAGGCACCGTCAGCAGCCGCTTGGCCACGGTGCTGTCGATAAACCAGCTCAGGTCCTGGGTGTCGAGCCGGCTGCCGGTGGCGGCGGAGGTGGCCGCCGCCGTGGCGGTGAAGGTCAAGACCACGCGCCCGGCAGTCGAGGCTTTGGTGACCGCTGGGTCACGCAAATCGGCTGGGAGGTCTGCACGCACCCGGGCTACGGCGTCGCGCACGTCGTTGACGGCGTCAGTGATCGGTTTCTCAAGGATGAACTCGACCGTGACCTGGACCTCGCCGTCCAATACCTTGGTGTAAATGTTTTTTACACCCTGCAGTGTGGCCACCGAGTTTTCCAGCTTGCGCGCGACTTCGGTCTCAAGTTGGGCCGGTGCGGAGCCTGCAAGCGAGGCGCTGATGGTGACGATCGGCAGCTCGATGTCGGGGAAATCCTGCACCACGCTGGCACGATAGGCCAGCAGCCCAGCCAGTGTCAGGAGCACGAAAAGCATGATGGCCGGCACCGGGTTCTTGATCGAGAGCGAGGAGAAGTTCATGACTGCTCCTTATTTCGTAGCGAGTGTGTCAGGGTTTGCAAGGGCTGAGGCCGGATTTGATGCTGAACCTGGCGCCACTTTGACCAGGTCGCCATCGTTCAGGAAACCCGCACCGGTGGCCACCAGCAGAGCCTCGGCGCCAACGCCTTCCAGCAGTTCAACCCGCTCGCCGATCCGCCGGCCAGTCTGCACCTTGAGCTGACTCACGCGTTGGTCAGCGTTGAGCCGGAACACATAACTGAAGCCGTCGCGCACCACCACGGCCTGTTGCGGCACCGTCAGCGCCGGTGAGCTACCCAGCTCGAACTCGCCGCGGGCAAACATGCCCGCCTTGAAACTGCCGGCGCCGCTGCGCTGGCTCGGGAGGTCCACATAGACCAGACCAGAACGGGTTTGCGGGTCGACCGTGGGTGCCACCATGCGCACTCGGCCTTTGAGCTCGCTGCCGCTGGCGGCTAGCACGGTCACCGCGGTGCCGGGCCGCAGCCGGGCGAGTTCGACCGAACTGACCTCGGCGCGCCACTCCAAACGGCCCTGGCGGATCAACCGGAACAGTTCGGTGCCCGCGCCCACTACGGCGCCGACCGTCGCCAGGCGCGCTGAAATGACACCGCCGTCGGGCGCGCGGACTTCGGCGTACTGCAAGCGCAGGAGTTGAGCAGCCAGCCCGGCCTTGACCGACTCAACCCGGGCCCTGGCGGTCTGCTCGGCCGTTAGGTACTGGTTAATTTGCTGGCCACTGAAGACGCCGGTATTTTGCAGAGCGCGCACTCGGTCAGCGTTGGCGCTGGCCTCTTGGGCGTTGGCGCTGGCCTCGGTCACGGCGGCGCGTGCCTGCGCCACATCAGACTGCACCGCTTCGGTGGCAAAGCGGGCCAACACCTGGCCCCGTTGCACCACGTCGCCCACGTTGACCAGCACCTCCGTCAGCCGCAGGCCGCTGATTTCGGCGCCAATGCTGGCCTCCTGCCAGGCCGCCACATTGCCGTTGGCGCTGAGTTTGATCGGTAGGGCACTGCTTTGGGCACGGGTGCTGGTCACGGTCAGAGCGGGTCGCGCAGCCACTGGGGCAGGCGGCACTGTTGCTGGCGGTTCAGCTTTGGGACGGTTCAGCCAGTAAGCAATGGCACCGACAACAGCCACGGCGGCCAAGATAAGCGCTAGCGAGGAGGGGGTTTTGGCGAAACGCATGGGGGTCAGGGTTCTCGGGCAGATTGGGGTGTGGGCGGCGCGTGTTGGCGGCAGTGCCGTCTACGTATATGTCCGGCTCAGGGCAGGTCAGGAAACGGCGTGACGTCCAGTCCGCGCGGGCGCGCTCGCCCGCTGAAAATCGAATCGCAGAAGTCTAGCAGTGTGTGCCAGTCGGCCAGGCTGTGGTCGTGCCCGCCTGGTCGGCAGGTCATGGCCAGCTGTGCGGGTACACCCAGCAGCCTGTAAACCGCCAGCGTCGCCTGGTGCGTGAGCCAGCTGCCCTGCGGGTTGGCCCAGGCGTCGTCCAAGGCCTCTGTGGTCAGCAGGGCGCGTGGTGCGATCAGGGCTTTAACAAAGTGCTGGTCAAAGGGCAGGGCCTGCTCGCGACCGGCAAATTCCCCCAGGGTTGGCGCAAACCAGTGCGGAAATGCGCGGGTGACATCGGCCAGGCTTTCCGCGCCCGGGCCCAGCCAGCGGAAGCAACCCGCGCCGCCGGCGCCTGAGTTATTGGCGCTGGTGAGGGCGATGCGGGAGTCAGTGGCGCCGGCCAGCAGCGCAGCCTTACCGCCGCGTGAATGGCCGACCACAGCGATGCGCTGCGGGTCTATGCGCCCAAACGCGCCAGGCTTGCTCTGCTGGTGCACCTGCAGCAGGGCGTCAATGGCGCGGTGGTAACCCCAGGCCCAGCTGGCCAGCGCGGCATGGGGTGGCGGGTCGCCGCTGGGCGCCAGCGGATCAGGCGCGATCTCGACCCGATTGAATTGCGCAAATACCAGGCCACGCGACAGCACGGCCGCGATCGTTTCGTCGTTCGCGTAATGCCAACAGCCGTCGCCGTTCAACAAAACTGGGCAGGATTGGGCGCCAGGCGGCACAAACACCCGCATCGTGAAACTGTCCATGCCGAGCGGCCTGACGCGGCAGGACAGCAGTTGCGCCCCGCCGAGCTGCCGCACTGAGGCCACGTGCAACAGCTCAAAGTCGGTGCGGTTTGGTGTGTGCGGCAGCGGGCCGTAGGCCAGCGGCAGCAGGTGGGCGGCGATTTCCGCACGCCGCGCCGGCCATTGGCTCGGCTGGTCGATGATGATTCCGCTGTCCGATCTCAGCAGGTCGGGCAACAGCTCGCCGGGCTCGGCGGACACCTTGGGGACAGCAGAAAGCGACATGGGCGACTGGGTTGGTGAAAACCATGAGTGTGCCAGCCGTGTTTTGCCCTACCATTCCGGGTTGTCTTCACCCCCACTTTCTGAAAGCTCAAGCCATGTTGACCACAATTTCCAAAACCGGTATCGCCGCGGCCGCGGCCGCAATGATGGGCCTGTCACTGACGGCGCATGCCGCCGAGATCAGGGTGATGTGTTACCAGGACGGCGTCGAATGTGAAGTCACGGCAGCGCAGGCCAAGCGTTTTGAGGCTGCCAATCCGGGCACCAAGGTGGTGATCGACACGGTGCCGTACAAGACCATCGTAGAGCAGTTGCCGGTGCAATTGGCTGCCGGCCAGGGCCCCGACATTGCCCGCGTGACTGATCTGGGCGGCCTGTCCAAGTATTACCTAGACGTCTCAGCCCATGTCAAAGACCGTGCCTACTGGGAAACGAATTTTGGTGCCACTTTGCCCTGGCTGCGCCCCAGTGCCGCCGACAAAGGTATCTACGGCTTCATGTCGCAGCTGACCATGACCGGCCCCTATGTCAACAAGACGCTTTTTGAGCAGGCCAAGGTGGCTCTGCCCGGCCCCAAGGCCACTTGGGACGAGTGGGTGGAGGCTGCGCGAAAGGTGAGCAAAGCCACCCAGACCCCGGCCGCCCTGGCCTGGGACCGCTCGGGCCACCGCTTCGCTGGCCCGGCCATCAGCTATGGCGCCAAAATCTTTGACGCCAAGGGCGATCTGGTGCTGGACGACGGCTACAAGACCACGGTCAACAAATTCGTGGCTTGGCACAAAGACGGTGCCATGCTCAAAGAAGTATGGGCTGGCTCTGGCGGCTCAAGCTACGCCGACTCCATCGGTGAGTTCAAGAACGGCCGTGTTGCGATGGTTCTCTCGGGTTCCTGGCAGATTAACCGGCTGCAAAAAGACATCGGCAACGCCTTTGACTGGGTGGCGGTGCCCAACCCTTGCGGTCCAGCCGCTTGCTCTGGCATTCCCGGTGGTGCCGCCTGGGTGGCGCTGAAGACCAGCAAGTCGCCCAAAGAGGTCGGCATGTTCCTGGACTTCATCGCGTCCGAGGCCAATTACGCCGAGTTCACTGGCAAGACCGAGAACATTCCGGCTCACGCCGGTCTGGCCAAGAAGGGCGTGCCTTACCCTGGTGCCACCCCGGCCGCTCGCGCTGCGTTGGCAAGTTTCAGCGCCGGTGTGGCCAGCCTGTCGCCCGTGGCCTACCAGTTCCAGGGCTACAAGTTCAACCGCGCCATGATGCTGCCCACCGTGGCTCGCGTGACCCAGGCGATTGTGGGCGAAATGAGCAATGATGAGGCGATGACCAAGATCGGCGCCGACATGGCCGACGCGGTCAAGCAGGCGCAGAAGTAAGTTTCTTGCAGCTGGCAGTCCGCCTCTGCGGCTATTTTTTCAACCTGTTTGAGCCGCTGTTCCGGGTCGGCCAGCGCTGGCTCGGTCTTTCCCGGCTGGGCTGGCTGTTTGTCGCCCCGAATCTGTTGGTTTTCGGCCTTTTCACCTTTTTGCCGATCCTGATCAACCTGGTGTATGCCACCACCGGCGGCGTCAAGCTGATGCCGCTGGAGCGGCCTTTCACGGGTGCCGAGAACTTCGCCATTCTGCTGGAATGCCGTGACTACTTTGACCTCCAGAGCTGCCGCAAGGATGTGTTTTGGCGTTCTATCTTCAACACCGCCCGCTTTAGTCTGATCCAGGTGGTGTTGATGGTGGGCCTGTCGCTGCTGACCGCGCTGGTGTTGAACCGCAAGATCATTGGCCGCGGCTTTTGGCGGAGCGTGTTTTTCTACCCGGTGCTGCTGTCACCGGTGGTGGTGGCGCTGATCTGGAAATGGCTTTTGCAAAGCCAGGGCGTGTTCAATGCTGGCCTGGTGGCCGCCGGCGCGGCGCCGGTGGACTGGCTGCTCGATGCCGGTTGGGCCTTCTTCTGGACTGTGTTTGTCTCGATCTGGGCCCACATGGGTTTTTACACGCTGATTTTGCTGGCGGGCCTGCAGGCCATTCCCAAAGACATGTACGAGGCGGCCCAACTCGACGCGGCCAGACCCTGGCGCACCCTGCGCCGCATCACGCTGCCCCTGCTGATCCCCAATTTGATCGTGGTGCTGGTGCTGGCGCTGATTCGGGCAGTGCAGATTTTTGACGAGGTGTTTGTGCTGACCGGCGGCGGCCCGGGCTCGGCCACTACCTTCATCGTGCAATTCATCTACCAGACTGGCTTTGCCGAGCAGATTCACCTGTACGGTCTGGCAGCGGCAGCATCGCTGATGCTGGCGCTGGGCCTGATTGCGCTGACCCTGGCGCAGCTGCGGTTAACCCGGGCTAGCACAGCGGGCCAAAAGGCCCGTTAAGCCGGCCCGAACCTGTCCCATGCGCGCACTCAATTTTCTCACCCGAACCCGTGGCCGGCAAAAGCTGGACTGGACCGACTGGCTCAGCTACCTTTACCTGGGCGTTGGCCTGTTCACGCTGTTTGCCCCCATCGTCTGGTTGCTGATGTCGTCACTCAAGACCGAGAGTGCGTTGAGCCAGTTCCCGCCCTCGTTTCTGCCATACAGCCAAAAGACCGTGCAGGTGGCCGGGCATGACAAGCCGTTGCCACTGTTTACCGTGCGTCAGACCGATGGCAGCCTGCGCGAGATGGCGCAGGTGCGGCGCATTGGCATCATGGCCACGCTGGTCGACCCGGTGCAGCCGCAGCAGGAGATTCGCGTCAATATCAACGACCGCAAGCCGGTCAACGAGCTGACGTTTGCCTGGGGCAATTACACCGACCTGTTTGCCAAATTCAGTTTTGGCCGTTACCTGTGGAACAGCGTCTTCATCACCGTGGTGGCGACCCTGCTGACATTGCTGATCAATTCGATGGCAGCCTTTGCCCTGTCCAAATACCAGTTTCGCGGCCAGAAAGCGGTGTTTTTGCTGATCATTGCGACCCTGATGATTCCACCCACCATCATTTTGGTGCCGGTGTTCCTGGTGATCAACTCGGTCGGTCTGCTCAACAGCCTGTGGGGCGTGATTTTGCCGGCCATTGCCACGCCGACCGGGGTTTTTTTGCTCCGACAGTACATGCTGACCATTCCTGACGAGCTGCTGGAGGCCGCGCGCATGGACCACGCCAGTGAGTGGCGAATTTACTGGAAAATCATCCTGCCGCTGTCGGCGCCGGCGCTGGCGGTGCTGGCTATTTTCTCGGTGATGTGGCGCTGGAATGATTTCCTGCTGCCGCTGATCGTGCTGTCGCGGTCAGAGTACTTCACCCTGCAACTGGCGCTCAACTCCTTTCAGGGTGAGCTCAACACCCAGTGGCACTATTTGCTGGCGATGACGGTGATCACCCTGGTCCCCATCACGCTGGTCTTTGCCTTTTTACAAAAGTACATCACCACCGGCATTGCCAGTGCCGGTGTCAAGTAGCCCGAACTGTCCCAGAGGTACCCCATTGGCCACGCTTGAACTTGCCAACATTGTCAAGGCCTTCGACCGCACCACGGTGCTGCACGGCATCGACCTGGCGGTCAGCCATGGCGAGTTTGTGGTGTTTGTCGGGCCCTCGGGCTGCGGCAAGTCGACTCTGCTACGGGTCATCGCCGGTTTGGAGATGCCCAGTACGGGGGACATCCGCATCGACGGGCAGGTGGTCAATGACATCGGTGCTGCACAGCGCGGCTGTGCCATGGTGTTCCAGAGCTATGCGCTGTACCCGCACATGAGTGTGTACGACAACATGGCCTTCGGGCTGGAAAACCTGCAGGTGCCACGGCCACAAATCCAGGCCAAGGTGCAGGACGCTGCGCGCTTGTTGAGGCTCGAAGACCTGCTGCAACGCAAGCCGACCCAGCTCTCAGGCGGTCAGCGACAACGGGTGGCGATTGGTCGCGCCATTGTGCGCGATCCAAGGCTCTTCCTGTTTGACGAGCCGTTGTCCAATCTGGACGCCGAGCTGCGTGTGTCCATGCGTGCGGAGCTGCGCGAACTGCATGCCCGGCTGGGGGCCACCATGGTCTACGTCACGCACGACCAGGTCGAGGCCATGACCCTTGCCGACAAAATTGTGGTGCTACGCGCTGGCCGGGTCGAGCAGATTGGCGCACCGCTGGAACTTTACAACCGGCCCTGCAACACCTTTGTGGCGGGTTTCATTGGCAGTCCGCGCATGAATTTTTTGCCGGCAGCGCTGGTCGTGGGTCAGGCCGGAGCGCCCACCCTGCCAGCCGGCAGTCACACCATTGGCCTGCGACCGGAGCACGCGGCGCTGGCCGGTGACGGCCCGCTGCAACTGCGTGTGACCCAGGTCGAGCAACTGGGCGCCAGCAGCGTGCTGCGCGGCACGGTTGGCGCCGACACCCCGTTTGAACTGGTGTGCAATGGCCAAACCGCGTTACGCCCGGGTGACACCGTGGCCCTAGGGCTGCCAGCGCCCCATCTGCATTGTTTTGATGCCCATGGCCAGAGGCTTTAGATCATGACCACCCCGTTTGGACCGGCACGCATTGCCTCTGTTGACGCACACGGCGCCCGCCTGAGCCTGTCTGGTGGCGCCCAGTTTCAGCTGGATGTGCTGGAGCCTACCCTGGTACGGGTGCGTCACCGGCCCGGCGACGGTTACCGCGAGCCACGCACCTGGGCGATTGCGCCACAAAGTGCCGCCACGGGCACCGCTGCCGCTGTTCAGGACGTGGCCTGGGAGGGTCGCCTGCGCGACGACCTCAGCGGCTTTTCGTGCCCTCCAGCCCAGTTCAGCCAGACGGCCAGCGGCCTGACGCTGGCCACTGGCGCGCTGTCGGTCTCGGTGCGGCTCGACCCGCTGGCCTTGACTTGGCACGACGGGCAAGGTCGCCTGCTGCTTGCGGACCGGAACAGCTCGGCCTACCTGCACAGCCCGCGCACCGGCTCGGTGCGGCACTACCTGCAGCGCGACCGGGCTGATCGATATTACGGCCTGGGCGACAAGACGGGCCCGCTGAATCTGCATGGGCGGCGGTTACGGACCATCGCGCTGGACGCGCTCGGCTACGACCCGCAGCAAGGCGACCCGCTCTATAAACACTGGCCATTTGTGCTGACCCGTGCCCCCACCGGCCACTGGTACGGGTTGTATTACGACACACTGAGCACCTGTACCTTTGACCTGGGTTGCGAGCACGACAATTACCACGACTTTTACCGTTATGTCGACATTGACGATGGTGACCTTGATTACTACCTGATGTCGGGCGCTACACCAGCTGCTGTCATCGCCCAGTTTGTGCGCCTGATTGGTGGCACGCACTTGCCGCCGCGTTGGTCGCTGGGTTACGCACAGACCGCCATGGGCCTGGCCGACGCGCCTGATGCCCAAGACCAGCTGAATACCTTCATTGAGCGGATTGAGTCAGAGGCGATTCCCTGCTCGGCTTTCCATTACGGCTCTGGGTATTCCTCACGTGGCAAGCGCCGCTATGTGTTTACCTGGAACCACGACAAATTTCCCGATCCGAAGGCGCTCAATGCGCGGTTCCATGAGGCTGGCATGCGCTTGGTGGCCAACGTCAAGCCCTGCCTGCTTGACGATCACCCGGCCTGGGACGAGGTGCGCGCTCAAGATGGCTTCATCCACGACGCCGCCACCGCCGCACCCGTGGTCGAGCAGTTCTGGGACGGTGTCGGCGCGCACCTGGATTTCTCCAACCCGGCGGTGATCGCCTGGTGGCAGACCAGCCTGCAGCGGCAGGTGCTGGATTTCGGCATTGACGCTGCCTGGAACGACAACAATGAGTACGCCATCATGGATGATGGCGCCAGCTGTGCGGGCTTTGGCCAGCCGCTACCCATGCACCGCGCGCGGCCGTTGCATGCGCTGCTGATGACGCGGGCCAGCTTTGAGGCGCAGGCCCGGCACCGGCCTGCGCAAGCGTCGTCCGAACCGGTGTTCAGCGTGAGCCGGGGCGGGCCACCGGGCGTGCAGCGCTATGCGCAAAGTTGGTCCGGCGACAACAGCACCAATTGGGAGAACTTGCGCTGGAATATCCGCACCGGGCTGCAGATGAGCCTGTCGGGCCTGTTCAACATTGGCCATGACGTTGGCGGTTTTTACGGCCCCTCACCCGGACCCGAGCTGTTTGTGCGTTGGGTGCAGGCCTGCTGCCTGAACCCGCGCATGGTCATGAACTCCTGGAAGCCCGGCAGCGCCACCAACGTCCCGTGGCTGCACCCCGAGGTCACAGTACATGTGGCCGCAGCGATCCGCCTGCGCTACACCCTGCTGCCCTACCTCTGGCAATTGTTTGAGCAAGCCAGCGCGCTGCACCAGCCGATTCTGCGCCCTACGTTTTTCGAGTTTCCAGACGACGAAGCCTGCTTTGCGGACAGTGATGACTTCATGCTAGGCGACGCAATGTTGGTGGCACCCGTAGTGCAGGCTGGCGACACCACACGCCGGGTCTACCTGCCGGCCGGACCGTCGGCCTGGTACGACTTTGACACTGGCGAGCGCTTCGCCTCAGGCCAGTGGCACAGCGTGCCGGCGCCTTTGGGGCGGCTGCCCCTGTTTGCCCGCGCCGGCGCAGCGATTCCGCTGGCGGGCGGCACGCCCACTGAGCCTGGCTCGTCAGTCCGGCGCCGGCACGATGATCCGATCACCGAGTGGCGCCGATTTGGCTCCGGTGATGCTCATGGTTGACCAGCGCGCCAACGACAACGATTGACCGACCACGCTTCAGGCCCAGTGCACCGGGCCCTGGCTGGTGTACCAGTGCGCCAGTTGCGCCTCAAACTCGGCCTCGATCCGGCTGCGCCGGATTTTCATGGTTGGGGTCAACATGCCGTTCTCTATGCTCCAGGGCTCGCGCGCGACCACGATCATGCGCAGCTGTTCATAGTCAGCTGTGGCCTGGTTCACCTCGCGCAGCAGGTCGCCGAGCTCCTGCTGCACCTTGGCCCGTACCGCGGCATCGCCGAGTTGCGGACGCAGGTTTTCGGCCAGCACCACCATGGCATAGGCCGCGCTCTGGCCGACACCTGAAACCAGAGACAGCTCGATCATCGGGTGGGCGTTCAGCCGGTTCTCAATCGGGGCTGGCGCCACGTACTTGCCCTTGGAGGTCTTGAACAATTCCTTCACGCGGCCAGTCAGCTTGAGCAGGCCGTCAGCCCGGATCTCGCCACGGTCGCCGGTGTGAAAAAAGCCATCGGCAGTAAAGCATTCGGCGTCCAGGTCGGGCCGCTTGTAGTAACCCACCATCTGGCCTGGTGATTTGATCAGCACCTCGCCTTCGGCACTCAGGCGGACCTGCACGCCTGGCATCGGCACGCCCACGTAACCAGGTGCGTTGATGGCGTCGGTGGAATTGTGAGAGTAGGCAAAGTCTTCGGTCATGGCGTAGCCCTCGGACAGGTTCAGCCCGAGCCGGCGGTACCAGCTGATCAGCTCAGCGGGAATCGGCGCCGAGCCGCTACCGGCCAGCAAGGCTTGGTCCAGACCCAGGCCTTTGAGCACCTTGCGCGCAACGATGCGGCCCAGAATTGGAATGCCAAGCAGCCGGTCTAGCTTTTTGGGTGGCATCTTGCTGAACACCCCTTGCTGGAATTTGAGCCATAGCCGGGGTACCGAGATAAAGGTGGTGGGGCGTGCCCGGTTCAGGTCCTGCAAAAAGGTGTCGAGCGATTCGGCAAAGTACAGGTGCGTGTTCCCATCCACCAGCGAGCCGCACTCGACCCAGGCACGTTCAAACACATGGGCCAGCGGCAGATAAGACAGCACCCGGTTGTGCCGCTCAGCGCCGACACGGCTTTTGAGCTCGGTCACGATGCCAAGGCTGGCGGCGGTGATGCGCTCGAAGCTGTGCATCACGCCCTTGGGTTGGCCGGTCGAGCCCGAGGTGTAGATGAGCATGGCCAGATCAGTGCCGGCGCGCGCCGAGCTGCCAGTCAGCGGCGGGGTGCGCGCGATGATAGCGTCCCAGGTTTCGAAGGTGGTCGGTGGCGACAGGGGCAGCGCGATGCAGGGTAGACCGGCCGGAATGCCCGGGGTCTGCTGTTGCCACGTGTCGAGTTTGCCAACAAAGAGCAGGCTGGCACCACTGTGCTCCAGCACGTAACGGATGGTGTCGGCGGTTTCGGTCGGGAAGATTGCCACCGTCGTGCCGCCAGCGATCCAGATTGCCAGCTCGGCGATGATGAAATGTGCGCTGTTCTTGGACAGGATGACAATGCGGGCGCCGGGTTCCATGCCGCGGCTTTGCAGGTGTGCGGCCATGCGCCGCGCCTGGTCCAGGGTCTGTGCCCAGGTGTAGTCCACCACCTGCCCGCCGCCAGTCGGTTGTGTCAGGTAGACCGCATCAGGGTGAGCGCGCTCATGGTCATAAATGTAGTCAAGCATCAGTTTGGGTTGGGACATCTTGGTTCCTCTTTAGGGTAGACCCGCGCAGCCCAGCGGCCCGAGTAGGGTTGTGGCCGCGCTAGCGGTGGACATTACGACGGATGTTACCCGCAGATGGCGGCTGCAGCCCTCATGGTGTTCCCTGACCAAACACCGCCTGCCAAAGCGCCAGCACGGCCGCGCGCTCGCCCTGCAACTGGCCCGGCGCCATTTGAGTCGACTCTTCGTTGAGTCGCGCATGGTGTTGCACCCGGCGCAGTTCACGGTAAGCGCCGGCCGCCGCATGGCCTACGCCCAGCGGCAGAAGACCCGCGGCTTGTGCCCGTTCCAGCAGAGCGATATTGCCGGCGTTCTCCAGCAATTCGGGGTGCTGTCCGGCTTGCGACAGCACCAGGTGCTGCACCGCAAACTCGACGTCGATCATTCCCCCTGTGCTGTGCTTGATGTCAAAGTGGCCCGCTTTGACCGGGTGAGCGCTGCGCACGCGTTCCCGCATCACCACAATTTCTTGTTGAAGGTCAGCTGTCTGCCGTGGGGCACTGATAACCAACTGCCTAACCGCATCAAAGCGCTGACGCAGGTCATCATGACCTAGCACGCAGCGTGCACGCGTCATAGCCTGGTGCTCCCAAGTCCAGGCGGTGTTGCTGCCACGCTGCTGCTGGTAGTCGGCGTAAGCCTCAAAGGTAGTGATCAGCAGGCCAGCGTTGCCATTGGGTCGTAAGGCGGTATCGATCTCGTACAGGTCGCCTTCGCCGGTTTTGACAGTCAGCCAGTTGATCAGTTTGCGAACCAGGTTCGCATAGATCTCACCCGCTCGCTCGTCGCCGTCGGCATAGACAAAAACAATGTCCAGGTCGCTGCCATAGCCGAGTTCCTTGCCGCCCAATTTTCCATAGGCAATGATGGCGATTTGTGGCGTGACGCGGTGCCGGTTTTTAAGCCGGTCCCAGCACCAACGGGTGGTCACGCGCAGAATGGCTTCGGCCAGTGCGCTCAGGTCGTCGGCCACCTGCTCGACGGTGATGCGGCCTTCCAGGTCGCGCGCCAAAGTGCGGAATACTTCGGCGTGGTGGGCGCGACGCAGCAGGTTGAGCAGCGTCTCGTCATCGTCCTCGCCGGTGCCGGCCAGGGCATTGCGTCGGTGATCCAGCTCGAATTCGAAGTCCACCGCATTAAAGCGTTCGCCAAGCAAGTCCGCCCCGGCAAGTTCGTCGATCACGCCAGGGTGCAGCAAGAGGTAGCGTGCCGGCCAGCGCGCAGCGCCCAGCAAGCGGAGCAGTCGCTCGTGCACATTGGGCCGCTCCAGTAACAGAGCCAGATAGCTTTCGCGGCGCAGCAGGGGCTCCATCCAGTCGGCCAGGCGCACCGCCGCCGCTTCTGTGGCCCGGCCTTCCGCGACCCATTGGGCGGTTCGTGCCACCAGCCGCACCAGCCGTGCGCGGGATTCCTCCCGCAGCGCCAGGACCCGAGGATGATCCCGCCAGTGTGCCACCCGGGCCCGAAAATCGGTCGGCAACTGCGCCAGCAACTCGTCGAACTCAGGCGCGCTGGCGCCTGTCTTGCCGCCGCAGCCCTTGCATTCACGCTCGTCGCTGCCGCCCAGCAGCTTGTCAAACTCCTGCGCCACCAACTCGCGGTGGGCGTCGAGCTGCTGCAGCAACAGGTGGGCCGTGGCGTAGCCCAGGGTCTGAGCGATCCAGCTCAGGTCGTGGTCTTGCGTGGGCAGCACATGGGTCTGCTGGTCGTCCAGGTACTGGATGCGGTGCTCGACCTGACGTAAAAAAACATAAGCCTCGGCCATAGCTTGCGCCGTGGCCTGCGGCATCAGGCCAGCCTTGGCCAGGCGCGGCAGCGCGCTCAGGGTCGGCCGCGTTCGCAACTCAGGAAACTGGCCGCCACGCACCACCTGCAGCAATTGCACGGTGAACTCGATCTCGCGAATGCCGCCACGCGAGAGCTTGACGTCATTGGCTCGCTCGGGGTGGCCGGTGCTGCGCCGCAGCGCATGCTCGCGGATTTGCCGGTGCAGCACGCGCAGTGCGTCAAATACGCCGTAGTCCAGGTAGCGCCTGAAAACAAACGGCAGGACCACGCTGCGCAGGCCCAGGACATTGCTGCCGGGTACGTCCCCCAAGGTGGCAACGACACGGCTTTTCAGCCAGGCAAAGCGCTCCCACTCCCGGCCCTGGACATGCAGGTACTCTTCCAGCGCACCCAGCGAGACGGCCGGTGGGCCTGAGTTGCCATTGGGCCGCAGGGCAAGGTCGACCCGGAACACGAAACCGTGATCGGTGGTGTCGCCAATCAGGCTGTACAGGGCGCGAACGGCGCGGCCAAAGTACTCTTGGTTACTGAGACGGCCACGCCCCTGGTCATCACCGGCGGTCTCACCGTCCTGGTCGTAGACATAAATCAGGTCGATGTCGCTTGAGACATTCAATTCACGCGCGCCCAGCTTGCCCATACCCACCACCCACAGCGGCACTGGTTCACCCTGGGCTGACAGCGGCCTGCCATGCACGGCCTGCAAATCGGACTGCACCTGGTCGCAGGCTGTTTGCAGGGAGAACTCGGCCAGGTCGGTCATGGCTTCGGTGATGTCCTGTAAAGGGGCCCGAGCGTCGCAGTCCAGGCACAGCAAGCGCTCAAGCACCAACTGGCGGGTTGCGCGCAGGGCCGCGCTGGTGTCAAGCCCCTGTGCCCGCAAGACAGCATAAGTCCGCGCCAGCGTGGCAGGGTCAGGCCGGCCAGGTGGCAGCAGCGCCAGTTGTGCGTCATACCTGCGTCTCACCCGCTGCCCAAACCGCGAATGGGCGGAGAGGAGCACACGGGTCATAATTCCTGTCATAGCTTCAAAGTCAAGATGAGTCCCCGGCCGCCTGCTCCCTCAGCATTGCTGAAATATTTGTCAGCATTGGCGCGCGGCTCCTTGTGGTTTTTGCTGGGCGCCTGGCTGCTGTTCCTGCTGGCCTGGGGCACTTTGCATTGGGTCATTGTGCCGCGAATTGGCGAATTCCGTCCGATGCTCGAAGCGCAGGGCACCCGTCTGCTCGGAATTGAGCTGCGCGATGCTCCGCTATTTGATGGCCAAGACCGGTCTGCGCTTGGGTCAGCGTTGCGACCGGTTTATGCCTTAGCGCTTGCCGCAACCTCGTGTATCAACTCGGTTAGGCCTGTCATCAAGGTCGACACCGGGCGGCCCGAGTGTGTGGCAATCGCCACCGAGCTGGTCAGGTCTGGATCAACGATTCGCCGCAACTCGTAGTGCCCCTGAAATTCATCCTCTCTAAAGACGCTTGCTGGCATGATTGCATATCCAAAATTCTTTCGAACCAGTTCCAGGAGTGTAGAAAACGCATCGAGTTCCCAGCTGACCTTGAGTTGCAAACCCGAAACGGCGAGCTGTGACTCTAGGTAAGTGCGAAAGGCGTGTGGACGGCATGGCAGTAATAGTCGTAACTTCGCGAGTTCATGCATTGCAATCGGGTCGCCGATTCGCAGCACTGAGTTCGATGCCTGTCGTGCGCTCACCAGATAGAGCGGCTCGGACATCAGGGTGGTGGTTTCGATGCCAGTCTCTGGCACTGCATTAAGCAACACACCGACGTCGATTCGGCCCATTGACAGCCACTCTAGGATGTAGGTTTGGCCTTCCAAGATACTTAACGATGCCTTTGGAAATCTCTCCTGGAAAGCCACGACGAGTGGAGTTGAAAGGAATCGACCCACGCTGGCAGGAATCCCCAAGACGACGCGCCCCATCGGCTCACTTCCAAGCTCTCGTACATCCCAACGCGCCCGGTCAGCCTGTAACAGCATGGCTCGCGCGTGTTTGACGAGTGCAGCTCCCGCATCTGTGGTGTGAACGCCGCGACCGTCGCGCACCAGCAAGGTTTGTCGCAGTTCAACTTCGAGCAGGCGGATCTGCCGGCTAAGCGACGGCTGCGTGATGGACAAAAGAGTCGCCGCACGAGTGACGCTGCCAACCTCAGCGACACGGACAAAATACTCTAGTTGCTTCAGGTCCAACCTGCCTCCATCAAGTCATGTAAGCACCACATGGCAAGTCAATCTAAGGGCAATCCGATCACGCACCTACGCAGCCAAATTCCCGCGTGGTGGGGTAGAACCAAGAAATCGTTATCCAACCGTGGGGACACTAGAATTTCGCACACCATTTTAAAACGCCCTGCTGGAAGCTTGGGCGATCACGCACCGCTTCTGCCCAGGCGCGAACATGCGGGTAGGGCTCAAATGAGTAGTTGGCTCCAATAAGCGTAAAGTGCAGAGGCACCCACGTGATGTCCGCCAGAGAAAAACCGTCACCCACCAACCACCTGTGTTGGCTGAGCGCTGTCTCGGCCCGGCTCCAGCATTCGTCCAGTATCTTGAGCGCGGTGTCGACTTGTGCTGGCGTGAACCCATCTGCACTCCCACTGATGCGGTGAAAGGCGAGTAGTTCGGGGTCTTTTTGCAGCTTGGCATATTCATCTGCATCGACGCCCGAGTGTTTGAACACGCCACGCATCTTGTTGGTATAGATCGTGGTCTTTACTGCCTTGATGTGAATGCTGGTGGCCAGTTTCAGCCACGCATGGACCTCGTCCCTCCCAATTTGGTCGGCCGGCTGCAAGGCAGGTTGTGCAAATGTCTTGTCAATGTATTCGAGGATGTCATCGGATTCGATGATCAAAACACCGTCATGCACCAGAGCCGGGACCAAACCCATTGGGTTCACTGCAAAGTACGCTGGCGTTCGGGTCTCGTTCTTTTTGAGGTCCAGATGATGGCTTACCCATGGCAAGCCCTTTTCCTCCAATGCCATTCGAACTCGCATGGAGCAGTTGGAAATATCTCCGTGATAAAGGTGTAAACCCTTGTGGCTCAGCACTTGCTGGTTTTCCGTGGCAATTTTGCCCATGCAATTCTCCGGTCAGATTTTGATTCAGCAATGAGGGCGCCCAAAAACTGGTTATGACCCTGTATCCGTATTATTTGTCCATCGGATAAGGCCACGCACATCAGTGAGGCACTAGCTGATATAGAAAAAACGAATGAACACTCAACATTGACGATCGGTGCTGCCAGCGGTAACAGTGAGCCGCGGACCCCATCAACTGCAAACGGTTTTGCGAAATGGCCTGCGGTGGGCCTGAACTGACCTGGCTGTCTGCCTGTCAGAAAATCTGTCCGTGACCCATAGGAAAGACGCATACCTGCTAGTGGTGATCTCCTCTATGTGTACCAGATGTGCCCCCCTACACTGCGGCGCAATCTGACTTAGACAAAAACAAAGGAGCAGGTCCATGGCTGCATTGGCACCGTATGAAAAATTGTGGATTGGTGGTGAATGGACTGGGGCCACTGGGGGCAAGACGTTTGACGTCCTCCAACCGGAAGACTCGCAGATCTATTCGACTGTCGCTCACGGCGGGGTGGAAGATGTCAATCGGGCGGTGGCTGCAGCAAAACTCAGTGCCACATCCTATGGTCAAAGTCTAGCCAAGGATCGGGAGGCATGGTTGATGGAAGCGGCGCACCTGTTGATGCTGCGCAAGTCCCAATTCGTGGGTGCATTGATTGACGAAATTGGTTCGCCACTGAAGAAGGCCGAATTTGAGTATGGCAAGGCACTCAGCATGTTGCGCGCCGCATCCGGCATGGCGCGTCAGGCTAAAGGTGAGGTCATCCCGTCAGACCATGTTGGGCGATTCTCCATGTCGATTCGAAAACCCGTGGGCGTCGTAGCAGCCATCACACCCTTCAATGTTCCTTTAATCAAAGGTGTGCGCTTGACGGCCAACCCGCTGGCCTTGGGTAATACCGTTGTGCTGCTTCCTTCAGAGGAAGCACCGACCATCGCCATGATGCTGGCTGAACTGTATTCGGAAGCCGGGATCCCGGCCGGTGCGTTCAACGTGGTGACGGGGTACGGCCACGAAATTGGTGATGCGCTGACCAGCCACCCCGATGTGGCCATGGTGACGTTCACTGGCTCTAGCCGGGTTGGGGCGCACATTCAACGCATATGCGCCGCGGGAAACAAAAGAGTCACATTGGAGTTAGGTGGTAAGAGCCCGATGGTTGTGCTGGCTGACGCTGACTTGGGTAAAGCTGTACCAGCGGCCATACAAGGTATCTTTACCTTTCAGGGTCAGGTCTGCATGGGTAACAGCAGAATTTACGTTGAACGCACTGTCTTTGACGCCTTCCTGGCCCTGTTTTCCGCTGCAACTCAGAAATTGGGCATGGGAGACCTTAGGAGTCCGCAAACCGTGCTTGGTCCCATCATCTCAGAGCGACAACGCGAGCGAGTGCGTCGGCACATTGCAGAGGCGCAGGATAAAGGCGCGACTTTGGTCACCGGTGGAAAATGGGAGGGAAACCGTTGTCAGCCAACTATCTTGACCGGCGTCACTGAAGCCATGGCCTGTTGTCGGGAAGAGACTTTTGGTCCGGTTGTATCTGTCTACCCCGTCGACAGCTACGAAGAGGCGCTGCGATGCGCCAACGACACCGAATATGGACTGGCGTCGGCGATCTTTACCCGCGACCTAGAGCGAGCCATGCACTTTGCACAGCACAGTAGTGCGGCCATGTGCCATATCAACGCGTCGGCCCTGCAGGACGAGCCACACGTTCCTTTCGGTGGCAATGGGGCGAGCGGCGCTGGCCGAGAAGGCACACATGCCGACATCGAAGCGATGACGGAACTTAAATGGGTCACCATCAACAACTAGGAGTGGAAAATGTATACGCTTTATCACCATGGATCCTCCGTGTGCGCCGCCAAGGTGCGCTTTGCGATGGCGGAAAAGGGCCTCGCGTGGGAAGGGAAGTACTTGGATATTCTGGCCGGTGACCAGTTCAAGCCGGAATACCTTAAGCTAAATCCCAAGGCCGTGGTGCCAACGTTAGTGCATGACAGCACAGTCGTACCAGAGTCGACGGTGATCTGCGAATATCTCGACATGGTAGAGCCGGCGACATCACTTCACCCTACCGATCCATGGTTGCATGCGCAGGTTCGCTATTGGAGCAAGGCTTGCGATGAAGAATTGCACCCGGCTTGCGCAGTTCTAACCTTTGTGGTTTCGCACCGACACACTATCGCGCGGTTAGGTAAAGAGAAGCTTGAAGAGTTCTTGTCTTCAACGCCCGACATGTCTGTCACATCTGACTGGAAGACCAAGAAAAGGATGCTTGTTGAGAACGGATTCAAAGCGGCCGGTGCGGCAGAGGCATTGAAGCTCTATGACGGCTATTTGAAGAAAATGGAGCAAGCGCTGCAAGGTCGCGACTGGCTTGTCGGCGACCGCTTCACGATCGCCGATGTATCCATGACACCTTACGTCAACCGACTTGCTATGCTGAGCCTCTCAGGCATGTGGACCAACGGTCGTCTGCCTAACGTCGAGCGCTGGTTCAACCTTATCCGGCAACGTTCCCATTTCAAGCCGCAATTGTTGGACTGGGTTCCCGAGCAGTTGACAGGTGACTTGCGCGACAACGGCGCCCGTAGCTGGCCCGAGGTGGCTAGGATTCTCAACATCAAGACCTAAAAGGAGACAACGATGAAACAATTGGGACGAGTACAGGGCAGGGTTGCGATCGTCACTGGCGCCGCGCAAGGCATAGGTGCTGTTTTCGCGCAAGCGCTGGCGCGGGAGGGTGCCAGTGTTCTGGTCGTCGATGTGATCGATACCGCCAAATGTGTTCAGGCCATCACAGATGCAGGAGGAAAAGCCTTGGGCGTCAAGGCGGACATCACCTCAAATGTCGAGCTGACCGTACTCGTGAAGCAGGCCGAGGCAGCCTTTGGACCGATCAATATACTGGTCAATAACGCGTCCTTGTTCGCCAAACTGCAACTCAAACCGTTCCTTCAGATGTCTGAGGAGGAATGGGATCGAGTGATGACGGTGAATGCTCGGGGTACCTTCCAGGCTTGCAAAGTCGTCGTGCCCTCCATGCTGATGGCGGGTGGCGGAAAGATTGTCAATATCGCTTCTGGCACGGTCTATTACGGCCCGCCCGGCATGGCTCATTACACGGCGTCAAAAGGCGCTGTTGTGGCATTGACGAAGACGCTGTCGCGTGAGCTCGGCGACAAGAACATCCAGGTGAATGCGATCAACCCAGGTCTTACTGAAAGCGAAGGTCTACAGGGCAACTCGCAATTTGACGCAGCACGTGCACCGACGGTCGCTTCTCGCGCCATCAAGCGAGACATGAAGCCAGAGGACATGGTGGGTACGCTGTTGTATCTGTGTACGCAAGACAGTGACTTTGTGACCGGACAGTGTCTCAATGTCGACGGCGGAAAGATCAACACCTGAGAACTCAAAGCCTAGACGCGACATTGGCAGAAAACTTGGAGATACTCATGAATTCATTGCAACGAAGAAGGTTCAACACGATGCTGGCGGCAACATTTTCTGCCGCAGCCTGGCCCGCCGGCGCGCAATCAAATAAGCCCGGCCGGATGGTGATAGGCTTCACTGCGGGAAATCCCTTTGATTCACTCGCGCGTGTCTTGACCGAGAAGCTGCGCGTGTCATTGGACATGCCCATGATTGTCGAGAATAAGCCCGGCGCATCCGGGACAATTGCGGCCGATATGGTTAGACAGGGGTCCGCCGATGGAACGTTGATCTGGTTGTCCCCGTTCGGAACAATGGTTACAGAACCGATCGTTAACAAGGCAGTTGTGCGTTTTGACCCCATTGATGACTTTATCCCGGTTATCCAAGTGTGCACTTACGACATTGCACTGGCAGTCGGCCCTGCCGCTCCGGCCAAGACGCTCGCGGAGTACATCGCCATGGTCAAGGCGGACCCAAATAAAGGATCATTTGCGACGCCCGCTGCTAACAATCTTCCGCACTTTTTTACCAAAATGGTTGGAAAAGCTGCGTCAATAGACCTGATCAACGTGCCGTTCAAGAGCGCCGGCGAGGCGATGACGGCTACGATTGGCGGACAGACTGCTGCGATTTCCAGTGGTTTTGGCGATTTGATCCAGATGCACAAGGCTGGAAAAGTGCGTATCTTGGCCACGTCTGGCGTAAAACGGTCTGCCTTTGCGCCCGAAATCCCTACGTTCAAGGACGCCGGATATGCCATTGAGGGCCAAGGGTGGTTCGGTATTTTTCTTCACAAGGCAACACCGCGGGAAGTGGTGTTGCGGGTCAATAAGGCTGTTACGGAAGCGCTAAAGACCAAAGAACTCGTCGAGTTCATGAGGGACGGCGGTCTGAATCCAGCGTTGACCACGCCCGACGAGTTCGCCGACATGCTGAAGCGCGATATCAAATTCTGGGGCGCAGCCATTCAGGCCTCGGGCATCAAGTTCTAATGAATCGCTCCATGACAAGCCAGCCCAACATCCTCTTTATCGTCGCCGATGACCTAGGCTGGGCCGATCTGGGATGTTACGGCGGGCGGTCTGACTGCTCGCCGGTGCTCGACAACATGGCACGTGAAGGTTTACGCTTTACGGACGGCTACGCCAATTCGGCTTTGTGTTCTCCCTCGCGCTTTGCACTGATCACGGGTCGCTACCAATACCGACTTCGTGGCGCTGCCGAGGAGCCCCTCACCGGGCGAACCCACGACCGGGCCGATATTGGGCTGCCGCCAGCACACCCGACATTGCCATCCGTATTGCGCGACGGTGGCTACCACACGGCCTTGTTTGGCAAGTGGCATCTGGGTTATCCGCCGCATTTCGGACCCCGGCAAAGCGGTTATCAGGAGTTCTTTGGGCTGTTGGGCGGCGGGGTCGACTACTTTACGCACCGAGATCGCGCGGGCCACCACGACCTGTTCGAAAACGAAACGCCTGTCAGTGTCAAAAGTTACTTGACCGACGTCATCACAGACCGGGCACTTGCGTTCATCCGAAGCGCAAGCGCTGGTCGCAAGCCGTTTTTCGCCAGCGTTCACTACACGGCTCCCCACTGGCCCTGGGAAACGCGTGACGACGAGGCCTTGGCCCAGAAAATCACTGATATCGCGCACACCGACGGTGGCACGATCGAGATTTACCAGGCCATGATTCGACAAATGGATGAGGGCATCGGCAGGCTGTTGACCACTTTGCGCCAGTGTGGTGCCGACAGCAACACGTTGATCGTTTTTACCAGTGACAACGGTGGTGAGCGCTTCTCTGACACTTGGCCACTGATAGGTAAGAAGATGGACTTGCTGGAGGGCGGCATACGGGTGCCCTTGCTGGCACGCTGGCCGGATGGCATCGAACCCAACCGGTCCACCCTGCAGGTCGCTGTGTCCATGGATTGGATGCCCACGATGCTTGCCGCCGCTGGCCTTGCGGCTGATTCAATGTACCCGGCTGATGGCATTAGCCTGTTGCCGATTCTGCGTGATGACGCGCCACCCGCTGCTCGTGATCTGTTCTGGCGCATGAAGCATCGCGATCAGCGCGCCGTTCGATCCGGGCGATGGAAGTACCTGTCTCTAGACGGCGACGAATTCCTGTTCGATCTGGAAACAGATCTTCGGGAGCGTGCCAACATGGCGATGCGGCATCCTGACATTTTGCAACGCCTGAAGGGCGCCTACCTGCAGTGGGCGGCCACGATGCCCCCCATTCCTGACGATGCGGTGGTTTCACATGCCTATACCCCGGCAACTCTGGCTACGCCCTCAGGTTAAATCATCTTGTGACACCACTCGGTGCAAATCAGCGACCCCTTGGATCTCTCCGATGCCGACCTTCGACTATGACTTATTCGTTATTGGTGCGGGCTCTGGTGGCGTTCGCGCAAGTCGTATGGCCGCTTCCTTTGGCGCCCGAGTTGCTATAGCGGAGTCACACCGCGCAGGTGGCACTTGCGTGATTCGCGGCTGCGTCCCGAAGAAATTACTTGTCTATGCAGCGCACTATCATGAGGAATTCCAAGATGCGCATGGCTTTGGGTGGGATGTCCCACTACCTTTTTTTTCGTGGAGCCGATTGATGGCTGCAAAGGACAGGGAAATCGCCAGGCTTGAAGGTATCTATGAGCGCATGCTTCAAGCAGCCGGCGTGCATCTGTTCAAGGGCTCTGCCCGCGTCGTCGATCCACATACGGTTTTGGTCGATGGGCAACGTTACACAGCTAAATTCATACTTATTGCGACAGGAGGCCGACCCACGAAGCCCGTCATTACTGGTGCGGATCTCGCGATTACCTCCAACGAGGCTTTCGAGCTCAAGGACCTTCCGCAACGTGTTTTATTGGTTGGTGGTGGTTATATTGCAGTCGAGTTTGCCGGAATTTTCCACGGGCTGGGTGCGCAAGTGACACTCATGCATCGCGGCGAGGACATTCTTCGCGGCTTTGACGATGATGTCCGCCGGCACTTGCGTGAAGCGCTGACAGCCAAAGGCATCAAAGTTCTGTTGGGACAAGAAATCAGTGAGATCAGGCAAGATACGGGTGGCATGGTTGCTGTCGCGACGGGAGATAGTCCGAACATCAACTGCGATGCCGTTATGTTTGCCACTGGGCGGATGCCCCAAACAGCCAGCCTGATGCTCGAAAGAGTGGGCGTCGAATTGGACGAGCTTGGTGCCGTGAAAGTGGACGCTTATTCGCGTACATCGGTTGACAGCATTTATGCGGTGGGCGATGTGACCAACCGTATTCAACTGACCCCAATGGCGATTCGTGAAGGGGCGGCGGTCGCAAGCACCTTATTCAATCACCAACCGACCCGTGTGGATCATCACAACGTACCATCGGCGGTCTTTAGCCAGCCACCGATCGGGACTGTGGGTGACTCAGAAACTCAGGCTATCAGAAAATATGGGCAAATCGAGGTTTATCAGTCACGGTTCCGACCATTGAAATCGACCCTCTCTGGACGCGACGAAATGGTTTATTTGAAATTGCTTGTTGAGCCTGGCAGTCAAAAAGTGGTCGGAGCGCACATGGTTGGCGCCGATGCGCCCGAAATCATTCAAGGAATCGCCATTGCGGTGGTCGCGGGTCTGACGAAGCAGCAGTTCGACGCCAGTCTGGGCATTCATCCATCAGCCGCCGAGGAGTTTGTGACACTACGAAACAAGGAAATCCGACGCGCACCAGGTTACGCGTTTGGTCAAAATTGAGCGGTTGGTACCGTGGTGGCGTCAACGATTTCCCGCATCAGAGCTATGACGCCCGTTGCCAACGGCGACAGCGGGCGAGCTGAGTGCGTCGCTATCGAGACTGTACTAACCAGTTCTGGGTCCACGATAGGTCTTAAAAAATAGTTGTCCCGAAGTTCGTCGCCACGAAATACGCTCGCTGGCAGGACGCCATGACCAAATCCCTTGCGAACAAGACCGAGCAGGGTTGAGAAAGCATCGAGCTCCCAAATCACCTCCAACTTGACGCCGACACGGGCAAGTTGGCTTTCTAAATACATGCGGATTGCATGTGGCCGGCATGGCAACAGCAAATTGAAATTTTTAAGTTCCTTGAGGGGGATCGGTGCGCCAAACAGCGATAGCCCGGCCGCCATATTGCCGGCACTCACAAGGTACAGGGGCTCTTCCAACAGGGTAATTAGATCCATGCCCGGCGATTGGTGCGGATTGACCAGCACACCGATATCGACCCTGCCCATCGAAAGCCATTCCATGATGTAAGTCTGCCCCTCCAGGATGCTGAGGGCCGCACTGGGAAATCTGGCTTGAAAAGCAAACGTCAACGGTGTAGAAAGAAATCTGCCGACGCTTGAAGGAATGCCAATCGTGACACGGCCCATGGGAACGCCACGGATATCTTTGACTTCCTGACGTGCGCGGTCGGCCTGCAACAACATGGCACGGGCATGTTTGACCAGTACCGCGCCGGCCTCCGTGGGCTGTACCCCCCGGCCATTGCGTGAGAGCAGTGTCTGTCGCAACTCCACCTCGAGCAACCGAATTTGCCGGCTCAGCGATGGTTGCGTGATGCCTAACAAAATCGACGCGCGTGTGACGCTTTCTAGCTCAGCAACTTTCACAAAATATTCAAGTTGTTTGAGGTCCAAGCTAGCTTTCGTGGTTTGCGCACCTCGCGCATTAGGTCGATTTGATAGAGTAGCTCGTCAAGCCCAGCACCAACTGCAGCTAGTTTGACTGCTGTAAGTCACGTTCCATTGGGGAGCATACCCCAACCTGCCTCGCCAAACTTTGCTATGTGAGCCAGGTTGGGGCCGCAGCCAATGGGCGGCTTGGGTACGCGCTTCACCGTAATCAGCGGGCGCGCAGCTCGTTGTAGTCGGGTGGTCATGACATGTCTGCGCCAATGCGGTGGGCCGCCAGAGGCGCCCCGGTCATAATTCCTGTCATAGCTTCAAAGTCACGATGATTCCCCGGCCGCTTGCTCCCTCAGCATTGCTGAAAAACCTGTCAGCATTGGCGCGTGGCTCCTTGTGGTTGTTGCTGGGCGCCTGGCTGCTGTTTCTGCTGGCCTGGGGCACGTTGCATTGGGTCATTGTGCCGCGAATTGGTGAATTCCGTCCGCTGCTGGAGGCGCGGGCGACCCGCCTGCTAGGGATTGAGCTGCGCATTGGTGCCATCGCGGCCCATTCGAATGGTCTGGTGCCATCGTTTGAGCTGCGCGATGTTCGGTTGCTTGATGGCCAAGGCCGGCCGGCCCTGACGCTGAGCCGGGTGCTGGTGGCACTGTCACCGCGCTCAATCTGGAACCGCGGCTTTGATCAGCTGGTGGTGGAGCAGCCGCAATTGCAGGTGCGGCGTGATCCCAGTGGCAAGCTTCACGTGGCCGGGCTGGAGGTCTCCAGCGCTGGTGCATCTGGACAGGTATTGGCCGACTGGTTTTTTTCACAACGCGAGTGGGTGGTCCAGGGCGGCAGCATCGACTGGACCGATGAGCTGCGTGCTGCGCCAACCTTGTCATTGCGTCAGGTGCAGCTGGTGGTGCGCAATGTCGGTCGCCGCCACGAGCTGCGCTTGGACGCCACGCCACCGCCCGCCTGGGGCGAGCGCTTCAGCGTGACCGGACGTTTTTTGCAGCCCCTGTTGTCGGTGCAAGGCGGACGCTGGTGGACTTGGGACGGCCAAATTTACAGCGCCTTTGAGCGGGTTGACCTGTCTGAGCTGCGTCGGTATGTCACCCTTGGGATCGATCTGCAGCAGGGCACCGGCACCGTACGCGCCTGGGCCGATGTGGTGCAGGGCCAGTGGCAGGGTGCGGTCGCCGACCTGGCGCTCATTCAGGTTCAGGTCGGCTTGGGCGCTGGTTCGCAGCCGCTGGCACTGCGCGCCGTGCAAAGCCGCTTGACCGGGCGGCCCCTGGCCGGTGGGCTGGCTCTGGCAGCCCAGGCCTTGAGCTTTGACACCCAGGACGGCCTGCATTGGCCGGCATCAGACATCAGTTTTCAGCATCAGGCGGCCCAGGGCACGCAGGCGGCGCGCGGTGAATTCAAGGCCGACCAGCTGGATCTGGCGGCACTGACACACATGGCGAACCGGCTGCCGCTCAACGTTGAGCTGCGCGCAGCCCTGCTGGCCCATGCCCCCAAGGGGCTGGTGCGACCACTGCAGCTGGACTGGCAGGGCGAGTTGGGCGCCTTGCGCAGCTAAAGCGCCAAGGGCCAGGTGAGTCAGCTAGAGCTCGCGGCTGCGACCCTGCCCGGGGTTCAGGGTGCCAGCGTGGCCTTCGACTTCAACCAAGTGGGCGGCAAAGCCAGTGTGCGGCTGGACAACGGCGCCCTGGAGCTGCCGGGCCTATGGTCCGAGTCCCGCTTGCCACTGCAACAGTTGTCGACCGAGGTGCGTTGGCAGATGGACGGCGAGCGGTTGGCCGTGCAGCTGCCCAACTTGAAGTTCAGCAACGCCGATGCGCAGGGCGAGGCGCAGATCAAATGGGAGACCGGTGAGCCGGGTTTGGCGCCGGCACGATCGCGCTGGCCGGGTCAGCTGGACCTGCAGGCCACACTCAGCCGCGCCGACGGCGCCCGGGTGCACCGTTACCTGCCGCTCAGCTTGCCACAGTCGGTGCGGGACTACCTGCGCGAGTCGATCACAGCAGGCACAGCCAGTGCGGTCAAGGTTCGCGTCAAGGGCAATCTGGAGCAGTTCCCATTTTTGGACGCGAAGCAGGGCCAGTTTCAAATCAGCGCGGATGTCCGAAACGCCACTTACCGCTATGTCCCGCGTGCGCTGCAGTCCCCGCAGGCTTTGCCATGGCCGGCGCTGACGCAGCTCAATGGTGAATTACTGATTGACCGCAACCAGTTGCAATTGCGTGGAGTTCGTGCTCAGGTGGCGGGCACGCCCGGGCTGCAAATTCTTCGGGCCGACGCGCTGCTGTCTGACCTGGGTAAGCTTGGTGTGGTGACGGTGTCTGCCAAGATGCAGGGCCCGCTAACGCAGGCGCTGGCCATGGTCAATGCCTCACCGCTTGGGCCAATGACCGGGCGCGCACTGGCCCGAGCAATTGCCACTGGCGATGCCGACTACCAGTTCAAGCTGACGTTGCCCTTGGCCAATCTCGCACGCTCCACGGTGCAGGGCAGCGTGTTGCTGGCGGGCAATGACATCCAGATTTCCCCCGACACCCCGCCCATAAGTCGGGCTCGCGGCAGCGTCAATTTCAGTGAGAACGGTTTTACCATTGCCTCAGCACAGGCCCGCCTGTTTGGCGGCGAGGCCCGGCTTGAAGGGGGTACGGTGGCGCTTGCTGCGGCGGGCGAGGGCCCTGTGCAGGGGCGCCTGGCCGCAACCACCGTGATCCGCGTCAATGGCGTGGCGTCTGCCGAGGGTTTGCGTCAGGCGCCTGAGCTAGGCCTGCTGGCCCGGCTGGCGCGTCAGGCCAGTGGCAGCACCGCCTATACCGTGGTGCTGAGCCTGCGCCAGGGCCCGCCCGATTTGCTGGTCACCAGCACGCTGCAGGGCCTGAGCTTGAGCCTGCCCGCACCTTTGGCTAAAAGCCCTGAAACAGTCCTTCCCCTGCGTTTCGAATCGCTGCAGCTGGCGGGCACTGGCGCCGCAGCCCGCCCTCGCGATCAGCTGACGCTGACGCTGGGACGTTTGGTGGCATTGGACTACGTGCGTGATCTGGCTGGCAATGAGCCACGCGTGCTGCAAGGCAGTATTGGTGTTGGTCTGTCGGCACAGGAGGCGGCACCCATGCCCGATGCAGGTGTGCTGGCCAACGTCAATGTGCCGGTGCTTGACATTGACGCGTGGTCTGCCACCCTGTCGCAGTGGGCCGGCTCGCCATTGGCCGCGGGCGGAGGCGACTCGGGCAGCGCCGCCCTCAGTCCGACGGCGTCTGCTTACCTGCCTACCAGCTTGGCGGTGCGGGCCGCCGACTTGACCGTGGCCGGCCGCCGCTTCAGTCACATCGTCTTGGGTGGTTCACGCGATGGCCTGTTGTGGCGTGCCAACCTGGACGCCGGCGAACTCAACGGCTATCTCGAGTACCGGCAACCCACTGGCAATGGCGCAGGGCGGGTCTACGCCCGCCTTGCACGCATGGTCATCGTGCCCGGCGGCGGGACCGACGTCGAGGCTCTGCTCAGCGAGCAGCCGGTCAGTATTCCGGCGCTGGACGTGGTGGTGGAGGAGTTGACACTGCGTGGCAAGCGACTGGGGCGGCTGGAGGTCGATGCGGTCAACCGTGGCGGTGGTGCCGCAGCGGTTGACGGGGTCGGACGCGAATGGCGGCTCAACAAGCTCAACCTGATCATGCCGGAGGCCACATTCAGCACTACCGGCAGCTGGTCCAGCCTGACTGGAGCACCTGCCGCACGCGGTGGGTCCGAACGTCGGCGCACCTTGATGAATTTCCGACTCGACATGGCAGACGTCGGCCTTTTGTTGGGACGGCTTGGCATGAAAGACGTGGTGCGCCGTGGCCGCGGCAAGATGGAAGGACAGGTGAGCTGGCTCGGCTCCCCGATCAGTATCGACTACCCGTCGCTCGGTGGCGCCTTTTTGGTCGATGTTGAAGCCGGGCAATTTCTCAAGGCTGACCCCGGCATAGCCAAGCTACTGGGTGTGCTGAGCCTGCAGACTCTGCCGCGCCGACTGGTCCTCGATTTTCGGGATGTTTTCAGCGAGGGCTTCAGCTTTGACAACTTGCGCGGTGACGTGGCGATTGAGCAGGGCATTGCCCGCAGCAACAACCTGCAGATGAAAGGTGTCAATGCGGCCGTGATGATGGAGGGACGCGCCGACCTGGCGTTGGAAACACAGGCCATCCGGGCGGTGGTCGTGCCCGAACTCAATGCCGGTACCGCCTCACTGATTGCCACTGTCATCAATCCGGCGGTAGGTTTGGGCACCTTTCTGGCGCAGTTGTTCCTGCGTCGGCCTTTGATGGAGGCAGCGACCCAGACCTTCCAGATTGACGGTAGCTGGGCCGACCCCATCGTTCGACGGGTGGATCGCAAGAACGCGCTGCCCGACACCCCTCCCACCCCCCACCCGAGGTCAGCAAATGAAAGTCGCCGTCATTCAAATGGTGTCTGGCACCAGCGTCCAGTCCAATCTGGACAGCGCCCAGGCGCTGCTGCAAGCCGCCGCCGCCGATGGTGCCGAACTCGCCGTCCTGCCCGAATACTTTTGTCTGTTGGGGCGCAAAGACACCGACAAACTGTCGGCCCAGGAGCCCTTGGGTGAGGGGCCGATCCAGCAATTTTTGGCTGCCAGCGCACGTGAGCTGGGGCTGTGGATCGTGGGCGGTACCTTGCCCCTGGCGCTGCCCTCAGCGGATCAAGTGGCAACCCCTGCGGACCGGGTCTTCAACAGCACATTGGTGTATGCCCCAAGCGGTGAGCGGGTTTGCCGTTACGACAAGATTCATCTGTTTCGTTTTGACAATGGTCGCGAGCGTTATGACGAATCTGCCGTACTGCGCGCCGGCGCCGAGCCAGTCAGCTTTGAGCTGCCATCGCGCGACGGCCATCTCTGGCGGGTGGGTTTGAGCATCTGCTATGACCTGCGTTTTCCTGAACTCTACCGCCTCTATGCCGACCAAGGTGCCCACTTGCTGTTGGTGCCCAGTGCCTTCACCTATGGCACCGGGCAGGCGCACTGGGACATTCTGTTGCGGTCGCGGGCCATTGAAAATTTGGCGTTCGTGGCGGCTGCGGCGCAGGGTGGCGTGCATGAGAATGGGCGACGCACCTGGGGCCACAGCCTTTTGGTTGATCCCTGGGGCGGGCTGTTGGCTGAGCGGGCAGAGGGCGCCGGCGTGGTGTGTGCTGAGCTCGACTTTGACCGCCCGAGCGCCTGCCGGGCGCAGTTGCCGGCGCTGGGTGATCGGGTGTTGTGACCGGTTCCTGGGCCAGGGTGTTGGGCACCTTGCCGGCTGCTGTAATCGCATAACATGCGCGGATGCGAAGTACGTTGGCTGCTCAAGTGTTCGAGGTAGTTGAAGACGCCAGGCTGCGCGTGGCGCTGGCCTACCTGCTGCATCATGCGCCTTAATCTTGCTTGTCTGTGGGTGGGCTGTGCACTGGGGGGGCGTCCTTGTCGGGCTGCTGTGGCAGCTCGCCACGCTCCCGCCCTGAAAACATGGTCCACCAGACGATCAGCAGCAGCAGCAGCAGGGCGCCCAGGGCTTCCAGCAGCAGCAGCGTCATGAGAAAGCTCGCTTATTTTTTGGCATGGCTCCTGATTGTAGGGACGGTCACTGCCGCGCCGCTGCCCATGGCCGAGCCGCCGGCCGACGACACGGCGCCACTGCCTGCGCCCATGCTGCAAGCCAAGACCCGTTGGATCGCCGTGCGCTGGGCCGAGTTGCCGGGCTTTGAAGCTGACGCGCTGCACGAGGCCTGGAATGCCTGGCTTAAAAGCTGCGAGCGGCCGGGACCGGTATTTGCGCCGCTGTGCAGCGAGGTGCGACGCCTCAGCATCGCCGACGGGCCCGCCCAACGTGCTTGGCTGATGGCGCGCTTGCAGCCTTACCGGGTTGAAGCTCGGACCGGCGGTGCCGAGGGCTTGCTCACCGCCTATTTTGAGCCTGAGCTGCAGGCATCCCGCCTGCCCGACAGCCAGTTCACGGTGCCTCTCTATCAGCCACCTCTGACGCTGGCGCAGCGTCGCCCCTGGTACACCCGAGAGGAGATCGACCGCTCGCCCGCGGTCCGTGGGCTGCTCGCGGGCCGCGAGATCGCCTACTTGGCGAACCCGGTGGATGCCCTGGTTCTGCAGATTCAGGGCTCGGGCCGCGTCCGCATCACCCAGCCGGATGGCAGCGTGCGACGCGTCCGTCTGGCCTACGCTGGCTCCAACGAGCAACCCTATAAAAGCGTGGGGCGTTGGCTGCTTGACCAGGGGGCGCTTCGCGATGCGTCGTGGCCGTCGATCAAGAGCTGGGTGGCACAAAACCCCGACCGAGTGAACGAGATGCTCTGGAGCAACCCGCGCACGGTATTTTTTCGCGAAGAACCCCTGACTGACCTCGATGCGGTTTGGGGCCCGCGTGGCGCACAGGGTGTGGCCCTGACGCCCGGGCGCTCGATTGCTGTGGACCCGCTTAGCATCCCTTTTGGCACACCGGTCTGGCTGGTGTCAAGTGGCGCCACCGCCCAGCTGCGCAAGCTGGTGCTGGCCCAGGACGCCGGCAGCGCCATTATTGGGGCCGTGCGCGCCGATTATTTTGCAGGTTGGGGTAAGGCCGCCGAAGAGCTAGCCGGCCGCCTGAAACAACCCGTGCAACTGTGGGTCCTGTGGCCCAAATAGCGCCGGCCCGGCCTCAGCGCGCCGGACCGCCGCGCAAATGGGCCAGCGGCAGCGCGCCGCTGGCCTTGACCTCACCCAGTGAAAAGCTGGTGTGCAGGTCTTTCACATTGGGCAGGTTGATCAGTACCTCGCGCGCAAACTGGCTGAAAGAGTGCAGATCGCGGCTGACCACCTGCAGCTCGAAGGTGCCGGTGCCGCTGATGTAGTGGCAGCTCACCACTTCCGGTATGGTGCGGATGGCTTCCTCTAGCGTGTGCAGCACGTCACCGCTGTTTCGGTCGGCGTCCAGTCGTACGAAGGCCAATACCCCGAGCCCGATTTTTTGCCGGTTGATCTCGGCCCGGTAGCCGGTGATGAAGCCGGACTCCTCCAGGCTTTTGACGCGACGCCAACAGGGTGCTGCACTCAGGCCGACGCGTTGTGCCAATTCGGCGTTGGTGAGTCGGCCCTGGGCTTGCAGCTCATCGAGGATGGCGAGGTCAAATTTGTCAAGTGTTTCCATTTAAGGCTAATTCTAGAAAGATTCTTGCGTCAGGCGCCAATTTCAGGGCAAAGAAAGCAAAGACATATCTGGCTTGCCCGCCTACACTTTGCCGACACAAGAATGGAGAACTGCCCGCCATGAACGCCCCCCTGCCACCCCATATCCGTCAGGCGCTCGAAACCGTCACCCTGGACGACAAATACGCGCTTGATCACGGCCCGGCCTTCATGAGCGGCGTGCAGGCGCTGGTCAAGCTGCCCATGCTGCAGCGCCTGCGCGACCAGCGTGTGGGCAAGAATACGGCCGGCTTCATCAGTGGCTACCGCGGCTCGCCGCTGGGCGGGTATGACCAGGCGCTGGTCAAGGCCCAGCCGCACTTAAAGGCGCACCACATCGTGTTCCAGCCCGGTGTCAACGAAGAGTTGGCCGCGACCGCGCTGTGGGGCACACAGCAGCTCGGTTTTGCCCCGGCGGGTAGCAACAAATACGATGGCGTGTTTGGCATCTGGTATGGCAAGGGGCCAGGCGTGGACCGGTGCGGCGACGTGTTCAAGCACGCCAACATGGCCGGTACCACGCCCTGGGGCGGTGTGATTGCGGTGGCGGGCGATGACCACATCTCCAAAAGCTCAACGGCGGCGCACCAGAGCGACCACATTTTCAAGGCCTGCGGCACGCCGGTGTTTTTCCCGGCCAGCGTGCAGGAAATTTTGGACCTTGGGCTGCATGCCTTTGCCATGAGCCGCTTCTCGGGTGTCTGGGCGGGTATGAAGACCATCCAGGAAATCGTTGAGTCCAGCGCCACGGTGATGATCGACCCGGACCGGGTCCAGTTTCGGATCCCGACCGATTTCGAGATGCCCGCCGGCGGCCTGCACATCCGCTGGCCTGATCACGCCTTGGAGCAGGAGGCTCGCCTGTTCCATTACAAGTGGTATGCGGCGCTGGCCTACATCCGCGCCAACCGGCTTAACCACAATGTGATTGAAGGTCCGAACGACCGTTTCGGCCTGATCGCCAGCGGCAAGGCCTTCAATGACACGCGCCAGGCGCTTGTCGACCTTGGCTTGGACGACGCCACCTGCCAGCGCCTGGGCATCAGGCTGCACAAGGTGGCGGTGGTCTGGCCGCTGGAGGCGCAGCTGACCCGCGAATTTGCCACTGGCCTGCAGGAAATCCTGGTGGTGGAAGAAAAGCGCCAGGTCATCGAATACCAGCTTAAGGAAGAGTTGTACAACTGGCGCTCCGACGTGCGACCCCATGTGCTGGGTAAGTTCATTGAGTCTGAGGGTGACTTCAGTGGCGGCGAGTGGTCCAACGCCAACCCCACTGCCAACACCCTGTTGCGCGCCAATGCCGATCTGTCGCCCACCCTGATTGCACGCGCCATTGCCCAACGCCTGAAGAAACTCGGCGTGGATGCCGATACCGCGGCGCGCATGGATGCCCGGTTGGCGATCCTGGATGCCAAAGAGCGTGCTATGCAACTGGTACAGGCTTTGCCCGAGCGTCAGCCCTGGTTTTGCTCGGGCTGCCCGCACAACACCAGCACCAAGGTGCCCGAGGGCTCGCGCGCCATGGCCGGCATCGGTTGCCATTTCATGTCGATCTGGATGGACCGCGCCACCGTCGGCTTCACCCAGATGGGCGGCGAGGGCGTGCCGTGGGTGGGGCAGCAGCCCTTTAGCAACGACCAGCACATGTTCGCCAACATTGGTGACGGCACCTACTTTCACAGTGGCCTGCTGGCGGTCCGCCAGAGTATTGCCGCTGGCGTCAACGTCACCTACAAAATTCTTTACAACGACGCCGTGGCCATGACCGGAGGGCAACGGATTGGTGAGCGGGCCGAAGGCCACTCGGTGCTGCAGATCGCCCAAAGCATGCGCGCCGAAGGGGCAGCGCGTATCAGCATCGTCACCGACGAGCCAGAAAAATACGCTGGCGCCACCGGTCTGCCGGAGGGTGTCGCGGTGGCGCACCGTGACCTGCTGGATGCGATTCAGCGCGAGTTCCGCACCCTCAAGGGCACCACGGTCATCATTTACGACCAGACCTGCGCCACGGAAAAGCGCCGCCGGCGCAAGCGCGGCTCGCTGGTGGACCCAGCCAAGCGCGTGGTGATCAACGAACTGGTGTGCGAGGGTTGTGGCGACTGCGGCGTGCAGTCCAACTGCCTTAGCGTGGAGCCGCTGGAGACCGAGTTTGGCCGCAAGCGCCAGATCAACCAGAGCAGCTGCAACAAGGATTATTCGTGTACCAAGGGCTTTTGCCCCAGCTTCGTCACGGTTGAGGGCGGCCAGCTCAAAAAGAAGAGCAAAGGCGTGGGCCCGTCACCGTTCGCCCTCGGCGCGCTGCCCGAGCCAACGCTGCCGCTGCTGGGCGGCGCGGCCGAGCCGGTCTGGGGCATTGTGGTGGCTGGCGTCGGCGGCACCGGGGTGATCACCATTGGCCAGCTGCTGGGGGTGGCCGCGCACCTAGACGGGCGCGGCATCGTGACCCAGGACGCGGGTGGCTTGGCGCAAAAGGGCGGTGCCACCTGGAGCCATGTGCTGATCGGTGCCAGCCAAAGCGACATTCGCACCACCCGCGTCAGTCTGGCCGCGGCTGATCTGGTGATTGGCTGCGACCCGATCGTGACGGTCGACAAGGAAACCATGCTGCGCATGCGCGAGGGCCGGACCCGGGTTGCGCTCAATGCCCATGCCACACCCACGGCGGCTTTTGTCAAAAACGGCAACTGGCAAAACCCGTCTGAGGCCTGCGTTGGCCAAGTCGCGCAGGCGGTGGGCACCGAGGCACTGGGTGCCTTCAGCGCCGACCTGGCTGCCACTTCGCTGCTTGGCGACAGCATCTACACCAACCCCATGATGCTGGGTTTTGCGTGGCAAAAGGGCTGGATCCCGCTGACGCAGGCCGCGTTGTTGCGCGCCATCGAATTGAACGCCGTGGCAGTGGACAACAACAAAGCGGCGTTTGAATGGGGACGGCGCGCGGCCCATGATCCGCAGGCGTTCGACCGCCTGCTTAACCCGGGTCAGGTGGTGACGCTGGTTAAACGCAGCCCGCTCGACGAGCTGATTACCCGCCGAGTGGCTTTTCTGACCGATTACCAAGACGCCGCCTACGCCGCGCGCTATCAGGCCGTGGTAGAGCGGGTGCGGCGCGTGGACCAGACCGAGGGCGAGGCCCGGCTGGCGCTGACCGAAGCTGTGGCGCGTTACCTGTTCAAAGCCATGGCCTACAAGGACGAGTACGAGGTGGCCCGGCTGCACACCGATACCGCTTTCCATGCTCGCATCGCCGACATGTTTGAAGGTGACTACACGCTGAACTACCACCTGGCGCCCCCGCTGCTGGCTAAAAAGAACGAAAAAGGCGAGTTGCAAAAGCGCAGATTTGGTCCTGGCATGCTGGTCGCTTTTCGTCTGCTGGCGCGTCTCAAGGGTTTGCGTGGCGGCCCGTTCGACCTGTTTGGCCGGACAGAGGAGCGGCGTCATGAGCGCGCCTTGATCAGCGACTACCTGGCCAGCGTTGAGGAACTGCTGGCCGGGCTGGGCGCGGATGGCGCGCCGGAGTGGCGGGCACAGCGCTACAGGCTGGCGCTGGACATTGCCCGCGTGCCCGAACAGATCAAGGGTTTTGGCCACGTCAAGGCGCGCAATCTGCGTGCGGCACGTCTGGCCTGGGACGGTCTGCTGGCGCAGTTTCGTAATCCGCCGCTGGCGCAGCAGGCCGCCTGAGGGCGCAGGCCGACAAGCCTACCCGTCATACAATGCGCCGTTATCGACGCGGCGTCACCTGTCCGGTGGCCGCACGCCCAAGCAGCCCCTGCGCTGTGTCGGGTTTTTTCTGTCAAACCCTGTGGAGTTGCCTGTGTTTATTTCTTCCGCGTTCGCCCAAACCGCACCCGCTGCTGCTGCTGGCGGCGGTGACATGCAGTCCTCGCTCATGAGCATGCTGCCACTGGTGTTGATGTTTGTCGTGCTGTATTTTGTGATGATTCGGCCGCAGATGAAGAAGCAGAAAGAGCACAAGGCCATGATCGATGCGCTGGCCAAGGGCGACGAAGTTGCCACCGCCGGTGGTCTGTTGGGCAAGGTCAGCCGCATGGGCGACAGCCATCTGGGCCTTGAGGTTGCCAACGGGGTCGAGATCCAGATCCAGCGTAGCGCGGTGGTGCAGGTGCTGCCCAAGGGCAGCATCAAGTAAACCCGTTACCGCAGAGGCGCGATCATGAACCGTTATCCGGTCTGGAAATACGTGGTCATCGTGATCGCGCTATTGGTGGGAGGGCTGTACACGCTCCCCAATTTCTTTGGTGAATCGCCTGCGGTGCAGGTGTCGGCGGCCAAACCGGCGGTCAAGATTGACAGCAGCACCCTGGCCCGGGTCGAGGCGGCGCTTAAGGCCGGCGGTCTGGTGGCCCAGGTGGTAACACTGGACGGCAATTCGATCAAAGCGCGTTTTGACACCACCGACACGCAACTTCGGGCCAAGGATGCGATCCAGAAGGCCCTGGTGCCAGAACCCGCCAACGCCGGCTATGTCGTCGCGCTCAATTTGTTGTCGCGCTCGCCGGCCTGGCTGAGCGCCATGCGCGCGGTGCCGATGTACCTGGGCCTGGATTTGCGGGGGGGTGTGCACTTCATGCTGCAGGTCGACATGCAGGCGGCTCTGACCAAGAAGGCCGAGTCACTGGCGGGCGACATCCGCACCAGCCTGCGTGAAAAAAGCGTCCGTCACAGTGGCATCAGCCGCAATGGCCAAAGGATCGAGATCCGCTTTAAGGATACGGCGGCGCTGGCTGCAGCCCGTGCGGTGCTGCAAGACCAGTTCCCTGACCTGCAGGCGACCGACGGGGCCGAGGGCGCCGAGTTCAAACTGACCGCGACCATCAAGCCCGAAGCAGCGCGCCGGGTGCAGGACCAGTCACTCAAACAAAATATCACCACGCTGCACAACCGTATCAACGAGCTGGGTGTGGCCGAGCCTGTCATCCAACAGCAGGGCCTGGACCGCATCGTGGTGCAGTTGCCGGGCGTGCAGGACACGGCCAAGGCCAAGGACATCCTGGGCCGCACCGCCACCCTCGAAGTGCGCCTGGTCGATGAAAGTGGTGAGGCGCGCGCGGCCGAGAGTGGCGCGGGTGCCGTGCCCCTGGGCGCCGAGCGCTATCTGGAGCGCAGCGGCCAGCCGGTCATCGTGAAAAAGCAGGTGATCCTGACCGGCGAAAACCTGACCGATGCTCAGCCTGGCTTTGACAGCCAGACCCAGGAAGCGGTGGTCAACCTGACGCTGGATGCCAAGGGCTCGCGTATTTTCCGCGACGTGACCCGTGAGAACGTCGGCAAGCGCATGGCCATTTTGTTGTTTGAAAAAGGCAAAGGCGAGGTGGTCACTGCCCCGGTGATCCGCTCCGAAATCGGTGGCGGGCGGGTACAGATCTCTGGCCGCATGACGGCGATGGAAGCCACCGACACAGCGCTGCTGCTGCGCGCCGGGTCACTGGCTGCGCCCATGGAGATCATTGAGGAAATGACGATCGGCCCGAGCCTGGGGGCTGAGAACATCGCCAAGGGTTTCAACAGCGTGACCTGGGGCTTTGTGGCGGTGGCGGTGTTCATGTGCCTGTATTACCTGCTGTTTGGCGTGATCTCCAGTGTGTCGCTGGCGGTCAACCTGTTGCTGCTGGTGGCGATGCTGTCCATGTTGCAGGCCACCCTGACCCTGCCTGGCATGGCGGCGATGGCGCTGGTGCTGGGCATGGCCATTGACGCCAATGTGCTCATTAATGAGCGGGTGCGGGAGGAACTGCGTAACGGCGCCTCGCCGCAGGCCGCCATTCACGCCGGTTATGACCGCGCCTGGGCCACCATTCTTGACTCTAACGTCACCACCCTGATCGCTGGCCTGGCTCTGCTGGCCTTTGGCTCCGGGCCGGTGCGTGGCTTTGCGGTGGTGCACTGTCTGGGCATTCTGACCAGCATGTTCTCAGGCGTGTTTTTCTCACGTGGGCTGGTCAACCTTTGGTATGGCCGGCAGAAAAAACTCAAGAGTGTGTCGATCGGCACCGTCTGGCGGCCGGACACTGGCAGCCAAATCACTGCCCCCTGACAGGAAACGACCATGGAATTTTTCAAGATCCGCAGCGACATCCCGTTCATGCGCCATGCGCTGGTGTTCAACCTGGTGTCGCTGCTGACTTTTCTGGCAGCAGTGTTCTTTTTGTTCAGCCGCGGCCTGCACCTGTCGGTGGAGTTCACTGGCGGCACGCTGATGGAAGTCAGCTACGCGCAACCGGCCGACCTGAATGCCATACGGGCCAGTGTGGCCAAGCTGGGCCTGAACGATGTGCAGGTGCAAAACTTTGGCACGGCGCGTGATGTGCTGATCCGCATGCCGGTACAAAAAGGCGTCAGCTCGGCACAGCAGAGCGACCGGGTGATGGCCGAGCTCAAGGCTGCCGACGCCTCGGCCAGCATGCGCCGAACCGAGTTTGTCGGGCCGCAGGTGGGGGACGAACTGGCCGCCGACGGCCTGAAGGCGCTGGCCTTCGTGGTGGTGGGCATCATGATCTACTTGGCGATTCGTTTCGAGTGGAAGTACGCGGTGGCGGCCATCATTGCCAACTTGCACGACGTCATCATCATCCTTGGATTTTTTGCGTTTTTTCAGTGGGAGTTCTCGCTCCCCGTGCTGGCCGCCGTGCTCGCGGTGCTGGGGTATTCGGTCAATGAGTCGGTGGTGATCTTTGACCGGATTCGAGAAAACTTCCGGCGCTACCGCAAGATGAACACGGTGGAGATCATTGACAACGCCATCACCTCCACCATCAGCCGTACCATCATCACGCACGGTTCAACCCAGCTGATGGTGTTGTCGATGCTGCTGTTCGGCGGCGCCACACTGCATTACTTTGCCTTGGCGCTGACCATTGGCATTCTGTTCGGTATCTATTCGTCAGTCTTTGTGGCCGCGGCGATTGCCATGTGGCTGGGCATCAAGCGCGAAGACCTGATCAAGGCCCCGACCCGCAAAGACGGTGACCCTAACGACCCGAACGCCGGCGCGACGGTTTAAGCTCAGGCCGGCTTGCCCGGCTCAGTGGCAGACCCGTTCGCGGTGGTCGCTGCCCAACTCGTCGATGATCAGCGGCCCCGGTTGATAGCCCAGGCTGCGGTAGACGATCTTGATGATCATTTTCAGATCATTCAGCGGCAAAGGCGCAGCGCGGGCGGCGACCGCCCGGTCCACCACCAACTCGCGCATGGCCAGGGGCAAGGCGCCTGCGGACTCCAGGAAATGGATGAACCCCAGGCATTGGGCCCCCAACCGGTGTTGCTCCGAGCGGGTGTAGATGCGCCAGCTGTTCGCCTTCGGGGCAATGGTCAGTGCCAGCGTTGATGGCGCAGCGGCTGACGCCAACTCTGGCGTTGCCCCTGCCTCTGCCGCCAGGCTGTGGCCGCTGGCAGCCTGAGTCAGTTCGCCGAGCCAGGTCAGGGCCTCCGACACCTGGTCGGTGTCAAAGCCGACCGCATTGAGCTTGTGCTCAAGCTCAGCAATTTCAGGGCAAGTCTGGCCGCGCCAGTAGTTGTTGCAAAGGTAGTTCAGGACTTCAAACATGGTGCAACTGTAGCCGCCCTGCTGGCGGGTCAAACCCAGCAATTAACGGCCAAATCCGACTTTGCCCGCATTTAGGTGAATCAGGCGCTGTCCAGGCGCTGAAACAGGCCGCCCGGCAGGCGGGCCACCTGCCCGTCGAGCTCGAGCAACATCAGCCGGGTTTGCAGTTGAGCCGCGTCCAGCCCCGAGCGGGCTGCCAGTGCATCCAGCCCAACCGGGTCGAAACCCAGCGCAGCCAAGACCGCATCTTCTGGGTCAAAATGGTCGGTAGCCTTTGCTGCACTTGGTTCTTCTGCTATTGAATTAAAAGCAAATCCCGAGCCGAGGTCGAGCGCCATATCCTCCAGCACGTCGGCTGGCGACTCCACCAGCTTGGCGCCCTGCCTGATCAAGGCGTGGCAGCCACGGGCCTGCGGTGAGTGGATGGAGCCGGGAATGGCAAACACCTCTTTGCCCTGCTCTGCGGCCAGCCGTGCGGTGATCAGCGAGCCTGATTTGAGCGCCGCCTCGACCACCAGCGTGCCCTGCGCCAGACCAGCAATCAGCCGGTTGCGGCGCGGAAAGTTGGCCGCCAATGGCGGCGTGCCCAGCGGGTATTCGCTCACCAGCAGGCCGTGGCGGCTGATGCGCCGAGCCAGCTCCAGATGGCTTTTCGGATAGACCCGATCCAGCCCGGTGCCGACCACCGCCACCGTGGCCAGGCGCGGCGCTCCCACCGGGAGGCTGTCCAGTGCCCCTTCATGGGCCGCCGCATCGACGCCACGTGCCATGCCAGACACCACGGTGACACCGGCCTGCCCCAGGGCCTTGGCAAAGTCGTGCGCATTGGCCGCGCCTTGCGGCGTCGGGTTACGGCTGCCGACCACAGCGATACTGTGCAGCACATTAAATGCTATTGAATCAGTAGCATACTTATCAATGCTGTCAAGGCTTGGAGCCTTATTTGATGCAAAACTTCCGGCGCCCAGCAGGTACAGCATTAAGGGTGGGTCATCCAGCCGCAGCAGGGTGGGTGGGTAACGGTCGTCGCCCAGCGTGATCAGTTGGGCGCGCACCCCATGGTCGCGCGCCTCGTGCAGCCAGTCCCAGGTGCGTGCCAGAAGGTCGGCCAGGTCGGCGGGTTCGGTCAGCAGGGCTGTCGCCTGGTTCATGCTTACCACCTGGCGCAGGGCGGCGGCGGTCTGCCTGAACACCTGCTCCGGCAGCCCAAAGGCCGCCAGCAGCTTGCGTGCACTGTCCAGACCAACGCCGGGGGTCAGGGTCAGTCGCAGCCAGGCTTGCAGTTCTTCGCGCTCCACGTCGACCCTTCAGCGCGGGTTGACCAGCCTGTCGCCAACGCGCACACCTTGCGTGGCTTCGAGCACGAGTGCGTAGGACAGCCGTTCAAACGGGCGAAACACCATCAGCAGGCCTTTGCGTTCGTCTGGCAGTTTGAGGGCTGTGCGCGCCGGGTCGGTCTTGTCGCTCAAGCGGGCGCCGTCAGTCAGAATGGCCAGTACATGACCACTGTCGAGCCCGTCACGCGTGCCCCGGTTGACCACCACCACCTGGTTTTGACCGGCGTTGGCCACGGCATTGCCATAGACCGAGACCACTCGGGCCTCAATGGCAGCGCCCGGCGCGCGCGGCACGTAGCTGCGCAGGGTTAGTGCTGGCTCGGGCAGCAGGCGGTCGCCAACCCGGATTTCTTCGCGTGCTGCCACGATGTCGATGGTGGCGGGGGTCACTTCCGACACGGCTTTACTTTGGATGCCGGTGGTGTTTTGTACCGACTCACCACGGACCAGCAGCGCTCGGCCAATGTACTGGGCCTCAAACCCCAGCACTTCGCCGCTGACCGGGTCTTTCAGCGGGGTAGCGTTGCGCAGCACCCGAAAAGCCTGTTGCGGCTGGCGAGGGTCGTCCACCAGCGGGCTGCCGCGGCTGCCCAGCGCGTAGGCCCGGTCGCCCTGGGTCAGCAGCACCCGACTGTCCTGGGCCGCCACGATGCGCGCTGCCTGTTGCAGCGAGTTGTCGTCGACCACCACAGGCTCGGTCAAAAACGCGTCAATCATGCTGCTTTTGAGCGCTGGCAGGGCCGCGTCGGGCGTGGCCTCGACCCGAATGCGTGGCGACAGCCGAACAGTCGGCCCCTCAGCTGGGGTGTCGACCACTGGCGTGGCCAGGCGCAGCGTCGCCCGGCCGTCCTGCTTCTCGAGCAGCAGCACCTGCCCGGGGTAAATCAGGTGGGGGTTGCGGATGTCTTGCAGGTTCATGCCCCATAACTCTGGCCATCGCCAGGGCTGGGTCAGAAAGGCGGCGGACAGGCCCCACAGCGTGTCGCCGGGCTTGACGGTGTAGCGCTCAGGTGCGCCAGCCTTGAGCTCATTCAAGGGCAGACCGGCGGTGGCAGTGCGCTTGGCCACGGCCTGTTGGAGCGGCGTCACCGGCGGGGTTTGAGCGGCCAGCGGCAGCGCGCCAAGCGCGCCCAATACAGCGGCGATGCTGGCGGCCAGCACCCGCGAGCCCCTGGCGGCGTGGGCGGTCACCAACATATGTAGCTCCTGTGCTGCGGCATGGTCGTGTGTGCGAATCGGCTTAAGTCTCGCATCATTTTGCGCCCTGGCTTTGAATTGGGCAACGCCAGACCGACCTGAGGCGGGCGAGGGCCGTCAAAAATGGCGAAAATACCGGCATTCTGCAAAATCTCTCCATGGCTTTACTTCCCATTCTCTGTTTCCCCGACCCCCGCCTGAACACTGTGGCCAAGCCGGTGGCGGCTGTTGACGCCCGCATCCGCACCCTGTGTGCCGACATGATCGCCACGATGTACGACGCCAAGGGGATCGGCCTGGCCGCCACCCAGGTGGATGTGCATGAGCGTCTGATTGTGATCGACGTTTCCGAAGAGCGTGACGAGCCGCTGGTGCTGATCAACCCCGAGCTGGTTTGGACCAGTCCGACCTCCCACCTCAATGAGGAGGGTTGCCTGTCCGTGCCTGGCGTCTATGACGGCGTGCAGCGCTTTGACGCGGTGCAAGTGCGCGCGCTCGATGGCGCCGGCCGGTCCCGAACCATCGAGGCCGACGGCCTGTTGTCAGTCTGCATTCAGCACGAGATGGACCACCTGATGGGGCGGGTGTTTGTCGAGTACCTGTCGCCACTCAAACGCAACCGCATCAAGACCAAAATGCTCAAGGCCCAGCGCGAGGCCGAACGTTGAGGCTAATTTTTGCTGGTACACCCGAATTTGCCCGGGTGGCGCTGGCGCAGCTGCAGGCCACCGGTTTCGAGATCGCGCTGGTACTGACCCAGCCTGACCGGCCCGCCGGGCGTGGTCTCAAACTGCAAGCCTCCGCCGTCAAACAGCAAGCCCTGACCCACGGCTTGCCGCTATCGCAACCGCGCAGCCTGCGCCTGGATGGCCGCTACCCCGAAGACGCCCAAGCCGTACGCGTGGCGATTGAGGCCGTGCAGGCCGATGCCATGGTGGTGGCGGCCTACGGCCTGTTGTTGCCGCAATGGGTGCTCGACACCATGGCTGCGCGGTCCAGCACCGGTCAGCCGCGCTGGGGCTGCCTGAACATTCACGCTTCGCTGTTGCCGCGCTGGCGCGGCGCCGCCCCCATCCATCGCGCTATTGAAGCGGGTGATGCGCACACCGGCATCACCATCATGCAGATGGACGCCGGGCTCGACACTGGTGCCAGCCTGTTGGTGCGGGCCCTGCCGATAGCGCTAGGCGACAGCACTGCCAGCCTGCACGACAAGCTGGCGCTGCTGGGTGGTGATTTGATCGTGCAGGCCCTGAAGCAGCTGCCGTCCGGAGCCCTGCTGGCTGTGCCGCAGCCGCTTGAGGGGGTGACTTACGCCCAGAAGGTCGACAAGCAGGAGGCCTGGATCGACTGGGCGCTGTCGGCGCCGCAGATTGTGCGGCGTATCCTGGCCTTCAACCCGGCGCCCGGCGCCAGCAGCAATCTGCAGGGCGAGGCGATCAAGATCTGGCAGGCTCAGGTCTTACCCGGGACGCCGCCCACGGGCTTACCTTTTGGGTCAATTCTGGCTGTAGGCCACGCCGGTATTGAGGTTGTCGCTATGAATTCAATAGTAAATATCACCCAGCTACAGCGCCCGGGCGGTAAGCGACTTGCGGCGGCTGAGTTCCTGCGTGGCTTTGCGCTGGCACCGGGCTCCGCCTTTAGTGTGGGCGGTGTGGACGCTGCGGGCGGCGCAGCATGATCGCCTTGCGTCAGCACGCCCGGCACCCGGCCTTTCGCCTGGGCGCCATGGACCTGATGCCAGCCGCCCCAGGTATAGCCGCCTGGGGCCTGATGACTGGCGTGGCCATGGTGCAGTCGGGCCTGAGCACCTTTGAGGCCCTGCTGATGAGCCTGATCGTGTTCGCCGGCAGCTCCCAGCTGGCGGCGGTGCCGCTGTTGTTGGCTGGCGCGCCGATGTGGGTGATTTTGGCCACGGCCTTTTGCGTCAACCTGCGCTTTGTGGTGTTCAGCGCCCATTTGCGGCCCTATGTCATGCACCTGCCGCTGTGGCGACGGCTGATGAGTGGCTACTTCACCGCCGACCTGACCTACGTCATGTTCATCAAGCGCTACCCGCAGACCAGCACCGACCCCGCCGAACGGCAGGCGCAGCAGGCCTACCTGGCGGGCAACTGCCTGGTGAACTGGCTGAGCTGGGTCTGCTTCAGTGTGCTGGGGGTGGCGCTGGCCAACGTCATTCCGACCCGCTGGGGTCTGGGCTTTGCCGGCAACCTGGCGCTGCTGGGCATTTTGTGTTCACTGGCCTCAAGCCGCTTGCGGGTGGTGTCGGCCAGTGTCGCGGGCATCGCAGCCGTGGTGGCGTTTGCGCTGCCGCTCAAGCTCAACATCCTGGTGGCCATTGCGGCGGCGGTGCTGCTGTGCATGCAGCTCGAAAAAACCGCCTGGGCTAAGGCGGAGTCTCCATGAATGGCGTGAATGGCGTGACTGACGGCTGGACCCTGCTGATCATTGTCTGCATGGCGGGCATCACGGTGCTGACCCGCTCCATGTTTTACATCTCCAGCAAACCCTGGCAGTTGCCGCGTTGGGCCCAGCGCGGCCTGCAGTACGCGCCCATTGCTGCGCTGGCCGGGGTGATCGTGCCTGAGCTGCTGATGACGCAGGGTCAGTTCATCAGCACTTGGCAGGACGCCCGCATCTATGCGGTGGTGGTGGGGGTGGCCTGGTATTTTTGGCGCCGCGGTGCCGGGCAGGCGGTGCTGGGCACTATCCTGGCTGGCATGGCGGTGTACCTGCCGCTGCACATTGGGCTGGGGTGGTAGTCATACCCGGGTCGGGAATGGTCGGGGGATTGCGGGCGCTCCTACAATGAGGTGAATGTCCACCTTGAACTTGTACTGCTTCCCATGAATGCCCTTCGTTTTGCAGACCTGTGCGCCCAGGGCCGCGTGGCTGCCCAGCGCGTTTTCATCCGTGCAGACCTCAATGTGCCGCAAGACGAGCACGGCACGATTACCGAAGACACCCGGATCCGTGCCTCGCTGCCCTGCATACGCATGGCGCTGGACGCCGGCGCCGCCGTGATGGTCACCTCGCACCTGGGCCGACCGACCGAGGGCACGCTCACGCCGGCCGACTCATTAGCCCCCGTGGCACAGCGCCTGGCCGAACTGCTGGGCCGCCCGGTCCCGCTGCTGGCCAACTGGACCACTGGCGTGGCCGTCAAACCGGGTGAGCTGGTGCTGCTGGAAAACTGCCGCGTCAATGTCGGCGAGAAGAAAAACAGCGAGGCGCTGGCCCGCCAGATGGCCAGCCTGTGCGATATTTTTGTGCACGACGCCTTTGGCACCGCCCACCGCGCGGAAGCGTCTACCTACGGTATCGCCCAGTTTGCTGCAGTGGCCTGTGCGGGGCCGCTGCTGGCGGCCGAGATGGATGCCATCACCCTGGCGCTGGCCAACCCGCGGCGCCCGCTGGTGGTGATTGTGGCCGGCTCCAAGGTGTCGACCAAGCTCACCATCCTGCAAAGCCTGGCCGACAAGGTGGACCAACTGATTGTTGGTGGCGGCATTGCCAACACCTTCATGCTGGCCGCCGGCCTGAACATTGGCAAAAGCCTGGCCGAGCCCGACCTGCTGCCCCAGGCGCGCGCGGTGATGGCGGCGATGACGGCGCGCGGCGCCTCGGTGCCGATCCCGACCGACGTCGTTACCGCCAAGACCTTCTCGGCAGACGCACCGGCCACGGTCAAGGCGGCGCACGAGGTGGCCGACGATGACCTGATTCTTGACATCGGGCCCCAGACAGCTGCGTTGCTGGCGGCGCAGCTCAAGGCCGCCGGCACCATTGTCTGGAATGGCCCGGTTGGGGTGTTTGAATTCGCGGCTTTTGAGCAGGGCACTCGCACCATCGCCCAGGCCATCGCCGAATCGAGCGCCTTCTCTATCGCCGGCGGTGGCGACACGTTGGCGGCCATTGCCAAGTACGGCATTGAGTCGCATATTGGCTACATTTCGACCGGCGGTGGCGCCTTTCTGGAGGTGCTAGAGGGCAAGACCCTGCCTGCCTTTGAAATTCTCAGCCGCAGGGCAGTCGCCTAGGGCTGCAAGCCTGGCGCTTTATTGATCAGAATCACAATGACACCAAACCCCTCCAAGCCAAGTTCAGCGTTTAGTCAGCTCGATGTCGAGCGTGGCATCAGCATGTTGGGCTCGCCTGAGGCGCTGAAGATGATCCTGAACACCGCCCTTCTCAGCCTGTCTGACGACGTGCCGGCCATTGGCCGTGAATTGGCTGCGGGTGACGTTCGGGCTGCCGGCCGGCGTTTGCACGGCATTAAAGGTTATCTGCCGATTTTTGGCAGTGAAACCCTTGTAGCCAATGTGTTACGGCTGGAGCAAATGAGTAAAAGTCAGCCAGCTGACGTCCTGGCCGTTGAATATGCGGCGCTCGGCCCGGCTATCCAGGGCCTGTTGGGAGACATCCAGGCCTACGTGAATCGGGCCGACTGACCAGACGGCGTCCGGTCGGCGCCTCAGCTCGGCGCCGGCGCGCTCATCAATCGGCCGCAGGCGCGGCCGCGGCCGGTGTGCTTGGCGTGGTAAAGCTGTTCGTCAGCCGTCGCCAGCAACTCAGTGGCCTGGTGGGGGATCAAACCGCTGCGCACCGCCACCCCCAGGCTGATGGTGACTACGCTGTCCACCTCGGAGCGGGCATGGGGAATAAACTTTTTGCGCACCTTGTCCTCCAGCAGCCTGGCGATCGACATGGCACCAGAGAAATCAGTTTCAGGCAGGATGCAGGCAAATTCCTCGCCACCATAACGCGTCACCAAGTCGGCTGGTCGGCGCAGGCTGGCTTTCAGGGCGGCGGCAATTTCGCGCAGGCAATCGTCGCCAGCCTGATGCCCGTAGTGGTCGTTGAAAAGTTTGAAAAAGTCGACATCAAGCAGGATTAGCGCCAGCGGCAAGCCGTTGCGGACCGAGCGCGCCATTTCTACCACCAGTTGCTGGTCAAAAAATCGGCGGTTGTAAATGCCCGACAAGCCATCCAGAAACACCAGCTTACGGATGGCATCAGCCCGCAACTTGCCAAGCAAATGGGTATTAACGCGGGCGATTGACAAGGCCGCATTCAGGGGTTTGGCGATAAAGTCGACAGCAAACAAGCTCAGGGCCCTGGTCTCCTGGGCCTCGTCGGTCTGCGCGGTGAGAAAAATTACCGGAATGTCACGCGTGGCCTCATTGCTTTTGAGTCGGCGGCAGACCTCAAAGCCGTCCATGTCCGGCATGTCGATGTCCAGCAACACCAGGTCGGGAGCCTGCTGCTGGCACAGTGCCAAGGCCCTGCGCCCGTTGTCGGCGGTGATCACCTCAAAGTGGGGTTCAAAGGTCAACTCCGCCAGTTTCAGGCTCATTGGGTGATCGTCCACGATCAGCAGGCGGCCCCGCGCATTGCGTTCGCGCAACAGCCCGGCAAGAGGAGAATCAGGCAAGTGCAGGTTCATGAATGGATCGCCAATACGGTAATTCAGCGATGATTTGACCACAGCCAGCGTTGAGCCCAGCCGTTTGTCGATGTATCAACTGTCGCGGTCATGTAACCAGTTCCGTGTAAAAATGGGAACTTAATTACATGGAGACTCCCATCATGCCCCGTCGCGCCACCAAAATCGTTGCCACCCTGGGCCCCGCCTCCAGCGATCCCGCCCTGCTGGAGCAGATGATCCGCGCCGGTGTCAACGTGGTGCGGCTCAATTTCAGTCACGGCAAGGCGCAGGACCACATCGACCGAGCCCGGTTGGTGCGTGAGGCGGCCCAGCGCGCCGGGCGAGAGGTGGCCATCATGGCCGACCTGCAGGGTCCCAAGATCCGGGTCGGCAAGTTTGCCGAAGGGCGGGTGATGCTGCAGCCGGGCCAAAAATTTGTGCTCGACGCCGCACGGGTAGAACTGGGCGACATTGACACTGTAGGTTTGGATTACAAGGCGCTGCCGCGCGAAGTCAAGGCTGGCGACGTGCTCTTGCTCAATGATGGCCTGATCGTCATCACGGTCGACGCGGTGCGCGGCGACGCCGTTCACACCACGGTCAAGCTCGGCGGCGAGCTGTCCAACAACAAGGGCATCAACAAACAGGGCGGTGGCCTGACGGCACCAGCCCTGACCGCCAAGGACATGGACGACATCCGCACCGCCATGAGCTTTCAGGCCGACTATGTGGCGGTGAGTTTCCCCAAAAGTGCCACCGACATGGAAATGGCGCGCCAGCTGTGCAATGTGGCCGCGGCCGAGTTCAACCACAAGCCAGGTTTGATTGCCAAGATCGAACGGGCCGAGGCCATCCCCAAGCTGTTGGAGATCCTGCTGGCCAGCGACGGCATCATGGTGGCGCGCGGCGACCTGGCGGTGGAGGTGGGCAATGCCATCGTGCCGGGGTTGCAAAAGCGCATGATCAAACTGGCGCGTGAGCACGACCGCGTGGTGATCACTGCCACGCAGATGATGGAGTCCATGATCACCAACCCGGTACCCACCCGGGCTGAGGTGAGTGACGTGGCCAATGCGGTTCTGGACGGCACCGACGCCGTGATGCTGTCGGCCGAGACCGCGGCCGGCAAGTACCCGCTGGAGACCGTCATCGAGATGGCCAAAATTTGCCACGCGGCTGAAGGCCACGAGAGCATCCTGCTGGACGCCGATTTCACCGGCAAGACCTTCAACCGCATTGATCAGTCGATTGCCATGGGCGCGCTGTTCACGGCGCACCATTTGGGCGCCAAGGCGATTGTGGCCATGACCGAAAGTGGCTCGACCGCGCTGTGGATGAGCCGGCACCTGGTGCATGTGCCCATCTATGCCCTGACGGCCAAGGTGGCCACCCAGCGCCGCATGACGCTGTACCGCAATGTGCGCCCGCTGCTGATGGACAGCAGCACCGACCGCGACACTGCGCTGATCGAGGCTGAAAACCACCTCAAATCCCGGGGCATCGTGCAACAAGGTGACGTTTACGCCATCACCTGCGGTGAGCCCATGGGCTCACCGGGCGGCACCAACATGCTGAAAATCTGTCAGGTGTCGTAAGCGCCTGGATAGTCTCCGGGGGATAAAATTATCCGGTTACCAAGTGGTTACCAACTTTCCCGGGAGAATTCAACCATGGCACTCGTCTCAATGCGCGAATTGCTGGACCATGCCGCCGTTAATGGCTACGGCATTCCAGCCTTCAACGTCAACAATCTGGAGCAGGTGCAGGCCGTGATGCAGGCCGCCGACGAGGTGGGCGCGCCGGTGATCCTGCAAGCCAGCGCGGGGGCTCGCAAGTACGCCGGCGAGGCCTTCATCAAGCACCTGATTGCTGCCGCGATCGAGAGCTACCCGCACATTCCGCTGGTGATGCACCAGGACCACGGCCAAAGCCCCGAGGTGTGCCAGGGCGCCATTGGCCTGGGCTTCAGCTCGGTCATGATGGACGGCTCACTGATGGCTGACGGCAAAACCATCGCCAGCTACGACTACAACGTCGAGGTGACGCGCCGGGTGGTGGACCTGGCCCATGCCACCGGCGTCACGGTCGAAGGCGAGCTCGGCTGCCTGGGCTCGCTAGAGACCATGAAGGGCGACAAGGAAGACGGCCATGGCACCGACGCCACCCTGACGCGCGAGCAACTGCTGACCGACCCCGAGCAGGCGGCCGATTTTGTCAAGCGCACCCAGCTTGACGCCTTGGCCATTGCCATTGGCACCAGCCACGGCGCCTACAAATTCACCCGCAAGCCCACCGGCGACATCCTGGCGATTGAGCGCATCAAGGAGATCAACCGGCGCATCCCCAACACCCACCTGGTGATGCACGGCTCCAGCAGCGTGCCGCAGGACCTGCTGGCGACCATCCGCCAGTACGGCGGTAACATGAAAGAAACCTACGGCGTGCCGGTGGAAGAAATCCAGAAGGCGATCCAGTTCGGCGTGCGCAAAATCAACATCGACACCGACATCCGGCTGGCGATGACGGCGGCCGTACGCCAATTCCTGGCTGAAAACCCGGATAAGTTCGACGCGCGTGAATGGCTCAAGCCGGCGCGCGAGGCGGCCAAGTGGATCTGCAAGCAGCGCTACATCGAGTTCGGTTGCGAAGGTCAGGCCGGCAAGATCAAGGGCCATGCCTTGTCGGTGGTGGCTGGCCAATACAGCCGTGGCGAACTGACCCAAGTGGTGACATGAAGACCCAATGAGCGCTACCCTGCACACCTCCATGCTGAGCTCGCTGCCACTGCTGGCGCGGGGCAAGGTGCGTGACAACTACGCCGTGGGCGAGGACCGCATCCTCATGGTGGCCAGCGATCGCCTCAGCGCTTTTGACGTCATCATGGGCGAGCCGATTCCGGGCAAGGGCGTGCTGCTGACGCAAATGGCCTTGTTCTGGTTCGACAAGCTCGGCCCCAAGGGTTTGGCCATTTGCCCCATCCACCTGACTGGCGTGGCGCCGGAGAGCGTGGTCACACCGGCCGAGGTGGTGCAGGTGGCGGGTCGCTCCATGTTGGTCAAGCGGCTCAAGCCGCTGCCGGTGGAGGCGGTGGTGCGTGGTTACCTGGCCGGCAGTGGCTGGAAGGAATACCAGCACAACCAGGCGGTCTGCGGGGTGGCGCTGCCGCCCGGCTTGCAAAACGCCTCCAAACTCCCAGCGCCCATCTACACACCAGCGGCCAAGGCGGCGGTGGGCGAGCACGACGAAAACATCACCTTCGATCAGACCGTGGCCATGATCGGCGCTGACTTGGCCACCCGCATCCGCGACATCAGCCTGCGCCTGTACCAGGCAGCCGGCGACTTTGCCGCCACCAAGGGCATCATCATTGCCGACACCAAGTTCGAATTCGGGTTGGACGCCGACGGCACGCTGACGTTGATGGACGAGGTGCTGACGCCCGATTCATCCCGCTTCTGGCCTGCTGAGAGCTACCAGAGCGGCACCAACCCGCCCAGCTATGACAAGCAGTTTGTGCGCGACTGGCTGGAGCAGGCGCTGGTCGACGGCAAGCCCTGGAGCAAAACCCCGCCGGCACCTCGCGTGCCCGATGCGGTGATTGCCCGCACCGCCGCCAAGTACCAAGAGGCCTGGCAGCGGCTCAGCGCGCCCTGACGCTCGGCTGAATCAGCTCAGCACCACGCTGCTGAGGCGCCGCCGGTAGGTGGCTACCGTTGGGTCGACCGGGGGAATCTGGCCGTCGGCGACCTTGACCTTGGGCGGCTCGATCAGTTCCAAAATAGCGATGTAGGTTTTGCGTGCCAGGTCTTCGGACCAGGTTTTGTCGCGCATCAGGATTTCCAGAAGTTCGTCCATCGCGGCCGTCCAGTCTTGCGCGGCCATCGCCAGTTGGGCCTTGCCAAAGCGGGCCTCGAAGTCGCGCCGACTAGTCGCAATTTTGGCATCAAATTCGGCACTAGCCCCCGTCAAATCTGGATAGTTTGCTGCAAATTCAATAGCGCTGAACCAATGCTGTAAGGCCTCAAAGCGGCGTACCAGCCCGGCCTTGGGTGCGGCCGGGGCAAAGGCGCTGCGCGCGTCGTCCAGCTGGCCCAGTTGCAGCAGCAGCTTGACGTAGTCAAAGCGGGCAGTCTCGTCCTCGGGCGCCAGCAGCGCGGCCTGTTGCAGTTCGTGCAGGCGGGTTTGCGGGTCGTCGGCGTCCGGCGCATCGCTGATCTCGACGGCCGTGACTTCGGCCTCCAGCACGTCGGCCGCTGGCAGGTGTTTGTCGAGAAAGGCCCTGATCTGGCCCTCAGGCTGCGCACCCATGAAGCCGTCGGCTGGCTTGCCGTTGACCATCAGCACACAGGTGGGGATGCTGCGGATACCAAAGGCCTGGCTCAGCTCCTGCTCCTGGTCGGAGTCGATCTTGACCAGCTTGAAGCGGCCGGCGTAATCGGTCTCGATCTTCTCCAACAGCGGGCCGATCACCTTGCAGGGTCCGCACCAGGGGGCCCAGAAGTCCACCAGCACGGGGGTGTGCATCGAAGCATCCATCACCTCGGCATCGAAGTTTTCAACGGTCACATTCATCATGGCAATCAGCTCGGGGTAAGTTAGTAAAATTCAAGACTGTCAACTTCTTGGGGCAGAGCGTCAGGCGGCGGACAGCCGTGCAGCGACCTGACTTCCCCAGCACTATGAAAAACATCCTAGTAGGCGTGGTGATGGGTTCGAGTTCCGACTGGGACACGATGCAGCACGCAGTCCATATTCTCCAACAGTTCGGCATAGGGCATGAGGCCAGGGTGGTTTCGGCGCACCGGATGCCCGACGACATGTTTGCCTACGCCGAAGCGGCGCGGGCAAATGGCCTGCATGCCATCATTGCCGGTGCTGGTGGCGCGGCGCACTTGCCCGGCATGCTGGCCGCCAAAACCACTGTGCCGGTGCTGGGTGTGCCAGTGCCGTCCAAGCACCTGAGCGGTGTGGATTCGCTGCACAGCATCGTGCAAATGCCCAAAGGCGTGCCGGTGGCCACCTTTGCCATTGGGGCCTCCGGCGCTGCGAACGCGGCGCTGTTTGCCGTGGCCATGCTGGCGCATCACGACGACGACTTGCGCCAGCGGCTCGACGCCTACCGTGCTGAGCAAACCCGGCTGGCGCGCGGCATGACCCTGCCCCCGGTGTTATGAACGTGCCCGCGATCTTGCCCGGCGGCGCCAGCACGGGTCAGCCAACCACGCTGGGCGTGATGGGCGGTGGTCAACTCGGCCGCATGTTTGCGCACGCAGCGCAGCGCATGGGCTACTTCACCGCGGTGCTCGACCCGGACGTGGCCAGCCCGGCTGGCCTGGTCAGCCATGACCACATCCAGTCCGACTACCTGGATGAGCCGGGGCTGGCGCAGCTGATGCAGCGCTGCGCCGCCATCACCACCGAATTCGAAAACGTGCCCGCACCTGCCCTGCACACGCTGGGAGCGCACCGGCCGGTAGCCCCGAGTGCAGAGTCGGTGGCGATCGCGCAGGACCGCATCAAAGAAAAAGCGCATTTTGTTCGCTGCGGCGTGCCTTGTGCGCCCTACGCCGTGTTGCAGACCGAGGCCGACCTGACCCGCGTGGCCGACGCGCTGTTGCCTGGCATCCTGAAGACCGCCCGCCTGGGTTACGACGGCCGCGGCCAGGTGCGGGTGCGCAACCGGGCTGAGCTGGCGGCGGCCTGGGCCAGCCTGCAAGGGGTGCCCTGTGTGCTGGAACAGTTGCTGCCGCTGCAAGCCGAGGTGTCGGTGATCGTGGCGCGCGGCTGGGACGGTGCCATGGTGAACTACCCGCCGCAGGCCAATCTGCACCGCGACGGCATTCTGGCCGTCACCTCCGTCTATGAGGGAAATCTGGTACCAGCCCTTGCCCAGCAAGCGATTGAAGCTACAAAATCGATAGCAAATGGCCTGTCCTACGTGGGCGTGCTGTGTGTCGAGTTCTTCGTGCTGCAAGATGGCACGCTGATCGTCAACGAGATGGCGCCCCGCCCGCACAACAGTGGTCACTACACCCTTGACGCCTGTGATGTGTCGCAGTTTGAGCTGCAGGTGCGGACCCTGGTAGGGTTACCGCTGGCTGCGCCGCGCCAGCACAGCCCTGCCATCATGCTCAACCTGCTTGGGGACCTGTGGCTGCAAGGGAGCCCGGACTTCGCGCAGGTGCTGGCGCTGCCCGGGGCCCATCTGCACCTGTACGGCAAGCTGCAACCCAAGCCGGGCCGCAAGATGGGTCACTTGACCTTGACTGCGGCCACGGTGGTCGAGGTTCAGGCCAAGGCCTTGGCGGCTTGCCGTGTGCTGGGGATTGAGCCGCTCCCGGCCTGGCTGGCGCCATGATTCTGGCGGGTCAGGCGCTTGCGTCCATCGCCGCTGCGACCGATACGTTGCGGACCGGTGGTCTGCTGGGTCTGCCGACTGAAACCGTTTACGGCCTGGCCGCCGACGCCGAGAGCGGAACCGCAGTCGCGCGGATCTTTGCCGCCAAGGGCCGCCCTGCCGACCACCCACTTATCGTGCACGTGGCCGATGCCACCGGCGTGGCCCACTTTGCCAGCGAGGTACCGGCCTTTGCCCAAGCCCTTATGCAGGCCTTTTGGCCGGGGCCGCTGACGCTGATCTTGCCACGCCGACAGGGCGTGGCGGCGGCGGCGGCGGGGGGGCAGGATTCCATTGGCCTGCGTTGTCCGGCGCACCCGGTGGCGCAGGCTGTGCTGGCCGCCTGCGCTGGCCTGGTGCCGCCGGTGTACGGGCTGGCCGCGCCCAGCGCCAACCGGTTTGGCCGGGTCAGCCCCACCACCGCGGCCCATGTGCAGGAAGAATTTGGGCCGGATCTGCTCATTTTGGATGGCGGCCCGTGCATGGTGGGCATTGAGTCCACCATCGTCGACTGCACGCGCGGCCGGCCGGTGCTGCTGCGTCCGGGTGCCATCACGCCCACTGAGCTGGCAGCCGCTTGCGGCCAGGCTGTGTTGCAGCCACAGGACCTGGCGGATTCGACCCAGGCTGCGCCGCGCGCCTCTGGCACGCTGGCATCGCACTATGCGCCGCGGGCGCGGGTGCGGCTGCTGTCGGCGCTGGCACTGCTGTCGGCGCTGCGGGATGAGGCGAGGGTAGGGGAGGGCATTGCTGTCTATGCGCGTACCGTGGCGACACGCGATGTGCTGCAGCTGCTGGGGCCTGAGGTGGCACCACCCTGGCGCCAGATGCCACCGTCCGCCGCCTCAGCGGCACAACAGCTGTTCGCCGTGCTGCGCGATTTCGACAGCACCGGTGTCACTGAAATCTGGGTTGAGACACCGCCCGATTCCGCCGACTGGGCGGGCGTGCGGGATCGGTTGGCGCGGGCGGCGGCCTAAACGACGAGCGCCAACCCCGTGTTTTCCCTGTGTACGAACACGACGCTCAAGACTAAGATGTGTTCTAAAGAAAAGAACGGTCGTTCTTTTCTAAATTAGGAGAACAAACTTGAGACAAATTCGATTGCAACTGGCGGCGCTCGGGGTGACCGTGCTCTTGGTCGCTTGCGGTGGCACCAATTACCCGTTCATCACGGGCTTGGCTGCCACCGGCGCAGCTTTGGCCGGCGCCGCAGTGACCGCCAAGTGCGCCTCAGGCCCAACAATCACGGGTACGACGTCTGCCGATGGCGTGTTCATGTTTGACTTGAACAATGGGCAGACGATGCCTTGCATGCTGCAAGTGGTCAAAGGCGACACGACGCTGCACAGCATCGCCACGGACAGTGGGCGGAACAACGTCACGCCTTTGTCGGATTTGGTGGTGACCAAGGCACTTGGCTCCGATGCTGCTGTTGCTTTCGCCAGTTTTGACGCAGCAAAGGGAACAACCATCAAGGCTGGCCTGGAAGCCGCCAAGGCTTACGTCAAAACGCAAGTCACAGACCTGACCGGCGGAGCGCCTGCAGGTGACATCCTCACCGGTGTGTTCAAAGTCGGTGATGCCGATGACAAGGTACTGGACAACTTGACAGCCAAGCTTGCCACGACCGGCAAGAAGCTGGACGACCTGCGCCAAGCCTCGGTGCTTGGGGGTTCATTGACGGCCTCGCTGGACCGCGGTGTCCTGATTGACCCGGCAGTGTCGATTTACACGTTGCCAATCGCCGCTTTTGACGCTGGCCAACTCGCGGCCTTGACCGGTCCCGCCAAATGCGATGTCAAGGTTGTGCCCCTGAATTACAAGACCATTGGCGTCAGTGGTGAAAAAACCAATGCCTCGGGCGTCCTGTTGCTGCCCTCGGGCGCCAACTGCACGGCACCCGCCGGGTTGGTGGCCTATGCCAAGGGCACCGATGTGCAGAAACCGCGCACCCTGGCCAACCCGGGGGACAGCGAGACGCTTATGTTGGCAGCGATGTATGCCGCGCAAGGCTATGCGGTGGTCGCCACCGATTACCTGGGCTTTGCCAAGTCGGAATACCCATACCACCCTTACCTCCACGCCGACTCTGAGGCCAGCTCTGTGATCGACTCGATTCGTGCCGCGCGCAAGGCGGCAACTGCCTTGAGCGCAAGTCTCTCGGGCAAGGTCATGTTGGCGGGCTATTCGCAAGGTGGGCACGCGTCGATGGCAGCACACCGAGCCATTGAGCGCGACAACGCGGCAGAAATCAATGTGGTGGCAGGTGCTCATTTGGCCGGGCCGTACAACATGTCGGGCTCGCTGAAGTCGTCGGCAGTGATTGCCGGCTACCAGTTCTTTGTGCCTTACCTGGTCACAGCCTGGCAAAAGGTCTATGGCACGGTGTACAGCAAGGCCAGTGATGTGTTCAAGGACCCCTATGCGGGCTACATTGAAACGCTGCTGCCCAGTGCCACCTTGGATTACACGACCCTGATCACTTCTGGCGCGCTGCCGTATGGCCCCAGCCCGACCGAGGCGCGTGATGCCATGTTCCAGTCGGCTTACATCACCGATACCCAGACCAACGAGAAGAATGGCCTGTACCTTGCCGGCAAAAAGAACGACCTGCTGGGCTGGAGTCCCAAGTCCAAGCTGATGCTCTGCGGCGGTGCGGGTGACCCGACGGTGCCCCCGGCCCTGCATCAGGCACCCATGAAGGCCGACTTTGACAGCCGCAAGCTGAGCAATGTGACCACGGTGGATGTGGATGTCTATGTGCAGGCCACCTATGGGGCGGTACTGCTGAGTAGCCCGGCCACTTACTACGGCAACTACCATGGTACCTACGAGCCACCCTTTTGCCACAAACAGGCCAAGGTCCTGTTTGACAGCGCTAACTGACCCTCATTGAAATCGCAACTTCATCACCAGGATGCTGATCGCCAGCGTCAGGGTGATGGCGTTGGCGATGATGATGGGCCAGGCGCCCAGCAGCAGGCCGTAGACCAGCCAGCAGCTCACGCCCACGGTGAACACGCTGTACATGCCCAGTGAAACACCGCTGACGTCGCGGGTTTTGAAGCTGTGCCAGACCTGGGGCACAAAGCTGGCAGTGGAAATGACGGCTGCGATTGTGCCGATGGTGTTGATCAGGGACATGGCCTCAACCCTCGGCGTAGGTCTGCCCCAGCGCCAGCAGCTCTGGGGTGCCGATCAGGGCATTGAGTTGGTCAAAGTCGAGCATGGCGTCGCGCATGGGCGCGGTGGTCTGGTGACTGTGCAGTGAGGCGTAGTAGCGTTGCAGGGTGTGCGCCACGGCGCGCGCGGTGCCACCTGGAAAGATCACGATGCGGAAGCCGCGTTCGCCCAGTTCATGGGCGCTTTGCACCGGCGTTTTGCCGCCTTCGACCATGTTGGCCAACAGCGGCACGCGCTGCCCGAAGCGTTGGCAGGCGGCATCCATCTGCTCCGGCGTTCGCAGCGCCTCGATGAACAGGGCGTCGACACCACAGGCCAGGTAGGCCTCGGCCCGGTCGAGCGCGGCGTCCAGGCCCTCAATGGCCAGTGCGTCGGTGCGGGCCAGGATCAGGGTCTGGTCGCTGTGCCGGGCGTCGAGCGCGGCGTGCAGCTTGCCGCACATCTCGGCGGTGCTGACCACTGACTTGCCGTCGAGGTGGCCGCAGCGCTTAGGGAAGCCTTGGTCCTCTAACTGCACCATGGCGGCGCCGGCGCGCTCGAAGCCGCGCACCGTGCGCTGCACGTTCAGCGCATTGCCAAAACCGGTGTCGCCGTCGACGATCACCGGGGTGTTCACCCGCTCGGTGATGCGGGCCAGCGTGTCTGCCACCTCGCTGAAGGTGGTCAGGCCGATGTCGGAGCGGCCCAGTCGGGTGTAGGCGATCGAGGCGCCCGACAGGTACAGGGCTTCAAAACCGGCCTGCTCGGCCACCAGCGCGCTCAGGGCGTCAAAGATGCCGGGAGCCAGCAGGGCTTTCGGCTGGGTCAGCCGGGATTTGAGTGTGTTCATGGCCGGCATTGTGTCACCGCGGTTTGCGCGGCAATCCTGCCGCCGGCCACTGCGCTGAGCAGACCATTGCCCGACAGATAACCCCAGACCGCATTGCCAGAGACGCCGCGCGCCGCGCCGCCGGCGGCCAGCAGGTTGGGCAGCGGGCTGCCATCCTCGCGCAGCACCCGGCAGTGGGCGTCGATGTCGAGCCCGCCCTGCGTGTGGAACAGCGCACCGGTCACTTTGACGGCATAAAAAGGGGCTTGCAGCGCCCGCTTGACGCCAGTTGGCGACGCTTCTCCGTCTTTGGCATCAAATCGGTCGATAGCCTTTGTCGTGCTTGAATAGTTTGCTATTATTTTTGAAATATCTGCACCGATCAGTGTGGCCAGTGCCTCGGCATCGGCACAGGTTTTGACCGCGCCGGCCGCCTCAGCGTCCAAAAAGTCTGGAAAGCCGCGCGCCAGCGCCAGGATAGGGCCGTCAAACACATTCCAGGCCACGCCACCGGGCTGCGCCAGCACGTGCACCGCAGCCTCTGAGTAGCCGCCGGTCTCATCGTGAAAGCGCTCGCCGCGGGCGTTGAGCTGGATGCCGCCCTCCATCATCAGGGCCCAACTGATCAGTGTGCCGTGCGGTGTGGCCCAGGAGCCGTGGCCCTGGTAGCCGCCCAGGTCGGCCAGTCTGGCGCCCAGCGCGCGGCCCCAGGCAATCGCACTGCCGTCATTGCCGGTGTGCCCGGCAAAGGGGGCGTCGCGCATCTCGGGCAGCAGTTCGTGCACCATGGCGGTATTGCCACCAAAACCGTTACAGGCCAGCACCAGCAGGTCGCATCGCAAGTGCTCCAGCGTTCCGTCAGGCCGCTCGTAGCTCAGGCCGGTGACACGCTGGTCCGCATCAACCCAAAGCGTGCGAACGGTGGCTTCGGTCAGCAGGTCGGCGCCGGCGGCCAGGGCGGCCCGTTCCAGTTGGGCCACCAGCGCAGCACCTGTTTTTTCCGGTACGGCGTGCATGCGCCGCAAGCTGTGGCCGGGGTACAAAAACCCGTCCAGCACCTGCAGCGTGATGCCGTGCCGCTCGGCCAGTTGGTCCAGCGCCGGCCCAACGGCCTGGGCGTAGGCCTCAACCAGATGCGGCGCTGCCGTGCCATGCGCCTTGGCCTGAATGTCCTGGGCAAACAGCGCCGGGCTGTCGCCGCTGATGCCGGCCTCGCGCTGCATGCGGGTGGCCGGCGCCGGGATAAAGCCCGATGAGAGCGCAGTGGAGCCGCTGGGGCTGGCGTCGCGCTCCAGCAAAACGCAGTCTAGGCCGGCATCACGCAGCGTCAGCGCGGTGACCAGGCCGCAGGCACCTGCGCCGACGATGGCCACCACGACATGGGGGGCGTCGGCGGGCGGCTGGCCGATTTGGATGGCGGGCGCAATGGGCATGGGCTTACCTTGCAGAAGGAGTGGTAGGTTGGGTGGCGGGGGGGTCGGCTGGGTCGGCGGCAGACTGCATCGCCAAGCGCTGTTTGAGCTGGTTGAACAGTCCGCCGGCCTGCACCATGGCCATCAGGAAGTCGGGCACGGGCTCGCAGGCGAGCCGCCCACTGAGTGCGGAAACGATGCTGGACGCTTGTTGCTCTAACATGATGCGCTCATTTTCTTGTAGCAGATCGGCTTGAGGGCAGGTCAGCAGAAGTAGCCCGACATTGAAGGCATTGCGGAAGTACAGCCCGTTGTAGGACGGCGCGATGACCGCCGCCACGCCCAGGTGCACAAGGGCGGCGGCGGCCTGTTCGCGCGATGAGCCGATACCGAAATTGGGGCCAGCCACGATGACATCACCGCGCTGCACGCTACCAGCGAACTCAGGCCGCACACTCTCCAGGCAGTGCGGCGCAATGCCCTCAATGCCGAGTTTCATATAGGCGCCGGGCGCCAGCACATCGGTGTCGATGTCGGCGCCAAAGCGCCAGACCCGGTGCCCCTGCGGCGCGTGCACTGCGCCGCTCACGCGCTGGCTCCGGCGGTGGTCAGTGCTCTGGTCAAGACCCGTGGGTCGCTGATACGACCGGAGATGGCAGAGGCCGCCACGGTGTAGGGCGAGGCCAGGTAGACCTGGGCCTCGGCCGAGCCCATGCGGCCCTTGAAGTTACGGGCCGTGGTTGATATCACCGTGCTGGCGCCACCCAAAGCATCGCCATAACCGGCACAGGCGCCGCAGGCGGTGGCGCCAATCTCGGCGCCGGCGTCGCGCAGCACCTTCATCACGCCCTCCTGTTCGGCCAGTCGCTGGTCGTGCTGGCTCGCAGGCGCCACGATCAGCTTCACGCCTGGGGCGGCGCGGTGGCCCCGCAGCACGCTGGCAGCGGCCCGCAGGTCGTCGAGCTTGGCGCCGGTACAGGCGCCGATGTAGGCCACGTCCACCGGCAACCCGGCCCACCGTTTGACGTCGCCGGCGTTGGCCGGGCTGTGCGGTGCCGCCACTTGTGGCGCCAGGGCGCTGGCGTCAAAGTCATACCGGGTCAGGGTCGCGCCGGCGTCGGTACACCACTGCTCGGTGTCGCCCACCTCGGTGCCGGTGGCGCGCAGCCAGTCCCGGGTGGTGGCGTCGGGCGCGATCAGGCCCACCTGCGAGCCAAGTTCGGCGCTCATGTTGGACAGGGTCATGCGCTCCTGCATGCTCAAACCCTGCACCGTGTCGCCGGCAAATTCAATCGCCTGATACTGGCCGCCATTCATGCCGAAGCGACCGGTCATGTGCAGCATCATGTCTTTGGCGCAGACGCCGGCGGCCAATTGGCCCTGCCAGACCATCTGGATGGTCTGCGGCACGCGCAGCCAGATCTCGCCGGTGACGACCACGCCCAGCATCTCGGTGCTGCCAATGCCGAACATATAGGCCCCAAAGGCACCGCCGGTGGGCGAGTGCGAGTCGCCCCCCACGCAAAACATGCCGGGCCGGATGTGGCCGCCCTGCGGTACCACCACATGGCAGATGCCCTGGCCGTCATAGACGTGGGGCAGCGCCTGCTCACGGGCCCAGTCGCGGGCAATTTTGACAATGCGGCGCGACTCGTCGTCGCGCTCGGGCACGTAGTGGTCCATCACCAGCACCACGCGGGAGGTGTCCCAGATCGGCGCCTTGAGTTCGTCGAGCATCGGCTTGAGCCGGCGCGGCCCCGAGGAGTCATGGAACATGGCCAGGTCAACCCGGCAGTTGACGATCTCGCCGGGGCTGACATGGTCACGCCCGGCGGCACGCGCAATCAGTTTCTGGGCCAGTGTGCTGGGTGGCGGAGGTGTGAAGGTCATACCGGCTCGTGTTGCGTAAGAGGTATCGGGCGGCTCAGCCCGACAGGTTTTCCTGGACCGAAATGGTGGCGTTGCTGCTGCCGACCTGCGAGATCTCCATCTGGTACTCGTAACGGTCTGGCCGGTACAGGCCGTGCAACCATTGCACCGGCCGGTCTTGCGTGTCAAACACCAGCCGGCGCACGGCCAGCAGCGCGGTGCCTACCGCCACATCGAGCGCCTGTGCCACCTGGGCGTCGGCCTGCCGCGCAGACACCGTCTGGTGGGCGCGGCCAAGCTCGATGCCCGACTCTTCGAGCAGGCGCAGGATCGGTTTATTGCTGAGCTCGAGCCGCCCGAAGCCGCTGACCAGTTCTTCCGGGACATAGGTGGTGATGTGCGACAGTGGGCCCTCGGGCAGACTGCGCCGGCGCACCCCCTTGCGGACTTTGGCCCCCAACGGAACTTGCAGCGCCGCGGCGATGCTTGGCGAGGCGCGGATGGTGCGCCACTCGAGCACCTTGACCGAGGTGCGAAGGCTGGCGGTGACGATTTTTTCAAGCAGGCCGTTCAACCGGCTGGTCTTGGCTGAGCCAGGTGAGCTGGGCACGCCATCGGCCGGGCCGGCGGTGGCCGGGGCCGGCCGGGTGCCGCGGCCCGCCTGCCGGATGATCAGGCCCTCGGCCGACAACTGCTCCAGGGCCCGCCGCACCGTGACGCGACCGGCACCAAATTGCCGGCTCAGCGCGGTCTCGGCCGGTAGGCCATCGGCGAACTGGCCCTCGTGCAGTTGTTCGCGCAGCACCAGGTAGATCTGGTGGTATTTGGGCAGCGGCAGAGCAGCGTTCATTGGCGTGCGCCAGACGGGCTGCCGTCCACGGTACAGGTCTCGACCTGGAACAGCGCCGCCAGCGGCGCCGCCTGCATCACGTGGTACAGCACAAAGCGGTAGGCGGTGCCGGCATTGAGCTCGCTCGGTGTGAAAGCAAACGCCAGATTTCCCGCGCTGCAGTGCCGCCCGGCAAAGCCGTGGTGCAGCAAGTTTTGCTTGAACACACCGGCCGCGGTACGGGCCAGGTCGGCGCTGTGGGCGATGAATTCGACGATGAGTCCGGCCTCGTGCCGGCTCTGCTGCGCCGGCGGCAGCGGCCAGACCGCGCCCTGGCCATAAACGTGGGGGTACAGGGCCCAGTCGCCCGGCACCAGCTGGCGCACCCGAGTCTCGACAGCCTGCAAGATGTTGTCCAGTTCAGCCAACAGGGTCGGGTCGGCCACGCCGGCCAGCAGCACGCAGCGCTCACCGACGCGGGCTGCGCCTTCGATCTTGAGCGTCGCTTGCCCCCGCGGCCGCCATTGCGCGCCGCTGACCCGGGTGCGGTGCGCATCCAGCGCCTGGTACTGCGCTTGTTGCAAGAGCAAGGTGCCGGTGGGCTCGTCCACCTCGAATGGGTCAGCCTGCTCGTACAGGGCGTGGGCCGCGACCGAGGCCGGTGTGGCATGTGCCAGAGGATTCATACTCTCCAGCGTGAAGCCGTCCATGTCCAGCTCGGCCAGCATGGCGTCGCGTGCCGACGGCTGGCAGCACAGCGAGGTGCACTCGATGATCTTGGCCATGTGTTGGCAAAGCCCGACGGGATAGCCCAGCATCTCGGGCAAGGTGGCAAAAACGGCGGTGTCGCAGGCCCGGCCGGCGATCAGCACGTCGGTCGGCTCCCGCAGCGCACGCGCCAGCGTCTCGGTGCCGCACTGGCCCACGATGTGGCTGCAGTGCCGGATCTCGACCTCGGATGGCAGCGGCATCGGCCCGATCGGTGTGAGCCGGCCCGCCAGCAGGGCCTGCACCACCGGTTCGGCGGCCACATCACTGGCGACCGTGGTCAGGCGAAAGCGCAGACCCCGTGCCTGCGCGATGGTGCGCACCATGGCCACTGTGGCGTCCAGTTGTGGCCGGGCCCCGGCGGTGCCAGCGCTGCCGATGATCAGCGGGATGCCCTGCGCCACGGCGGCAGTCAGCACCAGCTCAAGGTCGCGGTAGACCATGGCAGCGGGCGCCGCCATCTCACCTGAGCCCAGGTAGTACGGGCCGGGGTCGATCGAGCCCATGTCGCAGCCGATCACATGGGGCTTGCGTGCCAGGCCGCGCTGCAGCGCCGCCTCTGGTATGCCGTAACCGAGCTGGCCGGAGGCGGCCAGGATGCGCAGCGGCCCGTCCTGCGCGCGGTGCTGCAGCAGCAGGCGCTCGCTCGCCGTCATGGCACGATGCCCAGCAAGGGCACGTGTTGCTGCGCGCCATACACGTCGCCGTCGCCAGGCGTACCGGCACAGACCCGGCGCGGTAGTGCGTACTTGATGGCCAGCAGAGAGGGCAGCAAATGGCGCTGCACCTGGGCGGGCGCAACCTGGTAGAGCGCCGCCACCGCAGGGGCCGACAGCGCTGGGCTCGCCGCCGCGCGGGCGTAGCCGGCAGCGTCCTTGAAAAACAGGTCGAGCGTGAGCAGGGTCGGGCCGGCGTTCTTGCTGCGCAGCACCTGGGTCAGGTCAGCCAGCGTGGCCGGCGGCGGGGCGGCATCGTCGGTCCTCATCGGGCAGGCTCAGCGCGCAGTAAAGCCGCCATCGGCGCAGATCACCTGGCCGGTCACAAACGAGGCCCGATGCGACAGCAGGAAGCTGACCAGTTCGGCGATCTCGGCGGGTTGGCCCAGCCGACCCATCGGGATGCTCTGGCGCATGGCGGCCAGTGCCACCGGGTCGGCCATTACGCCGGCGACCATGGCGGTCTCGACCGGGCCGGGGCCGACCGCGTTGACGCGGATGTTCTGCTGCGCCCACTCCAGCGCCAGCGACATGACCATGCCGTTGAGGCCAGCCTTGGAGGCGGCATAGGCCGCGCCCCGCGCGTGTCCCACCAGCCCGATCTGGCTGCTGATCACCACCACGCTGCCGCTCTGGCCGGCGTTGGCGCGCATCTGCGCAATGGCGGCCCGGGTCAGCACAAAGGTGGCGGTCAGGTTCAGGTCAATCGTTTGGCACCACTCATCCAGCGTGGTGTCGTCAGAGCCTTTTTTGACAAAAATACCGGCGCAACAGGCCAGGGCGTCAAGCCCGCCCAGGCCCTGTGCCGCCTGCGCCGGCAGGGCCGCACAGGCCGCGCTGTCGCGCAGGTCTTGGAGCAGGACCAGCGCCCCGGGCAACTGCTGCTGCGCCAGGCTGGCTTGCTCGTCGTTCTGCACCACGGCGGCAATCTGTGCGCCGCGCTGCAGGAGCAGTTTGGCGGTGGCCAGACCAATGCCTGAACCTGCGCCGGTGACCAGGGCGCGGCGTCCAGCAAGTTCCAAGGGTTCAGCCATGCGCGTCAAAGCCCGAGGTAGTTCTTCCGCAACTCAGGGTCGCGCGCCAACTCGGAGGCCACGCCCTGCATCGCCACGCGCCCGTTCTCGATGATGTAGCCCCGGTGCGCAATCGCCAGCGTCTGCACCGCGTTCTGCTCCATCAACAAAATCGACTGGCCCTCGCGGTTGATGCGCTGGATCAGGGCAAACATCTCCTCCACCAGCAGTGGCGACAGGCCGAGCGAGGGCTCGTCCATGATCAGTAGCTCAGGCTCGGACATCAGGCCGCGGCCGATGGCCAGCATCTGCTGCTCGCCGCCTGACAGCGTGCCGGCCGACTGTGTAAAGCGCTCTTTGAGGCGCGGGAAGATGCCCACCACCTTCTCCAGGTTGCGCGCGCGGTTGGCCTTGCCACGCACCAGGCTGCCCAGTTCCAGGTTTTCCAGCACATTCAGGTTGGGGAATACGCGCCGTCCTTCGGGCACGTGGATCACACCCCGGCGCACGATGTCCGACGAGCTTAAGCCAATCAGTTCCTGGCCCTGGAAGCGGATCGAACCGGCGAACGGCCGGTACAGCGCCGAGATGTTGTTGTTCAGCGTGGACTTGCCCACCCCGTTGCTGCCGAGCACGGCCACAATCTCGCCTTGGCCGACATCAAGGTCGATGCCGCGCAGGATTTCCACGCTGCCGTAGCCGGCGTGCAGTTGACGGATTTCAAGCATGGGTCGCTCCTGCTGCTGCGTCGGCGGCTTCGGTGCTGCCGCGCCCGAGGTAAGCCTCGACCACAGCCTGGTTGCTCACCACCTGCTGCGGACTGCCCTCGGCGATGATCTTGCCGTAGGACAGCACATGGATGTGGTCGGACAGGCTCATCACCGCATGCATCACATGCTCGATCAGCAGCACGGTAACGCCGCTATCGCGGATCTGGCGGATGATGGCAATGATCTCCAGAATCTCCGAAGGGTTGAGCCCGGCCATCACTTCATCGAGCAACAGCAGCCGTGGCGAGGTGGCCAGCGCCCGTGCCAGCTCTAGACGCTTGCGTCCGGCCACGGTGAGCTCGGATGCTGGCTGCGCCAGCATGTGCGCCATGCCGACCTGCTCGGCGATGGCCTGCGCATGGGCCCAGGCCTGGGCCCGGTTGCTGAACTTTTGGTAGGCGCCCACCGCGATGTTTTCGTGCACCGTGAGCTTGGCAAAGGGCTGGGTGATCTGGAAGGTGCGCACCATGCCGGCGCGGGCAATCTCGTGCACCGGCAGCCCGGTGATGTCGCGACCTAAAAACTCTACCCGGCCCGCGTTGAGCGGCAGAAAGCCGGCGATGCAGGCAAACAGCGTGGTCTTGCCGGCGCCGTTGGGGCCGATTAGCGCCACAATGCGGCCCTCGTCCACCCCCAGGCTGGCGTTGTCGACCGCGCGCAGGCCGCCGAAGATTTTGGTGAGGCCGGTGACTTGCAGCATCATGCCTGCCCCCCGGTGGGCTTGCGCCGGCGCTTGAACAGGTCGATCAAACCGTTGGGCAGGTAGGCAATGATCACCACCAGCAGGCTGCCGTAGAGCACCAGTGACAGACCTTGCACTTGCGTCAGCACCCGGGTGATGTCGCTGATGGAGGCCAGCAGCAGTGCCCCGACCAGCGGGCCGTAAACCGTGCCGGCGCCGCCGATCATGCTGACCAGCAGCATCTCGACCGATTTGTCCACGCCAAACACCACCAGCGGGTCGATATAGAGAAAATACTGGGCAAAAAAGCAGCCGCCCATGCCGCTGATGGCGCCTGAGAGCAGCATCACCTTGACTTTCTCGCGAAACACATTGATGCCCAGCGCCTTGGCCGAGTCCTCGTTCTCGCGGATGGCCGCCAGTTGGGCGCCAAAGCGCGAGCGGCGCAGCCATTCCGCCAGCGCCACCGACAGCGCCGCCAGCATCAGGATTACGAAATAAAAGCCGATGCGTTCTGCAAACTGGAAGTTGGTGGCACTGGCCTTCATCGGGATCAGCATACCCAGACCACCGCCGGTGAAGCTGACCGAGTTGGTGACGATGCGCAGCACCTCGGCAAAGGCCAGCGTGATCAGTGCAAAGTAGGAGCCCTTGAGGCCGGCCCTGAACGACAGCACCGCGATCACGCCGCCAACCAAGGCGCCGGCTAGCGCCGAGACTGGCAAGCCCAGCCAGGGTGACCAGCCGAAGCGCAGTTGCATGATGGTCGAGGCATAAGCGCCCACGCCGAAAAAGGCGACGTGGCCGAACGACAACTGCCCAGCGAAGCCGCCCGAGATGTTCCATGACTGGCCGATGAAGGCATAAAACAGCGCCATCACGCCGAAATTCACCATGAAGCTCGACGGAAAGACAAACGGAAAGGCCATGGCAAGGGCCAGCACTGCCAAGTGCAGCGCCCAGGGCACGGGTTTGAGGGTGGAGGTCATTGGCGTGCTCCAAACAGGCCCGACGGCCGCAGCAGCAAGATCAAGATGAAGATCAGCGAGATGCCGATCTGGCCCAGGCTTTCGCCCAGGTACAGACCGCCAAAGGACTCGGTCAGGCCAACGATCATGCCGCCCACCACTGCGCCCAAAAAGCTGCCCATGCCGCCCAGTACCACCACCGTGAAGGCCACCAGCACAAACACATGGCCGATGGTGGGTGACACGTAGAAGATCGGCATCAGCAGACAGGCGGCTGCGCCCAGGGTGGCCAGCCCGATGCCGTAAGAAATGGCAAAAATGCGGTCCACGTCAATGCCGACCAGGCGGGCGCCAACGCGCTCCTTGGCCACGGCACGGATGGCGCGTCCGAGGTCGGTGCGTTGCATGAACAGGCCCAGAGCGGCGCACAGCGCCAGGGCCACGGCAAACGAGATCAGTTTGGGCAGGGGCACCAGCGTGGGGCCGAGTTCGATCATGCGGTCGGAGTAGCTGACTGAAATGGTGCGCGAGTCACCCTTGAACAACATCAGCGCGATGTTCTCGATCAGGATCGAAAGCCCCAAGGTGATCAGCAGGATGTTCTCGTCCTTGCCGTTGGAGAGCTTGCCGATCACGCCTTTGTACAGGGCATAACCGAAGACGTACATCACCGGCACCATCACCACCATCGCCAGATAGGGGTCAACGCCGAACTTGGTCAGCAGGTAAAACACCCCAAACATGGCCAGCATCAGCATGCTGCCGTGGGCGAAATTGATGATGTGCAGCACCCCGTAAATCAGGGTCAGGCCGCTGGCCACCAGCGTGTACATGCCGCCGAGCAGCAGGCCGTTGATGGTGGCCGCGGCGAGGATGGTTGGGTCCAAGGCTTTTCTCCAGGCAAAAACAGAGCCCGGCGCGCCCCCGTGACAGGGGTGCGCCGGGTCAGAAGGGCAGCTGGATCAGCCGAACTTGGGCCGCGGGAACACCGGCTTGACGCCGGCGAACTCATTGGGCCAGACCACATCGATGTCGGTCTTGGAGGCTTGCAGCAGTGCGGCACGGCCGCCCTGGTTCTGTCCGTTGACAAACTTGGTCGGGCCATAGGGCATGAAGTGATCCGACCAGGTGCTGACCTCCAGCGCGGCGATCACCGCAGCCTTGTCAGCCGACTTGGCGGCCTCCAGCGCGCTGGCGTAGAGCTTGACCGAGTTGTAAGTGCAGTACACCTCGAAAGTGAACAGTCCGCCCTTGGCCTCGACCTGACGGCGCATCTCCTGCGCCTTGGGGTTGCGCGGGCTGTACCAGTGGTTGAAGTCCATCATGTACTGCGCCACGTCGGGCTGCTCTTTGACCAGCTTGTAGTTGAAGCCGCCACCGAGCACGCTGAACATGCCCGCCAGATCGACTTTTTGCTGGAAGATGGTTCGGGCTATCAGCACATACTCGTTCTGGTAGTTGCTCATGATCACGATATCGGGCTTGATGGCCTTGATGCGCAACACCAGGTTGGTGAAGTCGCGCGTTGGGGTGGCGTGTGGCAGCACCTCTTTCACCTCAAGTCCGATGCCCGAGAGTTTGGCATTGAGCAGCTTGGCGGTGCTGGTGCCGAACTCGGAGTCTTCGTGCACGATCACGGCGGTCTTGGCTACGCCACCGGCGGCCTTGTTGACTTCTGCCAGGCCGGCAAAGGCATCGTCCACACACTTGCCGTTGCCCGGGGCCAGACGGAACACGTTTTTCAGGCCGCGGCTGACCAGCGCGTCAGACACGCCGACGTCGATCAGGAACGGGGTGTTGTACTTGGCGGCCGCCTGGGTGGCCGGCAGGGCAATGCCGCTGGCGAAACAGCCGACATAAGCCGACACGCCGTCTTGTTGCATGCGCTCTACCTCGCTCACGCCCACTTCGGGGCGCGACTGCGAGTCGCCCAGCATGGCTTCAAGCCTGGCGCCACCCATGGACTTGATGCCGCCGGCGGCGTTGATCTCGTCAATGGCCATCATGCCGCCCAGACGCGACTGGCCGCCGCTGTAGGCGAGTGCACCGCTGACCGGGTGCAGCAGGCCGACCTTGACCGGCTTGGGCTGGGCCAGCAACAGGCCGGGGGCGCCGAGTACGGCAGTGGCTGCGCTGGCCTGCAAAATCAGGCGGCGCGATACGGGATGGTTGGAAGTCATGGCAGTCCTCTCGATGGTGGCGGGGTAAGGTGACAAAGATATTGTTCCATAAGTAGAACAATTCGCCTAGACTATGCACGGATCATGCCCACTCGTCAACCCGGGCAGACCCACCCCACCCGTTCAGTCAGCGCGCCACATGGACCACTCAATTTACGCTTACTCGGCCCTGCCCCTGCGTCCGGCTTACCCCTGGCCTGCCGGGCAAGGGTTGGCCGCCTATGTGGTGCTGTTTCTGGAGCAATGGGAGCTGTTGCCGCCTGAGGGCAGTCGGCGCGACCCCCGCATGGTGGGTGAATTTGGCAGCTTCACGCCCGACTACCGCAGCTGGTCACAGCGGGAGTACGGCTTGCGCGTGGGGATCTTCCGGGTCATCGATGCCCTGAGAACTGCCGGCATTCGCCCCGTGATTGCGGCCAATGCCATGGCCGTTGAGCGCCTGCCGGGGTTGGTGGCGCGGTTACAGGACTGGGGTTGCGACTGGCTGGCGCACGGCCTGGCGGCCACCCGCATGATGCACTCAAACATGCCGCTGGACGAGCAGCGCCGGCACATCGCCACCTCAATAACTGCGCTGACGCATGCCACCGGGGTGCAGCCGCTGGGCTGGCTGAGCCAGGACTGGGGCACCACGCAAGACACGCCACAGCTGCTGGCCGAGGCCGGCATCCGCTACACCCTGGACTGGTGCAACGACGACCAACCCTATGCCTTGACGACCACACCCAGTCTGCTGTCGGTCCCCCTGTCGGCCGAGTGGGACGATGTGCAGTGCCAGTGGCTGCGCCAGGTGAGCCCGCGCGACCACGCCGACCTGGCGGTGGCCGCGTTTGACCGTCTGCACCGCGAATGTGCGATGCACCAGCGGGCGGCGGTATTTGGCCTGGGCCTGCACCCCTGGCTCAGCGGCATGCCCAGCCGCATCGCCGCCCTGCGCAGCCTGCTGGCGCGGCTGCAGGCCTACCCAAATGTGCACTGGACCACCCCCGGTGCCCTGCTTCAACACACGCCCGGGAGCACGCCGCATGGATTATCTTGACACCCTGAGCCGCTTTGCCGCCGAACTTGACTTTGCCAGCCAGCCCCCGGCGGTGCGCGAGCAGACCAGCTGGGTGCTGGCGGACACATTGGCGTCCATCGTCGGCGGCTCGGCCGAGCCCGAGCTGCGAGCACTGGCCGGCCGCCTGGGCACGCCAGGCCCGGCCACGCTGATTGGCTTAGGAGGCAGCGGCTCTGCCGATGTGGCCGCGCTGATCAATGGCACGGCCGGCACCTTTTTGGAGATGGACGAGGGCAACCGTTTTTCGCGCGGTCACCCGGCGGTGCATGTCATCCCCGCGGCACTGGCCCTGTGCGAGGCCCATGCCGCACCGGCAGAGGTCTTTATGGCGGCGGTGCTGGTGGGCTATGAGGTTGGCTCGCGCTTTGGCGCGGCCTCCCGCCTGCGCCCGGCCATGCACCCGCACGGCACCTGGGGCACGCTGGGGGCCGCTGCTGCTTGTGCCCGGGTGGCCGGCCTGGGCACGGCGGCCATGCGCGAGACCATCAACATCGCCGCCTCCATGAGCACCGCCACCTCCAAGCAGACCATGCTGCAGGGCGGCCTTGTGCGCAACGTGTATGCGGGCTTGAGCAACCGCAATGGCCTGCTGGCGCTGCAACTGGCCCAGAGCGGCTTCAGCGGCGAACACGATGGCCCGGCCTCGCTGTTTGGCGCCATCGTGTCGGAGCACTTTGACCGCGCCGAGGTGCTGCGCGGCCTGGGGCAAGAGTGGCATGTGCTGCAGAACTACTTCAAGCTGCACTCCTGCTGCCGCTTCAACCACGGCACGCTCGATGCCATCGACCAGATGGCCGCAGTTGGCACTTTGCCGGTACCGGCTCAGATCCGCGACATCCAGGTCAGCAGCTACAACCTGGCGGCCGAGCTGAACAACCCGGCCCCGCACAACACGCTGGCGGCCAAGTTCTCAGTGCCCTTTGCAGTGGCCACCCGGCTGGTGCATGGCCACAGCGGCCTGGCCAGCTTCAGTTGGGACGCCGTGCGCAACCCGGCGGTGCTGGCCCTGGCCCAGCGGGTCAGCGTGACCGAAGACCCGGCCATGACGCGCCGCCTGCCCTACGAGCGCCCGGCACGGGTCGTCATTACCCTGACCGACGGCAGCACGCTGGTGGGCGAAGCCGGCGTCAACCGCGGTGACGACGCCGCCCCCTACAGCCGCGCCGAGCTGGCGACCAAGTTCATGGACCTGACCAGCCGGGTCTGGCCGGCGTCACATGCTCAGCGCGTCTTGGACCTGACCCTGGCGCTGGGACAGGGTGGCGCAAGTTTGGCGCAGTGGTGCCAGTTGCTGCGAGAGCCAGCGCTGGGTGGGGTTGCAGCCGCAGCCTGACGGGGTGGTTGCGCTGGCATAGGCGCATGTAATACCCAAAATGTGAGCAACTTTCGGCATGTTTGTCGCGTATTGGCTCGTGCAATCAATTGCTGGAGACCAGTCCAGGTATTCCACTACGGAAAACCACCAATTCACACAATCGACCCAAAGCTGAAGCACGGAATTTCGAACTCATTGCCACAAAGCCGACATCGGAAATCGTGCTCTGTTGCGCGAGTGGTTGACTGGAACGTCGCGATAGCTGACTTACTAACTGAAAAATATTTTGACAGCGTCGGAAGGGCGCCGGCCCACTTCCCCCAAAAGGACAAATGTCAAGAATTGACTGTTCTTTTGGGAAGCCTTACAGCGGCTGCATATCTTCAGTTAAAACCGCACTACCTTCTGGTAGGTATTCTGAAAATCGTCCTGGATCACGTATGCTTTGCCATCTGCCTTCAGCCTAAGTTCCTGCTGCAATACACGAGTGCGATAACTCCACCCCTTGGGTGACTTCAAGCGCCCCCCAAGTTGATCCAGATTTTGCAAATTCATCGTGGGGTCAACTATCTGGGCGTATGACTGCATGAGATAAACATCGCCTTTCGGGTTGATCAACTCGTACACTGTCGTGCCTTTGTTGTACACAAAAACCGAGCTGCGCTGAACGGTCATTTCCTCGTATGGCTTATTTCCCACATTGATCTGCCAGAGCTTTATATTCAACGTTGCAAGCTGGCGCATCTGAATGCCACCAAAATCTGCGACCTTGCCCGATACCGTGTCACCGCTACCTTCTGCTCGATTCATAACCCAGTAGCGTGGGCCATTGAGTTTCACATGCGTTGCGTCAAACTGCTTGGCAAGTACATCTGAACTCAGTCGCCCCCATTTATCTGCCGGACAGTCATTGAGAGTAATGGTGTTGTACACCTCAAGTTTGAGCGTGACACCTTCACGGAAGACTGGAAGCACTTCGCAGTAACGCACGTCATGCATATCTGCCGGCTTTGGAAGGGATTGGTTTGGTTTAACTGAGGGAACTTCTGCAATGGCTAAGGTGCTGCACAAGCCAAGCAGTGCGATAGTTGCCAGTGACGCGCTACGCGTGCTGATTGGTGATTGCTTCATGCTGTAACCCTGTCGTGGCTTGCACGCAAGGCTTCAGTCGTGAGGCCTTCGCCATCAGGTGACCATCCAGGCGGCATTACAACTAACGCCAGCGCCGCACCGAGAGACTTTGCCGCCCGCATATCCTTGTAAAGATCTACCCACTGCCCAAATTCCATGGTGAGCACATTGCGGGACCGCATGGGTTTGACCAGTCCGTAAATGCACGGTTCTTCAAAACGCTCGGATCGGTAAGTTCCAAATATCCGGTCATAGATGATCAACATCCCACCGTAGTTCGCATCAAGATAGTCAACGTTAGATGCGTGGTGCACGCGGTGTGCAGAGGGCGTGTTGAACACATATTCCAGCCAACCGAGCTTGGGTATCCATGTTGTGTGCAGCCAGAACTGGTACAGCAGATTAAGGGAAAGTGCTGTAACAACCACCTTTGGATCGAAACCAAGATAGACCAACGGTGTGAAAAACAGCGTTGTACCAGTCATTTTTCCTGTCCAGCCCAAACGAAAGGCCGTGGAGAGAGTGAGTTGGTTGGGTGAATGGTGTACGGCGTGCGTAGCCCAGAAGAAACGCACACGATGCGCAGCACGGTGGTACCAATAGTAGAAAAATTCCAGCCCTAAAAAGAGAAGAAGAAAACTTGCGACACCGTTCAACTCAATAGTGAAGATGCGTTGCGGCCAGACCCACGCGAAAACGGGTGCGGCGATGTTGAGTGGCAAGAGTGCCAATACGCGACGTCCCAGCAAGTCAGCCATTGAGAGCCAGGCTTCGGACCAGTCAAATGAACCGGGTTTGCGGTATTGCAATACCAGTGCTTCAACCAGCGCAATAAAGAGGATCGTCGCCGTAGCGATGATTTGAATCTGAACGATGTTGGACATGATTGCTGTGCGAACTAATGAACACAAGTGCAACTATATGAGTTATGCTCACATTTTAGTACTCGCATTTATGACCGATCAAAATGACTGGAAAAACCGTTAAAAATCAATCGCTTACGCGTAGGAAGCCAACGCAAGAAAGAGCGCAGGCAAAAATTGAACTCATATTGGAAGCCGCCATCCGTATCATCGACAAGGACGGCCTCGAGGGACTCTCAACCAATCACATAGCTGCTGTGGCAGGCATCAGCATTGGCACGCTTTACCAATATTTCCCAGATAAGGCCGCGATCGTCGATGTCCTAGGGCAGCGTGAAATGAAGAGTGTTACAGACAAGATCATCGAGACGATAAGCAATCCCAACAATGATGCTCGGAAAGAGCCTGCCCGAGTATTGATTGATGTGGTGTTCGGAGCCTTCGGCGGCCGATCACGCGTCCACCGTGTGTTGCTTGAAAACGCCCTGCTACTTGGTCGTTCTCAAAGCGTCGATGCTTCGCCTAATCTGATCGCAAGCTTGCTCTCTACTGCTGGAATTCCAAGAAATGATGGACAGCCCATTCGATTGAGTCCAGCTGAGGCATTCGTGCTGACCCATGCGTTCACGGGAGTGATCCGTGCATCTGTGGGCCCTCAAGCCCAAGAAATTCCGCGGGAAGAAATCAAAGAGGAATTGCTCAGATTAATTGGCAACTTTGTGGCGCAGAAAAATGAAGCGAAGTGAGTCGCCCTGAATTACTTTGACACTTCAAGGCTGCTCTCGCGTGCGAAATAGGTTTAACTTCAGCGCGTGACAATTTGACGCTATGCAGCGAGTTGTGCCTGAAGTTGACCTTTCGACTCGGCAGCGTGCATATGGAGCAGGCGTCAAGGTCACTCCCCCGAAACAGTCATTGGCCGATGTCAGCACTTGGCCCAAAGCCGAAGTCGAGCCTCCAGGCACGTCTGCTGACCTCAGCCAATTTGGCGTGGGCTTGCTTACGGACGAATAAACCCGCAGCACCTCAAATTGCTGTCGGATTGGAGCGACCAGTATCCACACCTCATCACCCTCACATTTACCCAGCATGGCCCTTCCCAGTGGGGCTTCGCTGCTGATGATCTGAACGAGCTGAGCGCCGCTGACCAACTTCATGCTGCCCCCATCCGGCCCGAGAAAGAGCTGTTGCTGCTTGTCGTCGGAATCGACCAGGCAGACCACCGCGCCGAGCCGTATACCTTTGCTGGCGTCGTAGGGGCGCGGGCGGAATTGGCGCCAATTGACCATCGCCTGGCGGATGCCTTCGGCGCGCCGAGCCTGGCCGGTGGCTAGGTACGCGGCTTCGAGTCCCAATGTGTCATATTTGTTTTCGGCAATGTTTTCTTCGTGAGTCGCCGTTTCATGGGCCGCACGCACTGCCTGTTCGGCTTGCAGCAAGTCTTCGGCGAGCCGCTCCAGCACCTGCTGCTGCAGCAAGAATTTATCCATGATGAGTGGTAGGCATCTCGAAAAGCAGGGGGGCAGGTCTTTATTTTGAAGTGCTTGACCAACCTTAGACGCTTCTGTTGGTTTCAGATTAACTTCAGCCAGGCGACTGCTTACCCCGCGGTGCGACACGTGGGCGCGATTGTCTTCCAGAAAGCAGTCACTGGCCAACTTCCGCCAGTGGCCCCAACCTGTCTCGGCAGTCGACCCTATCCTGTCTTCCACCAGCGAGAAGCCTAAGTCCGCTCTCGCGGCAGCACTATTGGCAGGACCAGTTGGCAGCCTCGGAGCGGGCGCCGCTGCCCTTGTGGCTGGCGGTTTTGGGCCAGGCGCAGATCGGGCGACTGAACTTAATGGGGTTGGTGCTGCGGCTGCTGGCCATGATGGCGTCCGGCGCCACGCCTTTTTCAACCCAGTTGACCAGGGGTGACATCCAGTCAGCCACGGACAGTCCTCCGCGGTCAACAAAGTCGCAATGGTCCATGCCGTTCACCAAAAACAGGCGCGCAAATTTGTCCACGTTGGCCGCCCCCAGGCGGTCGCGCACGCTGGTCATGTAGTTGACCGTCGGCTGGTAGCCAATCAGGCCGTCACCCGTGCCGTGGTAGGCCAGCAGCTTGCCCCGGCGCATCTGGAATGCCGACAGATCCGGGTCGGTGGCGTTCAGTATCCGCGCCATGAAGTCGCCCCGGGTCGGGTCGGTCTCGAAGTTGAAGTCCGACCATTTGTAGGTGCTGGGCGGGTCGTTCTCAAAGAACAAATTGTTCACAAACGAGAAGGCGAAACCACCCTGCGCCGGCTTCCATTTGGCCGGGTCGGTCGCGTCATTCACCAGCCACAGCGCCCAGGAGGCTTCCGAGCCGAGAGGCTTGCCGGGGTACCAATTGGTGCCGGCACTGTTGGAGGGGCCGGCATAAACCGCCTTGACGGCTTTGACCTGTGCCGGGGTCAGGCAGCTGGCCGTATCGGTGCCAGCCGGGCAGACCAGGCTGGCTGGGTCAAATTTGCAGCTCCTGTTGGCTGGGATGATGCCTTCCGGGTCGGCACACGCCGCTTTGACGGCGTTGCTGAGCAAATTGATCTTGCCGTGGATGTTGCCTGCAAAATTATTGTCGTGAAACTGGCGCAGGCTCCAGTTTTGTTCCACCGCCAGGCCGGTGAGCTGGTGGGCGGGCGCGCCGGCAATGATGCCGTCAAAGTCATCGGGGTAGCGCTGGGCTGACACCAGGGCCTGGCGACCGCCGGTGGAGCAACCATTGAAGTAGTTGTAGCTGGGCGCTCTGCCCTGGTTAGCGGCAATGATGGACTTAGCGACCAGACTGGTCAGGTGGACGGCACGGTGGCCGTAGTCAATTTCGGTGACCCGGTTGTTAAAAAACACGGTGCCGTCATTGGCAGCCGCGTGGCCGGTGTCTGTGACCGCCGTGGCATAGCCATCGGCCAGAAAAGGCCCGGCCGCCGCCAGCGCGCCGCCGGCATAACCGCCGTTGCCCAGCATGACAAAGCGCCCGTTCCAATTGGCTTGAGGGATATTGGTGGCGAAGCGGATGCTGGAGCTTGGCTCGGGGCGCAGAATGCCCTCCACGCGGCAGACCTGCGTCCCCGTAGCCAAGGCCATGGGTTTAGCGGACGTGATGGTGACGCCGTCGGACGGCATGTGTTGCGCCAGGGCCTCACAGGGGATTGGATCGGCAGCCCAGCTGCCGAAGCTCCAACTGATGAGCACCGAGGTGGCAAGCGCGGGAAGAGTCATTGGTTTCATAGGGGCCTTAGGTAAAAACAGGATGATGATACGGGTCAACCCAGTGAGTTGTCGCCGCTTCAACACGTCAATGACGAAGTAAATTCAATACGGTAAAATACCGTATCTTTTTGGAGCCACCATGACCGAAGTTGCTCGTTTTGACCTCAAGCTCGATGCCGTCGACAAAGACCTTCTGGCTAAGGCCGCAAGTCTGATGGGCACCACCATGGCTGGCTTTGTGCGCACTGCTGCCAAAGAAAAGGCGCATATCCTGCTAGAGCAGTCGTCACGCGTCACGCTGTCAAATCGCGATTTCGCGGCTCTCAACGCAGCGATCCAGGGCGCCTTCAGTCCCAATCCGGCGCTGCAGGCGGCGCTGACTGCTGCTGCCAAGGTGAGGCGTGCTTGAAGAGCAGTTGCTAGACGTCAGGCGGCACGATCGCACGGCGTTCCGGTGCGGCGTCCCGGCGCTTGACGAATACCTGCACAAGTACGCGGCGCAACAGAACGCCAAAGGCATCAGCACGGTCTATGTCTTGGTCGACGATGCGGCATCAAGCAGAATTTTGGGCTTTTACACACTCAGTGCGGCCCAGGTGGACGTGCAACAGCTCAGCGATGCGGATCGCAAGAAGCTGCCCCGCTACCCAGTCCCGTGTTTTCGGATGGGCCGTTTGGCACGCCATAGCGCACAGGCGGGCACCGGCTTGGGCGAGGTTCTGATGGGTTGTGCAGTCGACCGCTGCCTGCACGCCCGCAGCCTCGTGGGTGCCTATGCGCTCCTGGTGGATGCCAAAGACGACAAAGCGAAGGTGTTTTATCAGCGGTACGGCTTCATCGCTTGCGCGGATGCGCCTCTGACCCTTTACCTACCCTTGGGTCTCTCCGACGGCGCGGACCGCTAGGCGGCACCTTCGGTGCTGTTTGGGAGACCATGATGCCAGTCAACCCAGCGAGTTGTCGCCGCTCATATAAACAAACACCTCCTCAAACAGCGCGCCGCGCAGCCTAAAAAAATTGCAGTTGTGCTTGACCAATTTCTCGCCGGCGTGGGTGATGTTCTCCACCCGGAACCGGCTGGCGATGCGGTTCGGCCCCTGCACCACGTGGTCGAAGTCGCCATGCCAGACCTGCGCGTAGCGGACATTGAGCCGCTCAAACATGGCGCGGATCTCGGTGTCGCGGCCCCGGTACAGGGTGTTGTAGGTGGCAATGGTGAAGCGGGCATCTGGCGTGAAACAGGCCAGGGTGGCGGCCAGGTCCATCCGGTCCACCGCAGCAAAGTAGTGCTCGGCCAGTTGGCTCGGGCTTGAGGCATCAGTGGCTGGTGTCATGGTGTGCTGGGTGCAAAGCCCGCGTCCTGCAGCGCCCTAAAGGCGGCCAGAGCCTGCCGGTGCTGCAGACGGTCGGATGGTGAGAGGGCTTGTTGCAGGCGATGCTCCGGCACGAAGTGGCCGAGGTCGCGGCCCCGCACGCACAGCGCATGGGGCTGCACCGCGGCCGTTGGCCGCACATGAGCCGGGATGTAGCTGATGGCCAGGCCAATGCGGCGGTCGCCGGTGGCATTGGCGCCAGAGGCGTGCACCAGGTCCGTGTGATGCAGCGACATCTCGCCCGCACGCAGTGGCAGGGCGCAACCGGTCTCGGCGTCAAAGCGCTCGCTGATGCCCTGTCCGCGCCGGATCATGTTCATCGGCTCGGGCTTGTCGTCGTGCGCAATGCTGCCCCAGCGGTGGCTGCCGGGCAGGGCCCGCATGCAGCCGGCGGCCTCGGATGCGTCTGACAAAGCCACCCAGGCGGTCACATGCAGGTGCGGCGCCAGGTAAAAGTAGGTGCTGTCCTGGTGCCAGCGCACAAAGGCGGCGCTGTGCGCCTCTTTCAGGAACAGGGTGCTGTGGTAGACCAGAATGTCCGGCCCGATCAGGTCCTCAACAGCGTCCAGAATACGGGGGTGGTGCACCAGCTGGTCCGCCCAGTCGAACAGCAGGTAAGACTTGGATTTTTCGGGGAAGTCAATCGGCGCGCCCCGGGCCGCTTCCCAGGCTTCAAGCTCGGCCCGCGCGGCCTGGGCTTCGGCAGTGGACAAGACGGGCACCGGGCTGACAAAGCCGTCGCGCTCATAGGCCGCCACCTGCGCCGCGCTCAGGCATTGGCTCATGGCTGGCCCGCCACCTGCTGTTGCGCAGCCGTCATCATGGCCTCGAGCATGTCCAGCCGTGGGTGCAGGGGTTTGGGGTAGGCCTGGCGGCTTTGGCGCAGGCCCAGGCCCAGCGCGGCTTCGGCCATCTTGTAGCTCAAGGGCCCGGGGTTGATCACCGGCACCGGCAAGCGCGCCTCCAGGTAGGCATGGGCCTGGTGCATGGTGGTGGAGCCCAGGATCAGCACCTCAGCGCCATCAACCTCGATCGCCAGCCGGGCCGCGGCTTCGAGCAGTGGAAACACCGCGTCTTCCTTGCCCGACAGCAGGCCTTGGTTGTCGGGCGGCACCTCAATCGCCCGCACCGAGGCGCACTTGTGGTGCAGGCCCAGCTCATCCAGCGCCTTCTTGTACAGCGGCTTCCAGCGGCTGGCCATGGTCAGGATGGAAAACCGGTCGCCCAGCATCAACGCGGTCAGCATGGACACCTTGCCGGGGCCGAACACCGGGATGTCCAGCACGCTGCGCAAAGCCGCCACGCCCGAGTCGCTCATGGTATCGATGCAAACCGCGGCGTAGCCCTCGTCCTGCGCGCGGCAACCGGCCTCAAAGATGGAGGCATCAGCCAGCACAAAATCATGGTGGCTGGAGTAGTTGACCGGTCCGGCCTTGACGCAGCGGTAGTCAAATACCAGCCCAGGGCCAAACTGCAGGCCGGCCAATTGTTGCTGGCGCAGCAGCAGGTTGTCGGCTGACATGGCGAAGGGGACGATGACCAGTATCTTTTTCATCTTTAAGGGCGTTCGGTTGAATGGCGGTCAGACCGCGGCCAACTGGTCAAGCGGCTTCATCTGACCGAGTTCATCGTGCAGTTTGGCCTCGGCGTGCCAAAGGTCAAACCGAGTCTGCATATCCAACCAGAGCTGGGCACCATTCCCAAGTAGCGTGCCCAAGCGCAGCGCCATTTCTGCTGAGACGCCGCTGCGTTCGGCCAACACAGCGTGCAACGTTTGGCGCGAAACACCCAGGTTGCGGGCAAACGCGCTCACCGACATGCCAGGCAAGCTGGGCAGCACATCTTCTCGCAAGATGGCTCCTGGGTGGGTGGGGCTACGTTGACGCATCTTTCGCTCCTAGTGGTAATTTTCTAAGTCGACCTTGATCGCGTTCTCACCTTGCCATGCACGCTAAAACGCTTTGGCTTGCCCTGCAACCCATGAAAATCAAAACCAGGGATATTCAATGCGTCTGGCGTCTTGGCGGTATCGATGGCATCAAGGCGCCGAAGTGCCCTTTGTGCCTGAAAGACTCGATCATGGCAATAAGTGTAATGTAATTCTTTACACATTTAAAGCTGATGGCAGTGGTCTGTGCTGGGAGAAGACTAGACATTTTGGCACTTGATAGCTATCGTTGGTGCTTATCAGTTCAGGAGTTCCACATGTATACCGCACGCCTTTTTCAGTCCGGCGGAAGCCAAGCCGTTCGACTACCCAAAGAATACCGGTTTGTCGGCACCGAGGTAGGGGTAAAGCATTTCGGCAATGGCGTGTTGTTATTGCCAGTGGATGACCCTTGGCAAATGCTGGCGGCTGGGCTCGCCACCTTTGAGCCTGGTTTTGTGCTGACGCGACAGCAACCTGACGACCAGGTTCGCGCCGAGATTGCACCATGATCCTGCTCGACACCATGATTGCCGCGCACGCGCTCAGCCAACAGGCCCTGCTGGTTACCAACAACATGCGTGAGTTTGCCAAGGTGCCGGACTTGCAACTGGATAACTGGATCGCTGCGCCCTGAAATTTATACCCAATACGCCGCCAACAACCTTGCCTATTGCGCAAGATTCAGCAGGCCGCAGGCCATCGCCTTTTCAACCCGGGTTCGGTCTTGCTCGCAGCTGACCTTGTCTATGGCACTGGTCGAATCCGCTGTTTTTATCTAGCGCGCAACAGAGTTTCCAGAAAATGAAAAACTTCCTTGACTGCCGTGCCGTCCACTTAAGTTTGGCTGCGAGCACCAGGGTCAGACCCAGCTCCGCTGGGCCAGAATATGGCTTTCAACCAGCATCATGTCATCAAGAATGGCGGATGCGCCAGCCTGCAGGAGACGCTCACGCAACCCGGGACTAGCATGTCCGCCACCGACAAAACCAATGACGGGCATTCCGGCTTTGACAGCAGCAACGACGCCCACCGGACTGTCCTCGATCACCAGACAGTTCTGTGGGGCCACGCCGCAGCGAGCGGCCGCATGCAGAAAGAGATCGGGAGCCGGCTTGCCTTCTTTCACATCTTCACCGCTGAAGATCCGGCCGGTGAAAAAGTGAATGAGCCCGGTGATCTCGAAAGTCATTGCCAAGCGTGCCTGTGAGCTGTTGGAGCCCACACAAAAGGGCACGCGCAAGGACTCCAACAACTGCATAACACCAGCCATCGGCTTCAACTCTTGGCGGAAAGTCTGCTCCAAATGCTGTGCGTAGCGACTGGCGTAAGCTGGCGGTAGCTCTACGCCGTAGTCACTGCGCACCTTGGCAACGGCTGCTGCAAAGGTCAGGCCAATGAAGGCCTTCAGACTCTGCTTCGCATCAAGGTGCACACCAAACTCGGCCAGAGCAACCGCTGCGGCCTTTGCGGACAAAGGCTCGCTATCGACCAAGACCCCATCGCAGTCAAAAATAATCAGCTGGATCAATTGATTTCCAAACGGTACTTCTGGGGTCTAGCGCCCTAATCAGCGCGGCAGTAAACGCTGCACCTCTTGGGCAGCAGACTTCAGTGCAGCATCCGGCGTGACTTTTTGCTCCACCACCTGGGCCAAGTTGTCGACGATGGTCTGCGTGACCTTGACGCCGTTGTTACCGGGGAATGAGTACCATGGGATCATCATGTTCATCTGGTTCAAGCCCGCGCGGAACAATGGATTTTCTTTGTAGAAGTTACCCAGAAATTTCGCATCTTTAGGTGCCAGTTCGTTATTGGGCACATAACCCGTACCCGGCACGACCACAGAGGCACCGTAGGCGCCACTGGCGAAACGGATGAAATCATAGACTGCCTTTTGCTTCTTAGGGTCGGTGGTAAACATCACAGCGGCATTACCCCCGGTGGGCAGGCGCCCTTTTTCGGCGTTAATCACCGGCATGGCGGTGGTGCGCAGGGTGAACTTGTCACCCACGCCATTGATCGTGCCGCGCAGACCGCCGGTAGTCCAGAAGAACATACCGAGCTTGCCAGCATAAAAAGATTGCAGCGCGGCGTCTGAGGTCATCGGGGACATCTTGCCATCTTTCACCATACGATCAACGAGTTTGAACGCAGCAAGGCCCTCCGGACCATCAAAGGCGACGCGTTTTTCATCGGCGCTGAGCATGGTGCCTCCATGGCCAAACAGCAGAGCCGAGAACATCCAGTCATCGCCTTGCCAGCGAAACTGCATACCCTTGACGCCGTCACCCAGGGCTTCGATCTTGCTCGACAGGGCGAACACTTCGTCCCAGCTTTTGGGCGGATTGTCAGGGTTGCCGCCAGCCTTGCGAACCAGGTCGGCGTTGTAGTAAAAGATCGGGTTGGAGGTGGCAAAGGCCAGACCCACCTGGCGGCCATTGAAGCGAGCCAGGCCTAGGAGACGGTCAGAAAAGCCGTCTTGCGCCAGCTTGGTATCCGCCTTGGTGAAGGGGGTCAGATCGACACCGATGTTGCGCTCAGCAAGCACGCGCAAGCGGTTCAGGCCGATGAAGCTCACGTCAGGCATCTCCGCCGTGCCGGCCTGGCGCAGCATCAGCTGCAGGCCATCCTCATAGGTGGGAGATGGGCTGGTGAATTTGATTTTCACTTCCGGATGGGTCTTCATGTACTCGGTGGAGATCTGATCCATCACGTTTTTGAAGAAACCCGGCATGGGGTAGTGAACAAGAACTTCGGTGGTTTGCGCCAAAGCGGCGCCAGACCACATGGTGAGACTCACACCAATATACGAAATAAAACGCTTCATTAAAACTCCTGATTGAGGTTGGTTGGGAAAAAAACAGACTCACCCTTTAAGTCCGCTCATCGTCATACCCTCGATGAACAGACGCTGGGCGAATAAAAAGAACGCGACAAGAGGCAAGGTAATCACCACAGCTGCTGCCATCAGGGCGCCATAGTCGTCACCCGCCTCGGCAGCGCGAAAGAAGAGCAGGCCCAAAGGCGGCGTCGCCAGCTCGGTCTTGGTAATGGCAATCAATGGCCAGTAGAGATCGTTCCAATGCGCTACCACCGAGAACACCGCGAATGCAGACGCTGCCGGCCACGCGTTGGGCAGCACGATCCGCCAAACAATGGCAAATTCGCTCAGGCCGTCACAGCGTGCTGCGGCGATCAAGTCGTCAGGGATGGACTTGATGAACTGGCGGAACAGGAATATGGCGAACACCGAGAGAACAAAAGGAACTATCAGCACGGACAAGGTATTGAGCAGGCCAGTGCCGCGCGCGGCGGCATACAAGGGAATGGAGATGGCATGGATGGGAATCAGCAGGCCAAGCAACACGAGGCCAAAAACCAGCTCGCGGCCCCTGAACCGAAGCTTGGCGAGGGCGTAGGCGCAGGGCAGTGCGAAAAGGATCTGGAACACAACGATGGCCAAACAGACATAGATGCCATTGAGCAGAACCTGGCCCATAGGAATGCGGGTCAGTGCCTTGGTGTAGTTCGATATTGCAAACCATTGCTGCGGCACCAGTTGCAGCGTCGACGAAAACACCTCAGCCTGCGGCTTGAGCGAGGTGGAGACCATGAAAACAAAAGGTGCCATGATGAACACGGCCCCGGCCAGAAGAAGCACGATGCGCAGCCCGCGCAGAAAATAGCTGGCAGGCATCATGTGTAGTGCACCCTTTTTTCTAGGACCCGGGTTTGTATCAAAACGAGCACGAGCAGCACAGCGATGAAGACCATCGCCATGGCGGATGCGGGTCCGATTTGCAAATGCACGAAGCCTTCTTCGTAAATCACCCAAAGCAGAACGTCGGAGGCCTTGCCGGGGCCGCCCTGAGTCAGCGTTGCCACGGTCTCAAAGACTTTGACCGCGTTAATCACCGAAATGGTGAGGACGAAAAGCGTCGTGGGCCCAAGCATCGGCCACGTGACCACACAGAAGCGGGACCAGGCCGACCTGGCGCCGTCCATCTCGGCGGCTGCGTACAGGTCACGGTTGATGCCGGTAAGGCCCGCTAGGAACAACACCATGTTGAATCCCACGGTCTGCCAGATGCCGATGATGGCCAGAGCGCCCATCACGTTATCGCTGGATCCCAGCCAGTTGACGCTGGAAAGACCGAACTTATTCAGCAACATATTAATCGGCCCAATAGACGGGTGCATCAGGTACTGCCACACACTGGCCATGGCGACCAGCAGCGAAACGACCGGCAGAAAGTAGATCGATCGGAAGAACGGCTTCAACAGGTCATCTGCCTCGATCAGCATGGCCAGTCCCAAGCCCAGTACCACAGAGGCGGGCACGACCAGCACCACATAAAGTGCAGTGTTTCTTACTGCGCCCAGGAAGGTGCGGTCCTCAAGTAAACGGGCATAAGACGAAAGCCCCAGAAAGTTCACCTTGGACACGCCGAGCTCAGCATCGGTAAAGGAGAGCGCCAGCACCGCCAGCGTAGGCATCAGCAAAAGAACCAGCATCAACAACAAGGCGGGTGCGCTGAGCCAGTAGGCTGACCGCACCTCGTTCGGGTCAAATGAATGCTTCATCGTGCGATCACCTCGGTGCGATTGGCGTAACCTGGGTGAGCAGTCGCAGTGCTACCCGCTCTCCGTTCGCGTTGAACGCCAGCCAGTCGGCGTCCAAAGCTGAGGCATAAAGAACGTGTGCCGCGTCCATCTGCTTTTTCAGCTGACTTGCAATTTCTGGGGATTGGCGCGTGACCAAGGCTACATCGGACCCGGGAAGCAACAGGTGGCACAAGGCTTCTACGCCCAGAAACTCCACACGATGAAGGTGCACCGCAAAAGCACCCGGCTGAGGATAGCATGAACCCTCAAGGCCTCCGGACGAATCGCCAATCGCAAAGCGCCTTCGGCCGCGAATTCACAACCGCGAGCGAGCTCAACATCACCCCAGTAAGCCCGGCGGTTGCTTCGAACCTCAACCGGGATGATGTTGATGCGCGGGCTGCCGATAAAGCAGGCCACATCAATATGCTGCGGATCGCGGTAGATCGCCTGCGGCGTATCCAGCTGCAAGATCCTTCCGCCCATCATCACAGCAACGCGGTCAGCGATGCTAAGCGCCTCCTCTTGGTCGTGCGTCACATAAACCGTGACCACGCCAGCACGTTGATGCAGGTCTGCGATCTCGGCGCGCATGTGCAAGCGCAATGAGGCATCGAGGTTGGACAACGGTTCGTCCATCAAGAAGGCTTTCGGGTGGCGCACTAGGGCGCGACCTAGGGCCACCCGCTGGCGCTGGCCGCCAGACATCTGCGCAGGCTTGCGATCGAGCAGGGCGGTGATCTTCAGCGTGTGAGCAGACTGCTCAATTTCCTGCCGGATGGCGGCCAGCTTAGTGCGGGTCGATCCAATGAGAGGCCCTATCCACGGCATCCGCTCGAGCGCGTTGAGCCTGCGCATAACCAGCGGCAAGGCCATGTTCTGGCGCGCGTTGAGGTGAGGATAAAGCGCATACGACTGAAACACCATGGCCATATCGCGATCAGCGGCGCGAGCTGCAGTCAGGTCACGCCCATTGAGCAGGACTCGGCCACTGTCAGGCCGCTCCAGACCTGCCGCAATCCGTAACAGCGTCGACTTACCACAACCGGAAGGTCCGACTAACGCAATGAATTCTCCCGCGCGAACCTGAAGGTCGATACCACTGAGGATTTGGTTAGTGCCAAAAGATTTTTCAATGGCTTGCAAATCTAGCGCGAAGGGTACGGATGCCGCAGCAAATTGATGGTTTTCCTGTTGCATGGAGCAGCTCAACGCGGGTAGAGAATTTGTTGCACCGGCTCAATTTTCAGGTCGTCGAGCCCCTCGGGCCGCAAGAACTGGCTGTCGACCGAATCGACCCCGAACTCGTGCACTATCGCGCCAAGGCGGCGCTCGCCGCCCAGTTCTTCCTGGCTCTCGCCGCACACGAAAGATGAGGCGGGACACCACACGTAGCTGATACCGTCCACCACCTGCTGTCGGTGCATGTGAAGGTGCCCGCTAGCCACCAGTTTGACCCGCGCACGACGCATTGATGCCATCAGGCGCTGCCTGGGCTGCGGGGCTACAGACCAATAGCCACGAGGCGCTTCATCAGGTGCATCGATGAACAACGGTTTATGCAAAAAAACCGCTACCGGCAGATCGGTCTCCAAGGCCTTTTCAAACCATATGTACTGGCCTATTTCGTCTTCGTGACCCGTCCCAAAGAGCATTGCATTGAGACCAATCAGGCGCCAGCCTTGCCGGTCCATGAGCCAACGATCTGGGCCGATGGCATCGCGCCAGAGCCGCAGACGATCGTTATTGACTGGCTGACGGGGGTTGATCTCGATCCGATCTCCCACGTCGTGGTTACCAGGGACGCAGTGAATCTGCTTACCCAGCCCAGAGAGCCAGTCACGCGAGGCGTATAGGTCGATCTCCTGGCCTGCAGAGTCCATGCCTAGGTCACCCGTGTGAACGAGCAATGACGCCTCTTGCGAACGCAGCCAATTGGAGGTTGCCTCGAGGTTTACCAAAAAATATCGGTGGTTGGCCGATACGTGAGTGTCGGAAATCTGGATCAGGCGCACAGCAAATTCCTTGTTGATGGCCGGCAGTTCTGGTCCGGACCTGACGTGAATCTAAGAGACAGGTTTGACAACCTCATGACAGAGATCTGAAGGTCTTCCCTGGCACTGCCTCTGGTGTGCTGATGGCACTGTGTCGATACGTTTTTAAGCTGGCAAATTAGTTGATAAAACCGGGGTCATCAAATCTTCATGTCGAATTCACGCTTGTTTCATTCGGAGCCGCGATAGTCAAGTTTTTACATGATGGAGCGGTATTCATGAAACAGCATTTCTTAACATCCACGCTGATAGCCTCAGCCTCGGTTCTGCTCACGGTTGCGCATGCGCAAACCGACAATCGGCCAGTCGTACGCGTAGCGGTTCAGCAAGTTGCCAACTCGGGAACCCTAACCCCCCTGCGTGAACAGTCGAACGTTGGATCCCGTATGTTCCCAATGATCTACGCAGGTCTGATTGAGTTGAATCTTCAGGGTGATTTGTCTCTCAAGCCTGGCTTGGCGACATCTTGGAAACGGGTTGATGACTACACGGTTGAATTGAAGTTGCGAAAAGGGGTCAAATTTCACAACGGTGATGAAGTGACCTCTGAAGACGTCGCCTTTACTTACAGCCCGGAATACATGTTCGGTGCTACCAAACCATTGGTTGTGGGGCAAATCCCATCAACCATTGCCACGTCGACAAATCAAACACCAGCTACTGCGGTCAAACTGCCTGCGGCAACATTGCCGCCCGAAGTCCCTGCAGTGGCTCGCCGTCTGTTTCCATCACTTTCAGAAGTCAAAGCGATCGACAAGTACACAGTGCGATTCATTAATATGGCACCCGATTTGACGTTGGAAGGACGCATTGCCCGCTCATCAGAAATTGTTTCCAAACGTGCATTCTTGGCCGCCAAAGATTGGGCAAGTTGGGCGCGCAATCCCGTAGCAGCCGGTCCTTTTAAAGTTAAGGAATTCAAGCCCGACAACGTGCTAGTTTTGGCGGCGCACGATGCTTACTTCGCAGGCAAGCCGACTGTAAAAGAGATTCGCTACCAAGTCGTGCCTGAGGTAGCCGGCCGAGTCAATGGCTTGCTCAGTGGTGAATACGACTTTGTGACAGACATTCCTCCTGACCAGATCAAGACCATTGAAGCCAACCCCAAATTTGAGGTGGTGGGCGGACCTGTGCTGAATCACCGAATAATTGTGTTCGACAAAAACCACCCTCAGCTGGCCAACCCGAAAATTCGTCTGGCATTGGCTCATGCGATTGATCGAGATGCAATCGTGAAATCTCTTTGGGCAAATCGCACCAGCGTACCGGCCGGTTTGCAGTGGGAGTACTACGGCCCAATGTTTCAAAAGAACTGGACCGTTCCGAAATTCGATCCAGTTTTGGCTATCCGGCTGGTGAAAGAGTCGGGTTACAAAGGTGAGCCTATCCCATTCCGCGTCCTGAACAATTACTACACCAACCAAGTGCAAACGGCTCAGGTGCTGACCGAGATGTGGCGTGCTGTTGGCTTGAACGTCGACATGCAGATGAAGGAAAACTGGGGTCAGATTTTGGAGACTGCCAATAGCGCGCGTGGCATTCGTGACTGGTCTAACTCGGCGCCCTTTAATGATCCCGTCAGTTCTATCGTGAGCCAGCACGGTCCCAACGGACAGCAACAACAAGCCGGCGAATGGCGAAACGACGAATTCAATACATTGTCATCTCTTCTGGAAACGTCCACCAGCATGGACAATCGCAGCCGCGCTTTCCAACGCATGTTGGAGATTGCTGAACGCGAAGATCCCGCTTACACGGTGCTACACCGCAACGTGGTGTTCTATGGCAAACGTAAGGATATTCAGTGGAAGTGGTCGCCCACGTTCACGATGGACTTCAGGTCAGACAACCTGCGCATGCCGTCTAACGGAAAATGATGACCGCTATGGGGATACAGCGTGGCTTGAATCTCCCCAATACCTTGGTCAGTTTACGTGGGCTGAAGGTAAGTTTTGGTCGTGGCGCATCGGCAGTGCAAGTGCTTCACGGCATCAACTTGGATGTGTATGCGGGCGAATCATTGGGCATGGTCGGCGAGTCTGGTTGCGGCAAGAGTGTCACATGGTTAGCTGCTCTTGGATTGCTTGGATCACAGGCGCAAGTCCAAGGTGAGTTCAGCCTCGCGGGTCAGCGCTTTGATGGCCTTAATGACAAGGCCTTGGCCGCCATACGCGGTCGTCGCATCGCCATGATTTTTCAAGACCCTGCGTCAGCTTTAAACCCAGTGCAAAGGATTGGCCGCCAGTTGACAGAGGCGATCTCTTTGCACAAGGGGCTGCACGGAGAGTCCGCCCGGCTGCAGGCTGTTCGTCTACTGGATCAGGTTCACATTCCCAATGCTGCGCAAAGGTTACAAGCCTATCCGCATGAGTTGTCTGGTGGCATGAATCAGCGCGTCATGATTGCCATGGCGCTGGCTGGGGATCCTGAACTGCTGATTGCGGACGAGCCAACCACAGCGCTAGACGCCACTGTTCAGGCCCAAATTCTGGAATTACTGGGCGAAGTTCGCCGTGATCAAGGCATGGCCATGGTTTTGATATCACATGACCTCAGCGTGATTGCACAGGAGTGCGCGAGGGTGATGGTGATGTATGCTGGCCGCGCTGTCGAGGTGGCTACAACCGATGAATTATTTCGTAGCGCGCGACATCCTTACACCCAAGGTTTGCTTGCCTCTGTACCCGATGTGGGTGCACCCCAAAAGAGGCTGATCGCGATTCCTGGTCAAGTGCCTGAAGCCGGCAGACTACCGGCTGGTTGCAGCTTTGGACCTCGATGCGAGCTTGCACAAATCATTTGCACATTGAATCATCCGGCGCTTCTTCCAGTGGCTGAGGGTCACAAAGTGGCCTGCTTTGTGAATTCACCATGACTCCTTTGCTCCAGGTTCAGAATCTCGCCAAACACTATGCAGTACGGATTCCCGATGGCTTAAGCCGTCGGAAGGCCACTCTGCGTGCCGTGGATAGGATTTCTTTTTGTCTCAGCGCAGGTCAAACTTTGGGTTTGGTCGGTGAATCCGGTTGCGGTAAAACCACCACGGCACGGCTTGTGTTGGGCTTGATGTCGGCCACTCAAGGTCAGGTCCTATTTGAAGGCCAGTCCGTCGCGGCAACGCGCGATGCCACTTGGCGCGCTTTGCGCCAGCGCATGCAAATGGTCTATCAAAATCCTTTGGGTGCATTAGACCGCCGCTTACCGGTGATCACCCAAGTGCTCGAGCCGTTGCGGATTCATGACCGCGGCGACCCTCATGAACACATGGAGCAGGCACAGGCGTTGATGGCCTCACTGGGTTTGGCTAAATCCTTGTGGTGGAGGTATCCACATGAACTCTCGGGTGGTCAGCGGCAACGTGTTGTTTTGTCGCGTGCGTTGATTCTCAAACCCAGCTTATTGGTTTGCGATGAACCGGTTTCGGCCTTGGACGTCTCCATACAAGCCCAAGTGATCAACCTTTTGCAAGACGTCCAAGAGCTCATGGGCGTAGCCTATCTGTTTATCAGTCATGACCTGAAAGTGGTTCGCCAGGTTAGTGATCAGGTGGCCGTGATGTACTTGGGTCAAATTGTGGAACAAGCGCCGCCAGAGCAGCTTTTCAGTGAACCCTTGCACCCCTATTCTCAGGCTTTGGTGTCGGCGATTCCATCTCTTTGGAACCGCCAGCAAAAAACAAAGATTGTTCTGCAGGGGGAACCCCCAAACCCGTTGTCCTTGCAAAGTGGTTGCGTTTTTCAACAACGCTGTCCGTATGCTGAAGCTCGCTGCCGCGAGCAGTCACCCATGTTGACACCGCTGTCTAGCGAGCGTCAGGTCGCCTGCCATATGCTCGCACAGAAACCGTCAGACCAGAATGCAGTTGTGGAGAGCTGTTCATGACGCGATTTTTGGCCATCAGATTTTTACGCGGCCTGCTGACATTATTTTTGGTGCTCAGCTTTGCCTTTGTGATTTTGCGATCAACGGGGGATCCGGCCATGTTGATCATGTCTGCTGATGCGCCACCAGAAGCTTTAGAAGCATTTCGGAAAGGCTGGGGGCTAGATGCGCCGTTATGGCAGCAGTATTTGGGGTATTTTAAAAATCTGCTGGAAGGTAATTTTGGTTATTCGATGCGTGACAAGAGTCCTGCGATGGAGTTGGTGTTAGCGCGTATACCTGCCACGCTTAGTCTGGCCGTTCCCGCATTTATACTGAAATTGGTGATCGGGATTTCAGCCGGTGTTTTCGCCGCCTTGCACCGAAATTCTTGGATCGATCGCCTGCTCATCAGCCTGTCGATTGCAGGATACACGATGCCAAGCTTCGTTCTAGGACTGGTACTCGTCTTAGTTTTCGCGGTCAATTTGGGCTGGTTGCCTAGTGGGGGTGACACGACATGGCAGCATGCAATCCTGCCCATCGTCACTCTTAGCTTGGGCGGAGCTGCCGTACTTGCGCGGTTCACACGGTCGGCCATGTTAGAGGTCATGGGTCAGCCCTACATCAGAACTGCCAGCGCAAAAGGTCTTGTTTGGCGCAGGGTGGTGCTGGACCACGCGATGCCCAACGCCGCCATACCGACGCTGACGCTGATTGGTTTCATGGTGGGCAGCTTGATTGCTGGTGCCGTCGTCGTTGAAAGTGTTTTCTCATGGCCTGGTGTAGGCCGGTTATTGGTGACTTCCGTGGCCAACAGAGACCTCGCTGTGGTTCAAAGTCTGCTGCTGTTGGTGGCCACCACCATGGTGACTGCCAATCTTCTGGTGGACGCACTTTACGGTTGGATTGACCCTCGTGTTCGCAGCGGTCAAGAAGCGCGGGGTAAAGCTTTGTGAGTGATTTGTCTACAAACGTTCAGGCACCGACAGGTACGATCGTCGCAACCCGGTCGTCGGCATCTATTTTTGTTCTTTCGATGCCTCTCGTCATCAAAATTTGTGCGGTTTGGGTGGCCCTCGTCTTATTGATTGCGCTTTCGGCTGATCTGATCGCTCCTTACAGCTACAGTCAGCTCGATTTGCTGGCCCGTCTGACTCCTCCCGTGTTTTTCGGAGGCAGCACGGCGCACTGGTTGGGTACTGACGAATTAGGCCGTGATGTTTTGTCGCGCCTGATCTTTTCTGTCCGTATCAGCTTGTTAGTAGCTTTCATCAGCACCTTGTTATCGGCCGTCGTCGGTGTCCTCATGGGTTTCGCGGCTGCCCATTTTCGCGGTTGGGTTGAGCAGCTGGTGCTGACACTTGTGGACTTTCAGGCCTCCATGCCCTTCATGATTATTGCTTTGGCTGTTCTGGCATTTTTTGGGAACACATTGCCACTTTTCATTGCTCTAATGGGCTTCTATGGGTGGGAAAGATCGGCTCGAATTTCTCGCGGTCTGACTATTGCTGCCAATGAACAAGGTTATGCGGCAGCGGTATATGACCTGGGTGCATCCCCGTGGCGAGTTTATATATTGCACATCCTGCCGAACATCGCCAGCACGTTGATCGTGAGCGTCACATTGACCTTCCCTGAAGTGATTCTTCTGGAGTCAGGGTTGTCATTTTTGGGGCTTGGCGTTCAACCGCCCATGACCAGCTTGGGCAATATGGTTGGCTACGGCCGCGAATACCTGCAAACAGCCCCCTGGATTTTATTGGCGCCCAGCTTGTTCATTGTGATCACCACTTTTTCGGTCAGCATGCTCGGCGATTGGCTGCGTGACCGACTGGACCCTACGTTGAACTGAATCTGTACCTCTCAAACCAAGAAAGAAACCTATGTCAAATCAGAAGAATGTCTTGCTTATTGTTGTTGACCAATGGCGTGGTGACACCTTGCCTATGCTGGGTCACCCGATTGTCAAAACGCCGAACATCGAAGCGTTGGCTAAGGAGGGCGTCACCTTTGCTCGCCACTACACCCAGGCTGTGCCTTGCGGCCCTGGTCGTGCCAGCTTGCTGACAGGCCTCTATATGATGAATCATCGTGCGGTACAGAACACCATCCCCCTTGATGCGCGTCACACCAATATAGCCCTCGAAGTGCGTAAGGCGGGCTACGAGCCTGCTTTGGTCGGTTACACCACGACCACGCCGGACCCGCGTTCGACCGCCGCCAAAGACCCGCGATTTACGGTTTTGGGCGCGGACATGGAGGGTTGGAACCCAGTGGGCTCTTGGGGCCTGAAGATGGAAACTTATTTTGGATGGCTTGAATCCCAAGGGCAGAAACTGCCCGACAACCCTTGGGATATTTGGTTACCGGAAGGCTTGGAGGAGAACCAAGTGGGGGCCACTTCCCTTCCCAGTCGCATACCGGCACATTTGTCTGACACGACCTGGTTCACCGACAAGGGATTGGACTACTTGCGCAGTGTTCAGCACAAACCGTGGTTTTTGCACCTAGGTTACTTCCGGCCTCATCCGCCTTTTGCGGCTCCCGCTCCTTATCACACTATGTACGACCCGGCCCAGTGCCCGCCACCCGTGCGTGCCGCTTCGGCTCAGCTAGAGGGGGAGCAGCATCCCCTACTGCAGATTTACTTAGACAACACCACGCGCAAAAGCTTCTTCCAAAACGGACAGGGTCTAGGTTGCGAAATGGACGAAGCCGAGGTGCGACAAATGCGTGCGACTTACTATGGCCTGATGAGTGAAGTTGACGATCAGCTTGGCCGTGTGTTCAAGTTTTTGAAAGAGACTGGCCAATGGGACAACACCTTGATTGTGCTGACCAGTGATCATGGCGAGCAATTAGGTGACCACCACCTGCTCGGAAAAGTCGGCT
>Ga0247831_1000142_pt1 | contig 158227 bp, 166 predicted proteins | sample LaCruzMarch2015__9_FD_192406 | JGI IMG/M metagenome (GOLD analysis project Ga0247831, IMG submission 192406) | Freshwater microbial communities from meromictic Lake La Cruz, Castile-La Mancha, Spain - LaCruzMarch2015_1m | ecosystem: Environmental > Aquatic > Freshwater > Lake | place: Spain... | reverse complement strand
TCTTGAACAGCGAGGCGGCGACAGTATTGATCGCGCCGTGGCTGAACACCATGGCGTCGTGTGCAGCCAGCGCTTCGAACTTGTTCGGCGCGGTGGTGAAGGGCAGGCCCGTGATCGCTGCGATGCGGTCCGCCACGCCTTCGGCAAAACCGATCGGCGCATTGAGGCCGGTGCCGACGGCGGTGCCGCCTTGCGCCAGCTGCATCAACATCGGCAGCGTCATCTCGATGCGCGCCAGACCGTTCTCGATCTGCTGCGTGTAGCCGGAGAATTCCTGGCCAAGGGTCAGCGGCGTCGCATCTTGCGTGTGCGTACGGCCGATCTTGATGATGTCTTTGAAGGCCTGCGCCTTGTCGTTCAACGCGTTACGCAGCGTCTGCAGCGCCGGGATCAGCCGGTGCATGATCTCTTCCGCGGCGGCGACGTGCATCGCGGTCGGGTAGGTGTCGTTCGAGCTTTGCGACATATTGACGTGATCGTTGGGGTGGACGGGCTTCTTCGAGCCCATCTCGCCGCCCAACATTTCGATGGCGCGGTTTGAGATCACTTCATTGGCGTTCATGTTGGATTGCGTGCCCGAGCCGGTCTGCCAGACCGAGAGCGGGAAGTGGTCGTTCAGCTTGCCCTCGATCACTTCCTGGGCGGCCTTCACGACGGTCTCGGCGATCTTTGGGTCAAGGCGCCCGAGCGCCATATTGGTTTCGGCGGCGGCGCGTTTGATGATCCCAAGAGCCCGGACCACCGGCAGCGGCTGCTTTTCCCAACCGATCTTGAAATTGCCCAAGGAACGCTGCGCCTGGGCCCCCCAATAGACGTTCGTCGCGACCTCGACTGGGCCAAACGTATCGGATTCTGTGCGGGTATTTTGGGCCATGACGCGTCCTTGGCAGGTTTTGCAGGATGTGCGGCATGGGTAGTCCGGCAGCGCCGCAAGGGCAAGATGCAGCGCCGCCTGACTGGTTGGGTTTATGCGCTAGAAAATGGGCTTGGAGACTGCAGGGTCACGCTTCGGGTTGCGCAGCATGACTTTCTTGCCTCGCGCGAGGTTGTTCCGCGCCATTTGGGCGGCGAGACGGCGATCTGGGGGCTCGGCTGACCGCGCTTCGTGGGTCTCGCGCCCCATCGCAAGCTTGGTGCAGATGGCCACGAAGATCACCCAGACGAGATTGTTTTGCTGGGCGATGACGCTTTCGGACATGCTGAATTGCAAACTGAGGATCAGCATCGTGATCGCGAACGGGCTGACGAGCGGATCGAATAATTTCGTCGCCGCGCGCCAAAGAGCGATGAACAAGTAGCCGCCGCACAAAAGAACGCCGATGAAGCCGAGATTGAGGGCGAGGTCCAACCAGCCATTGTGCGCATTGGGCACGCCCCATTGCAGCGCCACGCGGATGTAATTTGCCGCGCCGTGCTGATCTTTCCAGAACGCGCCATACCCATTGCCGGCCCAGAAATGCTCTTTGATTTCGCTGATGACCAACGTCCAGATGGGGGTGCGGCCGGTCAAAGACGGATCGCGGCCAAGCAGCTGCAGAAACTCCCCAGGCATGAAGGTCACGATCAACGCCACCGCGAGGACGACGATCAACGCCGAATAGCCGAAGAACAAGGCCTGCGCCGCGCCTTTGCGCATCATCGAAATTGCCACGATCATCAAGCCGCCGAGCAAAAGCGCCAAAAGCGCCCCGGCTGAGGTCGAAGCCAACACCATCGCCGCGCAGAACGCCGCAAAAAACGCCCACATTTTGCGGTGGGTCGTGGCGACCAAAGCTGCACAGGCGCACGCGGCGAAGCCGCGCACCATGATACCGCCCATCACGTTCTTTTCGACCCAGACGCCTTTCCAGGCGCCGGCGTGAACTTTTTGGTCGACGAATAGGGCAGGCATGGTCAGCGAGCCGATCGCGCCAACGACCGCCATCGTCGCAAAACCCGCCGCCATCATCAGAATGAGCTCGCGCCATTGATAGCGCGCGGCGAGATAGACGCCGAAGAGAGAGGTCATGGCCAAGGCGAAGGCGCGCCGCGTCGTCACGTCCGGGTCCAAGGACCAGGTGGCGGACGCGAATGCCATGAAGAGGACGCAATAGAGAAGCGGCGTGGAGAGGAGCGCGCGGATCGCATTCGCCCCGGCACGATACAAACCGAAGAGCCCAAAAAGATAGATTGGGTACCAGGCCATCCGCATCAGCGGAGAGCCGTCCATCGAGTAAGGGTCCTCCACGAGGAGCATGCTCCACAGACCCTCGCTGTAATGGAAGAAACAATAAACTGCGAGCACGCGCTCCCACATGGGCACGCTGGAGACGATGGAGCGCGCATTGCTGGGAGAGGCCCCCGCCGCCCAATTTGCCGGTGATGACGCCGCCGCACTTATCGCCAATGGAATCCCCTGGAGGTGCTGCGACTTCGCGAACGACCGCCGAAAAACGCAGGAATGCCTAGGTCAAGCTGAGGCAAGATTCGTACCGGGGAGCGGTTAACAATCTGGATAGCCGACGCCGGTTGACCGGCGGCTCACAAACCGCTCACGCGCCGCCCACGAAGCTGTGATTTGAACTCTGGGTCCAGGCGGAGCACCTTTTCGCCAGTCCAAGAAAGAGGGCTAGGGGAGAGACCGGCTGATGCTTGAGAAAATGAAGACTTACGCGCCGCACGCAATGGCGCTGTTCATGGCGGCGATCTTCCTAGATTCCCTGCGTTTCAAATTTACCGATCATCCTAAGACTCAAGCGATTTTCGGGGCTTTGGACGGCTGGGCGGCGTCTTTGGGCGCGCCAGGTCTGTTCGCCCATACGGGTCTGTTCAGCCAAAATGTGATCGGCAGCGCGGAGCTGGTCGCCTCGGTTTTGCTGCTGGCCGGCATTTTGCCGCGCTTCCGTCATCTCCAGGCATTGGGCGCGCTCCTGGGTCTGGCGATCATGGCGGTCGCGGTCAGCTTTCACCTGTTCACGCCCTTGGGCATTGACCCAAACCGGGACGGCGGCGGATTGTTCGTCGCGGCCTGCGTCAATCTTACATTCGCTGTTTTGTTGCTGGCGCTGTTCCGCCGTCGTGAATTGCTGACGACGGTGGAGCGTCTCGCATGGGCGCTGGGCCCACACGAGCCATTAACTACCGCTGCGGCGCGTCCATTTCCATTGCGCGCTTAAAGGCCGGGCGCTCTTTAAGGCGCCGGGCGTAGGAATCGATCAAACCGTCGTTCGGCAAATACGTCCGGCCCCATTGCGCCATCGAGCCGAACAGGATGTCGGCTGCGGTGAACCGCTCCCCCATCAGATATGGGCCCTGCTTTAAGGCGGCGAGCATGCGGCCGACCATCTGGTCGTAGCGCTCGGCGAAGAGAGGGTTTGTATCCGTCAGCCCCATCATTTTGTTGGTCAGGGCGCTTTCGGCCTCGCCTGCGTAAAAAAACAACCAGGTCAAATAAGACCCTCGCTCGAAATCATTGGGACCGAAGCCGATATTTGCCGAAGGAAAGAGGTCCGTGAGATAAAGGCAAATCGCCGCCGATTCCGACACCAGCATGCCGTCATGCAACAGCGCGGGCACTTTCTTGTCCGGGTGGACGTTCTTGGTGTCGCGCCTCCCGCTGCCGTCACGGCGTTGGATGTCGACATAGGCGACCTCATATCGCGTCCCGATCTCCTCAAGCAGCCAGAGTATCCGCGACGAGCGGGAATTAGGCGAATGGTAGATCGTAAGCATGCAGACTTCCCTGAAACGGCGCGTACGACGCGGGCGAGGCGCTGATTGTCTTGGTCGCGCCCTTGGCGTGGACGCCGAAAAATTCCCGACCCGCGATTGAGACTTACGAGATATCAGAATAGGTCATGGCAAGGAGAAGCCCCCGAAACGGAGCCATACAGCACGTGCCTGCGCCGTCGCAATATTCATCCCTGGATGGGGCCAAGGACACCGTCCAAGGCCCGGGTGAGAATGTGACGCAAAGTGTGGCTTGGAATGGGTCGGCTCGGGTGCGCTGGCGCCGGGATGGAGCCGCGTTTGAGCTCTGGCTCAACGAGGTCACGAGCCAAGCGCGCGTTTACAAACAGACGCTCGACCAATTCTTCCGGCGCGACTTTCGCGACTGGCGGCCTCAATGGGGCGACTTTGCGGTCGAGATCCGCGTTGAACTCAACCCTGCGTTTCCGAAGATAGATTTGGACAATATCGCCAAAGCTGTGCTGGACGGGGTGAAGGGCGCACTTTTCTTTGACGACAGCCAGGTCGCGCGGCTGTTGGTCGAGCGCAAAGTGGCAGAAACGGAAGGATTGTTCATCCGCGTCTACAAACTCGACGCGCCCGAATAAGCCCGGCTCAATCGAGCCTGATCTCGGCGGCCTTTTTCTCTTGGATTATTTTTTCCGGAAAGCGTCCAGGCTGACCACGGCGGCGGCGGGCTTGGGTGATTCCTCGTCCGCAGGCGGCGTCGCAGCCGCGGGCGCGTTCTGAGCCGCGATTGCTGCGCGCGGAGGAGCAATTACATGCGTGAAATCTTCATCGTCGACAGGCGGTTCGAAGTTCAAACCGAAGCGTGCATGCGGATCGACGAAACGTGTTACGGCGCGATACGGAACGATCAAGCGCTCAGGCACACCGGAAAACTTTAAAGACACTTCGAAGTCCGCGGCGCCAACTTTGAGGTCCCAGAATTGGTGTTCGAGAACGATCGTCATTTCGTCGGTATAGCGCTCGATCAAGCGCTCGGCGATCGCCACGCCACGCGCATGCGTCTTGAACGTAATGTAGAAGTGATGCTTGCTCGGCAGGCCAGCTGGCGAGGCCGCGCGCATCAGCGCCATTCTAAGGACATCCCGCAGCGCTTCTTGCGCCATGCGTTCATATCCCATCAAGTCATCAGCCATGCGGACGCTCGTACCCTTCAAGTTCGACTTCAGACAAAACGCAACGCCGCATCTGAAGAGACTTTATTGCTTACTCGACGGCGCTGTTCGAGAAAAGCGTCACCCGCATTTCCGTGCAGTGCGTCTTTGCAGATCGAGAAACTAGTCACGCGCGGCTTATGGTCAATGCGTGCGTAGCATAAGGCGAACTCGCATTGCGGCGCCGCTTGCGAAGCGAGCGCGCCAGCACGTGGTTCAATCGATTCACGCACGCATGACCGGAGCACGAGGCTCTACGCTATTGAATGCGAGACTTTCTTTTCTATCGATCTCAAAGGCCTGTGGTTCGCGCGCCTGCAAGAGATTCACCCGCCAGAATACGCACGCAAACATTTCGTCACGAGCGCTCAGAGTTCTCTCGGCGCCATGACCACTAAACGTGCTGGATTACTTGTGGATAGAATCGGCGATGATGTGAAGAAGGTGGGGGGCTTCTGTTGCCAGGCGCCCCCCGGGCCCCGCCTAAAGCTTGCAGGCCTTAGGACTTAAGAGTGGAAACACTCAGCCGCTTACGCGGCGAGAGCGAATTCCTGCGAAGAGTTGTCATTGGCAACTGTTCACTTTGGCCTTTAACGGGACCACCCGGGCAAAAGCTAACACCTTTACACGTCCGTCGATCCTATTTCGGCCCCGCATTGGAAACCCCAATGAGGATGTTCCACCTTGCTCCCGAAGGGAGCGAAGGCTGGTGGAGCCGCCGGGCATCGCACCCGGGTCCGAACCGCTTATTACGCGCGCGTTTATCGCCATAGTCGGCTTGCGCCGACAGGATCGATATAGACCCTCAAGGGCGTTAAAAAAAGGCGCCACGCATCTGTCACGCGGAGAAATCGGGTAAAAACCCTTTCGCGAAAACCGCCTGAATGATTTTATGCCCCCGTGGAGCTCAGCGCAGCCGGTAGACGCTATTCACGCGCGGCGTGTCGCCGTGATGGAGTTCAACCGCACCGGTTTTCAAAAAACTGAGCATGTGCGCGTAAACCGAATGGCAGGCGGCGGGGTGCAGCTTTCGGTCGATGTCGGCATAAATCCGTTCAACCATAGAGGGGATGGTTTCATGGCCCTCGCCCATCGCGTGGAGGATTTGCGCCTCCCGCGCAAGGCGGTGCTCGATATAGGCTTCGATGAATAGCTTGGTTTTGCGTATCGGAGGCCCATGCGTTGGCCAGATCGTGTCGAACTGCCCATCGAGGATCTTACGAAGGCTGGCGAGATAGTCGCCCATATCGCCATCGGGCGGGCTGATCACGGTCGTCGACCATCCCATAATGTGATCGCCAGAAAACACGGCTTCTTCGTTTTCAAGCGCGTAAGCGAAGTGGTTCGATGTGTGACCCGGCGTTGCGATAGCGCGGATGCGCCAGTTAGGGCCTTCGAAAGTTTGACCGTCTTTGATGAACACATCCGGCGTAAACTTCAGATCGTCGCCGGCTTCCAAACGCACTTCGCATTCGGTCGGGATGACGGGCCCGCCCGCATAAACTTTGGCGCCATGGCGTTCGGCCAGCGCATGCGCCAGCGGGGAATGGTCGGCGTGTGAATGGGTCACCAAGACGTGGCTCACGCGCTCACCTTCGAGCGCCATATTCACAGCGTCAAAATGGGCCTCGATTTCAGGGCCGGGATCAATCACCGCGACGTCGCCGCGCCCAATGATGTAAACGCCGGTGCCGGTATAGGTGAATGGACCGGGATTGGGCGCGATGACGCGGCGCACCAGCGGACTCACCTGTTCGGGAACCCCATAGTCGAACTCAATATCGCGGACGAAGGGGATGCTCATGTGGCCGCATTCTCTGTTTGAGTGAGGCGGCGCGCCGCGAAGGTGTTGAAGGCGTCGGCGAGCCAGCGTGTGGCCCGCAACTTCTCCCGCAGCGGCAGCAAGATTGGAGGTCCCATATCGGTCTTATTGGCGTCGACGACATAAAGTCGTCCGTCAGAACGGTCCCGCAAAACGTCCAAGCCTCCCCAATCCAGACATAGGGCGTTCGCGAACCGGGTCAAAGATTCAATTTCGGCCTGGCTGTAGATGTCCTCGACGCGATGCAGGGTGACGCGGGTGTTTTCGTTGGTGAAGCGATGGTCGAGCGGCCGCTCTTTTATGAAGACGCATATGGGCTTACCGCCGATCGTGGGCGTGCGGAGGTCCGCGACGATCCCGTCTTGGATTTGGTTGTCGATCAGTTTTTGATAAACGCGGTCGCGACGTGGGGCGACCGGACGGTGCACGATACAGCCGTCATGCGCGCCATTAATTTCTGACTTCTCGACCGCTGGGCCTTCGCCCACGCTGGGGTCGAGCGCGAGCGCATAGCCGAACGCTTCTTCGAAGGCGTTCGCGACCCTCGTCTTCGACACGTCGGTGCAGCGAAAGTTTAGGTGAATGGGGCGGCCGGCGGCGTTGGCGTGCGCCATCTGGCCAGGCGGGCTGACCGTGGAATCGTCAAAATGGAACACGAAATCGGCGCGGTTGGGGTCTGCGATAATTTTTGCGCCCGCCGCCTGCAGCACGGGCCAGACGAGGTACCAGGGCCGCGGCCGTTCGGGCGAGAACGCCACCTTCCAGCGCGGCGCATCCTTTAAGAGCGCGCCAGCCAACAGCGCACGCGCGCGCCAAGCTTCGATTGAGCCGTAATAGCTCAACCAATGGCGCGCTTCGGCGATCGTCTCGCCGTTGAGTGGAATGAGCGCGCCGGTCTTTTTCACCCGAACGACGCCGTCGCCAAACTCGAGATCGGCGAACCAGTTCTTGCTTGTCATACCTGCCCGCTAATAGCTGCGCCTATGGTAGCGCGGCTTTCGGCTATCGCAACTTTGCGACGCTGGCTTGGCCTAGTCCTTGCAGGCAGAGGACCAAGACAATCGTCGCTCCAAGGCCGCACCGCTAATGCTCCACATCGCCAGCTTTTTTGCTCTTCGTGTGCGTACAGCGATGTTTGCGTACGGTTTTTTGTTCGTTTTGAACATCATCGCGGCGGTGACGGCCCAGGCTGGACGGCCATCGCCTGCGACAGTTAACGCCGGACCTCAAGCTGTCGTGAAAATAGATCAATAAAACGTCAGCACGCCAAAATGGCGCCGGACTCACGCTTTTTCCGACTCATTCCGGCACTTGGTGGCGGGCAGGGTCCATCACGAGCACATAACCATCGCGCGGCTCGACCAATCTATAGGGCTCAACGCCATATCGTAATGCGGCGTCTTTAAGCGCCTTGCCGCCGACATCGGCGAGGCCGGCTGCGGCGGCTTCCGGGCCCAATTCCTCTAAAACTTGCAAGCGCAGATACGCCATATGCAGAGGCGTTTGTGAGCGGGCGACCTCGTCTTTAATCACCTCCAGCGCCCGGTCCACCACGCTCGGCGCTGCGGGCGCCGGCGTTTCGGCTGGGGCCGCTGCTGGGCGGCCATTGGCCCGGCGGCGGCTTTTCCGCTCCAGCGGCGCGACGGAGACGAACACCCGGTCCACCAAGCGGCCGGAGCGGGTGGCGCGAGACCCCCGCGTCTCGATCTTCAGGCGCGGCTCCAGCGCTGCGAGGCGGCGCACCAGATTTGACAATCCGCCAGCGCCGAACCAAGCGCCGTGCTGATCCGAGCGCACCTGGCTGAATTCCGGAAACTCGCGAAACAACGCTAGGAGGTCGATGGTCTCCAAAGCTTCGCCGCTATCCTGCAGCGTATCGGCGATACGGCGCGCCACGCGCGGCAGCAATTCGTATGAAGGGGAGGCCGCCAGAGTAGGCGCATCCTCTTCGATCTCAAATTCGTCCTCGCCTGGATCATCCCCGTCATCGGCAATCGGCGCGGGAGTATCGAGCTTTAATGCGCGCTCGACAGTTTCGATCAGCGCCCGCGCAGCGGTTTTGCCCTCAAAGGCGCGGCGCACGAATTCCTCGGGCCGCACCACTTGATCCACGAGCCCTTCGATCGAGGCCGCGGCGCCCGTGTCGCATAGCAAAGCCGTGAGACGGCCTTGGGCCCGCAAGCGCGGCAGCACGGCGGAAAGATCGGAATCCCCGGTGAGGAACACGAATTCTTCGATGCGCGTGGCGTGATCCAGAAGCTCTAACGCATCCACCGCGATGCGGACAGCGGCGTTGGCGCGCAGCCCGCTCACGGGCGGCAGATCCGCGATCTCAAAGCCCGCCGACGCAAAGGCGCGATGCACGCGCTGATACAAAGAGAACGGATCGTCGTGGTCGTCGGAGGACCAGGTGCGCGTCTCGCCGCTGGCGAACAAGGATTGCAATTGCTTGGAGCGGCGGAAGCTGTCGGCGTTCATATAAGCCCGGCGCACGATGAAGCGGCGGCTCTGACCGTCGGCGGCGTGCCCGCCGCTGGCGAACCAGGACAGCCACGTTTGCGGCGACAAGGCAAAGTTCCGCGCCGCCAAAGCGCCGAACGAATTGGCGAGTCCCAGACAAATATTGTCGAAATCGATCAAAATCGCGGCGGATGGTCCGGTTTCAACGGCCATGATGGGCATCCGGGGCTGGACATTGCTTTGCGGCGATGGGCGGCGAAAGGTGCGGCAAGGACGCGGTCCACTCTAAAAAAGCGAGACTCACTTTAGGCTTGGCCTTGGCGCAAAGTCTATCGGCAGGCCGTCGCAAGCGAAGATCATGGGCTCGATCCGTGGACTAAGCGCTGATTCGCAACTTGGGAGGGTGGCAGTCTCCGGCGCCAGACTAGCCCCCCCATTAGGGGTGTCGAGCGCTTGACGGGTCTCCGCTAACATTACCCCAATGAAATCGGACGAAGGAAAAGCGGTGCGCAACGCGGCGGGGATTGCCTGTATCGCGGCGCCATATTCGTCGATCGAGCGGGCCAGTCTGGCCGCCGCCCGGTTGATCGAAGCCGCTATGGATGCGTGCGGTGCGGAAGACATCAAGGCGCTGGAGCGCCTGATGGACGCGCGCCGAGCGCTGTCGCCGATTGTGGACCGGCGCATTGTTCCAATCGAAGACCCAAACAAGGATAAGGCCGCGTTTTAAGCCCGCGGCCGTATCCTTGTTCGAAATCCAGGCTTGCTTAGTTCACAAGTTCATAGGTCGCGTTGATCGTGGCGCTCAATTGCATTTCGCCTGGCGCGATTGTTGTGGCCGCGTCCGCGGCTTTCTGCATCGCCATCACCGGCATCGGCGGGGAATAGCCGCCGGCCTCGCTCACCGACGTCAGACGGCCGAGCTTCATGCCCATGGCGCCGGCCAACAATTGCGCTTTGGCGGTCGCCTTTTTCGAGGCTTCGATGCGGGCGGCGTCGAGCTTGGAATCCTCGTCCTTCACCGAGAACATGATGCCGTCGATTTGGTTCACGCCGGCGGCGACGACGCCGTCGATGGTCGAGCCGATGCGGCTCAGATCTTCCAGGCGGACGGTGACGGTGTTGCTAGCCTGATAACCCAAGAGTTTCGGCGCGGCGCCGTTGTCATAAGAATATGTGGGGTTCAGATTGAGGCCCGACGTGCGAATGTTCTTGGAGGCGATGCCGGACTTCTTCAGCTTGTCGAACACCAGCTCCATCTGCTTGGCGTTCGCGGCCATCGCGGCGGCGGCGGTGGGGGCTTGGGTCACGACGCCCGCGCCGACCTGAACAACGTCCGGCTTGACCGAGACGTCCGCGCTGGCGCTGACGGAGACGGTGGAGGGAATGGGATCGGCCATAACAGGGGCTCCCAAAGCGAGCGTGCCCAAAACGAGCGGTATCGCGGCGAACTGACTGAAACGCATGATAAACTCCCTTGATCGGGTGGGGATTGTTTCCCGACGAATTTGCCCGAGGTTTTTGACCGCCTCCGCCGTGGAGCACTTGGCGACGCCGGACTTATGATGTAGCGGCCTATTGGAACGCTTGCCCGCGCTCAATAACGTATGAATTCGGGCGGCTTTGGGGCGCTTAGCTCAATGGTTAGAGCCGACCGCTCATAACGGTCTGGTTGTAGGTTCGAGTCCTACAGCGCCCACCATCCTGCTTCATTCTTGGAGCTTCGCAGGATGGGACGCCGCGCGCGGCGCGAAGCAGGATTGCCTCCGAAGCTTTCGCTAAGGAGGGCAGCCTTTGCATTTCGTCTATCTCCTTGAGAGCGAGGCGGTCGCTCGGGCAGCTTCATGTCGGCCTGACGGCCCATGTTAAAATGCGACTGGCGGGTCACAATTTAGGCAAATCAACCCACACGAATGAATTCAAACCCTGGCGCGTCGTGACCTATGTTGCGTTCACCGACCGCGCGACGGCGGAGATATTTGAGCGCTATTTCAAATTTGGGTCAGGCCACGCATTGGCAAAGAAGCGATTGTGGTGCGTATTGTCGCCGCTGCATCGAGACTCCGCATGATAGCCCCCTTCACAATTCGAATCGCGACCGCCGCCGACGTCGAAAGCCTTTGCCAACTCTGGAAAAGCGTCGACGATCTGCATCGTGCAGCGCTGCCGGCTCTATTCCAAACGCCGTCAGCCGTTTGGCCCGCGCCCGAGATCGTCGAGGCTTTGATCGCCGGTCCTGACTCCGCGATATCTGTGGCGAAGGGCGAAGGCGCGGTCATCGGCTTCGTCACGCGACTGCTGCATCGCCGCGCGGAAACGCCGATACGCCCCGCACGCATACTTCTTGAGATCGACAATATGGCGGTTGATCCTGCGCAGCGGCGGCGCGGCGTCGGCCAGGCGCTGATGGCGGCCGCGAAGGATTGGGCCAAAGGTCAAAGCGCCGACGGCATGGATTTGAATCTCTATGCGTTCAATCATCCAGCAGCGCGATTGTACGAAAAGTGCGGCTTCACTCCCGCGCTGCATCGTCTCACCAAAGAAATCTAAGGAACACTTCATGTCCATCACAGGCCAATGCCGCTGCGGCGCGGTGAAATTCGAATCCACCGATGCGCCGGTCGCGGCGCGGATGTGCTGGTGATCGGATTGCCAGAAATGGTCGTGCGGAAACGCCTCCGTGAATGCGGTCTTCAAGAAAGACGCGCTAAACGTGCACGGAGAAACCCGCCGCTATGAAAGCGCCGCCGACAGCGGCAACATGATGCAGCGCACCTTCTGCCCGGCCTGCGGCACGCCGATGTTTTCGGAATCCGCCGGCCGTCCGAATCTGATCGTCGTGCGGGCAGGAACGCTGGACGATCCGTCCATCGCCAAACCCGAAATGATCATCTGGACGTCCTCGGCGCCGGCATGGGCGGTGTTTAATCCGGATTTGCCGCGCTTTGAGAAGGCGATGCCAGCTTAGCTTTTCGGCTTCCCGGTCCCCTTCGGCCAGATTGCGATGGCGATGCCGAAAAACATGACGCCAATGGCTTGATGTTCCGGCAGGCGGTCCGTCATCAGCGCAAAGGCACCCGCGAGCAAGATCAAGCCGCCGAGAATCTGCCTTATACGGTGCGCGCTCATCGCTGTCTCCCTTAAGGCTGATCCGTAAGCCACTTTCAATTCATTTTTGTGTCACGACATGGATGCGCGTGGTTCTGGCGGAAATCGCCTCACCGCCATCCTCCACGAGCCGCCGCCTTAAGCCGCCATGGCGCGGGGCCGGGCGCGATAGCCTGGCAAATGACGCGCATCCGCCGTGCGCGCCAGGCGCAACGCCACGTCGACGGCCAGATCGTAATTCTGCAGCACGAAGCGTTCGGAAATGTGCGCGCGGAAAAACGCCGCCCACTGGAATTCCGCAAACGGCCCCATGTCTTTGGTGAAGGCGCCCAATTCCCGCGCCGACCAGGCCAGATCGCGGAACGGGTCGTGCGCCAAGGCGGCGACGCTTTGCGGCATAAGGTGCAATGCGATGGGCTGGCCGTACTCGTTGAAGGGGTGGGCGCGGCCCGTCTCGATCATGGTGCGCCAAAAGCGCGGCATGGAATGGGACGAGAGGTCGTCGATCACTTCCACCAAGGCGCCCGAGACCCGGCTTTGCATTAAGGCCAAGGTCAGATGATGGCGGTCGATGATGAAGAGGGCGCCGCCGGGGCCGGCCACGGCCGGAATTGGGCGCGTTTCTAAAAAGGCTGCAATTTTTTTGGTTTTGCCCGCGACGCGTTCGATTTTCTCGCGCCGGGCCGCCACAGCGCGCATGCCGACGGCGCCTTGTGTCGGGCGTAAGCGGGACAGGGGAACAACCACCGGATGATGGCTATCGTCGCGGGTCGCGGTTCGAACGGCGCTGGGCCGCTTTAGGGGAACGGTTCTCGCGGGCGCTTTGCGCTTGGCTTTCCTGGACGTCTTGTCGGCGGACGTTTTTCGCGCCATTTGCGAACCTTGCAGTCCCACGCTCAAAGGTGAGCGACACTTAAGTGTCATTGACCTTAACGCCCGGTAAATGCGGTCGATCCGCCGCGACCAAGGCGCAAATCAGCGCCAAGCCTTTCGCGTCCACATCGTCGAACGTATCGCACTCCGTCGAATCCACATCCAACACGCCGAGCAGCGATCCATCCTTCGCGAAGACCGGCACGACGATCTCGGACCGCGAGGCGCTGTCGCATGCGATATGGCCGGGAAAGGCCTCCACGTCCGGCACGATGATCGTCTCGCGCCGCAAAGCCGCCCAGCCGCACACGCCCTTGCCCAAAGGAATGCGCAAACAGCCCAATGTCCCTTGATAGGGCCCGACCACAAGCTCTGATGGCTTTAAGGGATCGACCAGATAAAACCCGCACCAGAAAAAACGGGCGCCGAACGCGATGCGCAGCATTGAGGCGATGCTCGCGCAGCGCGCGTAGAGGTTCGTCTCGCCCGCGAGTATGGCCGCGATTTCGCTCAGCAGCGCCGCATAGCGCGCGGATTTTTCATTCGGCAATTGGCGTAGATCGGTCTCGGCCATAAGCTCGCCGTAAAGCCATGCGGCCAATGGCGCAAGCCTATTGCAAGCCCTGTCTGGGGATGGCGCGCATTGGCGTGGGAGGTGCAGTTTCATGACGGTTCGTTTTGTTGCGTCCGCTCTGGTGGCGTCGTGTTTACTGGCTTTGCCCGCCGCGGCGCAGGTGATTGCCCCCTTAAAGCCCTATGATCCGGCGGTGATCCGCGTGGCCGGGCGCTCTGAACTCTATTTGCCGCCGGACCAGGCGCGGATAAGCGTGTCCTTTTACGCCCCCGGCAAGACCTCTTCCGAAGCGACCGAGGCCGTCTCCAAACGCGCCCGCGCGCTCGATGCGGCGATGAAGGCGATCGCGCCGGGCAAGGTGTCGGTCGAGCGTACGGATTTTTCCGTCCGTCCCGTGATGAAGTCCGGCGCCGAGAAAAAGCCGGATCAGGTGCGCGGCTATGAAGCCAGCGCTTCGGTCACGGCTTTGGTGAAGGATTTGGAATTGCTCGGCCGCGCCATGGATGTGGCGGTGAATTCCAATCCCGATACGTTCAGCGACGTGCAATTCTCGATCAACGACACGCAGGCCGCACGGCGCAAAGCGCGCAAAGCCGCCATCGACGACGCCGTGGATAAAGCCAAGCTCTATGTCGAAGGCGCAGGCTCTCGGCTTGGGCGTCTGCTTCTGGTGGAAGAGGGCGGCAATTCGATGATTGTGCAATCGGGCAACCGCGCCATCGCCTATGCGCCCGCGCGCTCGATGGCGATGGAAGACGCCATCACCCCGCCGCCGATCGCACCCGAACCGCAGCTGTACACGTCTGAAGTGAGCGTAGTGTACGAGATTGGCGGGGCTTTGGGGACGGGGAAGTAATTGAGCACGCGACGCGTAACGGTGATTCCTCCCCGAGTAAACTCGGGGAGGAATTTGGGCGTCTCGCTTTGGATGATGCCGTACGTCTACTTCTTCGGCGTCCAAGTTCCATCCGCGCTTTTGGCGAAGATCAAGAAGGATTGCGGGTCGATGTCGGATTGCTCCTGGCCCAGGTCGAAAGAAAACGCATATCCTTGGCGCAGCAGCCAGAATTTCTGCGAGTCCTGATCCATCCCAAAGTCTCCGCAGACGGAATTTACTTCGCCCGAAGGCAGGCTCTTCGCCGCTTCCACATTATAGGTTATCCAAAGCGCATCCTTGGGCCAGCCCTGGATGTTGGCGGGGCTGATCACGCACTTGGCGCGTTCCGCCGCAGGCAATTCTGCGATGCGTTCTTTGAGCGGGGATTGCGCATCTCGCGGGTCGGCGAGAAACACCTTGGCGATTTCGATATCCGGCGTGGGATTGGTGAACAAGGCCGACTTCGCATAAGTGAGGCCCGCGCGATGCGCGCCGGCGCTGAATTCCAGATTCGTGGTCACGCCGTCGCACGACAGCGCGCGATAAATCAGCGCGTCGTCGATCATCTGCGTTTCGGTGAACACCCATTCGCAAGTCTTGCCCGCGGGCGCGTCCACGGCCGGGATCGGCAGAAGAACCTCGGGGTCGTAATAGTTCGAAATGCGGCCGACGCAGAGCCCGGTGACGGGGAAGCGTGGTCCGTCGTCGGCGCATGTGCTTGGCGTCGGCGTTAAGGGCGTTTCCGCCGCGGCGATCTGCGCCGGCGTGGGGCCGCATGCGGCGAGGCTCATCGACGCCAAAGCCGCAATCAAAAACAAACGCATGGACATCACTCTCCCGAATCAACCTGAGCCGCGCGGACTCTATTCTACGTGATGCGGGCGGGGCGAGTGCGTTGGTCTGCTGTCTCCGCGGCTTTTCCCTCAGTTCGCAAGGGGAGGCTAAATTCTCCCTTTCGTCAAATGATCAGCAGCGTCTCAGCCTTCTTGCGCCAGGCTTCATCCGCGCCCAGCACATCGCGCAGATAGCCGTCGACGCCGCCGGCATGCTGGCCGATTGCGTTGAAGGCGCCGTGCAGGAAATCCGGCGCCACGCCGGCAAGCGCATGTGCGACGTGATCCGGAATATCCCCGCCCAGCATCTCGCGCACTTTTACGGCGTTCAGGCCCTTGCGGTGCTCGATATTGCCGAGTGATCCGGTGAGCAGATAATCCGCCATGATGTCGTCGTCGTGCGCGCCGAGCGCCTTCATCAAGAGCGCGGCGCCGATGCCGGTACGGTCCTTGCCGGCGCTGCAATGGATGATGCTGGGGCCGTCAATTTCCGCGGCGGCGTGGAAAAAAGCGCGATAGGCGGCGACCATTTTCGGCGTGGTGGCGATATAAGAATAGGAAAATGCGAAGAGGGCGGTGGCCTCTTCCGGGGTGGAGCGGCGGAAGGCTTCGATGATCTCGTCCGACATACGCCCGCTTTCGCCGTCGACTTCATAGACCATGGCGGCGAAGCCCTGCGGGCGGCGGCTCGGCGCTCTCTCGCGCTCTTGGGATCCACGGAAATCGATAATCGCGCCGATCTTCAAAGCGCCCAGAAGCTCGAGGTCCTTCTCTGTCGCCGCGCCGTGATGGGCGGAACGGAAGAGGCGGCCCATGCGCAGGCGGCCGCCGCCGGCAACGGTGTAGCCGCCGAAATCCCGGAAATTGTCGATACCGTCGAAGGGGAGCGCGCGTTCAATCATCTCTCTCTCTCTCTAAGCCCAGACTTCCATGCGCCGTCAATCGCGGCGTGCGCCCGCGCAGGTATTTACACTTTGGCTCTCGGCCCATATCCAAGATCAAACCCCGCAGCGCTTGAGGCGCCGCGGACGAAAAAAAGCATGACAGGGAGCGCCCATGCCCGATTTCCATAAGCCGACCATGATCCAGTCCAACGGCATCAATCTGGCAGTCTATGAGGACAAGCCGGCGGGCAAGGCGCACCAATACCCTGTGGTTATGGTCCACGGCATGCCGGAATTGGCCTATTCCTGGCGCTTGCAATTCGACGCACTGGTGAAGGCTGGCTTCCACGCCATCGCGCTGGACATGCGCGGCACAGGCTATACGGACTGCCCGCCGAACCGCGAAGATTACAGCGTGCAAAACCGGCTTGATGATATTTGCGGCCTCCTGGACCATTACGGCTACGACAAATGCATCATTGCCGGCCACGATTTCGGCGGCATGGTCTCCTGGGGCATGGGCATCTACCGGCCGGACCGCACGGCGGGCGTGATCTCGATGAATTGTCCGTTTCCGGACATTCCGATGTCGCCGTTGGAAATGTATGAGATGGTCTATGGGCCGAAGAATTACGTGTCCTATTTCCAGACGCAAGAATGCGAAGACAAGCTGAACGCCGACCCGGCGCGGAGCTTCCGCTTCTTTCTACGCAAGGACACGGGGCAGGGCGATAACCTCTCGCGCTCCGGCAAGCACGACGCCGAGTCGATGGCGTACATTCACTGGCTCGACGATCCGGAAAGCTCGTGGCCGGGCGAAATTCTGGGCGACGCCGCCGAGATCGACTATTACGCGCAGGCCTATAAACGCACCGGCTTTCGCGGCTGCCTGAATTGGTATCGCTGCCTGCCGTTGGAATTCGAAAACCAAAAGAAAGTCTTCCCAAACGGTATGCCGAAATTGCAGATGCCGGTTTTGGCGATGGGCTCGGACAGAGACTATATTTGCGATTGGTCGCTTTTTTCGAACATCGAAGAAAAGTGCGCCGATTCCGAAAAGGTGCTCATCCCGAACGCCGGCCATTGGAGCCAGCAGGAAAATGCGCCCTTCGCAAACGCCGCGATCACCGGCTGGCTTGGGCGCCGCTTCGGCTAGGGATCATCACCATGCACGTGCGCAATCCGAAACTCGACTTTGCGCAGGCCCTGCCGCATTGGGCGCCCAATATCGAGTTCGCGCAGATCACCAATGCCGGGTCCACCTCGCTGCCCTGCGTCGAAGCCTATCTGATGGCCGTGATGAACCGCGCCGTGCGCACGCTGCAGGAGCCCGGCCTGAAGCGCGATGTAGCGCTCTTCACGGCGCAGGAGGGCAATCATTACCGCCAGCACGACGTCTTTAATGAGACGCTCTATGGCCGCTATCCCGGCCTGCGGCCTATCATGGCGCAGCTAAAGGCTGATTACGCCTTCATGCTGAAGGATGAATCGCTGCTGGTGAACGCGGCTTATTGCGAGGGCTTCGAGAGCTTAGGGTTGATCTACGCCGAGTTCATGTTCGAAGGCTGCGACGATCTTCTGGTGGGCGCGGACGAACGGCAAGTGCGTATGTGGCGCTGGCATTTGGCCGAGGAATTCGAACACCGCACCGTCTGCTACGACGTCCACAAAGCCTTGGGTGGCGATTATGTCTCGCGCCTGAAGGGCTTCTTCCGCGCGGTAAAGCACCTCGGCAAGTTCGGCAAGGACGCCTCCACTTATATGCTCTCGGTCGATCGGGCCGAAATGAGCGACGCCGAACGCGAGACCTCACGCGCACGGGAGAAGGTGCACAGGAAACGCTTCGGCAATTTCGCACTGCCGCGCCTTTTGACGATCATTCTGCCCGGCTACGACCCGCGTCAGAAGCGTGCGTTCCGCGGCATACCAGAGCTCTTGGCGAGCGTACCGCTGGCGGCGGAATAAGCGCGAATCACTCGGCGGCGTCGCGCGCGATCGGAACCCAGATCTCGTTCCGGCGAATAAACCACAAGGTCCAGGGCGGGTCAAAGCGCGCCAAGGCAGGCGCATCGAGCGCACGATACTTGCGGGCGTCCAGGAACGATTCCAATTCCCGCGTGCGTTTCTGCACGTCCTTGGGCTGCGTGAGACCGGAGAAGCGCACCAAAGCGATGCGCGAGGCGGGGATGGTGAGGAGCTTCACGCGGCTGTCGTTCGGCGCCGGCAGCGTTTCGACCGTGGAGCCCTTCGGCATGATGAAGCGCACGATCCACGCACCCTCAGCGCCGGATTGGATGACGGGCGCCGTCATTGCGATCTTTTCGCTTTGCGATTTCGATTGCGTGACGGGGGCTGTCATGGCGATGCTTTGACGCCGGGTGTTGCCGCCGAAAATATAGCCGGCGAGCAGACGAAAGCCTGCATTTGCGGCTTCGCTTTGATCGCCCGTCACGCTGACTTCCGCCGCCGCAAGCGCGGGATAATCGCGCACTTCGAAAGCGCCCTCGTTGAGCACCACTTCAAAAGCCGGTTCTTCCGTCGCCATTGCGGGACTCCCAAGGGTCAAAAACGCGAGGACAAGCCCCATCAACAGCCGGATCATAAAACCTCGCGCACCGGCTTTGGCGCAAAGGCGCGGCCGACGAATAAGATGTGGGGCGGCGCGCCGTGTGTGGGAAGGGGCGCGGGCGCAGATAAGGGGGCTGGGCTTCAACGCGGCGCCGGGCACTGTGTCTGCGCCTTCCGCCGTGCTAAAAGCGGGGCATCGAGTGGGGGCATCGAGCGGGGGCGCGGCATGGCGGAATCGACGGCGTTTGAGTTCTACAAATTGCTGATCGAGGAGGTGCGCGAGGCGCGGCGGGCCCGGCGCGAACTCGCCAATGTTTTCATGTCTCTCAATCTGGCGGGCGTCGGCGCGCTGGGCTTCCTCGCTAAGGACGCGGGCGAGCTCAATCCGGCGCTGGCCTTCTGGTGCGCCTTCGCGCTGGTCCTGACCTGCTTCATCTGGCGCTCCTCGAACGCCTATTACACCTACATGCTTGCGGCCAAATACGAGGCCATCTACGCGCTGGAGGAGGAACTCGGCCGCAGCCCGATGCGCGACGAGTGGCTGGCGATCGGCGCAGCGCGCAAAAGGCTGAAGAGCTTCACGCTCGAGCGCGCCATGCCGATGCTGTTCATCCTTGGCTATGGCGTGTTTGTCGCGGTGCAATTCTGCGGCCCGCAAATGCACGCCGCGATCGAGTGGGCGGGTGCGGAGTTTTGGCGGCTGGTGCATGGCTGGGGAATTTGAGGGGGCGCCCGATTTCAGCGGCGCTCAATAAGTCACAGGCAAAGTCTCCGGTCCGCGTAGCATCGTCCCGCAGGGGCGTGCGGCGCGTTCGTCCGTCAGCCTTAGATTGGGCAGGCGCTCCAGCAACAAATCGAGCACCACAGCGAGTTGTTTGCGGGCGAGGTGCATGCCGGGGCAGAGCCGGGGGCCAGGGCCGAAGCTCAGCAATTTGTGGCCCGAATCCCTATGGATGTCGAAGCGGTCGCCGTTCTCGAAAACAGCCGGGTCGCGATTGGCCGACGCCATGGCGAAGAGGCAGAATGTGTTGGCGGGAATGGCGACGCCGTGAAAGAGGATGGGCTCCGGCGCGGAGATGCGCGGCAGGATCGCCACCGGCGTTTCCCAGCGCAACAATTCTTCAATCGCGTTGACGCGCAATTCAGGGCGTTCCCGAAGCAAATCCCACAAATCCCGCTGCGCCAGCAGCACATAGAGAAGATTGCCAATCGCATCCGTCGTGGTTGAGGCGCCGGCTGCGAACAGCAAACGGAAGTTTGCGATAATGTCTTCATCCGTCAAACGCACGCCGTCTGAATCCGCCTGAATCAAGCCGGAAATGATGTCGTCCTGCGGATCGGCGCGGCGCTGCGCCAGAATCGGCGTCACATATTCGGTGATCTTGTCGGCGCATGCGCGCCCATAGACCGGGTCCGCCGGCGCGGACAGAAAGCCCTTCGCCCACTGACGAAATTCTTCCTCGTGGTCCAGCGGGATGCCCAGCATACGGCTGATCACCAGGAACGAATAGCGATGGCTGAAATGATGCGCCATATCGCAGCCGCCAGCGGGAAACTTATCGATCAGTTCATGGGCGATCCGCGCCAGCCCTTCGACCTCCATTTTCTCGACCGCGTGGGACCGAAAGGCCGGAGTGGCGAGCCGGCGATAGATCCGGTGCTCCTGGTCCTCCATGGTCTGGAAGGTGAGGCCCTGGACCGGCTCGATCGTGATGCGATAGGCGTTGGCGGGCGGAAAAAGCGCGTTGTTCCTGAACGCCTCGGCGAGTGCGGCATGCCCTGTGATGATCATCGCGGGCTGGCCCGCAAACAGGCACGGAGTGATGGGCGCCCGTGTGCGCAATCGCCTCAGGCAATCATGCATCTCATCGCCCGGCATGCGCGCGAACGAAAAATCATGGATGTCGTTGTGTAAGGACATGGACTCGCCTCCCGCGATCGAGCCTTGCCGGCGCCGTTTGCGGCGCCTCTGAGAGCAAGATCAGGCCGCCAGTCTAATCATACCCCTTCCACCACATCAAACAGCTCCAGCCGTGGGCCGCCGATATAGATCGGCTTGATCGAGCCGGCATGTTTGTGGGCTTGTCGGAAGGCGTCGGATTTAGTCCAGGCCTCGAATGCGATGCGGCTCTCCCACACCGAATGCGACGCATACAGAGTATGGTCGGCTTCGGTCGGGCCTTTCAGCAATTGAAAATCTTTAAAGCCCGGCACGCCCTTCAAATGGGAGTCGCGCGAAAGCCAGACTTGCTCGAAGTCGGCTTCAGCTCCGTGCTTCACTTGAAAGCGGTTCATGGCGATGAACATAGGAGGGCCTCCTCAATTTGAATTGAGGAGGAGCCTAACGGACCAAGAGTGCGGCGTCACGCTCGCTTAGAAGTCTTTCGCTTCGATACTGTCCGGCGCGACGATATCGGTCGCGCGGCGGTCCTTCAGATCGCCAAAGGCGATCAGCCGGCCTTCTTTCACCATCACGGCCACGCGGGCGGCGACTGTGTCTTGCGTGACGGATGGATCGCCCCAGCCATTATAATCGGTGGCGATGGTGCTCACGATGCGCTGCACTTTGCGCCGGCGGTCGGTGAGCGAGAGGATCGTTGAATCGATGTCGGCGTCTTGTGCGCTCATCCGAGCGCCTTATTCGAATCTTTAAGCTGTTCTTTATCGGACATTTTCGTCTCCAGATAGATTTCTGAGCCTTGCGCGCGGAATTTCTTGCTCATTTCCGCCATGCCCGCCTCAGGATTCAGGGATGCTCCAGCATCGTTCTGACCGCGAACTGAGTCGCGGATTTCCTGCGTGATTTTCATACTACAGAATTTCGGCCCGCACATGCTGCAAAAATGCGCCGTCTTGTGCGCCTCTTTTGGCAGCGTCTCGTCGTGGTATTGCCGCGCGGTGTCCGGATCGAGGCCCAGATTGAACTGATCCTCCCAGCGGAACTCGAACCGCGCGCGGGAGAGGGCGTCGTCCCATAGGCGGGCGGCGGGGTGCCCCTTGGCCAAATCGGCCGCATGCGCTGCGATCTTGTAGGCGATCACGCCGTCTTTTACGTCCTTGGCGTCCGGTAGCCCGAGGTGCTCCTTCGGTGTGACGTAGCAGAGCATCGCCGTGCCGAACCAGCCGATCATCGCTGCGCCGATGGCGGAGGTAATGTGGTCATACCCTGGCGCAATATCAGTGGTCAGCGGCCCCAATGTGTAGAAGGGCGCTTCGCCGCAGGTCTTGAGCTGCTTGTCCATATTGGCTTTGATCTTGTGCATCGGCACATGGCCGGGGCCTTCGATCATCACCTGCACACCGTGTTTCCAGGCCACTTGCGTCAGCTCGCCCAGCGTCTCCAGCTCGGCGAACTGCGCGCGGTCATTGGCGTCGGCGATGCAGCCGGGACGCAATCCGTCGCCCAGCGAGAACGACACGTCATAGGCGCGCATGATCTCGCAGATCTCTTCGAAATGCTCGTAGAGAAAGCTCTCACGGTGATGCGCCAAGCACCACTTCGCCATGATCGAGCCGCCGCGCGACACGATCCCGGTAACCCGAGATGCAGTCAGCGGGATATAGGGCAATCTTACGCCGGCATGGACGGTGAAGTAATCCACACCCTGTTCGGCCTGTTCGATCAAAGTGTCGCGATAGACTTCCCAGGTCAGGTCTTCGGCGACACCGTCGACCTTTTCCAGCGCCTGATAGATCGGCACGGTGCCAATGGGCGTCGGCGCATTGCGGATGATCCACTCGCGAATATTGTGGATGTTGCGGCCGGTGGAGAGATCCATCACCGTGTCCGCGCCCCAGCGGATCGACCACACCATCTTCTCGACTTCCTCCGCCATGGAGGAGGTGACGGCCGAATTGCCGATATTGGCGTTGATCTTCACCAGGAAGTTCCGCCCGATCGCCATGGGCTCAAGCTCGGCATGATTGATATTCGCCGGGATCACGGCGCGGCCGCGCGCCACTTCGCTCCGCACGAATTCCGGCGTGACGAAATCTGGGATTGAGGCTCCGAAATCCTCGCCGTCGCGGATGAAGGGCTGGTTCGCCTCGCGCATCAGGTTTTCGCGGATAGCGACGAATTCCATCTCCTGCGTGATGATTCCGCGGCGCGCATATTCAAGCTGCGTCACGCTAGCGCCGGCTTTCGCGCGCAGCACCTTCGGCATGTTCGGAAATTGCGGCGTCAGCTTTTCGGCGGAGACATTGCCATTGTCGACGGCTTTGACTTCGCGGCCTTGGATGAACTCAACGTCATTGCGTCCCAGAACCCAGGCTTCGCGTGTGCGCGGCAGACCGCGCTCGATATCGATCTTGGCCGTCTCGTCCGTGTAGGGGCCGGACGGATCGTAGACATTGACCGGCGGCTCTTTCGCCGAGGGGTGGAGCGCGATCTGGCGGAACGGCACGCGCAGTTCGGGATGCGCGCAGCCGCCCTGATACACCTTGCGTGAGCCGGCGATGGGGCCCGTCGTGACCTTGGGTGTGAATTCGGATGGATTTCTAGGCTTGTTCATATGCGCCTCCCTTCGCCGGCATGACCCGGATCAGGTTCTACGGGTCGCCGCGCGTTCGCCCGATTGCGAATAGCGGCCTCTCAGCGCCATCGCAGGCGCTCCCCGAGCTATGCGCATTTAAGTGCGCTCAGGGGGCGATTGCGTCAAGGCGCATGCATGTCGCGTTAACGTTTCGCTAACCAAAAACCGTGGGAATGCGCTGGGAACGCGCAGAACAGAATGTGCGATCCAAAGTCAGGGATGGCGGCCGGGAGGGCCGCTCGGAGGCTCACATGGACAGGCAAACCGCGATCAATCCGGAACAGCTGCAGCGCGATCTGCGCTTTATTTGCATCATGGGTTTGGAAGGCCGCCGGGCTGTGGTCAGCGCCCCGCCGGTTGAGGCCGAAATGCTCGCCGATCTCGGCTATCTCGACGACAAGGGCGGAATCACGCCGCAGGGCCGTAATTTCATGCTCTCGCACGAGCGCTGCATTTAAGCGCTGCGCCATATAGGTTTAGGCCAGGATCAGGCGCTCCAGCACCTGATCGAGAAGCGCGTCAGGCGCGTCCGCCAGCGGGCCATCCAGCGCCAAGCGGGCAAAACCATGCACCAACGCCCAAGCTGCAATTGCGTTTGCATTTTGCGTTGTCGCAGTTCCAGGACGGGCTTGGCTCCGTTCAGGTACGGCGGACAGCAAGGTCGCAAAGGCGCAATCCGCCGCACGGCGCAGATCCGAGTCCGCCTGATTCAACAGCGCCGACCGCCACATCAAATCGAAATAGGCCGGATTGACCCTGGCAAAGCGTACATAGGCCCGACCTTGCGCCCGCAGGCGCAAGGCGCGCGTGGTGAGCCCGTGCTGCGCCGCCTGCAGCGCCTGGGCAAAATCCTCAAAGCCGCGCGTGGCGATGGCGGTCAAAAGCCCCTTCGCATCGCCAAAATGGTGCGCTGGCGCCGCGGGGGAAACCCCCGCACGCCGCGCGCATTCGCGGAGTGAAAAGCCCTCCAGCCCGCGCTCGGCCAGCAGGGCCGCGCCGGCCTCGATCAAGGCCACACGTAAATCGCCATGGTGATAGCGGCCCTTGACGCTTTCGGCGCCTCCCTTTTGATCACCGTCAAGATTTAACTTGACGCTGTTTAGATCCTCGTCCATGGCCGATCTATACAGCGTTTAGATTAAGAAAGGAACTGCCATGAGCGCGTCTTCGATCTTTAATGGCCGCATGACCGCCCGGCGCGACGGGCCCTTCATCCTCTTTTTGATCGGTATGCGGGTGCATAGGCCTTGGGCCCCGTGGGAATGGCTGCCGGTGTTCTCGGCCATGCCCGCAATGATGAAAGAGATCGCGCAAAACCCTGACAGCGGTTTTCTGGGGGCCGAGAGCTTCCTGTCGCTGACCAATCCGCTGATCGTTCAATATTGGAAGGATTTCGACAGCCTGCTGGCCTATGCGCACGACAAAGAGGGCAAGCATTTCCCGGCCTGGGCGCGCTTTAACCGCGAGGTGGGCGGCAACGGCAAAGTCGGCATCTGGCACGAAACCTATCGCATCGAGGCCGGGGCCTATGAGACCATCTACGGCAACATGCCGCGCACGGGTCTTGGCCGCACGCGCGGCGTCGCACACGGCAAAGCGGAGGGCAGGCTGGCCGGGGCGAAGGAAAGGATGGGGGCTTGAAGGAAAGCCCCTTCCGCGCGGGGAGCGTCAATTTTTCCGAGCGCCGGGGCAGATCCAGTTGTTGGTGATATGCGTATCAGTCCTTGGGTGCAGGTACGCATCTGAAAACAGAGGGACGCATGCAAATGCGTCGGATTCCATGCAGAAACTGATTACGTCCGGGTGGGATTTCGTCTTCAACGCTGAAGTGAGCCCTTTGCGGCACATCCCCGATCCTGCGGCCCGGCATTATGTGTTGCAGGCGCTTGGCTTGATGTGGGCGATTTGTTTTTCCGTTGCGCTTGGCAGCTACACGCTTTTCGCCGCCAGCGTTGTTGGACATGCTGTTCTCATCGGCGCTGTCGCCATCACCGCCGCCACATACACAGCCGCATCCGTGAAGCCGGCGCTCTTCGCCGCGAAATCTGGCCGCCGTGCCGACGGCGAGCATGAGTAACAATAAGAAGGGACGGGGCGCGTTTCGTCAAACCTGAGAACTCGGCACGACGAACGTGATCCCCTCCATCTCAGGCGTGAGGATCAGCTGACAGGTCAGGCGGCTGTTGGGGCGCACGTCGAGGCAACCGTCGACCATGGCCTGCTCATCCGCGCTGGGCGGCGGCGGCGCCGCGCCGGCGGGCTCGACATAGCAATGGCACGTGGCGCAAGCCATGGCGCCGCCGCACTCGCCCAGCACGCCGGGAATCAGCGCGCGCGTAGCGCAGCGCATGGCGTTTTCGCCAGGCTCGCCCTCGACGATGTGTTCGCGGCCCTCGGGGTCGATGAAGCGCACGCGCATGTCAAGCGGCCCCTTTCGTCTGCACGATGAAGCTCTTCGGCCCGCGGAAAACCGCGCCGACATAATCGATCGTCTGGCCGGGCTTGAGCTGAATATTCGGAAAGCGTTCAAGCACGATGCGCAGCGCTGTCTCCAGTTCGCGCCGCGCCACATGCATGCCGAGGCAGAAATGCACATTGCGGCCAAAGGTCAGCAATTCGCGATTGTCCCGCGTGGGGTCGAATTTTCGCGGTTCGGAAAACACTTTCGGATCGCTGTTCGCGGCGGTGATGCCGAACAAGGTCCAGTCGCCCTTTTTGATGTGCACGCCGCCGATATCGCCGTCGCCGCTGGCCATGCGCGGCAGGAATGCGACGGGCGGTTGCCAGCGCAAGCCTTCCGCGACGAGCTTTTCACGGTCTGAGTCGCTGCGTTGGGCCATCGCCCGCAGCGAAGGGTCGCGCAAAACTTCAGCGAACAACGATGAACCGTTTTTATAGGCGGTGTCGGAGCCCGCTGGAAATAGCAAGCCGACAAAGCCAAGAATGCGCTCATCCGATAGACGCGCGCCCTCATATTCCGCGGTGGCCAACATCGAGATGAAATCGCCATTTGGATTGACGCGGCGGTCGTCGATGATCGTTTGCATATAAGCTTCGAACTCAGCCTTGGCGCGGATGGAGCCTTCCGGGTCCCAGGGGAAGTCGACCATTTTCAGCGCCCATTGCAGAAACTGATCTTCGCCTTCCACAGGCAAGCCCAACAGCCGCGTAATGACAAGGAAGGGATAGGGCCGGGCAAAGGCCGCGACGAAATCGATCTCAGCCTTACCTTCCATCCGGTCGCACAATTCGTGCGCAATCGGTTCCATCAAACCTTCAACATAAGCGCGCACTTTGGCGGGCGTGAAGAGCGGGTTCACCAACGCGCGATTGATGCGGTGCTCTTCGCCGGACATCGTCTGCAATGTCTTGCCCATGCTTGGCTCGGCGATGAGCTTATAGCCCTCGGCGGCGTTGAAATGGACGTAATCGTCGAACGCCGCTTTCACCACCGCATGGTCCAGCAGCAGCCAGACCGGCGCGCCGTGATATTTCACCGGCACGATGGGGCCGTGCGGCCGCAATTGCTCGATCAATTCGTGCAGATTGGGCACGTCGTCATGGGCGAAATCGATGTGCGGCAGGAGCGGGGTAATGGCGTTCATGTTTGGAGGTCCTCGACCCGTGGTGCTATCCTAATCTATAAATCTCAGCCGGAATCGGCGCTGTCCCCGTTTGGGGACGAAGGTCCATGATTGCTGCTGGTGCGAAGAGCGATGCAAAGCGACATTATCGAGGCCATTTATGACGCGCCGCTGACCTCGCGGCCCTGGGCGGATTTGCCCGCGCACATCCGCCGCGCCTTTGGCTGTTCCGCCGCCATGCTGACCTTTTCGCGCTGCAATGGGAGCCAGACGCAGAGCCAGTCCATCTATGACACGGCCTGGGACAGCCGCGCCGCGTGGCCACTTTATGAAAGCACTTATCGCCACTTTGATCCGATCAACAGGCTGACTATGCGCACGGGCAGCCTCTATGATTACGACGACGTGGCGGCGCCGGGCGGCGGCGAAGACGCGGATCGCTATCTGCAGTTCGTGAAATCGCTGGGCGCGCATTACGGATTGTTCGTGCACCTCGGAAAGCATCGCGGGCTCGACGCTTGGTTGTCGCTGAGCCGCGATACGGACGAAGGTAATTTCAACGCATACGACGCGGGCAAAATCAAAGCGCTGCTGCCGCATCTACAGCGCGCGGTAGAAATACATTGTCGGCTGGAGTCCGCGCGCAATTCCGCCAGCGTTCATGCGGCGGCTTTGGCCGATCTCGGCATCGGCGCCATCTTGTTGGATGAAGCGGGCGCTATTGTCGGGACCAACGGGATCGCCGACAACTTGCTGGATCAGCGCCGCACATTGTTGCGCGACGAAGGACGTCTGAGAATCGCGGGCATGGACGCGCCGCTTCAACGCTTGCTGCGCAAACAAGAGGATGGACAGGTAATTGTCGCGGGCCAGAACACCGATCAGGAAATGCATCTTCTGGTGCGGCGCTGGATAGGCGGCGAGGAACTAACCTCCGGGCCAGTTTTTGCAATCTATTTCGAAAACGAGCCGACGGAGATAAGCGTCGAAGGTTTGCGCCGACGCTTTACCCTAAGCCCATCCGAAGCGCGGTTCGCGGCCCTGATGGTGGCGGGCAAACGCGTGGACGAAGCGGGCGAGGAAATGGGCCTGACGCAGGCCAGCGCCCGAACCTATTGTAAGCGCCTCTTCGCGCGCACTGGCGCCCGAAGTCAGAGCGACCTGGTGCGCCTTGTGTTGACCAGCATTGCCCGTCTCGATCAATAAGCGCTTGCCCCAGCCTCCCGAGCAATTGTGCAAACCCTTTGAATCTGCACACATAGCTTTGCTGGATTAGAGGGAAAAGCACGTCCTGATTAGAAGTCTCTACATAATTGCGGGGCTCGCCAGCATTGGGCTGGGCGCGTTAGGCGTGATATTGCCGCTTCTTCCGGCCACGCCATTTTTCATTCTGGCCGCGTTTTTCTTCAGCAAAAGCAGCCCGCGCCTCGAGCGCTGGCTTTTGGAGAACAAGACGATCGGGCCTTCGATCGTGCTGTGGCGGGAGAGGGGCGCGATTTCGCGCAAAGGCAAAAACGCCGCCGCTTTGGCCTTCATCGCCAGCGCCATTATCGCGCTGATTCTGGCGCCGTTGCCTTGGTCCCTGGCGGCGCCTGCGGCGGGCGTTATCGGCGGCTGGTGGATTTGGTCACGCCCGGATGCTTGAGCGACATTGAATGCTTGGGCGCGGATTAACTTGCCGCACGGACCTGGTCTTCGATTTTATCGTTCGCGTTGGAAGGGTTATAGCGTTCTTGCCAGGTATCGATAAAGGGCTGAACCTCTCCCGCCGACAATGGCTTGCTGGCGATATAGCCCTGGATCTCCGGACAGCCCGCATGCGTCAGACGCAACCATTGGTCGCTGGTCTCAACGCCTTCTGCGATGACGCGCATATTGAAGGCTTGGGCGAGACGTACGATCGCCGTGAACAAGGCGTCCGCCTTCAGATCGAGGCCAAGATTTTGCACAAAAGCGCGATCAATCTTCAGCTTCCCTATCGGAAAGTTTTGCAGATAGCTCAGGCTTGAATAGCCCGTTCCGAAATCGTCCAACGCAATCGTGAAGCCGGCGTCTCGAAGCGCGAAGAGAGTTGTGCGCGTATCATCACAATTGCTGAGCAGCACACTTTCGGTCAGCTCGATATCGATATCGCGCGGATCGGCGCCGGCGGCAGAGACGATCGCTTTGGCGTGATCGACGAAACTTAAGTCCTGGACTTGCGTGGCCGAGACGTTCACTGCGACTTTCAGATGGTTCCAATTGCGGCTATCCTAGGCTGCCCGGTGAAGCGCAAAATCGCCGATTTCTTTGATCAGGCCGGCTTCCTCCGTGAGTGGGATGAAGATCACGGGCGAGATCGGGCCGAGATCCTTATGCGTCCAGCGCATGAGCGCCTCTACCCCGACAATCTCACCGTTCAGACGCACTTGCGGTCGATACACCATGTGCAGAGCGTCTTGGTTGAGCGCAGTACGCAGATCATTTTTGTGTTGGGTCTTGTTGCGAAGTTCTTCATCCATTCGAGCGTCAAACGTAAGATGTACGCTTTCGCCCGCAGCTTTCGCGCGGAAGAGAGCCAAATTAGCCCGGCGCAGGATTTCAGATGCTGAGGCCGCCTCGGCGCCTGAAAACGCCACGCCGACGAACGCACTGATCCGTTTGTCTCCCACTGAAAGCGAGAAGGGCAAAGACAGCACGTCTAACAGCCATTCGCCCATTCCGCCGGCTTGGGACGGCGAAGCAATGGATTTCAATACTGCAAACGCGTCGCCGCCCAACCGGAAGACGCGCGCAGATCCGCCACAGGAATTCGCCAACCGCAAAGCCATGGCCTTCAACAGTTCGTCACCGACGCTTATTCCGTGCGTGTCGTTGACGTCTTTGAAGCGCGCCAGATTTACGCAATGCAGCGCCAGCACCTGCTTCGAATTGTCCTTAAGACGGCCCGTGATCTCCTGCTCGAGTTGGATGCGGTTCGGCAATGTCGTTAGGAAATCATGGTAGGCGAGGAAGTTGGTGCGCTCTTCCGCCGCGCGCGCTTTGGCGGTTTGCCGATGATTGAGCCGATAAAGCGCGAAAATCAGAACAAACAAGCAAGCGATGAATGCCAAGACCCAATGCCAGGAGCGATTGAGCAATTCAGCGCCGGGGGTCTTTGGCGACCAATCCATCGTCGCAATATGCTCGCCCTTGGCATTGTAAATCGGCGCATGCGCCTGCGTGGGATCGCTGCGCGTATCTTCAGAATGAAGATGGATCTTGTTCAGCAAAAAGCGTTGACTGAAAATTTCCAGAAAGCTTGCGTCCAGGGCGCGTCCCGTGAGGACTATAGGGGCACGCTTTTGCTTGATCGATGCGTACCCGAAATCGGATTGCACCAAGGTCGCCGTGACAATGTAGAGGCGCTGCCCGAGCCACATCGGTGCGCTAAATTAAAGGGGATCGCGCAGAGTTTCGCCGGGGGTGGTCCCTCTGGCTTGGCGGAGCCGCTCTCTGGCGCGCACATTCAACAGCAATTGCGAAACGTCAGGTGCGATTTCCGAAGAGCTCGCCGACGGCGCCACTTTGTCGCCGACCATTGCAAATCGCCCTTGGTCATTGTGATCTAAGACGTACGAGAACTGGAAGGTCTCATTGTTTAGAAAGTACTCGCCGATATTCTCATTAGCCCACTTGGGATCGAACTTATTGTCCAGATGAACGATCGCTTCATCCCAGACCGAATTTGTGACCGATTGGGCGGCGACTTCGTCCATTCGCGACGAAAAGCCGTTCAACACGACAGTTTGCTCGCGTTGCCGCGTGGCGAGATCGCTATAATTGGCGAAGTGTTGGAGTCCCAGTAAAAGACCCACGACAGCGATGCCGCCGACAAGTCCTAAACCCCAAAAGTAGTCGTTCGTCCCAAGACGGTGTAAAATGGGCGTTCCTCTTGCACGCCCTTACATATCAAATGAAACTTAAGGCTTAGTCTCGTTTCTACCTGAGGTGGCATTTTAGGGTTTGTGGCTTATTAACCGTATACGGAGCGAAAAGCCCGAAAACGCACGCGGGGTGACGCGGCGTTGCCCGAACCATGGGCGTGCGACAAACGATGGGCGGTTTTCTCCGGGAGGGATTAACAACGCAAGGGGCGGAAAGCGATCCGCCCCCCCCGCCTACAATACCGAAGCCGCGTTGGATGGGTCGTTGACATGACCCGCCGCCTTCATCGCCTTACGATAGGCCGGGCGCGCGCCGATCCGGTCTAGCCATTTCCGAATGTTCGGATAGGCCGTAAAATCAATTTGCATGAAGGACGACATCGTGCCGAACGGAAAATGGCAAAGGATGTCCGCTGCGGTGAATGGATCGCCAGCCAGCCATTCGTTGGTCGCCAGGCGATCATTCATCATACCCAGATGCCGGGCGAAGCGCGCCCTCATGCCGTCCAGGCCGGGACCTTCAGTGACGCCCATGAACATCATCATCATCGGCGCCATGGCCGCGGGCATCAGGCCGCCATTCGAGTAATGGTACCAATAGACGAAGTCGGCATAGCCGGGCTGGCCGGGCGCGACGCGCAACTTTCCGTCGCCATAGAGATCGAGAATATAGGTGAAGATGGCCAGCGATTCCGCCAGCGTGACGCCGCCGTCTTGGATCACCGGCGCCTGCCCGATGGGATGCAGTTCGGCGAAGATCGGATGCGCGAGCATCGTGTTCGGGTCGCGCGGATAGGACTTCAAATCATAAGGAAGTCCAAGCTCCTCCATCAGCCAGATCACGCGTTCGGACTGTGAAACCAGCAAATGGTGGACTGTAATCATCTTGTTTCTCCCGCCAGCCGCTATGCGCGCGGCTTTGTTAAGGTGTTAATGTAACGCCGGAACGCCGCGAAGGAAGCGGGCCTTAACCTTTTGCCTGCGCCGATGCTTCACCGGATCGTCGCATCGCGGCGATCTCGGCGCGCAGGGCTTTGACCTCTTCTAGAAGTTGCGCTTGAAGCATCTCGGCTTCGCTGGGCGCCTTGGCTTTGCTGAGGGGCATTTGCTGGACGGCGTCCACGATCACCCCGATGAACAGATTCATGATCGCGAAGGCTGCAATCAGTGTGAAGCTGATCAGGAAAATCCAGGATTCCGGATAGCGCGCCATGACGCCCCGCACCGTGTCGCCCCAATTATCGAAAAACGCCAATTGCATCAGGGTGATCATGGAATGACCGAGGTCGTGGAAGCCTTCCACCCCATGGAACATCGTGGCGGCCATCACGGCGCCGATATAAAAAACGATCGCCATCACCAACATTGCTGAGCTGATGCCGGGCAGCGCATGCGCCAGCGCCTCCACCACGCGGCGCATTTGCGGCACATTGGAGATCAGCCGGAATACGCGCAGCGCCCGCAAGGCCCGCAAAGCGGTGATGCCCGGAATGAACGCCAGATAGCCGGACGCGACGATAAAGGCGTCGAATAAATTCCAGCCGCTGCGGACATAACGGCGCGGTCCCGCGGCGAGCAACTCCAGAACCAGCTCCGCCGTGAAGAGATAGAGAAAGTAGTGATTCCAGAGGTCGATTGGTTTGTGATGCGGGTTGTTCGGCCCGAGATGCGCATCGATTCCCAAAAGGACCGCGTTGGCGACCACGCATAAGAGAATGAAAATCTTGAAGGGCTGGCTATCTGTCAGCCGGCGAAGCGCTGCGTTTCCGTCGTCCTTTTCGGCCAAGCCCGCACCTGCCGCAGCGTGCGGTTTTGATATTTCGGTCATGGAAAGCCCCTCGAGTGGATGTGGCGCGTAGTGAGGCCGATGTGTAGCCGGGTGCGGCGAGCCTGCAAACCGCGGCGGAATCAGGACGAGGGTTTTTTCCCAAACAGCCATGAAAACAAGCCGCGTTTGGTCTTTGCCGGCTTTGGCGCCGAGGGCGTTTCGTCGGGCTCGCGCCAGCCGGGCGTCCATTTTTCGGGTTTAGCGGCGGGCGCTTGACGTGCGGGGAAGGGCCAGCTGGCGCCGGGCGAAGCTGTCGACGGCGCTTTGGTCGGAACGGATGTGTGCGGCGCGCGCGTCGAAGCCTGCACCTTCGCCGGACGCACCAGTTTTTCGACCTCATTGGCGACTGCCGCCGCATCGCCGGTCCAGGTGACCCATCGCTTTGATCGGATAAGCGGCAGTTTCGACAAATCGGGCTTGCCGACGATCACCGGCAAGGTGGTTTTTTGGCCGCTCACCTCCATCGCCAGCGCCGTATTCACCTCCGCCAGCGGCCAATCCTTCTCTACGGAATTTTGCGAAATCACGCAGATGACGTGACGCGCGGCGCCGAGCGCTGTGTTGATCTTAGTCGTGAAGTTCTCGCCCCAGCCGATATGGGCGTCGTCCAGAAACGCTTTGATCCCCAGCTTCTGCAGGGCTGCAAATATCGGCCGGGCGATGGTTTCCTTGTCTTCGGAAGCGTGGCTGATGAAGACGTCGAAATCCGCCGCGCCAAACACCATCTGCCGAATGAAGCGCGAAGGGTTCGGGTCGAGATCGATCAAATGCGCGCACAATTTCAGGAACAGCGGATCTTCCTTGCCGCGCACCATTTTTAGAAACGCAATCTGTCCGTACACGATATTACGGAAGCCGCGGCCCGCATTTTCTGGGGGGCGATAGCGCCCATTCGCCACCGCCTTGCGATATTTGGCGAAATGCTCCGCGCCCGCCGCGTCGAGCCCGAACTTCCGCCAGGCATGGATCATCGCGCGGATCTTGCGCACGCGTTTCCGTTGGACATTGGCGCTTCGGTTCACGACCAGGCCGGTGACGGTCTGCCGCTGATGCTGGTTTTGCAGCCGCACCTTGCGCGGATTGATGGAAAAGCCCGCGGCCGCAATCGCGCGCTCTAACGCCTCGCCCGGCAGGATTCGGCCGGAAGGGCCGTCGGTGACGGCGAGCGCGGGCGGGAAGTTCGGCTTATTTGTCGAGAAGGTGATGTCGTCGGCGTAGCGTGAATAATGTACGCCGTTTTCTTTCGCCAAGCGGGTGAGTCGGCGATCCAATGTCGCGGCGATGAAATTAGACAATACCGGCGAGGTCGGTGCGCCTTGCGGCAAGCCGTTCCGGTGGGTGACGATTTGCGCCATCACCGCAGCTGCGCCCGCGCCCATAAAGAACGGGCGCGCCATGAACAATCCCCGGATGCGGCCGAAATTGATGGTGGGGAAGAAGTCTAACAAATCGATGTTCAGCACCAGCCGTTGGTTCACATGCGCCTGTGCATTGGTGGCGACGCTGCGGGCCGGCAAAAAACCATGGGCGCTGGGATGCGCTTCATAGGTTTGTGCGAGCAGCGGCGCGAGCTCATCCTGGCATGCGCGGATCAAGCCGCGCGGCGCCGAGATCAACCGCATGCCGCCCGTGCGCTTGGGAATTTCAAAGGTGCGATAGCGCTCGCTCTCCGGCGCCTTGTACAGATTGTATATAAGATGCCCATGCGAGACTTTTAAAAATCCCGCAACGTCTTGAGGCGTCTGCAACGTGCCGCCATTGAGCATGAAGATCGGCGACGGCTCAGCCGGCGCCCGCACCATCTTTCCGGCGTTTGGTGCGCCGGATTCTGATGTGCCGGATTCCGGCGCGGATTTGGAAACCATCCCGTCCCTCGTACCTTACGGGAACCGGCCATGGCCTGCCATGGCCGGTTAGAGTGCAACATTGTCTGTTCCGCCGCAGGATCGACAGCGGACGTAGAAGGACGGGACAGTTTCTAGGGAGGACTTTGCAGGTGGGCGTTGCGGAGTCAACGCAGCTACGCTTGTGGAAAGACACGCGCGCCGATTTCCCGGCGTGCGCAGGGTTTCTTTTTGCTGCGGCGCTCAATCCCCCAGCGCGTACGCCACCACATAATCCCCCGGCGTGGATCGCATGAAGGCGTGGCCGCCTGTGGCGATGACGACATATTGCTTGCCTGTAGCGCCGGATGTGTAGGTCATCACGCCTGCTTGCGGACCTGCGGGCAGGCGGCCCTTCCAGAGCTCCTTGCCGGTTTGTGTATCGAATGCGCGGAGATAGTTGTCGATCGTCGCGCCGATAAAGGTCACGCCGCCTTTGCTTACCGCCGCGCCGCCGATGTTAAACACGCCCGGAACGGCGATGCCCAAGGGCGCGTGGTCTTGCGTGGTGCCGAGCTTGGTGCTCCAGATGATTTTCTTGGTGTCCAAGTTGACGCCATGGATCTGGCCCCAGGGCGGCGACGTGCAAGGAAGGCCGAGCTTTGAAAAGAACGGCCCGAAATCGACCGCGTACGGCGTGCCCGATTGCGGGGAAAGTCCCAAATGGCCGTTTTTGATGTCGGATTGCGGCAACTTTTCCGCTTCGGCGCGGGGCACCAGAAGCGCCCGTTGCGGCATCGCGGAGGAATTCACGATCATGATGTTGCGATCGATATCCACCGCCACGCTGCCCCAATTGAGGACGCCGAAATTACCAGGGAATTGCAGCGTGCGCACGGTCGAGGGCGGCGTGTAGCGGCCCTGGTACCGCATGGATTTGAAATCGATGCGGCACCAAAGCTGATCCAACGGCGTCGCGCCCCACATATCCTTTTCGAACAACGGCTCCGGCGCGAATTGGGGCATACCGGTGGACCAGGGCTGTGTCGGAGAATAGCGTTCGCCGGGAATGTCGCCCGCGGGCGCAGGGCGCTCTGTGACCGCCGTCAGCGGGGTCCCGTCGCGCCGGTCGAGCAAATAGACTTCGCCCATTTTTGTGGGCAGGATCAATGCGGGCACGACGCCGTCCTTTGTAAGTGAATCGATGAGGACGGGCTGCGCCGGATTGTCGTAATCCCAAAGATCGTTATGGACGGTTTGGAAGGACCAGCGCACCGTCCCTGTCTTTGCATCCAGCGCGACGACCGAAGTGGAATATTTGTTCTCCGCCACCGTACGGTGCGCGCCGTAATAATCTGGCGAACGATTGCCCGTCGGCACATAAACCAGACCCAGGGCCGGATCGGCGCTGAACGGCGTCCAGGCGTTGGGCGTGCCTTGCGTATAGGTTTCGCCGGGCTTCAGCGGGCCCGGATCGGCGCGGCCCATGTCCCAGGCCCATTCGAGTTTGCCCGATTGCGCATTGAAGGCGCGCACCACGCCGGACGGCATTTGCGTGGAGACGCCGTCGAGCACAAAGCCGCCGATCACCGCGACGTCGCCGACGATCTGCGGCGGCGAGGTCGAATATTGGAAGCCGGGCTCGAACTGGCCGACGCCTTCGCGCAGATCGATCTCGCCATTCTTGCCAAAGCTCTGGCAGCGCTGGCCGGTTTCGGAATCCAGCGCGAACATGCGCCCGTCGATCGTGCCGGCCAGAATGCGCTTGGGACAATCCGCGACCTTCGCCGCGGTCTCGTAATAAGTGACGCCGCGGCACACCATCATAGCGACGCCGGTATCGTTCACCTTTGGATCGTGGCGCCATTTTTCTTTGCCGGTGGCGGCGTCGAGCGCGATGACGATATTGTGCGGCGTACAGAGAAACAGCGTCTCGCCAATTTTGATCGGCGTGGCCTCGAACATGAAGGCCGCCTTAGTGTTGGGATAATTCTCTTTGATGTCGCCGGTGCGGTAGGTCCACGCGACCCGCAGCTTTGAGACGTTGTGCGGCGTGATCTCGTTCGACGGTGAGAAACGGTCGCCGGCGGCTGTGCGGCCGAATTCGCGCCAATCATTGCCGGTTTTATCGACCGTTGCGTTTGCGGCGTCGGAGATCGCCGCATTGCCCATTCCGCCATTGGCCAAAAAGGCGCCGCTCAACAGGAACACGCCAGCGGCGGCGACGGCGGATTGCCACATCGGCGCAAAGCGGCGCTCGGCGCTTAAGGCGCGCTGCACCCATGGAATCATGAGCAAGAGCGCGATGACGAGAGGCCCGCCCAGACGCGGCAACAGGCGCCAGAAATCGAGGCCCGCTTCCCACACCGACCACAAAAGCGTCGCCAGGAAGAACAATATATAGATCGCCGCGCCCAGCTTGCGGCCCTGAAGGATCAGCACGCCCGCTATCAGGCAGGCGATACCGGCGAGTGCGTAATAAAATGAACCACCCAGCATCAGCAGCTGAACGCCGCCATATCCTAGGACGACGCCCACCAAGGCCAAAAATCCGCCGAGCAGCCAAAGGCCAAGCCGATTCAGTTTCACTGCGTCTCCCCCCGCAAATATTTTTCTCGGCGTCTCGGCGCATCCGGCGTCTTGCGTGATCAGATAGGCTCAAAGACGACGAATCGCTCTTAGCAGATATTATAGTTTCCTCCATGCCCGTTCGCGTGGCGCAGGGCAAATGTTTAGCGGCTGAACCAGCCTTGCTCGCCGCCGGAACGCCAATTTTAGGCGTGCGATAAAAGCGTTACGAAGCGCGGCTAGACGATACGGCTTGGCTCCAACACCAAAAGCCGGACAAAAATGGGCGCCGCCTTTTTTTGAGAGCCCTTCTCATCTGGCGGGGCTGATTGTCTGACCGGGAAGGGCGCGTGGGCTGGGTCGCCGCCCGCTTTATGCTGCGCTGCACGCGCTTGCGCGCACCGCGGCTTCGCGGGATGGTGACTGGCATTAAAAACGGGGCGGACCATGAAGTGGGAAGGCGGACGGCGCGGCGGCGTTGAGGACAGGCGCGGCCTAGGCGGCGCGGCGGCGGGCGGCGGCATCGGCGTGGCCGTGCTGGCGCTGTTGGGGTATTTGTTCTTTGGCATCGATCCGCAAACCACGACGCAGGTGGCGGGCTCGCTTGGTGTTGGCGGCGCGGGTCAAGAGCAACAACAAGGCGCAGTCGGCACGCCCGAAGATAAAGCAGGGCAATTCGTCTCCGTCATCGGCGCCAATGTCGACGATGTGTGGTCAAAGCTGATCCAGGATTACCAGCCCCCCAAAACCATCATCTACACGCAGGGGACCAATACGGGCTGCGGCTTTGGGCAGGCGGCGATGGGGCCGTTTTATTGCCCGCTCGATAAGTCGGTCTATCTCGATCTGGATTTCTGGCAGGAGATGGAAACCAAGCTCGGCGCATCCGGTGCGGAGTTTGCCCGCGCTTATGTGATTGCCCACGAATACGGCCACCATGTGCAGACCTTGCTCGGCACGTCAGAGAAAGTGCAGCGGGCGCGGCAGGCTGCGCGTTCCGAAGCGGAAGGGAACAAATATTCCGTCGCACAGGAGTTGCAGGCCGATTGTTATGCCGGCGTTTGGGCGGCGCACGCAGCAGACGTGTCCGGCGGCAAAGTTGCGCTTGAGCCGGGCGATCTGGAAGAGGGCATGAAAACCGCAAACGCCATCGGCGACGACGCGCTCCAGCGCAATGCCGGCCGGCCCATCTCGCCGGAAGGCTTCACGCACGGTACGTCCGAGCAACGTATGGAATGGCTGAACCGGGGTTATAAATCCGGCGATCCACGGCAGTGCGATACGTTTAAGGGGGTGTGAGGAGAGTTCGGTCCGTCAAACTCAACCGGAGCATTATCACAAAGCGAGAATTGCCCCTCCATTATGCTGCGCATGGTCCCCCTCCCCAAATTTTCTTTGGGGCGGGGGACCGCCCGAAGGGCCGTGGAGGGGTAAGTTAGCCGCGCTGCAACCGCCACCGCCAAACCTCGCCATGGCCGTCTTCTTCGACCACACCCACAAACACAAATCCCACATTTTCCAGTATCCGCGTCGAGGCGTTTTTCTCCATCAGCGTATGCGCGAGGATGGTGGTGACGCGCGGCGTCTCATACGCACGGCCGATCATGGTTTTTGCCGCCAGGGTGGCGAGGCCACGACCTCGAAAAGCCGGCGCGATAGCATAGCCGATCTCCACTTCACCGTCGTCGGATGGCGCGCCTTTATATCCGCCCCACCCAATCATAATGCGGGTCATGGCGGTCGGTTCGTTCAACACGAAAAACAACACCCCCCAGGGCTTCTGGCTCGGTCCATCACGATAGAGCGCGCCCATCCGCTCCAGCGCATCGGGAAAATCCAGCCAGTCGTCGGCGATGGCCGCGCCGTCCAGCAGCGCGGAAAAGCGCTCAGAATCTGGCGCCGCCTCTAGCAAGGCGACGCTGGCGTCGATCAATTCTATCCGGGACGAGTCATCCTGCGGCATTGCGCTCCCGCTCGATCATGATCGTCTGGATTTTGATCCAGGAGGGCTCCCCCGACAAACCGCCGTCGGTGCGGCGGATGCGGTGGCATGGCACGATGGGAAAGAGGTCGCAGGCCGCCATGGCTTTACCCACTGCGCGAGCGGCGCGGGGCCTGCCGATCGCGCGCGCGATATCGGCATAAGCGCGGGTCTCGCCGAAGGGCGCTTGCATCGCGGCCCGCCAGATTTTCACATCCAGTTCGCTGCCGCGCATATCGAGCGGGAATTCCGGTAAGGGCTTTTGCTTATCAAAGAAGGCGACGTTGGCCTTGACGATTTTCAGGGGCGTCGCCTTGGCGGGGATGAGATGCACCTGAGGAAAGCGGCGGCGTAAAGCGCACAGCGCCGCCTCATCGCTGACGCTGAGGCCCGACCAGATCAACCCAATCTCCGAACACGCGGCGAGCGCAATCCCGAGCGTGGTCTCGGCTGCGGCGTAATGCAATGTCTCATGCGTGTGATCCACGCGCGGCCGAACGGCCCTGGGCGGACCTTTCTTCGCCGACGCCATTACCGCAGCGGGTCCCGCATCTGCTTGATCTGCCAGGCATGATCCAGAGGCCCATGACCCTTGCCGAAGCCTGGGGCGTGGCGGATCGCTTCCAGCACATAGGCGCGCGCTTGCTCCACGGCGTCGGGCAGCGACTTGCCTTGCGCAATCAAAGCGGCGATGGCGGAAGCGAGGGTGCAGCCCGTGCCATGCGTATTGTTCGTTTCGATGCGCGCGCTTTCGAAGAACAATTCGCCTTGATCCGTAGCCAGAAGATCGACGATCTGATCGCCGCCGATATGGCCGCCTTTAATCAGCACGTTCGTGGCGCCGGCGCGCAGCAAGCGCTCCGCCGCGCGGCGCTGGCCGTCCACGCTCTCTACAGCAACGTTTGCGAGGCGCTCGGCTTCCGGCGCGTTCGGCGTCAGCAAAAACGCCAGCGGCACAAGCTCGGCTTTCAGCGCATCCACGGCGTCGCGCTGCAACAGGTTTGCGCCGCCTTTGGCCACCATCACGGGATCGATAATAGCGGGGATGCCCTTGGCGCGCGCACTGAGTTCCTCGGCGATGGCGAGCGTCAGAATCTTGTCGCCCAGCATCCCTGTCTTGATTGCGTCAGCGCCGATATCTCCCAGGCACACCCGTATCTGCTCGAGCACGGCCGACAACGGCACGCCGACGATGCCGTGTACGCCGGTCGTGTCCTGAATCGTGATGGCGGTGATGGCGGTCATCGCATAGCCGCCCAAGGCCGTGACGGTCTTGATGTCGGCCTGGATTCCGGCCCCGCCGCTTGAATCTGAGCCAGCGGCGATCAAAACGCGGCCACGCATTTTGGGGGGCTCTTGGACCGGATTTGGATTAGCGTTTGTATTCATGTTCATTTCATGGGGCGGCTTGCACCGAATGCCAAGCGGCGTTGCAAATGCCGTTCGGAAAAGGTGGCGCGGAGCGCCAGTAAACGCAATTCTAAGGTATAAAAAGCAAAGACTCGGTTTCAGTTGCGTAGCCCAGGTCAGCAATGAGTCTAAGGGAGATTCTTATGGCGGCAGAAGCGTCGAGTGCAGAGCCCCGTTTCGGAGAATTCTCCAAAGATCCAAAGACCCTCACGATCGACGTGGTGTCGGATCTGGTCTGTCCGTGGTGCTTCCTGGGCGGCGAATATCTGTTCGCGGCTTTGGCCCTGGCGCCGGAAATTCCCGTCGAGGTGCGCTGGCGGCCATTCCAATTGGCGCCCGATATTCCGTCCGGCGGCATGCCGATGGACGATTATTTGAAAATGCGCCTAGACGGGGACATCAGCCGCTTTGCGCCCATTCAACAGCAATTGCTGGAAAAAGGCGCCGCGGTCGGGCTCAGTTTCAATTTTGAAGCCTCGCGTAGAATGCCCAACACCTTCAACGCACATCGTCTGATCTTGTGGGCGGCGCAAGGCGGGCCGGGCGGTCAATCGCGGATGGTGCGGGCGCTGTTCGCGGCGCATTTCGAGCAGGGCCAGGACATCGGCGACGTCGAAACCCTGGTCCGCCTCGCCGTGAATCTGGGCATCGAGCGCGATGAGGTCGCGGCCTATCTGCATAGCGGCGCGGGCGCGGCCAATGTGAACGCCGAGATCGACGCAGCGCATCGCATGGGCGTGCAAGGCGTGCCGTTTTTCCTGATCGACACGCAATACGCGATCTCAGGCGCTCAGGCGCCTGAGGCATTGGCGCAAGCTTTACGGCAAATCGCCGCCGGCGAGGCGCAATCTGTGAACTAAATCGCCGAGCGTGGTTGGCGTGTTCGCTCCGCGCGCCTATGTCCCGCTCATCTGAAGAACACGCGGGAGACGTTCATGAGTTTGACCTTATCGCAGGCGACCATTCCTTTTTGGGTGCGGCCTCTGAAAGCCATGCTGACCATAATCGACAAGGCGGAAGCTTTTGCCGAGGCCAAGAAGATCGACCCCAGCGTGCTCATCAATGCACGCCTCGCGCCGGACATGAAGCCCTTGAGCTTCCAGGTTCAGGTCGCCTGCGACATGGTCAAGCTGGGCGCTGCGCGGCTGGCTGGGCTCACGCCGCCGAGCTTTCCCGACACCGAAACCACATTCGAAGAATTGCGGGTCCGCATACACAAGACGCTCGATTATATCCAGAGCATCGACTCCGCTGCGATCGACGCGGGAGCCGACCGCACCATCGAGCTGAAATTCCCGCAGGCCACCTTCAACTTCAAGGGCGCGGACTATGCCCATGGCTGGGTCATTCCGAATCTCCATTTTCACGTCACAACCTTTTACAACATCCTGCGCCACAATGGCCTGGATCTGGAAAAGGCCGATTATCTCAGCGGCATGCTGTAGATCGGGGCTATTGCGGGGCGGGATTCATACGGGCGGTCACGTCTGCTTTGGTCTCGCCGCCATGCTGCGCCGCCAGCACTGACGGCTGACCGTCCGCCGACAAAAGAATGGCGATCCAGCGCGACGGCTTGAACTGCGCCAGGATGATCATGATCATGACGGTGAGCGGCGCCGCCAGGAAGGCGCCGGTAATCCCCCAGATCGAGCCCCAAATCGCCAAAGCGAGCAACACCACCAAAGGCGATAAATTCAAGCTCTTGCCGGTCATGCGCGGCGCCAGCACATTGCCGATGGCGAATTGCCAGAAGGCGATCCCGAGCGCCACCAACAGCGCCGGCGCCACGTGCGGGAATTGCACCAGCGCAAACAAGGATGGCAGCGCCACGGCGAGGATCGAACCGACTGTCGGGATGTAGTTCAGGAAAAAGATCAACATCGCCCAAAACAGCGCGTGATCCAGTCCGAGGGCCAACAGGGTGAAATAGGTCAGGATGGTGGTGATGACGCTTAGCACCGTCTGCACCCAGAGATATTGCTCCATGCTCTCGCGGATGGCGGTGATTACGGCGCGTGCGTGGCGGCGCTCATCGGGATCGGAGAACAATTGATTGAGCTTTGCGGGCAGGCGGCTGGCGGCCGCCAGCAGGAAGCCGAGATAAATCAGAATAAAGACGCCATTGCCGATGATGGATTCAAAGCCCGCCGCAATGGCCGTCAGCACCTGCCCGGCGTCGATGCGGGATAACATTGTCTGTACGGTCGGTGCGGGACCGGCGCCGCCCAAAGCATGATAGACGTGGTCCGAAAGTTCATTGAGACGCATCTGATAGGCGTCGGTCTGCGCATGGAAGGCGCCGATATTCTCGACAATGCCCGCCATGACGAAACCCAAGAGGGTCACGATCAAGGCCACGGCGACGGCGCCCGCGCCCCATTTCGGCAGCCCAGGGATCTTTTGATAGAACCAGCGCGCCATACCTCCGACGCCTAAAAAGAGGATGATCGCAAGGGTGACCTGCGTGAACACCTCCTTAAAGAAGACAAGCCCCCAGATTACCGCCGCCGTTGCGATGATAAACAAAGACCAGATGGCCGCTTTGGTCATGCGTGTCGTCCCCCCAAGATCGTTCGCTTATTTGCGCCGTCTGAGGCGAAATGGCGAGGGGGTTGCGCCTGATGCGAGTAATTGCGGGCGGGGGATGTCTTGAGGGGCTGTTGGGCAAAGCCACGGTCTCTGAGGGGGGAAGCTCCTCTGCCCTCATCCCGGGCCTCGCGCCGCTGCGCGGGCTCGCCCGAGAAGACGGCGGCGAGTGCTTGCGCGCGGTAGGGCGGCGTTAGGACCGCAGGCCCTTCAGCATCGCTTGCGCGGCCCAGGCGCCGCTGGAAAAGCAAGCCTGCAGCAAATAGCCGCCCGTGGGCGCATCCCAATCCAGCATCTCGCCGGCGGCATAGGCGCCCGGTTTGGCCCGCAGCATCAGGCCTTCATCCAACGCACTCCAGGAGAGCCCGCCAGCGGCCGAGATCGCCCGTTCCAAGCCCATGAGGCCCGTGATGCGAACAGGGAGCGCCTTGATCAAACCGGCGAGCTGTTCGGTATCGGTGAAGGCCGGATTGTCTTTGCCCGCCGCCTCGATGAGGAGATTGATCGCGGCGGGGCTGAGGCGCAGTCGCTGGCGCAAATAGGTCGTGAAGCTCTTGCCGGCGCGCGGGCCGGACAGGCGCTCGATGGTTTGCGCAAGGCTGTGATCGGGCCGCAGATCGATGCGGAGGTTCGCTCTACCCTTGGCGTCGAGCTGGCTGCGGATGGCTTGCGACAAAGCATAGATGCCGCCGCCCTCCAGCCCATGCGATGTGATCATCGCTTCCCCGCGTGAACTGTGTTCGCCGCAGGAAAACGCCACACTCTTGAGCGGCTGACCGGCGAAGCGCTGGGCAAAGTAATCCGACCACGCGACGCGCACGCCGGCGTTCGAGGCCGAGAAGGGGGCTGATGCAACGCCGGCTTCGGCGAGGATGCTTTGCCACGATCCGTCCGCGCCCAGACGCGGCCAAGACGCGCCGCCGAGCGCCAGCAAAGTCATGGCGGGGACAATGGCCTCCACGCCGCCGGATTCATCTTTAAAGCGCAAGACGCCGGCCTCGTCCCAGCCGAGCCAATCGCGGCGCAGGCGGAATTGCACGCCTTGCGCCTCCAGCCGTTTCAACCAGGCGCGCAGCAAGGGGGAGGCCTTCATCGCTTTGGGAAACACGCGGCCGGATGTGCCCACAAAAGTCGGCTGGCCCAAATCTTCCGCCCAGAGGCGTAGCGCCTTTGGGCTGAAAGCGCGCAGCATTGGCTCGAGGCGCGGCGCCGATGCGCCATAGCGCGCCAGGAAGGCTCCCGGTTTGTCCGTGTGCGTCAGATTGAGGCCGCCGCGTCCAGCCATCAGGAATTTCCGCCCCAGGCTCGGCATGCGGTCGAACACAATCACTTGCACACCCGCGGCGCTGAGGATCTCGGCCGCCATCAAACCGGCCGGGCCGCCGCCGATTATGGCCGCACCGGAGAAGTGTTCGGTCTGCATAGCTCAGACTTCCGTATTCGAAATCGCGGCCCAGACCTTCAGGGCCTGCTTCGTTTCGCGCACATCGTGGACCCGCAATATTTGCGCGCCCTTGGACGCGGCCCACGCCGCCGCCGCCAGCGAGCCGCCGATGCGCTGATCCACCGCCGCTTTGTTGTCGAGCGTGTTGATGAAGCTCTTGCGCGACGCGCCGATCAATACCGGCAGGCCCGTTTCAGAGAGGCGATCGATGGACGCCAGAAGTTCAAGATTGTGATCGAGCGTTTTGCCGAACCCTAAGCCGGGATCGATGATAATCTTCTCGCGCGGCAGGCCGGCGTGCTGCGCCTCGTAAACACGGCTGGCGAAAAACTCCAAAACCTCCGCCGTCACGCCGCGCGGATAAGAGGGATCCTTCTGCATCGTTTGCGGATCTCCTTGCATGTGCATCAGCACGACGAAGGCGTTCAACTCCACGGCGGTTTTCAGCGAATTCTTGGCGAAGCGAAGGGCCGTCACATCGTTCCAGATATCGGCGCCCGCGGCGAAGGCGGCCTTCGCCACCTCCGGCTTCATTGTGTCGATGGAGATCGCGGCTTCGCTCTGCGCGCGGATCGCGTTGATGACGGGGACGACCCGCTTGATTTCTTCTTTCGCGGACACGGGCGCCGCGCCAGGGCGGGTGCTCTCGCCGCCGATATCGATAATGTCCGCGCCGTCCTCCAGCATGGCGAAGGCCTTGGCCGCCGCCGCGCCGGCGTCAAGCGCGTGTCCGCCGTCCGAGAAACTGTCGGGGGTGACGTTTAAAATACCCATGAGCTGCGGCATACGCATCGGGGCGGTCTTGGAGGTGGCGGATTTGATCACGGGTGGATGTATGATCAGCCCAGCGAAAAGGGCAAGGGAAACCAGTTCATTTGAACGGCTGCGTACGGCCTAGCTCGCCCGGCGCTGGGCGGACGCAGCCCGCATCCGCCAGAGGGCGCCCGACAAGCGTGGGCTGGCATTTGCGGTTGGGCGTGCATCCGGCGCCCATTGTCGGCGGGTTCGATGCACGATTTCACGATCACGTCCAGCGCGATCAATGCGAACACTGCCGGTGCGTTCGCAGCAATCATGCCGAGCGTGACCAGCGGGATGTTGTAAAGGTGCGCCGCGTGCAAGCACTTGGAGATTTGAGTCCTGTCGCCGAATTCAACAATGAAAAAGCTTCTTGAGGTCGAGAGGAACACGCCGCTGATGTGCAAGAAGCGAACGCAGCGCCGCCGTTGAAAAAGCTATCGGGTGTGACGTTCACGATGCCCGTGAGCTTTAGCGCGCGCCCACCGCTCGTCCGATCGCCGCTGCTTGAAACATGGCCCCGGATTTGTCGCCCGATTGTAATAATGCCTGGATTTCAATGCCGGGAACCGCCTTGCTGTACAAAAAGCCTTGGACACGATCCACGCCCAGTACGCGTAGCACCATCGCCTGGAAGTCGTTTTCCACGCCTTCTGCGGTCACGTCGAGTCGGAGCGTCTTTGCAAGGTGGACGACCGCACCGAGTAGGGTGCGAGAGCGGATGTCCGTTTCGATGGACGCCACCAAAGAGCGATCCAGCTTCACGTAGCTCAGCGGAAGATCGGCTAACGCGCGCAAATTGGAATAGCCAGTTCCAAAATCGTCGAGTGCAAAACGGATGCCTTTTTTTGACAGATCTTCCAGCAAGCGGCGGGCGTAAGCGAAATCCTCGAAAACTGCGTCTTCGGTGAGCTCCAGGACCAAATTGGTGGGGGAGACGTCGGGCGCGTCGAGCAATTCTTGAATGCGCCGCGGTGATTGTCCGTCATTCACGCAGCGCGGCGACACATTCAGGGAAATACTGTCGAGGCTGTTGTTCTTCACCCACTTACGCGCAGAAGTTAAGGTAGCCCGTGCGACTTGAAAATCCAGCGCGCCAAAATCTCTAGAGAAGCCATACGCTGATCATCAATATCGTAGATGGGCTGAAACCACGGCATCATGGTATGACAGTGGACGGCGTCACGCATCGCGATTTCCATAACGCTGCGCGATCGCAGAGCATCTCTCAGCGTATCGTCCAAGACAACGCAAGCGCCCCTGCCTTTACTTTTCGCTACATTCAGCGCGGCGTCCGCGAACCGCTCAAGATCTTCGCACGTTTTCCCATGGTGCGGCGCGACGGCGACTCCGATCGAGCAGTTTATTTTCAGGGAGCGACCGGCGATGAAATATTCCGAGCAAGCGACTTCAAGGATTTGCGAGAAGGTGCTCTGGACTTCATCGAGGTCCGACGCCATGACGACAATAGCGAATTCATCGCCGCCCCAGCGAGCGAGGGTGCAATCCCGTGCAACTGATCCCAAACGTTTGGCGATTTGAATGAGCGCTCGATCGGCCATCTGGTGGCCCAGGGCCTCATTGACCCGCTTGAATCGATCGACATCCACGAGAGCGAACGCCAAGATTTTGTAAGTCTGCTGCGCTAGCGGCAGCTGCCGGGAAACTTCATCGTGAAGCGCACGGCGGTTCATGAGTCCCGTCGCGGCGTCTTTTCGCGCTTGTTCGTTGAGCGCTATGTTGGCCTGATAGAGTTCTAAAGACTTCGACTCTAACAAACGCTCTGCTTCCTTGCGGGCGGTGCGCTCCCGCGTAATTCGCCTCTCCGCGATCTCGGCGCTGATGTAATCGCCGTTTGAACCGGTCACGCGGCTCTCCGGAGCGTGAAAATTGCCTGCCCAGGCGCATCACAAAGCGCAACGTCAACGTCTACATTTTCCGTGTAATGCGCGGCGGTCGCCAAGAAGAGGCCAATCGCAAGATCGTACAGTGCGCGAGGAGACGTATAGCGCAATGTGATTGCATCATCTTCACGGCTCAGCGTCTCGAACCGGGGCGATTCTGCATCGGGATAGAGCTTCAACACTTCAACATGGATGTAGGAATCTATGCGCTCAACGAAATCGAAGAAGTTGCTCGAGCCCTTAAAGTAATCCGGGTAGGCCGCCACGAACGCGCCAGCGAGCGCCTCGCCAAACCCGCGCAGCAATTCGTTCGGCGGTCGCTCAGAGCGCCGCGAAAGCGCGCCGAGGAGTGCGCCCATTTCCGCGCAAGGATAGGCGCCGACAGCGGTATATGCGCCGCCCGTCGATAAGGATGGGGCGCAATCGTCGAGGATTTGATCCACGATCTCAGCGCCCAGCGCACTTTCGACGAAGGTCAGGAATTCGGTAAAAACATCACCTTTCGTAACGGTTCGCCTATTTCTAAATTGCGTCCGCACCTAAATCCGCAGGTGGTGAATGAGGTCTTGTCTTTTAATTGAAGAAAATTCGCTTACCCAACCAAAGGTTGGTTATCGCATTCTTTATAAGAAAATCACGCCGATCTCATCGCCGCGACAATCACACCCACGCCGATCAGTGCGAACACCGCCGCGGCGGCCTTGCGCACGTAGTGTAGCGGCACGACCTTGGTGACGGCTTCACCGAAAAACACCGCCGGCACGTTCGCGGCCATCATGCCGATCGTGGTGCCGAGCGTGACCAGCGGAATATTATGGAAGCGGGCGGCGAGGAGGGATGTGGCGATCTGCGTCTTGTCGCCTATCTCAACAATGAAGAAGGCGATCAGCGTTGTGAGAAACACGCCGCCCTGCGAGCGCCTGAGGGCGCCTTCGTCTTCCTCGTCGGGTATCAGCGCCCAGCCGGCCATGACGATGAAGGCGACGCCCACGATGATTTGGAAGATCTGGCCCGAAAGCCATTGCGCCACAAAATAGCCGATACTGGCGGCGGCGACGTGGTTCAGCAGGGTGGCGACCAAAATGCCGAGCACGATAGGCACTGGCTTGCGGAATTTCGCCGCCAGCACGATGGCCAGCAATTGCGTCTTGTCGCCGATCTCGGCGATTGCAACCATCCCGGCCGAGATGAGAATTGTTTCCATGATGTCCCCGGGGACCACGCTTAAGAGCACGACGACGCGCCGCTCCCCTTGGCCCCAAGCCGGACGCGGGCATCGCCGGTCTCGCCAATTCAGATCTTACGACCTGCCGCCTGCGCCATGAGCAGGAAAGCTCAAGTATGTTGACGCGGGCTCCGCTGAGATGTGCGGACGGCTACTCCCCGAACGGTGCGGCTAATGAACGCTGTGCGGGCTTAGGTCAAGGCTTCTGCGCCCCGAGGCTTTTGCGAGCCTTGCCGCTAAGCCCGGCGCGTCATAGTCCGGGCGCTCGCATTGGATAAAGATTGAAGGGACGGCGGCATGGCCAATTGGAGCGAAAAGAACATCCCGGATCTTTCGGGCAAGCGCATCCTGGTCACGGGCGGCGCCAGCGGCATTGGGTTTGAAGCGGCGCGCGCGCTGGTGGAACACGGCGCTGAATTGATCATCGCCGACCGTAACGAACAGGGCGGCAAGGCGGCGCAGGCCCGCATCCGCCAAACCGCAGCGGGCGCGAAGGTTGAATACCGGATGCTGGATCTCTCCAGTCAAAAGGCCGTGAAGGATTTCGCCGCCGCCGTCATCGCGGAGGGCAAGCCGCTCGACATCCTGATCAACAATGCCGGCATCCAGCCGATCAGCGAGCGCCGGGTTTCCGCCGATGGTTTCGAGCTGACGTTCGGCATCGGGCATCTGGGCCATTTCACGCTGACGGCGATGCTGTTCCCGCTGCTGAAGGCGAGCCCCAGCGCCCGCATCGTGACGGTGGCGAGCCTCGTCCATGCGCGCGGCACATTCAATTGGGAGGATCTACAGATGGAGCGCGGCTATTCTTCGCAGCGCCCCTACAATCAAACCAAATTGGCCAATCTTCTGTTCGCCCGTGAATTGCAGCAAAGGCTGGATGCGGCGGGGCTCAAGATCAAAAGCATCGCGGTGCATCCGGGCGTGGCCCAGACCTCCATCGGCGCCAATCGAAAACAGCTCGGCAAGTTCGGCTTTGGCGATCACGTCATCACCGCCATCCTGTCTTTTGTACTGCCGTATCTCGGCCAGCCTGCCGCCGCCGGCGCGCTGCCGACCATGTACGCCGCATCGGCGCCGGACGCCGCGGGCGGCGGCTTCTACGGCCCCACGGGCGCAGGCGAAATGAAAGGTCCGCCGGGGCCCGCAAAGATCGGCGGCCTCGGCCGTGACATGGATGCGGCGAAAAAGCTGTGGGCCGTGACGGAAGAGCTCACGGGCGTGAAGTTCCCGGTGGCATGACGCTGCCGAGCTCCACGCCGTTCGCGCAGCACTCAATCTAATCTTTTCCGCCGCCGCCGTCCGCTCTAAGGATAGAGAGGGCGACCAGAGACCTGACCATCAGACAGGCGCCCGCTGCGCGTACATGCGCGGATCAGAGGGAGGCATGCGCGATGCTTATTCGCGGTGGACACATCATTGACGGCGCCAACACTGCGCCGGTGCGCGCCGATCTCAGGATCGACGGCGACCGCATCGCCGAGATCGGCGTAAATCTCAAAGCCAATGCTGGCGAGGAGGTAGTGGACGCGGGCGGTGCGTTCGTGTCGCCGGGCTTCATCGATTGCCACACGCATTTCGACGCGCCGATGTTCTGGTCGCCCACGCTCGATCCGCTGCCGGGCTACGGCACCACTACGGCGATGATGGGCAATTGCGGGTTTTCAGTAGCGCCGATGCCGAGCAACGAAGCCGATCGCCAGGACATTATCGACGTATTCTCCTATATCGAGGACATTCCAAAAAAGACGTTTGAAAAGGAAGTGCCCTGGGCCTGGAATTCTTGGGCTGAGTATCGCGGCAAGGTGAGCGGCTTCAAGACCGCCGGCAATCTCGGTGCGCTGGTCGGGCATCTAAACTTGCGCGTTGTCGCAATGGGCCCCGACGCCTGGACGCGCGCGGCCAATGATGCCGAGACCGCGCATATGGCGCGTATGCTCGACGACTCGCTGAAATCGGGCGCGTTCGGATTCTCAACGAACTTGCAGAATGTCGACAATATCGGCCGGCCGCTGCCAACCTTGTTGTCGACGGACGCCGAGTTCGAAGCCTTGTTCGATGTGCTGGCGCGTCATCCTGGCCGCGTGCTGCAATTCAACAACAAAGAAGAACTCGAACCATCCTTGGACTCGACCGAGCGCATGGCGCGTCTGGCGAAGCCGCGCGGCGTCCGCATGCAATATCTCCGCATCCCCACCGAGCTTCGCCGCCGCCCGGAATATGAGGCGCATCACGCACTCTACACGCGGCTGCGCGATAGCGGCGTGGACATCTGGCCCGCCTTCACGCATCGCCCGCCAGCCATCGCCATGGCGCTCGATAGTTGCATCCTGTTCGGCTTCATTAATCTTGGCGGGTTTCACGAACTCTCTAATCAGACGCCGATGCACCAGAAAGCGGCGCTGCTCTCCAATGCGGACTGGCGCGCCCGTGTGCGGAAGGAATGGGACGAGGGCCTTCCTTATGGCGAGTTCATGCTGCGCGGCACGTGGCGCTGGCTGTTCAAGAATTCCGCCAATGGCAAGGGGCCAGTCAATCTCTCGCTTACCGATTTGGTCGAACAGACGGGCAAGCATCCGATGGACGCCGTGTCGGATTGGTGGCTCGACAACGGCATCGAGTCCACCATCCATATCGCCGAAGAGGACATGGACGTGCCGGGCATTGTCGATCTCATCCGCGATCCGCGCGGCATTGGCGGCGTGAACGATGCGGCGGCACATAGCCAAATGTTCTGCGGCGGCGGGGATCTGGCGCTGTTGTTCAAGCGCTTTGTAAGGCCGGGTCATGTAGCGATCGAGGAGATCGTGCATCTGCTCACGGGGCGCCTGGCAGGGCATTACGGCCTGAAGGATCGCGGATTGCTGCGGTCCGGCGCGATCGCAGACGTCACCATCTTCACGCTGGATGAAATGGATCAGCACGACGAAGAGAAAGTCTTCGACGTGCCGGACGGCGCCGGCGGCACATCCTGGCGCTTCACGCGCAAGCCAGCGCCGGTGCGATTCACCATTGTCGGTGGACAGACAGTGTTCGAAGCTGGACACGGTTACACCGGCGCGATGCCTGGTGCGCTGATCGGCGTTTAGCGGTAGGGAGCGTTAGCCGATGATATCGGCGACGCGCTTTACCTGATCCAAATCGTCGCTGGTGGGGATGAGCACCGTCTCGTCCGTCCCCAAATCCGCAAGGCGTTTCAGGACCTCTTTCAATTCGGCGGCGGTTCCGGAAAACCCAACGGTCGGCAGCATTGCTTCCAGCGCGGCCTTGTCAATCCAGTTCATGTAATGACGCAGGTGCTTTTGCACTTGCGGGCGCGCGCCGTCGCCGATGGCGAACCAGAACGCCGTGGCCAGACGCGGCGCCGGTCTGCCGGCTTCTTTCCAGACTGTGCGCGCCAGATCGAACGCTTCCTTCTGCGCTTGCATGTTTAGATCGAAAGTGAAGCCGGAAACGCCATCGGCCCAGGTCGCTGCGAGGCGCGTGGACTTTGGCCCTTGCGCGCCGGCCAGCAATTCCGGGCCGCCTTTTTGCACGGGCGGCGGGCCGACAGGCTCGATGGTTTCGACGACTTTCTCGCCGGCCCAGACGCGCTTCATGATGAGGGCGCGCCGTGCGACTTCCGCATTGGTCTTTAGGGAGAGATCGGCGCCCGCAGCGCGATAATCTTCCTCGCGTCCGCCCAGGCCAAGCCCGACGGAGAGGCGGCCCTTGCTCAACATATCTGCGGTGGCCAGCGCCTTCGCCAGCATCACCGGATCGTGCAATTGCGCAATGATGATGGTGGTGACCAGCCGCACGCGTTTCGTCCACGCCGCCGCGGCGCCGAGCAAAGCAATGGTGTCGGGATTGTCGAACGCCATGCGCTCGCCAAAGGCCAGCGAGGAATAGGGGCCTTCATCGACTGTGCTCGACCAGCTTTCCAGCATGTCGGCGTTGAGGCCGGGCTCCATGATCGGCAGCGTCATGCCAATTTTCATTGTGTGTCCTCCCAGAAGGCTTGACGCCTCTTATTATTTGCAAGGCCGATTTAGCGGCACAGAAATGCGCCGTCGACAAACATCGTGTCGCCGGAGATGTAATCCGCCTCATCCGAGCATAAAAACGCCGCCGCTTTGGCGATGGTTTCCGGGCCGCCCATTTTGCCCATCGGAATGCCGGCGGCCACGGCGGCCTTGGATTCATCCGTCCCCAGGAATTCGTTCATCTGCACGGTGTCGATGAAGCCGGGGCAGATCGAATTGATGCGGATATTGTGCGGGCCATATTCCTTCGCCGCCACCTTCGAGATGCCCAGAATCCCATGCTTGGCGGCCGTATAATGCGGCAGGCCCGGCGCGCCCATCACACCTGCGCCGGAGCAATTGTTCACGATGGCGCCGCCGCCTTGGGTCAGCATGATCTTGATCTCTTCCTGCATGCTGACGAAGACGGAGGTGAGGTTGGTGGCGAGGGTGTCATTCCAGGCCTCGAGCGTTTGTTGATGAAAGGCGCCGACCACGCCGGTTTGGCCGGCATTGTTGAAGGCCATATCCATGCGGCCGAACAGCTCTTGCGATCGGCGTACGGCGGCGATGATTTGTTCGGGGTCGGAGACGTCCGCTTGAATGAATTCAGCGACGCCGCCGGCCTTGCGCACGCGCTCCACCGTCGCCATGCCCCGCTCGACATTGCGCGCCACGGCCGCGATCTTGGCGCCGCGTTCGGCGAAGAGCGCAGCCGCCGCCGCGCCGATGCCGGAGGACACGCCGGTGATGAAGGCGACCTTGCCGTCGAAGGGCCGGCTCATCGTTTGCCGCCTTCCGCGGGATCGGCCCAACCGCCGCAGCGATAGGCGGAGGTGATGATCACCGAGCCGCGATTGAGATCGAGAAAGCGCGCGACATTGTTCATCTCGCGCTCGAGATTGGCCTTGAAGACCTCTTCCTTGCCGCCCGCATTCCAGAACACCAAGGGGTCGGTCATCGCCTCCAGCGCGTAACATTCCTCCACGATGCCGTCCCACATCGGCGCGCCGGGCGTGAGCACGCGCGTCACGATGTTCTGGCAATAATAGAAGCTGTCCTGCGTCTCCATGCCGATCACGGTCTGATCGCGCATCCAGATGTCCATGAACCCTTCATGCATAATGTCCGGGCGCCGGAACAGGAACGCGATCTGCGCGAAGCCGGGCACGCGGTCATCCTTGCCGGGTTTTTCGGCGTTTGCGCGTGGGGTGGATTCCGCCACCGCATAGCCTGCGATGCGCGCAATCGACTCTTCCAGCACGGCCTCGACTGTGGTCCGGATGTTCGCGGAATTGAGCCAGAAAGACACCAGCGCATCGGGCGACGGCTTCACCGGCTCAGCGCGCATGTGGGCGCCGGGCGTCACCACATCGTCCACCACATTGAACTGGAGCTTCTCGACGCCGAGCTTTTGCAAGGCTTCGCGTACCGGACCCAGAAGGCGGCTATTGAAGGCGGGAACCGCTTCGCCCTTGTCTTTCCACAGCACGTAAATCAGCTTTTCCATATTTCCTCCCGTTTTTTTCTTTGTAAGTCTGGCTTGCGGCCCAGCGCAAACGCAATCGCGGCCCGCGCGGGAGGGCGGAAATCGACCATGAGCGCGGCGTTCATGCCCGGTTCAATTTGTTTTGGACTTCATAGGATCAAGGTTCAAAGGAGGGCTATCCATGCGCATCGTGCACTCAAGCGCCATACTCGCGGCGTGTTTCGCGCTCATCGCGACCGCGACGTCCGCCGGCAACACGAGCACCAACACGTCCAACAACACTTCGACCAATAAAAGCACGGATCCATGGTCCAGCAATTCCAGCTCGAACAGCTCAAGCAATCAATCGGGTTGGCAGGGCCGGGTCGATGACTACCGAAGAGAGTCCCGACGCGATGTGCGCGGCGATGATTGCTTTCAGCGCTGCGATTACAGCGTGCGCGAGGAATACCGGACGGAATCGGGCGATTGGTTCCGCGTGCGCGGCGAACCCGGTTGGCGTCGCGACGGCGACGATAATTAAAAGCTACTCAACGCTGCGTTAGTTTGGCGGCGGCGCATCTGCGCGGGACCGAAAGCTGGGCAGCGACGCACCATAAAGGATCGCAATGCTGCGCAGCCCCAAGGCAGCGGTAAAGCCTGCAGCCCCTGCAATCGTGCTCTGCACATGCAATAGCATCAGCGCGACAAACACCACCGATCCCGCCAGCGCCGCCGTCACATAAATCTCCCGGCGCAGCAAAACCGATTCTTGGTGGTCCAGCACATCGCGGATCACGCCGCCGAATGTGGCGGTCAGCACGCCCATCACTATCGCCGTCACGGGCGAGAGTCCGAAGGTCAGCGCCTTGGCCGCGCCCATAACGGAATAGGCGGACAATCCCAGCGCATCGAGCCAGATCAGGATGCGTTCCCGGAAAGTGCCGCCACCGAGAATCCAGATCGCTGCGGCGGCTACAAGGCATGTCACGAGATATTCCGGCCGCTGCACCCAAAACACAGGCGCGCCCATAAGAAGATCACGCAGCGTACCGCCGCCGACTCCGGTGATCGCGGCGAAAAAAAAGAACGTGACGATATCGTGCTGCCGCCGCGCCGCCGCCAGCGCGCCTGTCGCCGCAAACACAAATACGGCGGCGTGATCGAGGACCGTGAGCGCGATGTGGAGGTGAAGCATAGGTAATCCTATTTTAATGGTCGCAGAACACTCTTAGGTTGTACTCGAAGTTCATATGTGAATACGCAAATGCTGACCCGTCTGATTTATCTATCTAAGCCTGCGCTCGACTTCGATCGCGACCAACTCGAAGCCCTGATCGCCCCCATTCGAGACAGCGCGCTTAAGCACAATGCAAAGCATCATTTAACGAGCGCCCTGGCGTACTCGGAACATAGATTCGTGGAGGCGCTGGAGGGGGAAGACGCCGAGGTCGCCGCTTTGATGACAGCGATCGCCAAGGATGGGCGGCATACAGATATTGAAATCATCGATCAACGCGCGGTGGCAAACCGCGCATTTCCGGATTGGGCAATGGCGTTTTGCTTTGAGCCCGACTTTTCCGCGTCGGGAAAGAGAGCACGCGACTTGATCCGCTATTTGATTGAAGCGGCGCAGCGCTGCAACAAGGTGCGCGCGATCCCAGGCTTTCCCACCCCAGTCAATTCCATAACTGGCTGATAAGGGCCCTATGGGGCGCCGAGATCGGTATAGAGCGCCCGAATGAAGTCCGGCTGCGGACTGATCTGCGCGCTCGTCATCATATATTGAACCCAGAAGCCGCCGCGCATCTTTCGCGCTTTGTCGACCCATCCCATCGTGCCGCCGACGCCGAACCAGGTAAAGCAATCCTTCGACAGTCCCATTGCGCCAAGGGCGCCGCCCGCGCCGAAGCCATAGCAGCCCGGAATGATAATCGTTTTCGGATCGACTTGCGGCGGCAGCAAATCCGACATCGCCAGACGCGCTGTGGCGGGCTCCATGACCCTTTGTCCGTCCAGGATGCCTTCATTGGCGAGCATGGCCAGGAAGCGATCGTAATCATGCGCGCTGGAAATCAGGCCGCTGCCGCCGGCGGGATAGGCCGGAGGGTCCAGAAAAACGGATTGCGGGCCGGAATCAAGCTGAACGGGTTTGCCGTCCTTAAGGGTGAAGATGGTCGCCAGTTCATTGGCGCGTTCCGCCGGCGCCCGGAAGGCGGTTTCATTCATTCGCAGTGGTTCGAACAATTTCTCGCGCAGCACGGTTTCGAAAGGCTTGCCCTCGACGATTTCCAGAATCCGCCCCAGCAAATCCAGGCCCAACGAATAGGCCCAGCGGGCGCCGGGTTCGGACGTCAATGGCAGGCTCGCCAATCGATTGGCGAAATCTGCCAAGCCTTGAATAGGGTTTGTCGGCGCGGGCTGGCTGCGCCATGTCCGTATCCCATTGCGCAATCCAACGCGATCCATTTCCGCCGCGATCGGTCCGGACTCTTGAAACGTACCCGCCATGCCAGATGTGTGCGTCATAAGCTGACTGATGGTCATGACATTCTTCGCCGGCGCGGCGTCGAGGCTGTTCTTCGGATCCACCAACACCATGGGCTTGGCGAAGGCGGGAATGATGTCGCCGACTGGCGTATCGAGGCGCAGCTTGCCTTCCTCGACGAGGATCATGGCCGCCATGCCGACGATGGGTTTCGTCATGGAATAGATGCGCCACAAAGTGTGCGCGTCCAGCGCGACCTTGCGCACGAAATCGATCGAGCCGGCAGAAAGGATGGCGGGCGTTTTCTTCACGCCGATTCTGCCCATCGCGCCCGGCAAGGCGCCGCTTTCGACCAGCTTGGAAAGCATGGCGCGCGTCGCGGGATAAGATGCCGTTTTCGCCCAAGCTGGCGCCGCCAGAGCCGCCGCCAAGCCGCCGCAGCCCATGCCTTGCACAAACCCTCGGCGATGGAGCGTTTCGCTTTTTGTCATGGTCTTGTCCTCCCGGCCGTCACCATAAAGCGCTTGGAGGCGCAAGGCGCGGCAAAATCGGATGAGCGCAGCGGGCGCCGGATTTTCGTCGACCCATGCTGGGGCAGAGACTAGGAGATGCGTTTCAACCGGCCCGCAGCCGGTGCGCAAAAGGACCGGGCATGGCGAATTCAGACCAAGAAATTCCCTCTAACGCGGCGCAGATGGAATCGCCGTCCTATCGCTTGGCCGCGCTGGATCAGGATTTCATGTTGGGCGAGTCGACGCGCGGCATCCGCTTCATGCTGGAATTCGAAAAAGCGGATCAGGCGCTGAAGGCCTGGGGCGTGCGCTCGACGATCGTCGTGTTTGGGTCGGCGCGCGTGGAGGAAAACGGCGATGGACGGCACAATCACTGGTACGCGCAGGCGCGCGAATTTGGCCGCATCGCCTCGCAGCGCGGGGGTGCGATGCTCTCGAATGGCGGCGTGCGCGACAATGTGATCGCCACTGGCGGCGGCCCGGGCCTGATGGCGGCGGCGAACAGGGGCGCCATTGAAGCCGGCGCGCCGTCGATCGGCTTCAATATTTCGCTGCCGCATGAGCAGGAGCCCAATCCCTATTCGACGCCGGAACTGACCTTCCGCTTTCACTATTTCGCTATGCGAAAAATGCATCTTGCGATGCGCGCCAATGCGCTGGTGATTTTCCCCGGCGGCTTCGGCACGATGGATGAATTGTTCGAGTTGCTGACGCTGCGGCAGACTGAAAAATCCCCGCGCATCCCGATTGTGATGTTCGACCGCGCCTATTGGACGAGCGTGATCAATTTCGACGTGCTGGCCAAGAATGGCATGATCGCACCGCAGGATCTTCAGCTATTCGACTTTGCGGAGAACGCCGAGGAGATTTGGGCGAAGTTGTTGGCGGGTGGGCTGAAGCCGGGGGAGTCGACGACGATATAGTGCGGCGTTTAAGACTACGCCTTCGATGAGGGCGACCTGGTGCTGTGCCTCTTAGACAGAGTTTGGCGCGCTGAAGGGCGCGCCCGTCGATGGATGGCGCTTGCCATCAGGACTTGCAGCGCATGAATGAAGCGCCCCCCGCGAAGCGTCGCCAGGGGCGAAACAGACGGTGGTTTCATATGGGTGCGAATTTGTTCCGATGGGCGCTGGGAGCGATGGCCAGCGTGGCGCTAGCCGGTTGCGGCAAGAAAGAGCCAATTGTCGAGCGGTACCCCGGCCCATGGCAGAGCGGCGAAAACCAAAGGCTCACCAAATTACTCGCCGCCAATAATGTGACGGGGTGCGATACCCTTTATTGGCGAACCTACCACAACGAGCCATCGACGGAGCTTCTCGTCTACTGCACCCCAGACGGGAAGACTTGGACCGCATGGTTCGTATGGGGCTCTATCAAGAAAGTCGCGGGCCCGATCGAACCATTCGCGGAAATTCCCCCGCCCAGCCTTTAGCCAGCGAACAAAAAACGCCTCCTGTGGGGGAGGCGTTTTCTGTTGCAAAACTAAGTGGCGCTCTAAGTCGCCGCCGCTTCCGGCGGCAGAGGCCGCGGAGCGGTGGTTGGCACGGCGGAAATCGGGCCGCGTTGTTCCGGTGTGAAATCGTCTTCCGGACGCTCGGGCTTCACGCCTTTGAGCAAGCCGGCGATCTCTTCGCCGGAGAGCGTTTCATATTCCAGAAGTCCCTTCGCCAGCACATGCAGATCGTCGAGCTTTTCGGTCAGGATGCGCTTGGCTTCCGCGTGCCCATTCTCGACAAGGCGGCGGATTTCCGCGTCGACCTTTTGCGCCGTCGCTTCGGAGAGCGTACCGCCGCGGCCGCCATAGGACGCGCCCAGGAAGTTTTCCTGCTCATCGTTCAGAGCAACAGCGCCGAGCTCTTCAGAGAAGCCCCAGCGCGTCACCATGGCTCGCGCCAGATTGGTGGCGGCCGAAATGTCAGACGATGCGCCGGACGTCACCTTGTCCCAGCCGAAGATGATTTCTTCCGCTGCGCGGCCGCCGAACATGATCGACAGGCGCGAGGTCATTTGCTGGAAGCTCAGCGAGTACTGATCACGTTCCGGCAGCTGCATCACCATGCCCAGTGCGCGGCCGCGTGGAATGATGGTGGCTTTGTGCACCGGATCGGTGGAGGGCACCGTCAACGCCACCAAGGCATGCCCGGCCTCGTGATACGCGGTAAGGCGCTTTTCGTCTTCGGTCATGGCGGAGGAGCGGCGCTCCGCACCCATCATGACTCTATCCTTGGCGTCTTCGAAGTCGATGCGCGTGACCTTCTTGCGGTTGCGGCGTGCAGCCAATAGGGCCGCTTCGTTCACGAGGTTCGCCAGATCGGCGCCGGAGAAACCGGGCGACCCGCGTGCGATCACTTTTAGATCGACGTCGTTCGCCAGCGGCACATTGCGCGTATGGACTTTCAGGATGCGCTCGCGTCCTTGAATGTCGGGATTGTTCACCACGACCTGACGGTCGAAACGGCCCGGACGCAGCAGCGCCGGGTCTAGAACGTCAGGACGGTTGGTGGCGGCGATCAGAATGATGCCTTCGTTGGCTTCGAAGCCGTCCATCTCGACCAGCAATTGGTTCAGCGTCTGCTCGCGCTCATCATTGCCGCCGCCCCAGCCGGCGCCGCGATGGCGGCCGACGGCGTCGATTTCGTCGATGAAGATGATGCAAGGCGCGTTCTTCTTGGCTTGCTCGAACATGTCGCGCACGCGGCTGGCGCCGACGCCGACGAACATTTCGACGAAATCCGAACCGGAGATCGTGAAGAACGGCACGTTCGCCTCGCCGGCGATGGCGCGGGCGAGCAGCGTCTTACCGGTGCCCGGAGGGCCGACCAGCAATGCGCCTTTCGGGATCTTGCCGCCGAGGCGTTGGAATTTTTGCGGGTCGCGCAGGAACTCGACGATTTCGTTGAGCTCGTCTTTGGCTTCCTCAACGCCGGCGACGTCATCGAACGTCACGCGGCCTTCCTTTTGGGTGAGTAGCTTGGCTTTGGATTTGCCGAAACCCATGGCCCGGCCGCCGCCGCCTTGCATCTGGCGCATGAAGAAAATCCAGGCCGCGATAAGCAACAGCATGGGCAGCCAGCCCAGCAGAATGCCCAAAAGGCTCGGCTGGTTCGATGGCGGCTCGGCCAGGATGTCGACATTGGCCTTTTCCAAGCGTTCCACCATGTCGGTGGCCTGGATTGGCGCGAAGGCCGTGATCAGTTTGCCGTCGGTGGTCTTTCCGGAGATCTGGTCGCCGCGAATGGTCACGGATTTGATCTCGCTGCGATCGACCCTCGCGAGAAGCTGTGAGTAGCTGACCTGCGTCGACTGCCCAGTGCGATTATTGCTCTGGAAGAACGAGAAGATAGAGAAGACGACCACGGCGATTACCGCCCAGATGGCCAAATTTCGCAGGTTCATACCTAAGCCTTAATGCGCGTTAAAAACGCCCAGAAGTGATCAATGTAAGGATCGTCTAACCGAATGACGAATCCCTGAATTTAATTCTTTGTATTAAAATGGCCCTGTGAGGGGCGCCTTTACGGCTGCGCGCTGCGCCTCCAACCGAACCTTACCCAAAAATCGGGCCAAAACACGAGATTCATCCGAGGCTTCAGCCATTTTAGCCGGTGGGCCGGCGATGAAGTCCGGGGCCGTGGCGGAATTGCCCGTTTCGTTAAAATAAATACCCGGCAACGCTGCGCGGGCGTGCGCTGGCGCGGTTTTCAGGGCCGCTTTTAACCTTTCTGGCAGGTTCACCCCTTTTGCGGCGGCGTTCCCCAGCGCCCGGACCCAGGCCGGACCGGCCGCGCCCGCGCCGGCGGACACCGCAAAACGGCCATCAAAAATGCCCGTCGCGCCCGGTTGCAGGATGATGTCTGCTTTTGGGGCAGGGCGGCCAATGGCGGCGCCGGGGTCGCGGGTCAAAAGAAGGGCGTGGCCGAATTTGGCGCCCAGCCGGCCGATCCGGGCCCCGCCGAGGGTGACGGCGCAGACTTTCGCCTCCAGCTTAGCCCAGACGGCGGGGATCGACGCCAAAGGGGGGGCGTGGGCTTCGCCAGAGACTGCCAAGATGGCGAAGGTGAGGGCGGCGGTGCGAACGTCACGCGGCGCGGCGCGCAGGGGGGCGGGGTCGAGCATCGCCGCGCCGTAAGCGTCGAAAGAGAGGTGCTCGGCCAGCAGGTCGAGCGCTTGGGCCTCGATTTCGATCTGTTCGGCGGAGAGCTTTTCGCCAATGTCTGCGAGGCGGGGGATGAAGCCGGGTATGGTTTCCGACAGGGCGGCGAGCTTCGCCCGCATGCGCGGCCGACCATAATGCAGATCCTCATTGGACGGATCATCGACCCAGCTTTGGCCAAGATCGCGCAGATAGGTTTGCAGGTCCGCTCTACGGGTTTTCAGGAGCGGCCGACTGAGGAGAATCCCGCGGCCCTCCGGCCAGATCGGGCAGACGGAGAGGGGCCGCAAGCCCGCCGCACCGCGCGCGCCGCCATTGGAGGCGATGCGATACGCGACGGTCTCCGCTTGATCGTCGAGCGTGTGGCCGAGCAGAATGCGATCGGCGTCCTGGTCGCGTGCCCATCTCGCTAACAGTGCATAGCGCGCCTGCCGCGCGGCCGCGGGAATGCCGGTTGCAGGTTTTTCGCCGCGCCAGTGGAGGATGGCGTGTGGCACGCCCAGCCGCGCGCATTGGTCCTGCACCCAACGCGCTTCGTCTGCTGCTTCGGCGCGCAGGCCATGATCGACGGTTGCCGCGATGATTGGTTTGCCTTGCGCGCGCGCCGCCTCCACCGCCAACAGCAGCAGCGCCATCGAGTCGGAGCCACCGGACACGGCGGCGGCCAAAGGCCCCTGCGCGCCAGAGGTCAGATGCGCGATAGCCTTCAATGCGATGTGCTGCGGCGCGTTAATGGCCCAATACCTTCACTGCGAAAGAACTGCACGCAGCAGGTTACACGCCCGCGCGCAAGCGGATTCACCGGTGAAATTAGCCATAGGCGCTGATTTGGCTGAAGCGTTCGCCTATTTTGAGGCTCTGCGCTGGATGCGCTTCATGGGCGCAGATCCAGACATGAGTCGGCGGCGGCAAGGCTCTCTTCAACGTCCGCAGCGCGCGTCCCATCATTTGCGCATTGGCGTCCCGCACGAAAGACAGCACGATCAGATCGGCGCTAAACAGGTGCGCGGCTTCCGAAATTAGATCTGGCGCCAATTCCGTACCAAGATGAATCGCGTTCGTGTTTTCTATGAGCGTCAAAAGCCAGCCCAACAAGAGGCCCAGTTCGTGCCGCTCGCCGGAAAGGGTGGTGATCAGAATGGGCTTGCCTAGTGGCGAGCCGCCATGCATGGCCGCGGCCGCGTAGATCGACTGCTTTGTCACCGCCGTCGCCGCGTGTTCGAGGCCCGGTGTGAAGCGACCATCTTCCCAGCCCTTGCCGATCGTTCTCAGCATGGGGCTGATGACTTTCTCGACCGCATCCAAAACCCACAGCCGCAGGAAGGCCTGGCGCACGCTCCGGCGCAAGGAATCGAGATCGGCCGATTCCAAAGCGCCGATCAGATCGCTATGGGCGGCGCTGACGGCGCTGTTCGCAGTGTCGGGGCGTGCGCTCGCCCGCAATTGGTCCACGCTCAAGCTGGTGAGGTCGGAAATAGGACGCCCGTCTTTCACCAAGGCGGCGATGCGCTTCAGCCGCTCCACCTCACCTTCGGCATAGAATCGCCGCCCGTTCGCCGCCCGCGATGCGACAGGTGCGCCGTATCTGCGTTCCCACGTCCGGATGGTGGACGGGCTGAGCCCAGTAATCCGGGAAAGCGAAGTGATTGAATATTGGGACATTGCGCATGGGATTAGCGCAGAAAATTGATGAAGAGATTAGAGCAAGATCAAAGTGGATGAGGGCAGAGATCGATGAAGAGGATTTGAGGAGGGTCAAAGTAGTTCAAAGGTTTCGCAGGCACTATTCGTAGTTGTGATCCCCCTGTTTCCCGCGCCAGCGCCGCGATCAAGCTTCAGGGGTGTGTCGACCAAAGGAGCCAGCGATGGACGCCAATGATTGGAGGATGGGTTTGGTAACACGCTACATGCGCGCATTCGAAAATGGCGACCTCGCGGAGATCGATGCAGTTCTCGACCCGAACTTTTATGAGATGATTGAGGGGCGCGATGAGATTGATCGCCAAGGGCAAATGGATCATTTGCGACGGCTGATTGAGTCGTCGTCAAATCGCCGAGCTGAATTTTCCAATTTCGCCCCGTTGGATGACAAGATCTGCGCGATGTTCAAGCTTCAATTTGATATCGATCAGCAGACCTGGACAGTCGAGGCCCAATTGTTGTTTCGTTTTGGGGATCGAACGATCGACCACGTGACTGCGTGCAATACAGTCATCCGGTGTCTGGAACCAATGTCGGACAGGTTCGCGTCGCACTAATCGAAACACACGTATTCTGCCGCAAGATTATGCAAGCGAGTGGCAGTACAATCGCGACATAGGCCTGAAATCCTTGGGAACCAGAGCAAGTCCTCGTTCGCTCCCTGCCTGCGCAAACTCGCGCGGATGGATGCCAAGCAACCGCAACCTGCCGGACGGCTCCACGCTTTACCGCTTGGGGGAAAAGGCCGCGTCGCTTTGCCAATCTGTGGCCGAGCGGCTGCGGCGATGTCGACCTACGCGCTGAAAGCCTGGATCTAACGATTCAAGGCGAAGCCAAAGAAGTGTGTTTGCTGAAAGTGGATGCGCCGATCAGAATTACTGGCCAGTGGCGGACGCCGAAGGTCGGTCTTCAGACGGGTGAAGCGTTGAAACAAGGCGTGATCGGCGGTTTAGCGAGCCTTCTCAATCCGTTGGCGGCTTTGCTCCCGTTCGTCGACGCCGGGTTGGCGGAAGGCGCAGATTGCAAGGCCTTACTGGCGCGCAAGACCGTGAAGGCGGCTGCGAAATAGGACCGACCACGAGAGCTCCGCGCTACACAGCTGCGCGCTACGGTTTTGATGAATCAGGGATCCGTGCGCTTGGCGCCCTTTTCGCAAGTCGCGGAGCGCCGACGAAGAAGCAACAAGCGCATCTCAACCCCCGCGCGTCGTATTGGTTCAATCATCTGCTTACAGAGTTGAATCGGTAAAGCGCGACGGCGATGGATCCAGATCGTTGATTATCTTCGACGTAATCAAGGCGATTAGGCGCACGAGGTTTTCCAATGCATGAATTGGTGCACGTGCGGACATGGTGTGGACGCTTTAAACCTATCTATACGCCGCCCCTTATCACTTTCGGGAATGGGCTGAGATTAACATTGGTGTATTTACTTCACATCGATATAAACTGTCAGGGGTGGTGTAAGTCGTACTCTTTTCACACCGGATCATTCGCCGACAATATGAAGGCGTAAGCAGATCAAATGGACTGGCGGCAGAACATTAAAGAGCGGTTAGTGCAGTGCTTTGAGCACGGCGACATCGCTGAGTTGGACCGGCTGTTGTCCCGGAATTTTCGCGAGTCGATGGACGATGAGCCGGAGATCGGCCGGTTTCAATATTTGGATACGACGCAGGCGTTCATTTCCGCCACGCGGGTTCGCAGCATGCAGATCAATGACCTAGCGATTTCCGGGAGCGCCGCGCAAGGGTCGATCACGATTCGATACGTGTCTGAAAATATGGATTGGGCGATCGATTGCGACGTTCAGCTGGAGTTCGAGGACGGCCTGATGGAACGGTTGACCCTGTCCAACCGGACGGTCCGCTATTTCCGTCCGTGGCAGGGTGCGGACTTGCTAGAATCGGACTTGTCCACAGGCGACGCGCCCGTGCCGTGTTCGGGCTATAAGTAAGAAGGGTCAGCTGAGCTACGGCTAGCGCGCTGGGCCGCTGGCCCCACCCGAGGCGGTAGGGGATCGGGCGCCTTTTCAAGGCTTTAGTCCCCCGCGTTTAGACCAAGCCCATGGCGGCTCTTGGCCGGAGCGCTTGGCCATCCTCTATCCCTCTGCAGGCTAATCTGTTAGCCACGCGCCATGGTCAAAGCGTCGATCGTCATTGCCGTTTTCAACGAGCGCGAAAATGTCGCCAGCGTCTGTGAGGACATCCTCCGGAAGCTAGAGCCCGCCGCGCCCTTTGAGGTCATTTTCGTCGATGACGGGTCCGACGACGGCACGCCCGACGTGCTGCAAGCCATTGCCGACAAAGACGAACGTGTACGCTTGGTGCGCCATGGCCGCCGCTGTGGAAAATCCCAGGCGGTGCGGACCGGGGTCCTTTTCGCCAAAGGCAAATGGATCGCCACGCTCGACGGCGACGGTCAGAACGAACCGGCAGACCTTCCGCCCATGCTTGCCAAAGCCGCCGCCGCCCAGGGCCCATCGCCCATCGTGGCGGGCGTGCGGGTGCGGCGCGATGATCCGGTCTCGCGCCTCATCGCGACCCGCATCGCCAATGGCTTTCGATCGGCGGTGCTGGGCGACAATTGCCCCGACACCGGCTGCGGCGTGAAGGTGTTTGAGCGCGACGCCTTCTTATTGCTGCCGTGCTTCGAGGGCATGCATCGGTTTTTGCCCGCTTTGTTTCAGCGCTACGGCCATCCGGTGATCAATCATGAAGTCCAGCATCGCGCACGCATGAAGGGCTCGTCGAAATATACGAATTGGGGCAGGGCCATTGTGGGCGTGTTCGACATGATGGGCGTCATCTGGCTGAACGCGCGCACCCGCGCCCCGTTGACCATCACTGAGAAAAACCGGACGGATTCATGAGCGAGGGTTTGGCATGAGTGCAAAGCCAGGCTCTCTGCAGTCGCGCTTATTGCAGCTCCATGTGTTGCCGCTGCGCGATTGGCTGCTCCTGTTTTTCGTCAGCCTGTTTTTATTCGCGCCGGGCATTTCTAGCCTGCCTCCGACCGATCGCGACGAAAGCCGTTACGCCGTGACCAGTGAGCGCATGGCCGACACCGGCGACATGGTCGATCTGCGCTATCAGGACCGCCCACGTTATTTACAGCCCGCCGGGATTTACTGGCTGCAATCGACCGCGGCGCGCCTGTTCGATGGACCGGAGCATAACAGCATCTGGGCCTATCGCTTGCCGTCGTTGATCGGCGCCATCGGCGCGATGTTGCTGACCGGCTGGCTGGGCGCCACCTTCTTTGGGCGCAATGTGGGGATCGGCGCGGCGCTTTTATTGGCGGCGTGCTTCTCGCTGAACTATGAGGCGCGCAACGCCAAGATCGACGCCACGCTTTTGGTGTTCATCACCTTGGCGCAGATCGCGCTGATGCGGGCTTATGTGCAGCCTCTGACCAACCGCTTGAACGCGGCTATGTTCTGGGCGGCGTTGGGCGCGGGCCTTATGCTGAAGGGCCCGATCATTCTGATCGTGGCGGTCTCGACCATCGCCGCGCTCGTCGCCTGGGATCGCAAGGCGGCCTGGCTGAAGAAGCTGCATGCCGGCTGGGGCGTGCTCTTGATGCTGGCGCTTGCGTTGCCCTGGTTCATCGCCATCAACACGCAAACCGACGGCGCCTTTTTTGAACGCGCCGTGATGCGCAATTTCCTGGGCAAGGTGAATGCGGGCGAGCAGGGGCACAGCGGCCCATTCGGATATCACATCGCGCTTTTCCTGCTGGTGTTCTGGCCGGGGGCCTTGCTGGCGATCCGCGCATTTGGCTTCGCTTGGCGCGAACGCGCCGAGCCCGCGATCCGGTTCTTGATTTGCTGGATCGCGCCAACCTGGATCATCTTTGAACTCGTGGCGACCAAACTCCCGCATTATGTGCTGCCGACCTATCCGGCGGTGGCGCTGATTGCGGCGGCGGGGCTGTTCAGCCTGAAGCCGGCGCCGCAGAGCCGTTGGCGGACTTATGCGTTCGCAGCAGTCGCTGTGCTGTGGCTGGTGGTGAGTGCAGTGGTCGCGGCCTTGGCGCCGGGCGCGTACTGGCATTTCCATGGCGGCTTGAACGCGCTCTCGATATTGATTGGGCTTCTGGCCTTTAGCGCGGCGGCGGCGGCTTTGTATTGCCTTTGGCGCGGCGAGACGCTGAAGGTCATCGCCGCCATGGTGCTCTCCGCATTTTTGGCCTGGAGCAATGCGTTTGCTTTTGTGGTGCCGCAATTGCACGACTTCTGGATGAGCCCGCGCATCGCCGAGGCCGCCAAGAAAGCCGCGCCGTGCCCGGATAGCGTGCTGGTCTCGATCCCCTATACCGAGCCGAGCATGGTTTTCCTCTATGGTCGGGACAAAACCCACATCATCGCCAAGTCGGGCGCCGAAGCGGCGGATGTCATGGCCCCGGCGGGCAAATGCGGCATGGCGCTGGTGGGTGCGGAAGAGAAACCGGCTTTCATGATCCGGGCAGCCGCGCTCGGTCTGTCGCCGCAAGTCGTGCAGAGCATACGCGGCCAGAATTATTCTAACGGCGATACATTGGATCTCACGCTCTATGTCGCCGGGCCGCCAACTTCCGCCGCGCCGCAATGAGCGAAGAGGGCGCGGCGCTGCCCCCTGTCAAACGCTGGCGCTACGCCGCCGGGTTCGCTCTGCTCGGCGCCGTGACGCTGCTGGGATTTGCCGCGCCGCTTCTACCAGCTGGCCTCACGCACAACCTCACGCCATTCTTGGAGGCCGCGCGCGCGAATGTTTGGGCGCCGCTAGTCGCCATCGCCGCCTTCATCGTGCTCGCCACGATGGGCGCGCCGCAGATTGTTTTGATCACCGCCATCGTCGCAGTGTTCGGGCCTTGGTTTGGGCTTTTGTATTCCTGGATCGGCAAGGTGATCGCCTGCGCCATCGGCTTCGGCATCGGACGCTTCAGCGGCGCGGATTTCGTAAAGCGGCGCTCCAATGAATCCGTGAAGAAAGCCATGGCGCTTTTGGCGCGGCGCGGCTTTTGGGCCAGCGCTTTGATCCGTTTGGTGCCGACGGTGCCGTCCGTGCTCATCAATATCGCGGCGGGCGCGACGCCCATCCGCTTACGCGATTTCATTGCAGGGACCGCGCTCGGCAGCGTGCCGAAAATGGCGCTGCTGGCGTTCGGCGGCCACGCCGCGATCGTCGCCGTACAGCAGAATAAGGCCTGGGCCTGGGGCGTGCTGGCGCTGGTCGTATTGTTGTGGGCGGCGCTGGCTTATGCAGGCAAGCGTTGGCTGAAGGATAAAGAGGCGCGATAGGCGCGGGCATTTTGTTTGTCCGCTTTGGGCCGAGGCTGTGTAATAACGGGCTGGCGTCGGCATGTAGGGCCGAGCGTACGGAGTTACGCTGGCGACAAACGTCCTGTGAGCCACATCAACTCGACATTGCGCCCGGTCTCTCGCTCCAGCCGCGGGCTCGCCGGAGGCATTCGCTTGTGAGGCGACTGGCAGTGCTTGCGTGCCTGAAGGGCGATACGTCTGAATGTGCTCGTGGCGTGCTGCGTTGTGGTTTGCACGTATCGGCGCCGCCGAAGGGAAGTGTCCAGTGCCGCGTCAGCCAGAAAATCTCCTCGGATGACAGAAACACAAGGCGCTTCAGACCCATCACCGTGGGTCAAGAGCCTCGTGCGCCGCGTGGTCAGCGGCCTTCGCCATTGGATAAAATCCAAATTGTCTGACCCTAAGCGGCGTCCCACATTCATTGCGGCGGTCTTGCTTGGTGCTGCCCTCATCGCGGGGCTAGTTTGGGTCTTTGTGCGGCCGCCACAGATTGCTGTTCTGGAGATTAAACCTAGGAGCGTTGAGGTCGTTCTCTCTGTTGTGGCGCGGGTCCGGCCCAACAATCTGGTTGACGTCAGATCCCCAAATGCGGGCCAGATCGTTCGCCTGCTGCACGACGACGGCGATGTCGTTGCACTAGGGGCTCCCTTGGCGATTGTGCGCTCCACGGTGGAACAAGCCCAAACCGACGCGGGCAGCGCTCGCGTGGAGGCGGCGCGCGCTGAGGTCACACGCGCGCGACTGGCGTTCAATCGGACGCGAACCCTCGCGGATCGCGGCTTTGCTTCGGTCGCAGCGCTTGATGAGGCGCGGGCCGCTCTGAGGTCCGCCGAAGCGGGCTTCAAGGCGGCCGCTGCAGATCGCCGTGCTGCTGCGGCGATCACTGGCGAGTTTACGATCCGAGCGCCAATGGCGGGCGTCGTATTGGTGCGTCCGATCGATAATGGCCAGGTAGTTTCCCCCGAGACAACGCTATTTCAACTCGGCTCGCGCGATGGCGTTGAATTACAAGCCGACGTGGATGAAGGCTATGCGGATGCATTGCGTCCCGGAATGTCAGCGCGGGCAGCGCTTTCTGGGTCCGACGAAATCTTCGCGGCGCGCATCAGCGAAGTGTCGCCGCGTGTTGATCCAACGACTGGGGGGCGTCTGATCAAGCTCGTCCCGGCTAAGGCAATGAATATTCCGTCTGGCCGTTCCGTGGATGTCACGATCATTGTCGCCTGGCGCGAGGCGGGGATTGTGGTGCCGCGGCAAGCGGTGATTGATGCGACGACGGCGCCGAAGGTCTATGTCGTCGATCAGAGTGGTGTCGTGCGTGGACGCGCCATTGAGATCGCCGATTGGCCCTCTCTGAATGCGATCGTCGAGAGCGGTCTCGCCGCTGGCGACCGCGTCGTCCTGACGCCGGCCGAGGTCAGTCCGTCTGCACGGGTGCGTGCTCGCCTGCAGCCAAGCGCTGGGCCGAGGGCGTAGGCGAATGTTCGCTTTGAGTGTTGCGCGGCGTTATCTCTTCTCCAACCCGGCCCAAACCGCCTTATTGATCGCCGGTGTTACCCTGGGCGTTATGGCGTTTGTCTTCATCACCGCTCTCATACAAGGGTTGGCGATACGACTGACTGACGATGTGACCGCCAATAGCGCGCATGTTTCGCTGGAGTCTCCCACTCGTGTTGCGCGCGTTCTGCAGAGCCCCGATGTTGAGGTGGAATCGATTGCGATCGTCTCGACGTTTCAGCGTCAGCAGATTCGCGCTTGGTCGTCGACCGTGGCGCTGTTGCGTGGCCAATCGTCTGTCTCCGCAATCAGCCCGCAGATATCCGGAAGCGCGTTTTTGGTGAAGGGGGAAGCGGTGGCGCCTGTTGCTGTGACAGCGATCGACCCCTCGGGCCTCGACGCGATCTCACCGATCAGCACGGAAATTGTCAGCGGCGAAGCAAGCCTGGGCGCCGACGGCATTCTGATTGGCGTGAGGCTTGCGGAAAATCTAGGGCTGTCAGCCGGTCAGCCGGTGCTGTTTCGGACCGATCGTGGCGTCGATCGTCTGCTTACAGTGCGCGGCATTTTCCAGACCGGCTTACAAAGTCTGGATGAGAGAGTGGCCTATCTTTCCATTCAGACTGCGCGGCCGCTGTTTCTGCTGCCAGAAGGCGTGACCAACATCGAAGTGAAGCTGGTCGATCCCGCCCGAGCGCGGGAGTTTGCAACATTCATGGCAGAAGCCACAGGCCTACGCGCTACATCGTGGCAAGAAAAGAACGCAAACCTCGAAGGTGCATTGGCCGCCCAGGCGCAGACAGGAACTCTGATTCAGATATTCTCGCTCATATCTGTCCTCATTGGCATCGCCAGCGCTCTCAGTCTTTCAGCTAATAGACGGCGGGGCGAGATAGGCATCATGCGCGCATTCGGCGTTTCGAAAAGGTTCATCGGCGCTGTCTTCGTTTTGCAAGGGCTGCTCATTGGCATGGTCGGCGCAAGCATAGGCTGCGTTGGCGGCTTTGCGCTTTGCTCCTGGCTCGCGACGATGACTAAGCCAGACGGGACTATGGCGCTTCCGATCGCGCCACGCGAGGGCGGCTATGTCGCAGTGTTCTTGCTGACGACGCTCGGCGCCGTCTTGGCGTCTGTCATCCCTGCGCGATCTGCTGCACGCCTGGATCCACTAGAGGCGATTCAACAATGAGCGCCGTTCTTGATGCACGCGAAATCGGCATGACGTTTCGCAACGGTGATGAGCTTACCGAAGTGCTGAAAGGCGTCGATCTCACGCTGGAGCCTGGAGAATTGGCGGCGCTCCTTGGCGCTTCAGGTTCCGGCAAGTCGACGCTCCTGTCGATTGTTGGACTTCTCCTCAGGCCAACCTTGGGAACGATCACAATCGGAGGTCAACGTGTCGAGGGCCTGTCGGAAGCGGAGCGGGCGCAGTTTCGGAACCAACGCCTTGGCTTCATCTTTCAGTTTCATCACTTGCTGCCGGACTTCACCGCAACCGAGAACGTCGCCTTCCCTGCCGCAGCGCCAGCGGGCGGAATTACACCTGCAATGCGGAGCCGGGCGCGCGAATTGCTGGCGCGCGTGGGTCTGTCGGATCGGATGGACTTTCCCGCGACGCGTCTGTCTGGCGGACAAAAGCAGCGAGTCGCCATTGCGCGCTCACTTATGAACAAGCCAGACCTCGTTCTGGCCGACGAGCCGACCGGGAGCCTCGATCGTGTCGCCGCGGAGCAAGTCCTGGACTTGATGCGCGAGGTCAATCGCGAGGACAACGCCACGTTTTTGATCTGTACTCATGACGAACAGGTTGCCGCACGCTGTACGCGTCGCATCAGCCTGAGGGATGGCCGCGTCGAGAGCGTCGCCGGCGCCTCCGAGCCGGGCCAATAGTCACGCAGCAGAAGCTTTACGGGACGATTTCATTGCAGCCGGTCAGCACCTGCAAGCCGACGCCCGCTCTTTGACTGCATTCGGCAAGATCGAGCCGCCCATGGAGCAGCCCTTCGGTGAACGCCTTTGGATGCGGACTCCATTGTTCGCGCGGCTCAAAAAATACCCATCGCCATTTCTCCACATCACCCCCCCATCACATCACCGGGCAGGCCTGCGTTTCGGGCTGCGCTTTTTCTTTGCCGATGCGCTCGAGCGCGTCCCGGTTGGTCAGCCAAAGGCGGCCGCTTTTGGCGCACTTTGTCGCGTAATCGAACAATTTGCGCATCGCCTCCGTCTGGAAATTGAACGAGCCGGAGAAGGGGTAACTTCCCGGAATGGTCGTGAAGCGCAGGCTCATGCCCTGGCGTTGCGCGAAGTTAGACGTCAGCAACAGTTCCGTACTCGTCATCCGAGTCAGGGCCACGTTCGAGGCGCGCAAGGTAATCGCGATCGTGTTCGCCTGTGAGGGGCGCTGCACCGGATCGAGCTGGCCATTGATGATCACATAAATGTGTGCGCCTTCGAGGCTCGGTAATCTTTCATCCGACATGAAGGCGACGTCTGGAAACAAGAAGAACGGTACAGTCGTGCCGCCATCCACATGCATCTCATCGCGCGCGCCGCTTCCGTCGCGCACCGGGATCATCACAGGCGGAAAGGCGCCGGGTACGCTGGAGGAGGCCACCAGCACGTCGATGAACATCCGGCGCGCATCTTCGCCGCCCTGGCGCGCAATGGCGCCCATGTCCCAGTACACCGGCGATTCCGCGTCCAGATTGGTGGTGGCGACTAGAAGGATGCGGCCTTTGGCGGTTTCCTTCGCCACCGCCTCAACCAGTTCGGGCGTGATATAATCGGAGACCAGTTTGCGCAGATTGGCGTCCGCCAGGATGCCGACGCGGAACAGCGAAAACAGACCCACCGAATCCAGGAGATCCTTGCTGGCGCCGCCGGTATAGGCCGCCTCCAATTCGTCGTCCCAATCTGGGCCGAGAAACGCGAAGGGCGCGATCAATGCGCCGGTGCTGACGCCGGTGACGATTTGAAATGTCGGCCGCGCGCCGGAGAGCGTCAGGCCTTTCATCGCGCCGGCGCCGAACACTCCCCCGGCGCCGCCGCCCGACAAAGCCAGTATGTTCAAACTTCCATCGGAAGAGGTCGCACGTGCGGGCCCGGCATGGTCCTGCAGCCAGGCGACGAAGGCGGTGTGATCCGGGTCGGAAGAGCGGATGTCAAAGCCAAAGCCCTCGACGCGCGCATCGCGCAGCAACTCACCTTGCGGCGGCCCGGAGCGGCCGGCGGTCACGCAGGCGGAGAGGCTGAGGGCTGCGCAGAGGGCGGCCAGTGTTTTGATCATTGATCGCCCGCTTCCCCGCATGCAGAAGGTTCGCATGAAGCTGGAAGAAGGATCAATGGGAAAGCGGGCCCTCAAGGCCGCACCCTGACGGTTTTACGCCTTGCGGCCCAAACTCTTCTTTTCATTTTTCAGCCGCTTTTCATTCTTCAGCCGCGCTTTGGTTTCCGCGCTGGGTCCTGACGATCGAGTTTGTTGAGTCGATAATCGCAGGCGTGTAATTCACTCTTGGCGACGCATTGGCCAGCCTCGCGGGTTCAGGCCCCCGCATTGAGGATAAGCGCTTGCGCCGGGCTCGATTTAAATGAAGCCTGCCATACACGCGGTCCCACAAGAGCCGGTGCTGAGCGTTCGGGAGAGGTCACATGCTTTTGTCCGAAATTCTAGCTGAGGCCGCAGCTCAAGCCGCGACCATGATGCCGCCCGAAGCGATGGCCACCATGGCAAAGGCCGCCGCTGATTTGGAGGCTGCGGGCGTCGGGAATACTGCGCTCAAGGCAGGCGACGTGCTGCCCGCAGCAGTTTTGACAAGCGCGACTGGCGCTGAAGTCAAGATCGCCGATCTGCTCGCAAAAGGGCCGCTGATTATCAATTTCTATCGCGGCGGCTGGTGCCCATATTGCAACCTGGAGCTCAAGGCCTATCAGGATATCTTGGGTGAGATCCACGCTGCGGGCGCGCAATTGATTGCAGTGACCCCGCAAAATCCGGACGAGTCGCTTTCCACGATTGAGAAGAACGTGCTCAAATTCGCCGTTTTGACTGATGCTGGCAACGCCCTCGCGCGATCGCTGGGAATCACCTTCGAGCTGAGTGCGGAAGTACAGGGGCTCTACCGATCGTTTGGCCTTGATTTGCCGGGGCGTAATCCTGGCGCGGGCTGGAGCTTGCCGATACCTGCGGTTTATGTGGCCGACCGTAGCGGCAAAATTATCCTGGCCCACGTCGAGCGCGATTACACCACGAGGCTAGAGCCCGCCGAGGCGCTCGCAGCGATCAAATCGATTTAACAATTTGCGGCGCCGCTTACGCCTTGCAGCCCAAACTCGTCTTCTCATTCTTCAGCCGCGCTTTGGTTTGCGCACTGGCTTTTGGATATTGCACCAGCACTTGATTAAGCGTGGTGCAGCCGTCGCTCTTTGAGCCCATTTTGCCGAGCGTGCTGCCTAAGCGCACCATCGCATCCGGCGCGCGCTTAGCCTTGGGGGTGCTCTTCAGGATATTGACGTAGGTCTGCGCGGCGGTCGGGTAATCGCCTTCCAGATATTGCGTCTCGCCGATCCAGAATTTCGCTTCGGTGGCGTCGGCGGTCTTCGGATATTGAGCCACCAAGGCGCGCAAGGTTGTGCGGGCGCCTTCGATGTCGCCGCCAGAGAGTTTGTACTGGCCCTCGCGTAGCAATTGCGTGGAGGGCGACAATTGCGCGGGCTCGCCGCCGCTGACGGTGCTCGGCGCTGCGCCGCCGGCGGTCGCTGTGGGCGCCGTCGCGGCGGGCGCGCCGGTGATGAACGGCGTGGAGCCGGGCGCTGCGGCCGCGCCGGGCTTGGGCGCTAAAGGGGCGGGCGGCAAATCGCCGAAGCCCAAAGCGGCCTGCATCTTCAACGATTGTTCAACTTGCACCACGCGCGCATTCAACTCGTCGGAGAGCGCGCGGATCTGTTGGTTTTCGGTGCGCAAGGTTTGGTTTTGCTGTTGCAAGGATTCGATATCGCCGGTGAGGCGGCGATTGGCGGATTCCAGCGTTTCGACCCGGCTCTGCAGCCGCTGGATCAGCGGATCGGGCATGCCTGCCATGTCAATGGCTGTCTGCGCGAAGGCGGCCGGCGCGACCATCAGCGCGCCACTCATCACGCAAAGGGTGAAAAACGGCGCTGCGATCATGCCGGTCAGAAGGGAACGCTTCATTGCAATGCCTTTTGCTTGCGGCGCCGTTTCGAGAGCGCCCGTTCGCCAAAGAGTGTCGCTGCCTGAGTAGCAACGCCATTTGGCGTTGTCTCGCGCCGCGCGAATTGAAAGTGCGGGTATCGCGCGGCTGATTTTCAAAAAGGCTTGTCTGTGCGAAATACGGCTTGGGCGGGGCAGGAAAACGGAAATTGCGCTGCAATCAGGGGGGTGGGGGTGCTCCAAAGTGCAGAACACCCTCGACCGTCACCCCGGACAAGCCCGCATTGAGGGCGTCATCGGGGGCCCAGGTGTATGGGGCGTAAGCTGACCCTGCCGTTTAGCGCCTTTCGCTTGCAACCTGGGCCCCGATCTCCGCGCTTTGCGCTGGGCGCCGGGTGACGGCCGAGGTTGGATGAGCGAATTAGGTGGTGGGGCATTTGATTAAGAAAAGGAAAAAGCCCGCGACGTTTCCGCCGCGGGCTTGATTTCATTCGCGAAAGGCGAGGGTCTTACGACACAGCGCCAGACACGATCGACGAATGGGCGTTGCGGTTGCGCGACCAGGCCGTTTCCGAAGAAGACGGATCGATCGGACGTTCCTTGCCATAGGAGATCGTCGACAGACGATCGCCAGCCACGCCGAGCGACACAAGATAATCGCGGGCGGCGGAGGCGCGGCGGGCGCCCAGAGCCAAGTTGTATTCGCGCGTGCCGCGCTCGTCGCAATTGCCTTCGACCAGAACCTTCACGCCGGTATAGGTCTTCAGCCAAGCGGCTTGACGCTCAAGCACTGCGCGGGCTTCCGCCGACAGGGTGGATTGATCGTAATCGAAATACACAAAATCGCCTGCAGCCGCTTGGAAGTCCGCGAGCGAGCCCGGCACGATGGCCGAAGACACTGGCGGCGGCGGCGCTTCAACAACTGGCGGCGGCGTCGGTGCGGGAGCTGGCTTGCTTGCGCAACCAGCGACGCCCAAGGCGAAAGCCGCGACCATCACGGTAGAAAAAGTAACGCGCATATCTGCTGCTCCCCGTTAAATCGAAACCCAACATACTAACTGGCTTGATAATGTGAACCCCGTATGACGCAGGAATTCACAAGCGACGAAGGATTAAAGAAAATTTATGGCAGTAATGGCGACCAAGCGGGGTCGGATGCCGCTCCAGGCGTCGGTATCTGCCGCAAATTTTTGCCTGTGAGGTCAACAGACCACAATTGGGGCTCTCCGCCGAGCGCTTCGCGGAAGAACATGATGACGCGGCCATTGGGCGACCAGGTCGGGCCTTCGTCCAGATCGCTTTCCGTTAAAAGCCGTTCGCCGGAGCCGTCTGGCTTGATCACGCCGATATAAAAGCGCCCGCCTTTTTGTTTCGTAAAAGCAATGAGATCGCCGCGCGGCGACCACACCGGCGTCAGATACCGCCCGTCGCCGAACGTGATTCGTTTCACACCCGAACCGTCGGCATTCATTGTGTATAGCTGCGGCGTGCCGCCGCGATCGGAATTAAACACGATCTGCTTGCCGTCGGGCGCGCCGCTCGGCGAGGTGTCGATGGCGGGATCGTCGGTCAGCTTTTTCATCGAGCGTTGGGCCAGATTCATCACGTAAACGTCTGAATCCCCATAACGTTCAAGCGATAAGAACACCGATCCGCCGTCCGGCGAGAAGCGCGGCGCAAACGTCATGCCCGGCGTATCGGTGAGCACTTCCTTACGGCCCGTATCGATGTTGTAGAGGAACACGCGCGCCCGGCCGCCTTCATAGGACATGTAGGTGATCTGCTGGGCGCTCGGCGAGAAGCGCGGCGTGATCACAAGATACGAGCCATTGGTCAGGAAGGCCGGATTGGCGCCGTCCTGATCCATAATCGCCAAGCGCTTCACGCGGGCCGTTTTCAGGCCGCTTTCATGTACGAACACGACGCGGGTGTCGAAATAGCCTTTCTCGCCGGTCAGGCGCTCATAGATGGCGTCCGAGACCTTGTGCGCTATGCGGCGCCAGTTTTCCGGCGTGGTGGTGAATTCCAGGCCCAGCATTTGCTCTTCGCCGAACACGTCCCACAGACGGAATTCGATTTTCAGCCGGCCTGGGCCGTCCTGGATGGCCCGGCCCGTCACCAGCGCTTGCGACTTGATGATCTTCCAGTCCGCGTAACGAGGCGGGACATTGATGTCGGTGATTTTCTGGATGTAGGCGGTCTGTTCGATCGGGCGGAACAGCGCCGAGCGCGCCAGATTGGCGCGGATCACGCCGACCACATCCTTACCGATGCTTTGCTCGGTCGGCGAGGCGCCGATGAAATCGGGTACGGCGATGGGCAAAGGCTCAAGATTGCCCTGCGTGATGTCGATCTCGAGCGCCGCTTTGGCCTGCGGCGGCGAGAATATCACGAACAACGCAGCGAAAAACGTCGCCAGAATGCGCATCACTTATGCTCCGTTTCGGACCAGAGCGTTCGCTATAGACTTTCGCACAAGGCGGAATTGCGAACGCTGAGGCCCTAGTTTTCCACATTTCGAGATAAAGCCTGCGGGCGCATCGGTCGCCCGCCGGTTCAAAAAACACTTCTTTGGTTCAGCATCGCGCGCGGGTCAAACCGCAAAGCGAAGAACCGATATTAGTTCTGCGCAACATCATTGCGACATCTCCCGCGGATCGAACCGCAAGGTGAGGTCGTTCCAGATCTCATAGCTTTCTTCGGGCAGATCGTAGGGCGCGCAGGTCAGGATCGCGCGCTTCGCGCTTTCCCAGGCCAGAATCATGCCGCGGTCGCCGGCCGGCAGCGGGTTTGGCTTGTCCAGCGTCGGCGCACGTTGCACCGATCCGTCGCGGTTCAAGAACACTTTCACCGTGACGATCAGGCGCTCCGGATTGGCTTGGTCTACCGGCGCGCGCCAACAGCGTTTCATCTGTTCGCGCAAGGCGTCGGTGGCGGAGGCGGCCATCTGATTGGCCTTGCCGAAGGCCTTGCGGCCGATGGCGTCATCCTTGGCGTTGGTGGGCTGTTCGTTTTTCGTGGAGGCCGAGTATTTCTGCGTCGCCTTGTTGACCATTTTGGCGAAGTCGAATTCCTGACCCTTCTGCACCTTGGCGTCCGTGGTCTTGTCCTTGGACTTTGACGCCTGCGTCGGCTTGTCTTCGGGCTTCACTGGCTTGGCGGGGCCGGGGACTTCGGACACGGCTTTGGAGGGCGGCGGCGCTTTTAAATTGGTGGAATCCGTGACCCCAGATTCATCGCCGGGCGTGGGGTCGCCTTCAGCGTTTTGCGGCGGGGTCGGGGAAATCTGCGCGTCGGGCACGTCGAGCGCCTTGGCGGCTTCGATGTTCGTTTCCGGGCCGATCTTCACCATCGAGATCGGAATGGACGGCGGCGTTGGCGGGGTCGGCGGCGCGAAATTCCAGGCAACCAAAGTCGCGCCGATTATCGCGGCGTGTAAGACGATGGAGGCGGGGACGCTTGCGCGCATCGCGGTCATTTCGAAAGCGGATCGCTCACGAGCGCGAGGTTCGTGAAGCCGGCGCCGCTGATCCGGGCCATGACGCGCATAACGGTCTCATAATCCGCACGCGCGGCGGCGCGGATATAAATGCGCTCGGAATAGCCGGCCTGACTGATCGCGGTGAGGCGCGGCGCTAGCTCTTCCAGCGTCGCGGGCGTTTCCTGCACATAGATCGCGCCGTCCTGTAGGATGGTGATGGTGAGCGGGTCCTTGGCCGACGGCAGCACCTTGGCGTCGGATTTGGGCAGCGCCACTTCCACGCCCGCCGTCAGCAAGGGCGCCGTGACCATGAACACGATTAACAGCACCAACATGACGTCGACAAAGGGTGTAACGTTGATTTCGGCCAAGAGGGCGCGCTTCCCGCGCCGCCGGCGCCGTCCCCGGCCTCCAGAGCTTTGCGTGATCCCGCCGGCCATTTCTTAAGCCCCCGTCAGGCGGCGCGAGAGGCGCGCCAGGGCTTCGTCGGTGACATTGTCCAGGCGCGCGCCGATCTTCTGCGCGTCGCCGGAGAACTTGTTGTAAAAAATGACGGCCGGGATAGCGGCCACGAGGCCCAAAGCGGTGGCGAACAACGCCTCGGCGATGCCCGGCGCCACGACCGCGAGATTGGTGTCCTTTAATTGGGCGATGGACCGGAACGAGTTCATGATGCCCCAGACGGTGCCGAAGAGGCCCACGAAAGGCGAGGCGGCGCCGATAGTCGCCAAAACGCCGAGCCCTTGCTCAAGCTTAGAGATTTCCTTGTCGGCGGCGGCGGCCATCAGCCGGTCGGCGCGCTCGACGGCCATCTGCGCTTGGGCGTCGCTCAAGGTTCCGCGCTTGGCGTCCCGCCATTCGCGCAAGGCCGGCACAATGGCGCGGCCGAAGGGGTCTCGGGCGCCGGCTTCATCGGCGTCCAAGGCGTTGAGACCCGCGCGTGCGAAGCCCTCTTCGAAGCTGCGGGCGCGGCGGCTGACGTCGCCGAAGGTCAGAAATTTATCGATGATGACCGCCCAAGACCAGACGGACGCCAAGAACAGGCCCACCATCACCGACTTAACGATGATGTCCGCGCGCAGGAACAGCGCAACGAGGGAGAAATCTTGCGCAGCGATATCAGCGTGCGCGACTATTGCGGCGTCCATGGAATCCCCTTGATTGCGTTCGCGATTGCCAGCCGAATAGGGCGAAATCGCGACCTCATGTCCCATTCGACCCAATCTCGATTTGACCCCGGATGAAAATCCGGCGTCAAATCTGAATAAAATAGGTCGCCGCCTTAGTGAGAGCCCTTCTTATCCGATCAGAGTGATTCATTCAGATCGGGAAGGGCTCTAGGGCGCGTCAAAGAGGTGTTTCCGCGACCCGTGCGCGCTCCGTCAAGCCCAAGGGGCGTATTTGCCGTTCATAACCTTGAGCCTGTGGAAAGCTTGATCGTTAATTCCGCAAAAAGCATGGCGCTGCTGTGTTTTAGTCACGGCTAGTCACAAAAGTTTCGTGAAACCTAGGTGGGTCATATGTCGGGCGCGCTCAAATAAGGGGCAAGGGCGTCGACGATCTCCTTCGGCAGGCGCCGGGCCCCGCCGCCGCCGGCCCCAATACAGACGATTTCCACAGCAGCCCGGCAGATCAAGGTTCCGTCCCGCAGCAATGCCTGATCGAGCCCCATTCGCGCCCCGCGGGCAGACAAGAACCGGGTGCGGACGATCAAGGAATCGTCGATCTTCGCGGAGGCCCGATATTCGATATTGAGCTTGGTGACGGCGAAGGCGAGCGGCTCGGGCCGCTCCAGCAAGGCCTTATGGCCGATCCCGGCGAGGCGCAGGAATTCAGAGCGGCTGCGCTCGAAGAATTTCAGATAATTGGCGTGATAGACCGCGCCGGAAAAATCCGTGTCTTCGTAATAGATGCGCACGGGAAAAAGATGTGCGCGATCCTCGATCCGGCCGGAGGTAGGGTGGTCCATGGGGGGTCTGATAGGCGGCGGCTCGGCTTTTGCAAGTCCATCTTCGGGCGGAGTGGGCCACCGCGTGCAATGACAATGCCGGCGCTACCGGCTTAAGGCGGGCTAAAATTCACGACATCGACGGCGCGCGACCGCCGGATGGTTCCATAGTGCCGTTGAAAGCAGCGCGCGTGATGGATCGCGTCCTCGCGCGAGGCATGCTGAACGACATCCTCGTAGCGGGCCCGAACGGTGCTCCGCCGCTTGGGAAGGAAGGTTGCCCAAACATGATGGTCGTTTGAAAGCATCCAAACATCAACCCTCATCGCTCGATCTTTCTGAGCCTCTGCGTGGCCGAGCATTCCGATCTATCGAAGTGTCGCAACCCCCAAAAAGCTGCGGGTCGTCGGCACAACCTTCTAAAGTGCGGAGGGTTCCAGTTTGCGGGGCCCAATCGCGCCTATTATGGTACATGAGGCGCTCACGCGCATTTCGGAGAAACGTCGCACCATGAAAGGACCGGAAGAATTCTGCCGGAGCTACGGCGAAGCGACGTTGGACAAAACCGGGCGCGAAATAGCCAGGCATTATGTTTATCCGTTTGTGTCCTTCACGCTGGGGCATGTGAACACCTTTACCGATCGAGCGCACGCCGAAGTAGGATGTCGGCGGCAAATCGCGCGCTATGAGCACGCGGGCATCGGCAATGACATCCGCCTAAAGGATTTTGAGATCGTGCAGGTTTGCGAAACCTCTGCATTGTGCACGCTGACCTGGGAATTGTTCCCGACAAACGGCCTGCCAAGCTTTTCCTGGTCGAACATTTATGGATATCGACGCAACACCGAGTCTGAAGGCTTCGAATTCACGATCGCCGACAATCAGATTCTAGCGCTGACAGCGCGCGTACCGGACTTCTTTACCCTTTAGGGCGGGGCGATCCGAGAAAAACACACAACCAGTAGGGAACATTTTCCCTCTGCGCACATTTGATAGGGTGCGGGGTCCGCCGAAGTCTAACTTCTGCGCCTCTCCTCAGGGCCCCATCTGACTGGCCATTTCTCAGTCTATCGATCCGCGCGTCGCAGCCGTGGCGCACGCTCTACGCCCTTGCGTCTGCAATCGGCGGAAAGGAAATCATATGAGTAATCTCCCAAAGCGTTCCTCCTCCGGAAAGGTGCGGATCGCGGCTATTGCCGGTGTCTTTGCGCTCACATTCGTTTCTGCACCCGCCTTTGCGGGCAAAGACGATTCTGAAGCGGCGATCACACGCGCCGCAACGAAGGTAGAGATGGTGACCCGCCAAGCAGGACAAGCTGGCGATAAGGGCGATCAAAGCTTCAATATGGCCAGAGAGCGTCTCGACGCTGCGCGCGCCGCCAATAACGACAACAAATATGATCAAGCGGAAATGCTTGCGGCGGAAGCGTCATTGCTTGCCGACCTTACAAGCGAACGCGCTGCTTTGGCGGCGCTCATGGTTAGTCGCGACAACCTGATGCGCGCATCGGCCGGCGCGGCCGCGGCTCCAGCACTTTGAAAGTTTCTCCTATGAAAAATCTCATCACCAATTCGAACACCACAAAAATGCTCGCCTTCGGCGCATCGATGTTGGCGCTGGCGGCGTGCGCTACGGTGCAGCCGAATCCCCGCATCGCCGATGCACAGACACGTCTGTCTGCGGCCTACAACGACAAAGAGACGTCGGATCGCGGTCAGGGCAGCTTGCAAAACGCAAAAGAGTCGCTGCAATCCGCTGAAACGCAGTGGAGGAACGGCGACAAGGAAAAGTCCGAACACAATCTAATGATGGGCCAAACCTATATTGATCTTGCTGAAACGCGTGGGCGACAAGCAAAGATTGAAAAGGAAAATATCCGCCTGACGAGCCAAGCTGGCATGGCCGTCAAAAATCAGCAGCTCGCCGCCAAGGATGCAGTGATCGCGGGCCAGTCTCAGCAGCTTGCAAGCAAAGATCAACAATTGGCGGACGCGGAAGCCAAATTGCGCGAGTCCAATATGCAGGTTTCGGAATTGGGCTCCACGATGGTGTTGCAGGATGTCGCCTTCGACACCGGCAAGTCGCAATTGCTGCCGGGCGGCGTGAACCGATTGCAGCCGCTGATCAATTATCTGCGTCTCAGCCCCGAAACGAAAGTGCGCATTGAAGGCTACACTGACAGTGTCGGCGGCGCCGCGTATAACCAGCAATTGTCGCTGGATCGTGCGAACTCTGTGAAGGCGCTCCTGACCTCGGGAGGCGTCGCTGCTGAACGCATCGCGACGATCGGCTCAGGCCTCAACAAGCCCGTAGCCACAAATTCAACAGCCGCTGGCCGGCAGTTGAATCGTCGCGTCGAAGTCACGTTGCTAAAGCAGCCATCGTAACTCGAAAAAATGGCGCTCGGTTTCGCGGTGCGGAGCCGAGCCGCTATGTGCGCGCATTTGTCCCTCTCCGTTCCGGAGAGGGATTTATGGCATAGTGCGACAGCAAAAGTCCGAACACGGTCTTTCGTTTGTTCGCGTGTTTGCTGTTGAAAATCATTCGCTGGTCCGCGCCGCATCATCACCTCGCGGACACGTTCGAGGCGTCGGGGCGCTCATATGTCTGTCATGAATAGGTTGCGTGCCTATCACGCTCTGCTCGCAATCCTCTCAATCGCCGCTTATCTGACCGCTGAAACGGGCCTGATCCATGCATGGCTGGGTTATGGCGTCGCGGCGGTCATTGTCCTTCGACTGCTGATGGCGCTGACGGGTGCGCCGCAACTCGGGTTGATGCGGTTTTACCCCCAATTCGAAGGTTTGAAACTTGGCAATGCGCTGACGCACCCGATGATCAGCCGGACCATTTTACTTGGGATAGCGGCGTGCGTCGTCGGTGTGGCGCTGACCGGTATTGCGCTCGACGGTGGACGAGCCATCGGTCTAGCCTCAGGCGAGCAATCCGCACAATCCGCACAATCCGCAACTCCAGTCTACGGAGAATCCGACGAAGCCCACGAGCGGGAGGAGGGCGGTAAAGAAGAAGGACCGTTGGGCGAAGCGCACGAGTTTCTCGCGAACCTATTGGTCGTTTTGGTCGGCGCGCACGTCACATATCTGCTGATCTTCAAGCGGCCGCTCGCGCGCTTCATGCTATTCGCAGGGGCGAAGAAAAAGCCAGATCAATAGGATCGCCATGACCGGCGCCGCACAAACAGGGTTAAGTGCGGCTGAAGCTGCGGCGCAGCTGGAGCGGCATGGCCCCAACGTCCTTCGGGAGGCGAAGTCGCGCGGCGCCATTGAAATCGCGCTGGGCACGCTGCGCGAGCCGATGTTCATTTTTCTGCTGGCCGCTTCAGCGCTTTATCTTGTCGTGGGCGATTTGGGCGAAGGTCTGTTTTTGTTGGCCGGCGCCGCGCTCTCCGTTGGGCTTGTCGTTTTCCAGGATGTGCGCAGTGAAAAAGCGCTCGCGGCGCTGCGCGAATTGTCCGAACCCTTTGCGCGCGTCATTCGCGATGGGGCCCAGCAACGTATTTCCGCTCGCGATCTAGTGCCTGGCGATCTCGTGCTGCTGGGGGAGGGCGAGCGCATTCCGGCGGACGGCCTTCTTGTTGGCGGCGACGTCCTGACCGTCGATGAATCGGCAGTGACGGGTGAATCGGTCGCCGTTGCGAAATTCTCACTATCAAACGGGCAAATAACTGTCCGTTTCTCTCAGAGATCTTTCAAATGTCCGCACCAGACCCGGCGGCGCTGCTGGCCGCAATTCTCATCGCGATTGCATCTGGCGGTTGGTACGGTTTAGTGCGCCGCGTCAGGCCCGATTGGCGCTAAAGGCCGCCATCAGCGGCCCGCTCAATTCAGCGCCCAAATCGCGCCGTTCAAGAGCGACGCGAACCCAACCCACGCCGCATAGGGCGCAAAGAGCCAGGCCGCGAGCTTGTCGCGCTGACGGGCTATAGCGATGAACGCCAATATCGCCGCCAGCAAAAGCAGGATGACGGCGAAGGCCGCGCCGATTTGGTGCAGCAAGAAGAAGACCGGCGTCCACAAGAAATTGAGACCGAGTTGCGCCCACCACAGCTTCATCGCGAGGCTGTCCCGCGCGCTGCGCCAGATGCGCCAGCCTGCAACGGCGATCATCACATAAAGCACCGACCAAACAGGGCCGAAGATCCAATTGGGCGGGTTAAAGCTTGGTTTTTGGAGCGCGGCGTACCATTCGCCCGGCATCGTCAAAAAGCCGATCACCGTGCCGCCGCCGAAGACCAGCGCGACGAATAGACCAAGGGATAACAATTTTTCCGCGCGCATGAAGACACCTCTGAGCGACGCTCGTACGAGCTACTATGCTTAACAATGCGCCGCAAATTTGGGTTGCACCATCGGAACGCAGTTTTTGATGAGGTGCTATCGGGGACCCATCCGGCGTGACGCTGTGCGGGTCATACCACGCCATCGCAATCGCGATTTCCTGCACAGGGCTCGGATTGCATGATAAGAAATCCGAGTGTCGATGAGCCATCGATACTCGAAACCGGTTCGCAAGTCTTTTACTGACTGCCGTTGTCGGTGGGCGTTCCGCGCGCCGGCGGCCCTCAGGGAGAGCATATGGACACTTCTCCGATCAAAGCTGACGCCGCAATCAGTTTGGCGCTGGCTGTGGTTGCTTCATCCACGGCGCCCCTTATTCTGCTCGATGGCGAACTGAAGGTGCAGGCGGCCAGCCTATCGTTTTGCCGCGCCTTCCATCTGGATTCTGCACGCGTCGTTGGAACGCCGGTATTTGATTTGGGCGACGGCGAATGGAATTCGCCGAAATTGCGCTCGCTGCTGACGGCCACATTGAACGCAAGCGCGGATATCGACGCCTACGAAATGGACCTGGGCGTTTCGAACGGCAAGCCGCCGCGCCGTTTGGTCTTGAACGCGCATAAGCTCGATTATGACGATGCCGGCCGCGTCCGCATACTCTTAAGCATCGCTGACGTAACGGATGCGCGCATCGCCGAAAAGTTCAAGAACGACTTGCTCCGGGACAAGAGCATTCTGCTGCAGGAGGTGCAGCATCGAGTTGCAAACTCGCTGCAGATTATCGCCAGCATTATGATGCAGAGCGCGCGGCGCGTGCAATCGTCGGAAACGCAAACGCATTTAACAGACGCCCATTCTCGTCTGATGTCGGTCGCGAGTTTGCAGCGGCAATTGGCGTGGTCCGGCGCCAGTGATGTAGAAATACGGAGTTATTTGCGCGATCTGTGCGCAAGTATTGGCGCATCCATGATCCGCGACCACAATCAGATCACCTTGGAAGTCCAGGCGGACGAAAGCGTAAAGACCGCCGATGCGTCGGTGAGCCTAGGGTTGGTGGTCACGGAACTGGTGATCAATTCATTGAAGCACGCTTTTCCTGATTTTCGCGTCGGAAAAATAGTCGTCGGCTATAGCTCCAACGGCCCTGACTGGACCCTATCCGTGACGGACAATGGCGTTGGTATGAATTCACCGGATGAGACGCCGAAAGCCGGCCTTGGCACCAGCATCATCAACGCCCTTGCGGCGCAACTGGATGCAATGATCGAGGTTGCGGATGCGCATCCCGGCACCGCAGTCTCTTTGACGCATAAAGCAAGCGATCCCTCTACGTCCATTCCGGCGGCTTAAAGGCCGTTTCCTGATGGCGAGAATGGCCCGGGACTGAGATGGCCGCCGCGGTTTTGAGCGCTACCGCATTTGATTTCAATCAAACCTCCGGACCTGTGCGATGGAATGTTACGCGAGGGGAGGAAGCGGCGATGCCGAATCGAAAGACCAGTTTTAACGGCCCAGATGCGGCGTGCGGGCGGGTCCAGGTATGACGGGCGTCAATCGCGTCGGCGTCGGGGCGTCTTTGCGCTGGTTGTCGCAAGGCTGGCGGGACATGCTGCGCGCGCCTGGACCGTGCCTTGTCTATGGTGCAGCTGTTGCGGCGCTAAGCTATGGCATTTGGACGTCGCTTATCAGCTCGAATCTTGCGTTTTGGGCTTTGAGCTTGAGCTGCGGCTTTGTCTTTTTGGCGCCGATGCTCGCGATGGGCCTGTACGAGGCGGGGCGTCGGATCGGCGATGGCGAGCGACCAACGCTGCGGCAAATGCTGTTTGTACACAGCGCTGTGCGCAGCGACATCTTCTATTTTGGCTTGGCGCTCTTGCTGATTTATTTGCTCTGGGGACGGATAGCGCAGGTCGTCTACGGATTGTCCACCTACCGGCTTCATAAAACCGTTCCGGACTTTATTGATTTCGCAATCAGCACCCCAGACGGTCATGGTATGCTGATCGCAGGAACGGTGATTGGCGGCGTGCTGGCGTTCTTTACGTTCGCCCTGAGCGTGGTTTCGGCGCCGATGTTGCTGGATCAGAAAGCCAATGTCTTTGGTGCGATGTTCATCAGCCTCCGCGCGGTCTCTGTGAATCTCCCAGCCTTGTTGCTCTGGGCGTTTCTCATCACGATGCTGTTGATCGCCTGCGCCGCCTCTTCGTGGCTGGGGCTGATTCTTGTTTTTCCGTGGTTGGGTTTGGCGAGTTGGCGGGCCTATTGCGACCTCGTGAGTTGAGCATCTGGGCCCGCCCGCAACATTCTTTCTATATTCGGGTGAGTTTGCAGCAGATCAAAGCCTGTGCGGACGGAGCGCTGAACTCTCGCCAGGAAAGGGGCGTTCTATGTTGCAATTTGAGTTTTGGCTCTGCGATGGACAGGGACTTCCAACGTCCGAGGCGCATCATCAGCAAGACTTCCGGCACGCCGTGCAAGACGCCAAAGATATGTTATCGGAACACCCAGAGATCAGAAAGATCGATCTCATCTGCGGTGAGACCCATGTGGGCGCTGTAGGCCATTCCTGGATGTCGTGTTCCTGCGGCGACAACATTTGTGGCGAGGAATGCCCCGTCTATCGCGGTCAGGCGCCGCGCGACCAGACAATTGCCTGAAATTCCACAATCGCCGCCGCTGCGGCATTGAAAAATTCACGCGCTCGGTTAGATAGAACCCAGGTATCAGGCTGTCCGTACGGCGGCCAGGCTGGCGTATGTTTGCGAACCCGGTCCGGCGCCCGTCGATAACCTGGCGCCACGAACGCTCAACCATTTTATGGAGCTATCGTGGTGCGTAGGCTTACTCTCGATTTTCTGAAGACTGAAACGGCCTCCGGCGGCATCCTGGTGCTTGCGGCGATCGCAGCTTTGCTGGTCGCCAATTCGCCGTGGTCCGCCGAGTATTTCGCTTGGCTGAAAAGCACGTATGCCGTGCAGGTAGGCCCTTTTCGCGTCGAAGATTCCATTACCGGCTGGATTAAGGACGGCCTGATGGCGGTCTTCTTTTTGGTCGTCGGCCTGGAGATCAAACACGAAATCCTGCGTGGTGAATTGAGCGACCCGAGGAAGCTGGCGACGCCCATTCTGGCGGCGCTTGGCGGCATGGTCGGCCCGGCGCTGGTCTATTTCGTGGTGGCGGGCATGATTGGGGCGCCGCATGGCGCGTGGCCCGTGCCGCTTGCCACCGATATCGCCTTTGCGTTGGCTGTCTTCGCCCTAGTGGGCAAAGGCCTGCCGCCGTCCTTACGCATCTTTTTGCTCACCTTGGCGATCGTCGACGATTTGGGCGCCATCCTTCTGATTGCAGTCCTGTTCAGCGGCGGCGCCCATTGGCCGTCTTTGGGGGCCGCTGCAGCCTTGCTGGCGGCGATTGGTCTTGTGGCGCATCGGGTCCGGCTTCCATCATCCGTTTGGGTAATCGGATTTGCTGCAATTTGGTATTTGACGTTTCAATCAAGCCTCAGCACTTCACTCACCGCCGTGGCGTTCGCCGTGATCGTACCGATCAAGGCGCGAAAGGAAAACCATCAGAGCCCGCTGAAGGAGGCGATGCACGAATTGCATCCCTACAACGCCTTTTTGATCTTGCCCTTGTTCGCCTTCACCAAGGCGGGGGTGTCGTTCGCCGGCATGACGATGGCGCAGGTGTTTGCGCCCTTGGCGGTCGCCGTGGCGATGGGGCTGTTTTTCGGCAAGCAGATCGGCGTGTTCGGCGCGGCGTGGATCGCGCAAAAGTGCAAGATCGGGGAGCGCCCGACCGACGCCTCCTGGCGGCAGGTCTATGGCGTGGCGCTTTTGTGCGGCGTGGGCTTCACGATGAGCCTTTTTATCGGTGCGTTGGCCATTCCCGGCGCCATCGATTCCCCGCAACAGGTGGAAATCAAGCTGGGCGTGATCGGGGGCTCGGTCCTGTCTGCACTTGCGGGGGCGCTTGTTTTGCGGGGCGCCAGCGGCCCGCGTGCAATCAAGGAAAGCGTGGCGGGCGGTTCAAAAGCGCCGGCTTAGGTCAGGGATACAATTCCAAAGCCGGCGCCTGGCCCAGCAGCACCATGGATGCATGGCAATATTGCTTGAGCAGCGCAGCTTGCGCCGCGCTAGGCGTCGTTTTCGCGGCTTGTCCGCTTTTCAGGAGCGCGTGGGCGTTCTTGATCCAGGTCTCGTCCGGGCGCAGATCGAAGAAGTCCGCGATACCTTTAAGCGCCTTAGCGGGATCGGCCATGATCTCTTCGAACGAGATTTCGGCATAGTGCGACGGCGCGAGGCGTTTCACTTCCTTCATGCCGCGCAGGATGCAATCGTTCACATCCTCCAGAAAATAGTCCAGCGGCACGGAATGCTCCATCACGGATTTCAAGCGCGGGGAGATTGGTAAATTGTTGTTGAGGTCGGTCTCGTCCAGATCGGACCAGCGGATGCCGTCTTTCGTCATGAGGTCGAAATGCTTGAAGGCGCGCACGCGGAAATGATTGTGCCGCTGCATGGAGATCGCGACGTCGAGCGGGTTACGGTGCAGATGCAGATATTTCGCGTCGGCGAAAAGCTCGATCATTTCCGGCAGCCAGGCGATGCTGCCGCCGCTGCGCTCGACCCAGATTTTCTTGCCGGCTTTCTGCGTGAGATATTCGAACATCGCCAGATAATGCCGGCTCAGCGCCTGCACCGGCTGCGCTCTGACGAAGGCCATGAGATCAGCCAACGCCTCTTCAGGTTTGTTGAACAAATGCGGCAAGGGCAGCAGCAAGACGTCGGGAAAGACATTGTCGCGATAGGCGCTGGCGTCCTTTGGTAGAGACGCGGCGCCGCCCTCGAACATCACTTCGGGCGTGACAAGGTGGGCGATGATCTTCTTAAAGGCGCCAGAGCCGGCGTCGATTCCGCAATCGATGATCCCGGCCATCTCCGCGCCGCTGAGCGGTCGCTCGCCCCACTTCTCGTAGAAATGCATGGCGATGAAGAACTCGTTGAACACGGCGACGTCCGGATGGAGATTCACCATTTTTGAGAGGATCGTCGAGCCGCAGCGGCCCGTGCCCACAATGAATCGGGCGTTCGACTGGCTCATGACGATTCTTGCCTTGCGTCTTGTCTGAAGCGCTCCTGCTGGGTCTAATGCCCGCAAACAGGAGGAGGAGCGGCGATGGACGCGGATAATGTCGGACTCGAAGACCGGCTGGCAATACAGGATCTCTTGTCGCGCTATTGCCATGCAATGGATTCCGCGCGGGCGGATCTGACGATCGAATTATTCACGGACGACGCAACGCTCGACACGTCCGTTGGCGGCGCCCAGGACAAAGCGGGCATCCTCGAATGGATCGAAGGGCGTCTCGCCTTGCGCGCGCCCGATTATCAGGTCGGGCATTATCTGTTGAACACGCTCATCGCCGCCACGGGCCCAAACGCCGCCAAGGTCCGAAGCATGATGCTTTATACCCGTCAGCGCCGGGACGGCGGCGCTTCCGCCGAATTGATCGGTACGGGCATTTATGAAGACGAGATGCGCAAAGAGCAGGGACGCTGGAAATTCAGCGCGCGCCGCGTCAGCATTGGGTCGGCTGTGGACGACGTCTATTTCAAATAGCGGTCAAGGCTGGTCAATGCCGCGTCAATCTGAAATCCTGACGGCGACTGGGCTCTGGCCCAACAAACAGGGGGAGGGCCCATGCCCGGCGAGGATTTCTTTAAAGGCTATTACGAGGCCTATAATTCGGAAGATTCAGGCAAGCTCGGCGCCTTGTTGGCGGACGATGTCGTGCTCGCCTCGGCCATGGGCGAGAGCAAGGGCAAGGATTCCTATCTGCAGACCTACCAATTCATGATCTCGACTTTCGTCGACAAGATGCGGCCGGAGAAGATCACGCTCACAGCAAATGGCGCCGTGATCGACATCCATGATTCCCTGATTGCGCGCGCGGACGTGCCGGATTTCATGGGGCAATCTCTGAAGGCCGGTGAGGAGATGGTGCTGAAACTGACCGGCCGCTATACGCTGAAGGACGGCAAGATCGCCCGCATCGAGATCGGGCCGCGAGAGGGCTAGAGGCGAAGGAAGCGCGCGGGCCTTCACAAAAGTGTTGCACTCGGCGCCTAGCGCACATTGGGTCAGCTAGACGGAGTTTCGATGCGCTCGATAATTTTGGTCATCGGTGTTTGTTTGTCCGGCGCTTGGTCGACGCGTCCGCCGATCCCCCCAGCGACGGGGCCGAGCCCATCCTTGAATATCGCTGCTCAATGTTCAGCGGCGCCCGCGCCTTATGCCGGGCCGATCTTCGATTCCATGACCCAATATGACGAGCGCGCGGCGATATCGGCCGGTGTGGCCGCGGCCCGCGCCGAGGGCGTCTTGAAAATGGCGATGATGGCGCGGAGCCGCAAAGCGCTCGGGGACAACGCTCAAGAAACGCTGGTGCTACAAGAGCGGGCGCCGGACATGATCGTGGCCGGTGCGCCAAAGTACTTTTTGCACAAGCTGGACATCGAGAAGGCCTTCACGCGCTCTACGGTGCAGGGATTAGAGACCCGCAAATATCCGTTTATTGGCGAGATTCTTTTCACGCATGCTGATAAACGCGAAGGCAGTCAGAATGCCAGCGGCGAACGTTATGTCGACCCCACAGCGCCCGGCGTGAATGCCTTTCTAGACGCCGTCAAACCGTACAATGTGCCGCTGATGGCGCATTTCGAAGTCTATGCTTGGGAGCGGGACTGGCCGCGCATCAGCGCGATGTTCGCCCGCGATAGAGAGCAGATTTTCATTGTGCCGCATATGGCGTTTGGGTCGATCGCTCAGGCGCGGGAGATCCTCGACACGCACCCAAATGTCTATCTCACGATCTCGAAAAAAGAAGAGACGCTGAAGGACCTCGACCCGGAAGCCGAAGGTCCGATGGCTGGTCTTTCTGACGATGCAAAAGCCGCGACCTTGGGCGAGGGCATGCTGGATGCGTGCGTACGGCTCAAGCCGGAATGGCGGGATTTTCTCATCGCCTATGAAGACCGGCTCCTATACGCGACGGACGCGCATAAGGACTTCCGCTGGCCGTATTATCGAACATTGATCCAGATGTTTCGGCGTTATGCAGCCGACCTGCCGGACGAAACGCAAAAAAAGATCGCCTACCAGAACGCCGAGCGCCTTTATGGCGTGGCGATCGACGCAAAATCCGTGCTGCCGCCGAAGCGCTAGAGTCAAACTTCGCCCAGCCGCGCCTTCAGCTTTGCGTTCTCCGCCTCCAGCGCTTTGACCTTGTCGGCCAAGGGTTGGAGGTCCGCCGCCGTGAAGCGCGGCGTGATGTGCTGCGGGCAATTCTAATCCAGCCCCGCGATCTCGACCACGAACACGCGTTCGATCGCGGCTTTGTAATTCAGCGCCGCGAAGCGTTCGATGATTTCCGGCGCCTCCTCCGTGGTGCGCACCGACATATGGCCCAGCGCCTTCAGGCGCGCTTTGTGCGGATAGTCGATGAAGAAGAAGGCGGCGCGGTCGTCGCCCTTCAGATTGCCGAGGCTGATATATTGCCGATTGCCGCGAAAATCGGGGAAGGCGAAATGCGTCGCGTTGAGGATCTGGATGAAGCCCGGCGGCCCGCCGCGATGCTGCACATAGGGCCAGCCGCTTTGCGACACGGTCGCCATGAAGAAATGATCTTGCGCCTCCAGAAAGGCCGCTTCGTCAGGACCTAGTTTGAAGTCGCGATCGCTCATTGACATCTTTTCAGCGAGCGCCCCGGCGCCGTTTTCGGCTTGCGCGGCTTTGACGTCATCGGTGAACAGGATGTCCGCATAGGGATACGGCATGGAACTCTCCTATGCGTTCGCGCTTTTCTTTGGGGTTAAAGACGTTATTTTTCGAATGGCGACAAGCGCCGCGCGGCGCGAATGGGCATACACCCGTTCCCGATCGCGTCCTGCAACCTCGGTCGGGAAATATGGGTCTCGTGATGAGAATAGAGCTATTCCAATACGATCAGTCTGTATCATTACGATCGGAAAGGGCTCTGTGACTGCTTTGACGAAACGGCAAATTCTCGGTGTACTCGGCCTCGCGCCGCTGGCGGCGGCGTGCTCGCCTTTGGGCGCACTCAATGCGTTGGCGCCCAAAGACAAAAACTCAAAATTGCTAAAGGCGAACGTCGCCTATGGGCCGGACAGGCGACAGGCCTATGATGTGTATGCGCCCATGCGCGCGAAGGACGCAGAATCTGGTTCCTCGCCGTTGCTGGTGTTCTTCTATGGCGGCGGTTGGGATTCAGGCTCGAAGGATTTGTATTCCTGGGCTGGCCGCGCTCTGGCGAGCCTCGGTTACGTCGTGGTGGTGCCGGATTATCGGCTGGTGCCGGACGTGCGCTTTCCTGACTTCCTGAAGGACAGCGAGGCGGCGGTGCGTCACGCCATGGACAATGCGGAATCCTATGGCGCGGATGCGCAGCGTCTGGGCCTGATGGGTCATTCCGCGGGCGCCTATAACGCGATCATGGTGGCGCTGGGGCCGGATTATCTCGGCCGGTCGGCCGCCCAGGCGCTGCCGGTCAAGGTGGCGATCGGGGTGGCGGGGCCGTATGATTTTTATCCGTTCGACGTGCAATCGTCGATCAACGCGTTCGGTCATTGGTCCAAGCCGGAAGAGACCCAGCCGATTACGTATGCGCGGCGAACCGGCGCCAAGTTTCAATTGATTTATTCGATGTCGGATAAAGTCGTTGGCCCACGCAATGCGCGCAGTCTCGGCGCAAAACTCAAAGCGGCCGGGGACGAGGTCGAGCTGGTCGAATATCAAAACCCTTCGCACCCGGACCTTGTGGCGGCGTTGTCTGTGCCGCTCCGGGGCCGGGCGAATACGCTCGGGGATGTGCGGGCGTTTCTGGCGAAAGCGTTGTGACCCTTCATGCCGTCAACCTAGGTCGAGCGTTGCGCAGAAGTCCTTAGCCTAGGATGACGACGATCATGGGATCGCGGAGGACGCGCACAGAAAAACGGCGCGGAAATCGAATCCACGCCGCTTGATTTCTTCCGCGTATCAACGGACGTTTACTTCGCGATCGTGCCGGCCACACCGCCAGCCACGCCGCCGATAATCGCGCCGCGCTTCGCGTCGCCGTCGCCGGTATTATTGCCGATCGCGCCGCCGGCCGCCGCGCCGACGGCGGCGCCGCCTAACGTGCTGCACGCGCTCATCGCCATCGCCGAGGCGACCGCCATTGCGAGAAGCAGCGTCTTGCGGGATTCCCGAACCATAATGTTCTCCTTGTTCCAAAGGACAACGCAGGGGCGGCGGAGAGGTTCCCGAAAGTGTCGCAATCGGCCTAGCGATTTAGCCTTGCGGCGCGGCCTTCGCGAGCGCTTCAACCTTGCCCACGCCCACGGCGTTCACTGCGGCCTTCACGTCATCGAAGCTGACATTCACGCCTTCTGCGTTCAACACCACGCGCTGGCCCACAACCACGCCATATTTGGCGCTGTTGTTGCTACGATCGAGGCTTTCCATCACCATTCGGCCATCGACGACATGCGTCTTTTCGAAGCCATTGGCGTTTTCAGTGGTCGCTTCGACCCCGAAGGCGGACGCCATGCTCATCAGCGCGCCAGCGGCGCCGGAATCGATAAGGCTCACCTCAATGGAAGAATCGCCGCGCGCATATCTGCCGGTGGCCGTTGTGCCGGAAAAGCCCATGGCGCCGCCGGAGCCAGTGGAGATTTCGGTGCGTGCGAAGCCGCCGGGAAGCGTGTCGGGCAGCAAGGCCTTCAACGTGTCGACAGGAATGGCCGGGATGTTTTTGCCTTCCTTGAGGGAGTCCGCCATCGCTTCGAGTTGCTTGGTGGTGTCTTGAATATCGCCGACTTTCGCTTCGCCCACGCCGGGGATGGAGATCGTCGCGGATGGGTCCGCGTGCTTTGAGGCGAACGGGCCCGCCGCGCCGCCGCCGCCCATCGCCAGCATGCCGGTGAGCGGCGTGACGATCGCCGAAAACACGATGCCGATGACGATGGCCGCGACGACGACCGCACCCGTATACATGCCGGCTTTTTCCTGCGGCGCCTTCATCAAGCGCGGCAAGGCCCGGTAAAGGAGATACAAGGAATAAAGGCCGAGCAGGCCCAGAATGCTCAGTGGCGGGAAGATGCTGAACAAGCCGGCGAGCCAGCCCGCCGTGCCGGCATAGACCGCAACTTGCGTGGATTTCAGATCGCTCTTTTGGCCGCCGAAATTGGGCGCCAGAAAATCAATAATCTTCGCCAGCAGCCAGACGCCCGCCAGCATGAACACAAACGTGATCGCGGCGGAGGTCAAAACGGATATGGGCGATGGCTTGTATTGTATGATCACGGCATTGACGCCGAAGACGATCATGCCGACCGCGCCTGCGATCACCGAGGCGGCGATGAGCGGTATCGCATAGCCGGTATAGAGCGATTGGATCGAGGGCGTTTCCTGATCGATGCGCTCGAATTCCTGGCTCGGCTGCAGGATCAACTTTTTGGCGCGGTCCACGATGCCGCGCGCCGCGGCGTTGGGTTCGATGATCGTCATGGCCGGAATCCCTCCCTTTGCGGCCAGGAATGACCGCAGCTGCCCGTTTTAACATGCTGATGCAGGTAACCACGCCGATACATGCGCGAACCTCCGCCAAACGGCCAAGTGAGACTCTGAGCGATCCGCGGATTCGTTGCAATCGCACCCATATTGTCTTTGCCGCCGCCGCTGGAGAGGGGGGCCGCCGGCTCCGCGGAGGAGACCGGCGGTTGGTGGGGGGAGAAGACAATGCTTTGCGGTGCACCTCTGGGTTGCTAGCGGGTGTATTTACCATCAGGAATGGTTAAGGAACCGTTGCCGCTGCTCAGGGTTGCACGCAGATGGGCTTTACCTGGTTTAACTTCATGCCGTGGCCGTATCTGCCAGCTGATTTCGCAAAGACGCATCGATCCGTTTGGGTCGACATCGATCCCAATCTTTTCGATCCGGTGCGCGGGCACGCACTCTACAATTCCCATCTCGATCTGCTCGAATACGCGGCCACGCTTGGCTTCGACGGCGTGGGCGTCAACGAACACCATCAAACCGCCTATGGCATGATGCCGTCGCCCGATCTGTTCGCGGCGGAGATGGCGGCTTTGGCGCCGGACAAGTTCGCGCGCCTGACGCTCATCAGCGCCATGGGCCTATGGCTCGACGATCATCCGGTGGCGGATCTGTTCTTGACCCTGCCGCATGACATGCCGAGGCTGCTGTTTCACGATCCAGATGCGGCGGCGAAAGCCATGGCGCATGTGGAAATGATCGGTGGCGGCTGGGATCCCACGCGGAACGATCCCGATCTTTTGGTCGCGCAGGTGGCGCTGCGGGCGCGGCAGCTGGGCGATGCCGGCAAGCGTCAATTTCCGATCCCGGATCGCCGCCTGCGTCAGCGGCTCTATCGCATCAGCGCCCCGACCCGCGTGATCTGGGGCGCCGAGGATCGCGTGGCGCCGCCGGCCTATGGCGAAGCCTTCGCCGCCGCGATCCCCAATGCGCGCCTTACCCTTGTGCCGGAGGCGGGGCATATGGCGCATTGGGAGCCGCCTGCGCTGGTCAAGGAAGCGGCGGCGTTCAGCTGAGGCGGCGGCAGCGGGCGCGGGCGCTCGACAGATCTCAGGATTTCGCTCAGCTAGAGAGAGTCGCCGCCATCTGTTGAGTTTCCCATGCTTGAGACCCTTCTGGTTCTGAACGTCGTCGCCGCATTGCTCGGCATCGCCAGCGTTTTGATGAAGGGCATGACCAAATTGCGCCTCATCGCCGTGGGCGCCGATGCGCTGGAATTTGCCTCGGCTTTGGCCTCGCTTTCCTGGGTCAGCGTGGCGCGCTTCATGATCACGCTGCCGGTGAACTGGCTGCGTTTTTACGAAATGCTGCGTTTGGTGAAGCGCTCGGAGATCGCGGCGGCGGGCGATCTCTCTATGGATTGGCTGAAGCCCTTCATGGAAATCCGCAGCGTTAAAGCGGGCGAGATTTTATTCCGGCGCGGCGACAAAGCCGATCAGATGTTTCTGGTGGATTCTGGCAAATATCGACTGGTGGAATCCAAGATGGAAATCGGTCCTGGCCAGGTGATCGGCGAGATTGGTTTGCTCACGCCCGGCAATACCCGCACGCAGGGTTTCATGTGCGAGGAGGCCGGCGCAATCTATGAGATCGATTACGAAGCGGTGCGTGAGCTGTATTTTCAGAACCCGGAATTCGGTTTCTTCTTTCTGACGCTCACCTCGCGCCGGCTGCTCGAAAACATCGCGCGCCTGGAGGCGGAGCTGGAGCGCCGGCCGCCATTGTCTGAAACCGCGCCGGACGCACCGCCCCCAGGCGCTGTGCCGGCCTGAGCTGCGCTTCGGACCGGACGCCCGCCCATTGTCGCAACCCAACTGGAAAGCGCTGCCCAGTGCGGCAGCGCATCTATCCGCCCGCCGGGACGGCGGATAACTCGCGCAAAGTCTTGCCACGGAAGAGCGGCGCTCGTTAGGATTTACGCTTTGTGAAAAGTGCGTATCTCCGGGACGTCCATGCCGCATCTGCACCCTTCGATCTTTGTTCCGTATCTGATCTTGCAATCCATCGCTGCGATATTCGTCATCGCCAGCGTCACCATGAAGGGCATGGTGCGGCTGCGCGTCTCCAGCATGGTTTCGAATGTGTTCGATCTCCTGGCGGCGGCCATGTCCTTTTCAATCGTCGGGGTGGTGAAATACGGCATCGTCCTGCCGGTGAACGCCATCCGTTTGCGCGAGATGATGCGGCTGATCAAACGTTCGGAATTGGCGGCGTCGGGCGGCGCGCCGACCATGGAATGGCTGAAGCCCTTCATGCATTGCCGCCCGGCCAAAGCGGGGGAAATGATCTTTAAGAAGGACGATCCCGCCGACCGCATGTTTTTGGTCGCCACGGGCAAGTTCGAATTGGTCGAGAGCGGCATCGAATTCGCTAATGGCGGCATGGTGGGTGAATTGGGTCTGTTGTCGCCGGACAATCACCGCACACAAAGTCTGCGTTGCGTCCATTCAGGCGACCTCTATGAAATCTCCTACGACCATGTGCGCGAGCTTTATTTCCAGAACCCAGAATTCGGCTTTTACTTCTTGAAGCTTACCTCCAAGCGCTTATTCGAGAACATCGCCCACCTCGAGAGCGAATTGGCCAAGCGCCCGGCGGCGAGCGCGGCGGAGACGGCGTCCGCATAGGTGAAGGACAAGCGCATGACTGTTTCGCTGAAGCTCGATCATTGCGTCATCGCGGTCTCGGACCCTGAGCGCTCGGACGCCTTTTATCGCGATGTGCTGGGGGCGGAGGTGATCAAGCTCGGCGCCGAATATCGCGTCTATCGCATCGGGGACCGCCAGCTCAGCGTCCATACGCCAGGCCTTGCGAATGACCCGGCCTCGGCGAAATTCCTGATCCGCGCTTTGGATCCTGTCCGGCCTGGAAATAGCGATCTCTGTTTTGAATGGCCGGGGCCGATCACAGAGGCGGCGGCGCACCTTGGGAAGTGGAACGTGCCTATCGAAGTGGGCCCGCGTGAGAGCTTCGGGGCCAAGGGGAAGGGCGACAGCGTCTATTTCCGCGACCCGGATGGCTCCCTCTTGGAGTTCATTGTTTATGCAGCGCCAGCGCCATAGGTCCACGACGCGTTCTTGACGTTGCGTCCGCCGCTGAGCGGCTTACATTGACCATATGAGCGAGAACCCAAAAGAACCGCCTTTTCAGGTCCAAATCGTGCCGGTGACGGCTTTCGAGCAGAATTGCTCCATCATCCGTGCGCCCAATGGCGCAGCGGCGGTGGTCGACCCAGGCGGCGACGTGCCGCGCATTTTGGAGGCCGCGATGGCCATGAACGCGCGGATCGAAAAGATCTGGCTGACGCACGGCCATCTCGATCACGCGGGCGGCGCGATGGAGCTCAAGCGCTGCACCGGCGCCGTGATCGAAGGCCCGACCGAAGAGGAGATCTTCTGGCTCGAACAGATCGAGGACAATTGGAAACGCTATGGCGGCGGCAATGGCGAGAATTGCACGCCGGATCGTTTCCTGAAGGACGGCGATGTGCTGGAAATCGGCGGCGTCGAATTCAATGTGGTCCACACGCCCGGCCACACGCCCGGCCATGTCGTGATCTATCATCAAGACGCGCGCGTGGCCTTTGTCGGCGATGTTTTGTTCGCGGGCTCGATCGGCCGCACGGACTTCCCGCGCGGCGATCACCAGCAGCTGCTCGACAGCATCACGCAAAAACTCTGGCCGCTGGGCGATCTGCAATTCGTCTCCGGCCACGGCCCGGTCTCGACTTTCGCTCGAGAACGCCAGACCAACGCCTTCGTGGCGGATAAATTCACTGGTTATCACGGCGCCGAGAAGCAGGACGCGGATGTCGCCGCGCAGAAGACGACGAAGCGGTATCAGTAGTTTTCCGCCACGCTTCACTCTTCGTCGCCTTCGGCGACACCTCCACCGTTTACGAGCTGTCCGCGCAGCGGATTGAGGTGGGGTTTGTTCATCACGCGTAAGCGCAGGCGTCCGTGGTTTTGGGGGGAACAAACTCTCCCACTCACCCATTGATCTAACGCAAGAGCCGCACCCGCTGCGCCTCTAGACTGTATTGGCAAAATGGGAGCCCCTCGATGACGAAGCCGCGCTTGGAAAAAAATGTTTGGGTCTTGATCGCCGATGGCGGGCGCGCGCTCGTGTTGCGCAACGAGGGTGACGAGATGTATCCGAACCTGAAAGTCGTCCAGACCTACGCGATCGAAAATCCGCCGATGCACGAACAGGGGACGGACAGACCAGGCCGCACCAATGACGCCTTCGGCAACAAATCCTCCGTCGGCCAAACCGATTGGCATCAACAAGCCGAAAACCGTTTCATGCACACTTTGGCCGCCGATCTCGACAGGCAGCACGAAGCCGGCGCATTCAAATCACTCATCATCGCGGCGCCGCCGACAGCACTCGGCGAATTGCGCAAGGCCGAAAGCGCCAATCTCAAGAAAGCGGTGATCGCCGACATCCATAAGGATTGGACGCACATGCCCATCCACAAAATCGAAAAGGCGGTGACGAAAGCGTTGGCCGAATAGCGCGCTGGCGGCCAATGGTTCAGGCGCACTCTGCAAAATCGATCAGGCGCGGCAAGCAATGCGAGCACAGGTCGTAGCCCGCCTGGGTCGTCCCGCGCGCTGCGGCTTTGCCGCGCTGGCCCATTTCGGCGAAGGTCTTTGCTTCGGCGAAGATAGCGGCGTCGAGCTTCGGCGCTTCGTATTTGTAGCGCAGCGTCGGGATCGGGGATTACCGCGCAGTTCTTTGCGGCGTAAGCGCCAGCACCTCATGCCCCCGCGCCGCCAAAGCCCGCGCCAGATGCAGGAATTGCCCTGGAAAATTCTGATGCAGGAAAAGGATCTTCACCGGCCGCGCCAATCCCGATCGGCAGCTTCGTCCTGAGGGTCCCAATCGTCCTCGTCGTCTTCCAGGACGAGCGCATAGCCCAAAGGCGCGCTGCAGGCTTCGCAGGTCTGCCCCGCCAATTCTGTCAGCGGGGCATAGGCGCCAAGATGCGAGATCAATGCATCGAGATTGGCCTCATAGATGCGGCCGCAGCGTTCGTTCTGGCACTGCGCACGAAGACCCAGGCCCGCGCTTTTAACGCGGCCGAGGGTCCAGGGGATGGTGCTTTTCGCCGCCATTCATCGCACTCCAATCAGACGGCGCTGCATCGGCATCCCGAGCATCGCCGCGACGCCCACCACGATTACGCCGGTCAGATAATATGCCGGCGCCAGCGGATTTTGCGTCAGATCAGTCAGCCAAGCGACGATAAATTGCGCGCTGCCGCCAAAAACGGACACCGCGATCGCATAGATGATCGCCAGCGCCGCGGCGCGAGAGCGTTTGGGCAGGGCGCCCGTGACGCCGAGATAGCAAGCGGCGACCGCCGTGGATTGCAACATTCCTAAGAGCGCGACCACGCTATAAAGCGCCGCTGCGGTTCGGGTCTGCTCCAGGACATGAAACGCGGGCGCGGCGATAACGGCGAGCACGACAAGGGGCGCGATCATAATGCGCCTCGGGCCGAAGCGGTCCGCCAGCACTCCGCCCAGCATGGCGAACAGCGCCATTGTCAGACCATGCGTCACCGTGGCGCCAAACGCGATCGTGCTTGGCATCTTCAGCACCGATTGCGCATAGGTGGACATATAGGTGACGATGTAATTGCAGATCGTGGCCGCGCCCATAATAGCGATGCTCAACACAATGACGCGCACCGGGAGCGTCTTTGGCGGCGGAGCGCTCGTTGCGGCGGCAGGCTCCTCAAGATGCAAGGTCTCGCTCAAAGAGCGGCGCAGGATCAGGCCGAACGGCACGATCAATGCGCCGATCAGAAACGCGATACGCCAGCCCCAATCCGTCAAATCCTGCGGCGACAGTGCGTGCGACAAGGTCAACCCGGCGAGGCCCGAAGCGAGGACGGCGATGCCCTGGCTCATAAGCTGGAAAGACACATAAAACCCGCGCCGGTGCGGTGGCGCCGCTTCCAGCAGGAAGGCTGTGCTGGGGCCGACTTCACCGCCCAGTGCGAAGCCCTGGATCAGCCGGAACAGGATGACGAGGATCGGCGCGAGGATTCCGATTTGCGCATAAGAGGGCGTCAGCGCCAGGCCGATAATGGCCATGCCCATCAGGCCGAAGGTCAGCAGCATTGCGGGCTTCCGGCCATGCTTGTCGCCCATGCGCCCGATCACGAAGGCGCCGAGCGGGCGTGTGAGAAAGCCGGCGCCGAACGTCGCGAGCGCGGCCAGCAGACTGGATGTGGGATTCTGCGATGGGAAAAACGTCGCGCCGATCTGCACCGCAAAAAACGAGAAGGTCAGGAAGTCATAAAATTCCAGCGCATTGCCGACGACGATCGCGCCGACCTGTTTCGGTCCGGGCGCAATGTGCGCCGGTTCGCTTGAAGTCTGCGCCTCGGTATCCTGAGCTATCGTACTATCGGTCATACAAATCCCCCGGCGCGGACCAAACCAGCGTCGGGCGGGTGGCACAAGATGTTTTGTGGGGGAGTAGCTCTCCACATTGGCCGTCAACCCATCCGCGCCGTCATCCTAGGCTAAGGCCCGCATAGCGGGCCGCGTGCCTAGGCACGCGCGCAACTGAAGTCGCGCTTGGCCTAGGATGACGGTTGAAAGTGGGGTGCTGATATAGATGAAATACACCCACACAACCGCAAAAACCGCGTGCAAACCATTTTCGCCCATGTTAACCGCCGCCCCCTTCGGAGATTAAAATTGAAAAACACCGCACCACAATATTTGCAAAGCACGAACGTCGCAGAACGCGGCGGTCGTTTAGTTGCACGCATGGAGGCGCGCTAGGTTTCAATTTTTCGAAATTGAAGACGAGCAAAAGAACCCCTCCCGGCGCGGCCTGGAGGGGTTCTTTGTTTTGCGCTTCAGTCCGCAAACATACCAAGAGGAGACCGGCTATGTCCGGCTACGAACAAATCGAAAGCCACGGCGCGCCCATCAAGGCGTGGGTGAAGGGCGTGCCGGTAGAGCAGGAGGCGCAACAGCAATTGCGCAACATCGCGATGCTGCCCTTCATCCACAGCCATATCGCCGTGATGCCGGATGTGCATCTGGGCAAGGGCGCGACTGTCGGTTCGGTGATCCCGACCAAGGGCGCTATCATCCCGGCGGCGGTCGGCGTCGATCTCGGCTGCGGCATGAGCGCGGTGCGCACGTCGCTCAATGCGAACGATCTGCCGGATTCGCTTAGCCGAATCCGGGGCGGGATCGAGCGCACAATTCCGCACGGCAACGGGCCGGGCGGCAATCACCGCGAGACGCCCAATGCGGTGGCTAGCGCCTATCGGGATGCGGACCTCGACGATCGCTATCGCGCGATCATCGCCAAGCACCCCAAGGCCTCGGCCAAGGCGCAAGCCTCGCAGCTCGGCACTTTGGGCGGTGGCAACCACTTCATCGAGCTCTGTCTCGATGAGGCGGATCGCGTCTGGGTGATGCTGCATTCGGGCTCGCGCGGCTCTGGCAATAACATCGGCCAATATTTCATCGAGCGGGCGCGGAATGAACTTCTGCGCCGGGAGCTTGGCTATCACGTGCCGGACAAGGACCTCGCCTTCTTCATGGAAGGCGAGCCGCTCTTCGACGATTATGTGGAGGCCGTGGGCTGGGCGCAGGATTACGCGCAGGCGAACCGCGACGTGATGATGGGTCGTTTACTGCACGAACTTCGCGGGCATCTGCCAAAGTTCAAGCTCGATAAAAGCGCCGTCACCTGCCACCACAATTACGTGGCGCGGGAGCGGCACTTCGGCGCCGATGTCTGGGTTACACGCAAAGGCGCCGTGCGTGCGGGCGAGGGCGAACTCGGGATCATTCCGGGCTCGATGGGCGCGAAGAGCTTCATCGTGCGCGGGAAGGGCAATGCGGATTCGTTCTGCACCTGCAGCCACGGCGCGGGCCGCGCGATGAGCCGGACGGCGGCGAAGCAGCGCTTTACGCTGGCGGATCACCGCGCCGCCACCGAAGGCGTGGAATGCCGCAAGGATGCTGGCGTGATCGACGAAACGCCGATGGCCTATAAGGACATCGACGCCGTCATGGCCGCGCAGAGCGATCTCGTTGAGGTTGTGCACACGCTGCGGCAGGTCGTGTGCGTGAAGGGCTAGGGGAAACCTGGCTCTTCACATCAACCCGACGTCACAAACAAAAAGGGCGGCCTGCGAGGGCCGCCCTTTCCGTGTTTGGAACCCATCGGTGAGGATGGGCGTTTGGATTTAGAAATCCACGTCGCCAGTTTGGATCTGCGCAGCAGATCCAAACCATCTTTAATGATGGGCGGCTTTATGGATTTCTTAGAAATCCACGTCGCCAGTTTGGATCTGCGCAGCAGATCCAAACCATCTTTAATGATGGGCGGCTTTATGGATTTCTTAGAAATCCACGTCGCCAGTTTGGATCTGCGCAGCAGATCCAAACCATCTTTAATGATGGGCGGCTTTATGGATTTCTTAGAAATCCATGTCGCCAGTTTGGATTCGCGCAGCAGATCCAAACCATCTTTAATGATGGGCGACTTTATGGATTTCTTAGAAATCCATGTCGCCCATGCCGCCCATGCCGCCTGGCATGCCGCCGCCGCCGCCCATGCCGCCTTTGTCGCGCTTTGGCGCTTCAGCGATGGCCGCTTCGGTGGTGATGATGAGGGCCGCGATCGAAGCTGCGTCTTGCAGCGCCGTGCGAACCACCTTCACCGGGTCGAGGATGCCCATGGCGATCATGTCGCCATATTCTTCGGTCTGGGCGTTGAAGCCGAACGTGTTCGACTTGTCGTCCATGACGCGGCCCACAACGATCGAGCCTTCGACGCCTGCATTTTCCGCGATCTGACGGATCGGAGCTTGCAGGGCGCGGCGCACGATTTCGATACCGGCGTTTTCGTCGTCGTTCAGGCCTTCGACCTTGATCGCCTTCGTGGCTTTTAGAAGGGCCACGCCGCCGCCGGCGACGATGCCTTCTTCAACCGCAGCGCGGGTGGCGTTCAAAGCGTCGTCAACGCGATCCTTGCGTTCCTTCACTTCGACTTCCGTCGCGCCGCCGACCTTGATCACCGCAACGCCGCCGGCGAGCTTCGCCAGACGTTCTTGCAGCTTTTCCTTGTCGTAATCGGAGGTGGTGTCTTCGATCTGGCGCTTAATTTGCGCGATCCGGCCTTCGATGTCTTTCTTCTTGCCGGAGCCATCGACGATCGTGGTGTCGTCTTTGTTGATCGTGATCTTCTTGGCTTTGCCAAGGGAGGAAACGGTTACGTTTTCCAGCTTGATGCCGAGATCTTCGGAGATCACTTCGCCGCCCGTCAGGATGGCGATGTCTTCCAGCATGGCTTTACGGCGATCGCCGAAGCCAGGGGCCTTCACGGCTGCAACGCGCAGACCGCCGCGCAGCTTGTTGACCACGAGGGTGGCCAGCGCTTCGCCATCGACGTCTTCGGCGATGATCAGGAGCGGGCGGCCCGATTGCACGATCGCTTCCAGGATCGGCAGCATTGGCTGCAGGGTCGACAGCTTCTTTTCGAACAGGAGGATATATGGCTCTTCCAGTTCGACCAGCATCTTATCGGCGTTGGTGACGAAATATGGGCTGATATAGCCGCGGTCGAATTGCATGCCTTCGACGACGTCCAGTTCGGTGTCGAGCGACTTGGCTTCTTCAACCGTGATGACGCCTTCTTTGCCGACCTTATCCATGGCGCGGGCGATCATTTCGCCGATGGCGGCTTCGCCGTTCGCCGAGATGGTGCCGACTTGCGCAACTTCAGAAGAATCGCCGACTTTTTTGGCTTTCTTCTTCAGGTCGGCGACAACGTCGTTCACGGCCTTTTCGATGCCGCGCTTCAGATCCATCGGGTTCATGCCGGCGGAGACGCGCTTCATGCCCTCGCGGACGATGGCTTGAGCGAGCACGGTTGCGGTCGTGGTGCCGTCGCCGGCGGTGTCGTTGGTCTTGGAGGCGACTTCGCGGAGCAACTGCGCGCCCATATTCTGGAACCTATCTTCCAGTTCGATTTCCTTGGCGACGGTGACGCCGTCCTTGGTGGTGCGTGGCGCACCGAAGCTCTTTTCGATGACGACGTTGCGGCCTTTGGGGCCGAGGGTCACCTTCACTGCGTTGGCGAGGATATCAACGCCTTGCAGCATACGTTCGCGCGCATCTGCGCCGAAATTGACGTGTTTAGCAGCCATGTGGCTATTTCCTTCGTATAGAGAGGATTGGGTTTAGGGGCGAAAGGGGGGCTATTAAGCCGCCGCCTTCTTGCCCTTGGCGCCTTCGAGGACGCCCAGGATGTCGGATTCCTTCATGATGAGGAGCTCTTCGCCATCCAGCTTCACTTCCGTGCCGGACCATTTGCCGAACAGGATGCGATCGCCAGCTTTCACGTCGAGGGCGACTTGTTCGCCTTCATCGTTGCGGGCGCCAGGGCCGACGGCGACGACTTCGCCTTCCTGCGGCTTTTCCTTGGCGGTGTCGGGGATGATGATCCCGCCCTTGGTTTTGGTTTCTTCATCGACGCGCCGGACGAGGACGCGGTCGCCCAGAGGACGAAATTTCATAGGATTAATCTCCAAATAATGCGTTTGGTTCGGGTTCCGGACCAATCAGGGTTATTTAACCAGCTGATTTGGCAGGACTTTGCCATCCAGACCGAGGGAGGACATAGCACCTAGCACTCGCCCCCGTCAACTGCTAGCACCCGGCATTTGGGGTGGCGGAGCGTGGGATGCAAGGGCCTCCGCACGAATTCGGTTTGCCCAAAGGGGGTCACCGGAAACGAAGTCGGTAATAGCCAAACAGTGACGCGCCAGATGTAACTCGCCGCCACGCTGGGGCTTGTCCCCCTCCCCAAATTGCATTTGGGGGGAGTGGCGTTGCGCTAAAGATCCGACGCCAGCATCACGCTCACGCGCTGGTCCAGCAATTCGCACGGGCCATTCGTGCTTAAAAACGCGATGTCGGCGGCGTCGCGGCCCACGCCGATGCGCACCAGCGTTTTCGGGTCGGCGAGGCGGGTGGCGTCTACCATGTACCAGCCGTCGCCGAGATAGACTTCAAACACGGCGTGGAAATCCGGCGGCTCCAGATTCAGCGCATAGGCGCTGACGGCGCGGGCGGGGACGCCCAAAGCGCGGCAGAGCGTGATGCCCATATGGGTGAAATCGCGGCAGACGCCGGCGCGGTCGGTGAAGGTTTCATGCGCTGTGGTCTGGACGTTGCTCACGCCGTGCGCGTAATCGAGGTTTCGATAGATCCAGTCGAGCACGGTTTGGATCTGCGCCCCGCCTTGCAGGCCGCCGAACTCGCGCTGGGCGAAGCGGCCGAAGAGGTCCGATGGGCAATAGCGGCTCGGGGTCGTGTATTGCAGCGTATCGGCGGGCAGATCGATCAGATCGCGGATACAAAGATCGGACGTGAGGGCCGGGCGCTCGTAATTGTCGACCACCGCCTCATAAATGATGCGCACCTCGCCCTGCAGACGCGCCCGAAAACGCCGCTCGCCGCGCTGGTCGGTGGGGTCCTGCACCAGGGTATGGAAGGGTTCGATGGTCAGCCATTCGGCGAGGACGAGCTGGTCGGGCGACCACGCCGCCTGCACCGAGACGATCGCGTCTGTCGGGTTTTCAAAGGCGTAGAAAAGTTCAGACCGGACGCTGAGCTTCATATAATCCCTGGGAAATTGGATGAACGGGGCCGCGCGCTCAAAGTTCCGTTCTGGACGCGCGATGGGCCGCTGGCGTCTAGAGACGGCTTAAGAGATCGGTTTTCTTCGCGTCGAACTCGGCTTGGGTGAGCACGCCTTTTTGGAACAGATCCGCCAAGCGTTCGATCTTGGCGAAGATGTCGTCCTCGAAGGCGGGGGTGTTTGCCGATGGGTAGGATGGCGTGGGTGTGAAGCTTTGCTGTGACGCAGGGGGCGGAGCGAAATTCGGCTGCTGCATGAATCTTTGTTGGGGACAGGTTCGTTCGGCGCGGGGGTCTGGAAGTTGTGCGGCTCCGGCTGCGTGAAGGGCGCGGGCGGCTGGTAGGCCGGGATTGGGTCTTGCTGTTGCGGCTGTTGCTGCTGGAAGGCGTTTCCGGCGCCGCTGAGGTTCACGATCGGCAGGTCCGCGACCCGCACCAGTCCGTATTGGCTGGTGAAGGTGAGGCTCTGATCGCCAGATTGTTGTTGCGAAAAGCCGCCGATGCGGTTGTCGCCGGTGTCGTACACGGTGACGCGGCCGTTTATGTCGATGGCGAGGCGCTGGGTCGATGGGAAGTACGCATAGCGCAAATTGTTCTGTGCGCCGACGGAGGCGGGCGAGCCCAAAACCTCAGGCCACCAATTGCCGGACTGCGCCGAGCCGGGCACGAACAGGCTGACGCCGCCGCCGGATTGGAACTGGCCACCCTGAAACTGGCCGCTGCCTTGATATTGCATGTTGCTTTGGCCGTTCTGGCTTTGCGACTGGGAGCTTCCCGACGGCGCAACGAAATTGGCGCTTCGCAACAGGCCGGATAGCTCATTGCACAAAGAATCCACCTTGCACTTCAGGCCGTTGTTGAACATATCGCCGAAAATGGTCATGCCGCCTTGCGACCACACTGACCCATGCCGCCCAGATCGGGGTGGCTGAATTGCGCCTGCGTCCCGCCGCCGGCCATCAAGGCGGTCAGCAGGGTGAACACGGCGTCGCTGCTCACGAAATTGCGTTGCGCGATCTCATCAACGATCTTGCGCCCGTCGGGGGTCAGGTTTTGCATGTGGGAAGTCCATAACGCATCCGGCGGAATTGGCCCGATACGGGGCTTCGCGGCGTTTCTGTGCCTGTGGATACCACGCGCACGCCTTTGGAGATAGAGCGCTTATTCCTCGAGCGGTAGGGCCTGATCGAACAGCGCCTGTTGCTCCGGCGGGCGCAACGGCGGCATGCGGCCGAGATGCTGATACGCCCGCAAAGCCGCCACTCGCCCGCGCGGCGTGCGCATCACGAAGCCTTGTTGCATCAGATAGGGCTCGATCACTTCTTCGACCGCGTCGCGCGCTTCGGCGAGGCAGGCGGCGAGCGTGTCCACGCCGACCGGGCCGCCTTGATAGGTGTCGACCAACGCGAAAAGGTAGCGGCGGTCCAGCGCGTCCAGGCCGGTCGGGTCGACCTCAAGGCGCTCCAAGGCGCTGTCGGCGACCTTCTTGTCGATCGCTTTGCCGGCTGCGTCGGCGAAGTCGCGCACCCGGCGGAGCAGGCGCACGGCGATGCGAGGCGTGCCGCGCGCGCGGGTGGCGATCTCGCGCGCGCCGTCGGGCGTGATGGCTGCGCCAAGCTTTTCAGAGGCGCGCGTGACGATGAAGGTCAGCTCGTCATGCGTGTAGAATTGCAGCCGCACCGGAATGCCGAAGCGGTCGCGCAACGGCGTCGAGAGGAGCCCGGCGCGCGTGGTGGCGCCGACCAAGGTGAACGGCGACAGATCGATCCGCACCGAGCGCGCGGAGGGGCCTTCGCCGATGATCAGATCAAGCGCGTAATCCTCCATCGCCGGATAGAGGATTTCCTCCACCGATGAAGAAAGGCGATGGATCTCGTCGATGAAGAGCACATCGCGGGGTTCAAGATTGGTCAGCAGCGCCGCTAAATCGCCAGCCTTGGCGATGACCGGGCCGGACGTGGCGCGGAATCCGACCCCCATCTCGCGCGCCATGATCTGCGCCAAAGTGGTCTTGCCAAGACCCGGAGGGCCAAACAGCAACACGTGATCGAGCGCATCATTGCGATTGCGCGCCGCCTCGACGAACACTTTGAGGTTCGCCTTTGCCGCTTCTTGACCGACGAACGTGGAGAAATTCTCTGGCCGCAAGGCGCGATCGATCTCGCCGCTCTGGCGCGTGGGGGCAACGATCCGATCCTGATCGGTCATCCTTGCAATTCCTTCAGCGCCACGCGGATGATGGCGGGTGTCTTGGCGTCAGGCTCGGCGCGGATTGCGGCGGCCACGGCGCGGGCGGCGTCGCCGTCGCCGAAGCCCAGATTGAGCAATGCGCTGATGGCGTCACGCCGCGCGGCGTCTTGGCCGTCGGATTCCTTGGCGGACTTATCCCCGCTCTTCGAAATGGTGATAGAGTCGCGGGACACTGCGCCCTTGAAGCCGAAGCCCTTGGGCGGCGCTTTCGTTTTCAGTTCGGTCACGACGCGCTGCGCCACTTTCGGGCCCACGCCATGCGCGCGCGACACGGCGGTTTTATCTTCCAGCGCAATGGCGTCGGCCAGCGGGCCGGGCGCCAGCACATCGAGAATGGCGAGCGCCACGCGGGCGCCGACGCCTTGTACGGTCTGGAGATGCGCGAACCAGGCCCGTTCCGCTTCGGAGGGGAAGCCATAAAGCTTGATCGAGTCTTCGCGCACCTGCGTTTCGATCCACAATTCGGCGGCTTCATTCGGGGCCAGCTTCGCCAGCGTTCGCACGCCGGCCTGCACCAGATAGCCGACGCCGCCGACATCGATGATGGCTGCGTCTTCGGAGGTGGCGGCGACGGCGCCGCGGAGTTTGCCGATCATGCTCTGACCCTTGCGCGCGTGATGAGGCTTTGCGCCCTATGCGTTGCGGTTATGGCGACGGCCAGTGCGTCCGCGGCGTCGGCGGTGACCTCGCCGGCGGCGGGCAGCAGGCGCCGCACCATCATCGCGACTTGTTCTTTCTCGGCCTTGCCGGTGCCGACCAAAGCCTTCTTCACCTCGGTGGCGGAGATTTCATCGACGCTGAGGCCATTCGTGGCGCAGGCCAGCATCGCCGCGCCGCGCGCATGACCCAGAAGGAGGGCGGAGGCGTGATTGCCGTGTTGCGTGTTCACGAAACTTGCCTCCACCGCGGCATGGGAGAGGTCAAGACCGGTCATGGCCGCGCGCAGACCTTCATAAAGATTGCGCAGCCGTTCGGAGAGCGCATCCTGCGAGGCTGGCTTCACCACGCCATGGGCGACATAGCGCAAGCGCGGGCCATCGGCCTCTACGACGCCCCAGCCACAGCGATTAAGGCCGGGATCGACCCCGAACATGCGTATCAATCCGCTCATCGGGACAGCCTTATAGCGATTCCGTTAATACAATATTCCCGATTTGTTCCCCTGTCGCCCGAAAAGCGCAGGGCGGGGCGCGCGCAAGCCAGCCAATGGATGCGCCGGGAACTTCCACCACGTTGGGCGTTTAGTGTTCAGCGCACCCAGGCGCCGACGGGGAGCAAATATGGCCGAGAATTCGAGTCCGAAGCCGGTAAAGCCGAAACAGCCCAATCCAATTGGGCCGAAATGGCTCTTGGTGCTTGGCGCCGTGCTCGCCGGTTTTCTGTTGGTCTCAGTGATCAATAACAAAGTGGCCACACCGAATTCAGATCCCGTTCCAGAGCCTGAATCCATCGGGACGTTAGAGCCCACAGGGCTGGACGTCGCCCCCGGCCAAACGCCGCTTTCGACCGATGCTTGGGTTGGGACCTGGACTGGCGTTGAGGGACTGCGCATCGACATCGAAAAAGTCGGCGCAGGCTACAAGCTTCATATTGTGAATATGGACGGTAAGGGCGACTATACCGGCGCGCCGGACAGCGAAAAGATTGTCTTTGAGCGCGCCGGCAAAACCGAAACGCTCACCCACGGCGACGGCAAGGCGACGGGCCTCAAATGGCTGGCCGACAAGACCAATTGTTTGGTGATCCAGCCGGGCGAGGGTTTTTGCCGCGCGGAGGGTAATCCGTAAGCTAGGCCCACTCCTTTGCGAAGGAATCGAGCTTGGCCAAATAGGCCGCGCGTTCGTCTTCGCTGATCCAGGCGGCGTTGAAGGCGTTGCGGCTGAGCTGGATCATCTCTGCTGCGGACAGGCCGGCTTCGCGCTGCGCGATGTCGAAATTCTCGTTGATATAATAGCCCAGCATATATGCAGGATCGTCAGAGTTCACCGTCGCGTTCAAACCGTGATCGAGCATGCTGCGCAGGATTTGTTGTTTATCGCCGGGGCGGCAGACTTCATTGGCGAACGGGCAGACCGTGAAAAACATCCCCTTTGCCTTGGCGATGGCGATGAGCTTTTCGTCTTGCAGGATATTCGCGCCGTGATCGATGCGTTCTACCTTTATGTCCTCCAGCACCTGACGAATATGTTCATGGGTGTTGGGCTGGTCCAGATCGCAATGCGACGTCAGGTGCAGGCCCGCCTCGCGGGCGATCTTGAAGCATTCGGCGAACTTCGCTGGCGGGTTGCCGTTCTCATCGGAATCTAGCCCGACGCCGATCAGTTTGTGTGCGTGCGGCACGGCGGATTTAATCGTCGTTAGCGCGCTTTCGGCTGAAAGCTCGCGCACAAAGCACAGAATCAGCTTCGACTTGATGCTGAAATCGGTTTCCGCTTCCTGCGTGGCGCGATAGAGGCCGTCGATGACGGTGGCGATGGGCACGCCTCGGTCCGTGTGCTGCTGCGGATCGAAGAACATTTCTGCATAGAGCACGTTCTGCGACGCCGCCTTTTTCAGATAGGCGTAGCAGAGGTCGAAAAAATCCTGCTCGGTGAAGAGCACCTTCGCACCCTCATAGAAGACCTGCAGGAAAGAGGGCAGATCGTGATAGATATAGCCTGCCTTCATCTCCTCGACGTTCGCATAAGGCAGAGTCACCTTATTGCGCTCGGCCAGCACGAATTTCATCTCGGCTTCCAAGGAGCCCTCAAGATGGACGTGCAACTCGGCCTTCGGTAAGGCGGCGATGAAGCTTTTCATGTCTGTCATGGATGCGTCCCAGGATTTTTGAGGCTTGAGTTGTCGTCAGTCGATAGCGACGAAGCGCCGGCGACGCTGCAAAGTCCGGGCGGACGGGCGGTGATCGGGGCGACGCTGCACAGCGCTTAAGCCTTGGCGGCCCAATTTGCCCTTAGGCGGGGCTCCCGGGCGGGCTGAAATCCCCCGGCGGGTCGCATCGCCATCGGCCGAGTCATGCCCTATATGAGCCTTTATGTATGGCGATCTGTATCATGGACGGGTTTTGGAGCTGGCGGCGGAGATGCCGCATGTCGGCCATCTATCCGACCCCCATGGCGCGGCGACTAAGGTCAGCCGCATCTGTGGCTCCATCGTGACCGTGGAACTGAAGGTTCAGGACGGCAAGATCAGCGAATTCGCCATCGATCCCAAGGCCTGCGCTTTGGGGCAGGCGGCGGCCTCCGTGCTGGCGCAGAACATCATTGGCGCCACACCGGAAGAAGTGCTGGCCGCGCGCGATGCGCTGCGCAAGATGCTGAAAGAGGAAGGCCCCGCGCCCAACGGCCGCTTCTGGGAGCTGCGACACCTGGAGGCCGTGCGCGAATTCCCACCCCGGCACCTCTCGACCATGCTGGCCTTCGACGCGGCGGTCGCCGCTTTGGAACAGGCCGGCGCATTGCCCGCCAACGCCGCCGCGGGCTAGCCTAGCCGCGACTCAAGCGAGGCGGGGCATGGCCGGGATCACACGACGATTTTCCATTCTGGCGCCGCTGGCTTTGAGCGCCTGCGCGGCGATCGAGACCAGACTCGAACCAGTGCAGGGCAAGCTGCACGCTTGGGACAGCGCTGCGAACGCCAAGCTCGACGAATGGAAGACGACTTTGTTCCAGGGCCGGGCCAAGGACGCCGTGGGCCGCTGGGCTGAACTCGAGAAGAAAGCCGGTGGGCGTTTGGGCGTGGCGGTTCTCGGTGGTGGGCGCGTCTTCACGCACTATCGCGGCGATGAGCGTTTCGCTTTGTGCTCGACCTTCAAGTTGGCTTTGGCGGCGCTTGTTTTGCGCGAGGGGCAGGCGGGGCGTTTGAATCTGCGCGAGATCGTCAGCTATTCCGAAGCCGATCTTCTCGAGTACGGGCCGGATACCAGGGCGAATCTCGCGACGGGGATGAGCATTCAGGACCTCGCGAAAGCGGCGCAGATCACCAGCGACAACACCGCCACGAATCTGCTGCTCGCGCGGATCGGCGGGCCTGAGGGCTTTACGCAGCTTTTGCGCGCCATCGGTGATGACGGCACGCGGCTGGACCGGATGGAGCCTGAGATGAATCGCGTTCACGCGGGCGAGGCGCAGGACACCACAACGCCCATCGCGTTCGCGCACACCGCGCTGAAACTCACCACCGGCGATGTGTTGATCCCCGCGCATCGCGATCTGCTGATTGGCTGGATGCGCGAGACGCAAACCGGCGCGAATCGCCTGCGCGGCGTGATCCCCGCCGGCTGGAATGCTGGCGACAAGACGGGAAGCGGCTTCGGCAACGGCATCCCGAACAAGACGAATGACGTGGCGGTGGCTTTCCCACTGCGCCTCGGGCCAGTAGCGCTCGCGGCCTATTACGAGGCGCCCGTCGCGACGCAGGATGTGCGCCCCGATGATGAAGCCGTGCTGGCCGAAGCGGGCCGGATCGCGGTCAAGGCGCTGGATGGCTGAACTCTATTTTCGCGGGGGCTTGTCGAACTTCAAACCGGGTTCATGCCAGGCGGGGGAGCAAACGACCGTAAGGCGCAGCTCTTCCTTGCCGTTATTGGATATATTGTGCCACGCGCCCGGCGGGATCACGATCGTCTGACCGGCGGATACTTGCTGGGTGTCGTCGGCCACCATCATCAGTCCGGTTCCCGCTTCGACGATGTAGATCTCTTCCCAATCGTGATGGTGTGGCTTGATGGTGACGCCCAACGGCACGTTGATGTCCGCGATGGAGATCGCCTTGGCGGACGAGTTTTGCGGACTGGCATATTGGCGGGTTACGGCGCGATCCGCCGCTTCGCACCAAGGTTGGTCAGCCAGCGTGACGACATCAACTTTCGCTTGGGCGGCAAGCGGGAGCGCCGCCGCCAAGGCGCAGGATAGGGCCGGGCCAGGCAATGCGCGGTAAAATCGGGTAGTCTTCATTCGCAGCCATATCCCTTCGCGACGACGCTCCGATTTTTGCCGCAGCGCAGCGCAGCGCGCGGGCAAGCGCAACGGTTCGGTCGCAGCGGTCAAGACAGGCCGTACGCGCACAAGCGGCGGCGGATTTATTATATTGCATATAGCGCGCCGCTTTCGGGGGCGATACATTGGTGCAAAGAGCGCTGGCGTCAGCCGCGCCCAAAACGAACTGAGGGAGGACATTATGGATTCAGGCGCCCCGATCGGCCAGCCGACACCCACGCGCGACGTCGAGCAGGGGCTCGCGGACCTGCGCGACTATGGCTACGCCATCCACCTCGACTACTTGACGCCGGATCAAACCAAAGCGACCCATGACCGCTTCGTGGAACAGGCCGCGCTGGAACAGGAACTGGGCTTCAATTTCAAGCGCCCGCACCATTACGATCCCCGCTACATGCAGGAAGTCTCCTTCATGCTGAACAAGGGGCGGGTGTTCATCGATCTCATGATGAACCCCTACGGCCTGCAATATTGCGAGGCCACCTTGGGCAAGGACCGCTTCAAGCTGTTCAACCAGCAGGGCATGGTCATGCAGGGCGGGCAGGTGGGCACCAACGCGATGCACCACGATCAGATGGGGCTGGGCTTTCCGACGCCGCGTCCGCTGATGCTGAATTGCATGCTGGCTTTGGCTAATTTCGACGACGAAGCGGGCGCCACGCGATTTGTGCCGGCCAGCCACAAATGGAATAAGGATCCGGGAGTAACCCCTGGCCATCCCGACCAAGCCATGCCCAGCATCGTGCACGACATTCCGCCGGGGGCGGTGGTATTGTGGGAGGGCCGCACCTGGCATCGCGCGGGCGACAACCACTCGGACCGGACGCGCGTGTCCATCACAACGACCTATTGCGATCTGATGATGAACGCGGGCACGAACTATCTCGCGGGCCTGCACGACGACGTCTACGAGACGATGACCGACGATGAGCGCCTGATTGCCGGCTTCCGGCTGGTCTACAATACGAACCTCATCACCGGCCGCTATCCGGGCGATACGCGCCAATTGGTCGGCTATGAGGAGCCATATGTAGGGGAGTTGCGCCGCACCTAGCGGCCGCGTCCCGACAGGGGCCATCGAAAAATGGCGTTGGGCTTAAAATTTGGTGCTCGAAATTCCTGGTTTGGCCATTATTGTTTCCCGATCTGAATTTACACTTATGCTCGCGGCTAGGCCGTATCTGGAGGGAATTATGAAGTCGTTTGTTGCGTTGCCTGCTTTGGCTTTGGTTTTTGCGGTCGGTGCATGCGCCACGAAGCCTGCCGCGACTCCTGCAAAGCCCGCGGAGACCCCAGCGCCGTATGCTGGTCAAGCCACGCCGGGCGAGCCTGAATTGTTGGGCGCACCCTCGAAAAAAGACCAAGGCTCGTAAGCGGCGTCGTCCGGTCTCTTCGGAAAGCGTCGCCAATCTACAGGAGAGACTCATGCGGCTGCGCATCCTGGCGTTGGCGATGATTGTCGCTGGCTGCGCGAGCGCCGGCGGAAACGTTCACGCGGGCGGCGCGTCGCGCCAGGGGATCGCTGTCGGCGAGCCCAATCCTTCGGCCCCTGGCGGTTTTAGTCTTCCCGGCGCGCCGTCATCCGGCGCCGGGGCGCCGACGGCGCCTGGGGGCGTTTCGAAGGCCGATAAGAAGATCGATCTGGGCGACTGGCGCGCGCAGCAAAATCCTGACGACCTCAGCGCCGCCTTCGCCGCACAGATCGACATGCGCTACGGGCCTGAGCCAAGTTTCACTCATGTACGGGACGACCTCACCGCCAATGGGTTCACCTGCAAGGATGTGGCGCCCGTCGAGGCGCGGCCCGATTACCTGATTGCGACCTGCGAGAAGCAGGAAATGCATCAAGCCTGCGGCAATATCTGGAGCGTGGCTTTGCGCCGCGATCATCTATCGCCTGGCGCGGAAGGCGCCCGAATCGTCCCGCGTGGAGGCTTCGAGAGGCTGTGCCTGGGCGCGAATGCGCCGAAATAGGCAGATTTTGCTCCAAATGGGTCATCTGCCTATTTGTTGAGCTTGCCCAATAAATGTTAACCCACTATCGCTGAAAATCAATTAGTCCGGAGTCGCCGCTGAAGAGGGGGGGGAGCGACCCAGGACGTAAAAGGCAGGCGTCCCCCATGCGCACAAGCGACAATAAAACAAGCGACAATAAAAAATTCAGCAATCCAGTTGCGATTGAAATCGATCACATCGCTGCAGATCTTCTGGATGCGGCGTCGGAAATCGACCGCTTAACAAGCAAATTCTCGCAGGACCTACAGGCGATTCTGCAACGTCAGGCCGGCAGCATCAAAGCCTAAGCAGAAGTTTATGAGCGGGATCAAATCTCGAAGCACTAAGGCGCGTCGCCAAATCGCAACGCCGCCGCCTTTATCAAGAAAATCAGCATCGTTCAGGATTGCATACTTTGCGGCGAAGCCCTTAGCGTGCGCGCTTGAAATGCATCGGCGGAGCAAGTGAACATGTACGGCAGACGGCTGGGTAAAAGCGCGATTGTCGTGTCCGACATCTGCATGGGCACGATGATGTTCGGTTCATTCGCGGACGAAAAAGCGTCTTTGCGCATTCTCGACAAGAGCTTCGACGCGGGGATCAACTTCTTCGACGCGGCGGAGAATTACCCAATCCCACCCGCGGAACATTATGCCGGTCTGACCGAAGAAATCGTCGGCAAGTGGCTGAAGACCAAAAACCGCGACGCCGTCATTCTCGCCACAAAGGTCTGTGGCCCCAGTCATGGTTGGCTCAAGGCGAGTCAACGCGCAGGCATGACCGCGCTCGATCGTCACAATATCACACGCGCGATCGAGGCCAGTCTGAAGCGTCTCGGCACGGATTACGTCGATCTTTATCAAATCCATTGGCCGGATTTCGACGCACCCTATGACGGCATGATGGAAGCGCTCGACGAGCTGGTGCGCGCGGGCAAGGTGCGTGTGCTTGGCTGTTCAAATGAAACTGCTTGGGGCCTCATGAAAAGCCTGGCGGAATCCGAAAAGCACGGTTTTGCGCGCTTTGAGACGATCCAGAATAATTTCAGCCTGAACAATCGCCGCTTCGAAGACGAATTGGCGCAGGTCTGCCGCAAGGAAGGCGTGAGCCTTATTCCATACTCGCCTTTGGGCGGCGGCGTGCTGACCGGCAAATACAATCTGAAGACAGACACGCCGCAGAGCCGCTTCAATCGTTATCTGGAGGTCGGCGGCCGCCAACTCGCGATGCGCACGCGCTTCCTCAATCCGCGCACCCTGGCCTCAACCGAGCGCTTTATGGCCATCGCAAAAGAGGCGGGGATGTCCGTGACCACGCTCGCCACAGCGTGGAGCAAACAGCATGATTTCGTGGCTTCGACGATCGTCGGGGCGACGCAAGAAGATCAATTGCCGGACATCTTCGCAGCAGCTGAGATCACGCTCAGCCCCGAGACCATGGCGGCGATCGACGCGGTGTCGAAGGATATCCTTTATCCGATGGGGTGAGGATAGCGGGCCGGCCTGAAAGCATTTTGCATTGCATTAGAGACAGAATCCGCGTGGCCGGATTTGCGCCGATTTGTCTGTCGGAGGGGGCGGCGCGGCACGCTACGGCTGACGCCGGCGTGGACGCGCGGGCAGGATTGCCCTACCGACATGCCTTGAGAAGATCCTGATGTAATGACCGGAAAATGACCGACAATCCTTCGCAAGCGTCCAAGCGCGTCTTTCGCGAGATCGAAGCAGCGCCAATTCCCACGCGTTATGCGCGCGGCTGGCATTGCCTGGGTCCTGCGTCGATGTTCAAGGACGGCAAGCCGCACGCGATCGAGGCGTTCGGGACCAAGCTCGTGGTTTTTCAAGGCGAAGACGGCAAGCTCAACGTCCTCAACGCGCATTGCCTGCATATGGGCGGCGATCTGTCGGATGGGCGTATCGTCGGGAATAATATCGCGTGTCCGTTTCACGATTGGCGCTGGAACGGCGACGGCGAGTGCGTTCTGGTGCCTTATTCTAAGCGTATTCCGCAAGGCGCGGTCACACGCAGCTGGGAAACGCGCGAGATCAATAAGCACCTGATCATCTGGCATGATCCTGAAGGTTTGCCGCCCGACGTCGAAGTGCCCCGCATTCCTGGAGCCTATAGTGACGAATGGAGCGAGGATTGGGCCTGGGGCGAGACGATCATCGAAAATCACCCGCGAGAATTGATCGATAATCTCGCGGACATGCCGCACTTCTTCTATGTGCACGGTGAGCGCAGTCCCGACACGATCCCCGGCTATTTCAAGAACATCTTCGAAGGCCATTCCGCGACGCAGATCATGGAATATTCTTCCGGCGGTAATCCGGCTTATGATCGGGACGTACACTACGAAGGAGATCCGGAGAAAATTCACGGCGTGTTGCGCTCCGAATCCACCTGGAACGGACCGGCTTATTCCATCGACTATTTGTGGTGGCGCTTTCCGGAAGTCGGCGTTTTGTATTCCGTCCTCTTTCTCTCAATTCTGCCAATCACGCCGACAAAGTTTCGCTTAGGGCTCGGCGTGCTTACGCACAGAAAACCTAGCCTTTCAAAGGAAGAAAGCGATGCGCGACACGCGGCGAATTTCGAGGGCCTGAAATACTCCACCTATCAGGATGTGCGCATCTGGGAGCGCAAGGCGCGCATCGACAATCCGCTGGCCACCGAAGAGGACGGGCCGATTTATCGTCTCCGCGCCTGGTACGATCAATTCTATGCCGATCGCGCTGAGGTGCGCCCGCAATCCATCGCGCGCTTCGAGGTGGCGGTCGACACCGCTTACGCCAAAGATGTTTGGACCAGCGAAGCTCAAGACTGAACGCCGAACGGGGGGATTGCCATGAACAAAACCGGCGCCAAGCCGAAAGTGATGCTTGCGATGAGTGAGCTGTTCACGATGCTGCCTGAAGATCAGGAGCACATGCATATCGAGTTCGCCAAAATTGCTGAAGGCGAAGGCATTGAAGGCTTGTTTGTCAGCGAACACGTCGTGATGGGCCCCAGCGCGGGCGCGCGCGGGCGACCCGAAAATCCACGGCAATTCGTCATGCCGGGCATGCAGGACCCTGCGACGCCATGGCCGAGTCCTCTGATCAAGCTCGCGGCGATGGCGGGCGCCACCTCAACGATCCGGGTGATTTCCGCTGCGTTGATCGCGCCGTTGCGGCATCCGATTCCGCTCGCCAAGGATCTGGCCACGCTCGATCTCATCTCCAATGGCCGCTTCACCGTGATGCCGACGGTCAGCTGGCATGACGAGGAATACAAGGCGCTGCAGGTGGACTTCCATTCGCGCGGCCGCAGGCTCGACGAGCATCTCGCAATCTGGAAGACGCTTTGGGAGGACACGCCGTCATCCTTCGACGGCGAGTTCTATCAATTCGCGGACACCTATTTCTCGCCTAAGCCCGATCGCAAACGACTGAAGCTCTGGTTCGGCGGCGGAGAGTTCCGCCCAAGCTTCTTAAAGCGCATTACAGAGCATGCAGACGGCCTCTTCATGGGCTTTGGCCTCAGTGACGACGATAAAGCGCTTCTGGCGCGCACCTTCGCTGCAGCAGGCCGAAACGCCGATGATCTTGAAATAGCGGGCTGGCTGGTGCCAAGCTTTCCCGATGCAGGGCCTGCAAATTTCGACGCGACGCTCGACGCCCAGCTGCCGATACTCGTGGCGCAAGGCTGCGACATGATCGCGATCAAGCCGTCAAACTTTATTGATGATCCTGCCGATATGGCGCGTTTCTGCCGCCATGCTCTGAAACGCATCGACACAAGCCTTTAAGCGAGAGGGTCACCCGCAATGCAATGGGATATGGAATGCGATGTCCTTATCGTCGGCAGCGGCGCAGGGGCGCTCACGGGGGCTTTCGTCGCGGCGTCTGAGGGGCTCGATACGCTGCTCATCGAAGCGACGGACAAGTTCGGCGGTACGACCTGTTATTCAGGCGGCGCTGTTTGGCTGCCGGGCAATCAGGCTTCAATGCGTGATGGTCTCGACGACACGAACGACATCGCGCTGGACTATTTTCAGAAGGTCGTAGGCGACCGCACGCCGCGCGATCTGCAAGAAGCCTTTGTGCGCGGCGGGCCGAAGGTCGTCGAATATCTGGAGCGCAGCCCGCACATCCGCTTTTTCTGGTTCGCGTTCCCGGATTATTACGCCGACATCGGTTGCCCACCGGCGCATGCCCGCGGCCGCGACGTGCTGACCATGCCTTTGCCGCTGAGCGAGGCGGGGCCATTCGCCGATAAAGTCCGTACACAGATGCCGCAGGACATAGCGGGTCTGCCGGAAGTGGATCACATGAATGGCGGGCGTTCGCTGGTGGGTCGTCTTCTGCTGGCGTGTCAGGATGCGGGCGTGCGTCTGACCTTGAATTGCCGTCTCGACAAACTGATCGAGCAAGACGGCGTTGTCATCGGCGCGCAGGCGCAGACCTCATCCGAGAGCGTGAATATTCGCGCGCGTCGCGGCGTGGTGATGGCCGCTGGCGGCTTCGAGCGCAATCAAGCCATGCGGGACGAGTTCGGCGTTGCGGGCTCTGCGAACTGGTCGGCGGGTGCGCCGGGCGGGCAGGGCGGGGCGATCAGCGCCGGGATCGAGATCGGCGCCGCGACCGATCTGATGGACGAGTTGTGGCACATGCCTGGTCTTGTCCAGCCCAATGGCCGCACGGGATTCATCGCCGCCGTGAATGGCGGCATCATTGTGAATGCGGCGGGCGAGCGCATTGGGAATGAAACCGGTCCTTACGACCGCTTCGGCCGCCGGATGCGTGCGACCAATTCCGTGCCAGCCTGGTGGATATGGGACGCGTCGCTCGGGGCCAGCGTGCCATCTGTCGCGATCTCGATGCCCATTCTGGATTTTGATACCTATGAGGGCGCCGGTTTGTGGGCAAAAGGCGCCACGCTAGAAGAATTGGCGGCGAAGATCGGCGTATCGGCCAGCGGCCTTGGAACGTCGGTCGCGCGTTTCAACGGCTTTTGCGAGACGGGAATCGACGCCGACTTCCATCGCGGGGAGTCGCCCTATGACGTCTATATTGCGGAAGAACTCCCGGCCGTGATGGCGCAAAGCACGATGGTGGCGCACAGCGCGAGCGAGGAAACCACCCAGCGGATCGGCCGGCCCAATCCGTGCCTCATCCCCATCCAGACCGGACCATTTTACGCCGCGAAAGTCGCGCTTGGGGACCTCGGCACCAAAGGCGGCCTGAAGACCGATGCGCGCGCACGCGTGCTGCGGCCGGACGGCTCGGTGATCAAGGGGCTCTACGCCGCCGGCGACACAATGGCTGCCGCCTCAGGCCAGCACTATCCTGCGCCCGGCACACCCATCGGCAGCGCCATGGTGTTTTCTTATTGGGCGGCGATGGATGTGGCGAAGGGTGGGGTGTGATGCTCTTTTCCGCAAGCGCCTGCGCCGTCCAGATCGTTGAGCGGCGGGGCGCGCCGAGGCGCCCCAGGGGTGGCCCTCGGCGGGAAAAGCTGTTACACGCCCGCCACCATGAAAAATCCGGCTTCCCGCCCGCGCTGGCCTGAAAAGGCAGCGTTTTTTTTGATTTCGGCCTATCAGGCCGTGCTCTCGCCTGTGTTGGCGATGGGCGGCGGGGGCTGCCGGCATCTGCCGACCTGCTCGCATTATGGTAAGGACTGCATCGGCCGGCATGGGCTGTGGGCCGGCGGCTGGATGACTTTGGCGCGGCTGTGTCGGTGTCATCCCTGGGGCACAAGGGGCTACGACCCTGCGCCGGAGACGAAACCGGTCGTCTCAAAATTTACGCCGTGGAAATACGGCGCATGGTCTTGGAAGCAGGCTCCGGACGCGCCAGCGTCCAGCGAGGGCGATCAATTGAAAGACGGGGTTTCCCATGGCGTCCGCTGAGATGCTCAACATCACATTGCCCGACGGCGCCGTGCGCCAAGTTGCGGCGGGAAGCACTCCGCTCGATATCGCCGAGGCGATCTCCAAGGGGCTCGCCAAAAAATGCGTCGCCGCGAAGGTCAATGGCGCGGAGTGGGATTTGACGCGGTCGTTCGATGGCGATTCCACGCTAGCGCTCATCACGCGGGACCTGCCCGAGGGGCTTGAGGTGCTGCGGCACGATTGCGCCCACGTTCTGGCGCAGGCGGTGCAGGAATTGTTTCCCGGCACGCAGGTCACGATCGGGCCGAACATCGAAGACGGCTTCTATTACGACTTCGCGCGCGAGGAAAAATTCTCGACGGACGATTTTGCGAAGATCGAAGCGCGCATGCGCCAGATCGTAGATCAGGATCTGCCGATCCGTCGCGAAGTTTGGGAACGCGAAGCGGCGGTGAAGCACTTCGAAGAGATCGGCGAAAAATATAAGGCCGAGATCATCCGCGATCTGCCGGGCTCCGAAGCGATCACGGTCTATTACCAGGGCGAATGGCACGACCTCTGCCGCGGACCGCATTTGCCTTCGACCGGCCGTCTCGGCAAAGCATTCAAGCTGACGAAGCTTTCCGGCGCCTATTGGCGCGGCGATCAAAACAACGCGCAGCTGCAACGTATCTATGGCACGTGCTGGGCCTCGGACGCCGATCTCGCCGCCTATGTCAAACGCATCGAGGAGGCCGAAAAGCGCGACCACCGCAAGATCGGTCAGTCGATGGATCTCTTCCACATCCAAGAAGAGGCCAAGGGCATGATCTTCTGGCATCCCAAAGGCTGGACGGTTTACCGGCTGTTGCTCGACTACATGCGGCGCCGCATCGCCGCGACGGGCTATGTCGAAGTGAAGACGCCGCAGATCGCGGACAAATCCTTGTGGGAGCGCTCGGGCCACTGGGAGAAATTCCAGGACAGCATGTTTATCTCCGAAACGGAGGAGGGCGAGACGCTGTGCGTGAAGCCAATGAACTGCCCGCTGCATATCCAGATCTTCAATCACGGCCAGCGCTCTTATCGCGATCTGCCGATCCGCATGGCGGAGTTCGAAGGCCTGCACCGCTGCGAAAGCTCAGGCTCCACGCACGGTTTGCTGCGCGTGCGCCAATTGGCGCAGGACGATGCGCACATCTTCTGCACAGAAGATCAAATCGTCGAGGAATCGCGCGACTTCGTCACGCTGCTGAATTCGGTCTATGCCGATCTCGGCGTCGAGTTGCATTCGGTGAAGCTGGCGCTGCGGCCGGACAAGCGCTTCGGCACGGACGAACAATGGACGATCGCCGAAGACAAGCTGGAAGAGGCGGCGAACGCCGCCGGCGTGCAGGTCGAGCGCATCGCCAATGAAGGCGCGTTCTACGGGCCGAAGCTGGAGTTCCACTTACGCGACGCGATCGGGCGGACCTGGCAATGCGGCACGCTGCAGCTGGATTACGTGCTGCCGGACCGCCTGGACGCGGAATATATCGGCGCCGACGGTCTGAAGCACCGGCCGGTCATGCTGCACCGGGCAATCTTCGGCTCGCTGGAGCGATTTATCGGGGTTCTGATCGAGCATTATGCCGGAGCCTTCCCGCTCTGGTTGTCGCCCGTGCAGATTGTCGTGGCGGCGATCACGTCCGACGCCGATGGCTATGCCCAAGAAGTCACAGACACGCTGAAATCGGCCGGGCTGCGGGTTGAGTGCGATCTCCGCAACGAAAAGATCGGCTACAAGGTGCGTGAGCATTCTTTGGCCAAGGTTCCGTTGATTCTGGTCGTGGGTAAGAAGGAAGCAGAGGAACGGACCGTCGCGCTACGCCGCTTGGGCGTGGAAAACGAACGGCAAATCCCGATGAGCTTAGCCGATGCCGTCAACCAATTGACGGCTGAAGCTGCGCCGCCGGATTTGGCCCGCTTGCGGCGGTAGGCCTCTCTGATTTGGAAGGTGTGTATGGCGTGGGCTCCGAGCGGTGATTTGGACGACTTAGACGAGCGCCAGGAAACCCGCTTTCCAAGCCAGGCCGCTGCATTGAATCAGTCCCGCTACACCCGCCGCGGCATTGCCGTGGCCTCGGCTTTTGTCGCCGCCATTATTGCGGCGGCTGCCGGAGGGCAGGGCCTAGCGCCGGTGTTTGCGCTGGGTGCGCTTTGCGCCATGTCGCCCCGCCGTTTGCACGCGATGCTGGACGATGCGCTGAAGGCGCCTGTGACGCTATCGCTGTTCGTGCTCTTGATCGCCTGGATCACCTATTCGGCAACCTGGTCGCGCCAAACAAATCCGAAAACCGCTATCGCGATGATCGCGTATCTGCCGCTGCTCGCAACTTTTGTGTGGTGCTGTAAAGGCGACACCGAGGCCGACCGAAAGCTCATTGTGCGCGCCGGGACGGCCTTCATATTTCTGTTAAGCGCCTGGTGCGTCTTCGAAGGATCAACGGGATTTCAGTATCTTCTGATTGGCCGCCCTGAAGGATGGCTGGGCGCCTATCAAGCCAAGAAATCCTTGTCTATTACGGACGCGGGACTGGCCGTGATGATCTGGCCTGTGATCGCGGCTATCGACAAGCAGAAGGGTAAGAGTCAGCTGCTCGTCATAGTGCCGATTTTGGCGGCGGCGATAACGGCGCGACTGACTGGCACATCGTCCATCGTCCTCGCCGTTTTGTTCGGTGTGCTTTGCTATCTGGCCGCGCGCGCCTATCCGCGCACCACAATGACTCTCGCCGGATTGACCATTTCTTCCGCATTATTGGCCGCGCCGCAAATCTCAAATTGGCTGCACCTCATTCCACAGTCCGTGCAACAATTACTGCCCGCATCCTATTATCATCGTGTGGAAATTTGGAAAAACACCGCCGCTTTGATCGCGCAAAAGCCGTGGACGGGCTGGGGTATGGATGCCTCAAAAACATTCAGAGAGGCCCATGATTATGGCCCCTTAGGCGTTCAATCCTTGATCCCGTGGCATCCGCACAATGCCGCACTTCACATTTGGCTCGAAACAGGGCTCGTGGGAGCAGGATTGATATCCGCTCTGGTTCTGGCTTTGACCCTTTCTATCGTTCGAGGATTGCGCCATGATCGGCGCGCGATGGCGGGGGCCGTCGCGACACTCGGGGCCTTTAGTGTTTTCGCGTGCTTGAGCTTTGGTGTTTGGCAGGCTTGGTTCTTGTCCACGGCGTTCGCGGGGGCGGGATTGATTACGGCGCTCTCTACTGGGCGGAATGGGGACACGAATGCAAAATGAGGGAGTTGCAATGCGCGCTCTTGCGTTCGAATCTGATTTTCCCACGCAAGTCTTTGCGTCGCGTATGCCCGTTGCTGTGAGCGCAGTGCGCGTGAGCGCGATCATCGCCACCTATAATACTGGACCGTCTTTGTGGGAGTGTCTGGAGGGCGCCGCCGCCGACCCTGCGCTTGGCGAAGTGGTGATCGTCAATAACGGCAATCCTGAATCTCAGGAAAAGCGCCTGCGCGCCTTCATCGACCAGCATGCGGATAAGTTTGTTTTGCTCGATGGCCACGGAAATGTAGGCTTCGCCAAGGCCTGCAATATGGGCGCGCAAAGGGCGCGCGGCGCATTCCTCCTGTTCCTCAATCCGGACGCTGTGCTGCAATCTGGGTCGGTAGAGGCTTTGATCGACGCGGGACGCGCGCGCTCGGGCATTTGGCTGGCGGGCGGACGCCTGCTGGATGTATTCGGTAAGGAACAGCGCGGCGCACGGCGTGGCAAGCTGACCATCTGGAACGCCGCCTCGACCTTCTCGGGCCTGTCGGGGGTCATGACGCGTCTGGGCGGCGAGGCTTTCAAGGACGTGCATTGGGAAAAGGAGCCGCTGCCGGCTGAGCCAGTCATCATGCCGACGGTCAGCGGCGCGCTGATGCTGATGCCAGCCGCGCACTTCAAGCAGATCGGCGGCTTCGACGAAGCCTATTTCTTGCATGTCGAGGACATCGACCTCTGCCGCCGTATCGGCGAAGATGGCGGCGCCGTAATCTTCACGCCGCTCGCGGCGGTCAAGCATTACGGCTCGACGAGCAAGGTCAGTCGTTTCTGGGTCGAGTGGCAGAAGGGCAAGGGGCTCGACCTCTATTTCCGGAAGTTCGCGACCACCCCGCTGGAGCATGCACTGGCGTTTGTCTTTTCGCCGGTCATCCGCGTGGCCTTGATGGCGCGCATCCTGGTGCTATCGGTCCAGATGAACCGCCGCGCGGCAAATATGAAGCGGTTGCGCGCCATCGCGGGCGAACGCCGGGCAGGTGAGGATCCTGTATCTGCGCCTACCGAAAATTTCGCTTAAACGAGAGCCTAAAGGCGCGCAGACAAGATGGTCGCGATAGCCGCATCCATGCGCGCGCCGACGGCGGCGATATCATAGGTTTCGATCGCCCGCGCCCGCGCCGCGGCGCCCATGGCCGTAGCCTTTTCCGGCGCATGCAAAAGATCGTTCAAGGCTTTGGTCAAAGCCTCGGCATCCCCCTTCGGATAGATCACCCCATCTACATCGTGCGATGTGATTTCACTCGGACCCTCGCTGTCGGTTGTGATGCAGGGCATGCCCGCCGCCATGGCCTCAATCAGGACGATGCCGAACGGTTCATGCAGTGAAGGCAACACGAAAATATCGAGCTGTGCAAAGAAAGCTTGCTTATCGACGACCCAGCCCTGGAAGATCAACTCGCCGGTCAGGCCCTCCGCCAGGGTCAGCGCCTGAAGGTCTTCCTGCAATTCGCCGTCGCCGCCCAGGATCGCCTTAAAACGCGCGCCTGACCGCTTCAGGGCGCCCAGCGCCTTGATGTAATGCGCGAAGCCCTTCTTTTCGACGAAGCGGCCCATTGAGCCGATCACCGGTACAGGGTTTTTCGGCTTTGCAAGCGGGGGCGGGATCCGCACCATATTCGGGATGTGGAAGGTATTGGCCGCCGGGATGCCCAGCCCCTGCAAGGTCCGCACCAGATCCTGCGTCGGTCCGAATCCGGCGTCGCATCGCGCAAAGCGCTTCAATTTATAGTTCTGCGCCACCCCGACAACCGGGGTCACGCCCCCCAAAGCGCGCTGCCCCAATCCGACGGCGCGATTCCCTGTGCAGATGGCGATTTGCGCGCCAGTCTTTTTCGCTAGGCTACGTAACGCCATCGCGGCGAACGGATCCCAATCGCCATAAGGTGAGATCACATGCGATTGCCCGTGGGGGAGCTTGCGCACTTCGGCGAGCGACCAAGCATCCTGCGACATCACGGTGGTGACATTGTGCCGGGGCGACAAAGCCTCGTGGTAATCCACCGCTACCTGTTCCAGACCGCCGCGTTTGCGCCCGAACATCAGATTCAGAATGATCGTCATGCGGGCTGCTTAGACGGCAGGGCCTGCCCTGACAAGAAATGGGCGCAAGATTAAACCGGCGCCCTTCGATACTGCCGCTAAGGGACAGGCCTTTGGCCTTACGCGTCCTCAAGGAGTCCGCGTGCGGCGGCGGCCTTTTTGATCGCGTTTTGCAGCTTTTCGAATGCGCGCACCTCGATCTGGCGGACACGTTCGCGGCTGACGCCATATTCTTTGGACAGTTCTTCCAGGGTCACCGGCTCGTCCTTCAGGCGGCGCTCGGTGATGATATGGCGTTCGCGGTCATTGAGTTCGTCGAGCGCGGTCTCAAGTAGCGAACGGCGGAGCGAAAGCTCTTCGCTTTCGGCCATCGTGCTTTCTTGGTTTTCCGCGTTGTCATCCGCAAGCCAGTCCTGCCATTCGCTATCGCCTTCGCCGCCGATAGGCGCATTGAGCGATGCATCCGGTCCAGACATCCGCCGATTCATGTCGATCACTTCCTGATCGGTCACGGCCAGCTTATGCGCGATAGTGGCGACTTGTTCAGGCTTCAGATCGCCTTCTTCCAAGGCCTGCATCTGGCTCTTCATACGGCGAAGATTGAAGAACAGCTTTTTCTGCGCAGCGGTGGTGCCCATTTTCACGAGGCTCCAAGAGCGCAGGATGTACTCTTGAATGGCGGCGCGGATCCACCACATCGCATATGTGGCCAGACGGAAACCTTTATCGGGTTCAAACTTTTTCACGGCCTGCATGAGCCCGACATTGCCCTCGGAAATGACTTCGCCCAACGGCAGGCCATAACCGCGGTAGCCCATGGCGATTTTCGCCACGAGACGAAGGTGAGAAGTGACCAAACGATGTGCGGCCTCTACGTCTCCATGCTCGCGCCAACTCTTGGCGAACATGAATTCCTCTTCGGGCTTTAGCATTGGAAACTTACGAATCTCAGCCAAATAGCGAGAGAGCCCCAGTTCCGGACTCATTGCGATTGTCAGCGCGGTCGTCGATTTGGCGGCCATGAAATCCCCCTTTCAGACGCTCAGGCGAACCCGAGCCTATTGGGTATATAAGAGCGCGATCCGGTTTTGCCCGCCCGGCAAGCCCGAATTTTTCTAATGCTCGCTCCAGCTGCTACTAATACGACGGAGACAAAGCCTTTCCGTCGAAACGCCTGAGAAAGGCGTTAGTTCAGCGCTGCATCCAAAATAAGGAAAGTGCGACCTGATGCTGTGGCGAAATAGCGCGAATCCTGCGGTTTTGTGCATTCCTCGGCCATAAACAGCCGAGCGGCGTTGCGCATGCCGGAATCCAGCGACAAAGCCGCCTTTGCCTTCCGCAGAGCGTCCGGCGCGGCGTCCCAAACCGCCCAACGGCGGGCGGCGACGCTCTCGGCGCCGCGTTTCAGGATATCTTTCAGCTTGCTGTCGCTAATGGCTTGAAAGGGTTCGGCCCCAGCGGTCGTCAAAGCAGCCGTCAGTTTATCGATCGGTGAGGGCGCGCCTTGTCCGGCGTTCGCCGCGAGAGGCAGGCCCCCTGCCGCCGGCGCGGACTCGGCGTCCGCCAGGACGTCCTTCCAGCGCCAGGAATCATCCTGTTTGGCCTTGCCTGCGTCGCGCGGCTTCACTTCCTGCTCCGGCGGCAAAGCTTGTTTTCTGGCCGGTTGCTGGCGGTCTTGGATTTCATCCAAGGCGGAGCCGGTGCGTTCGACAACCCTGCGGGCCTGATCGATGCGCTGTTCGGCTACGCGGTCGGCGCGTTGTACCGCATCCTGCAGCGTTTGTGACAGGTCAGCGATCCGGCGTTCGGAATGCTGGGTCAGGGTCTCGGTAGCGCCGCGTGCGATTTCCGCCGCCTGCTTGATGGCCTGGAAGCTGACTTGGCCGACATCTTCCAGCGATTTGTGCTCGGCGCGGATTTGCTCGGCGACGGCGCGGGCGCGCTCGATGGAGTCCGAGATCGCGGCGCGCACAGACTCCGCCGCGGATTTAGAGGCGTCAGTCGCCATCGTGGTCGAGGCCTTGGCGGCGTCGACCAGATGGCTGGCGGTCGCAAGGGTTTTCAAAGCGCTGTCGAGTGCAACGTCTAAAGAATTGGCCTTCTGGTTCACTTGTTTCGCCAAGAAGGTGAGCTGTTCGCTCTTGGCCAGGATCGCCTCGGAACTCGCCTTCAGATTGTCGCTGGTGCCGACGACGCGACTTTCGATGTCGCGCGCAGCGTTTTGGGCGGCGGCGAAGGCTTCGCCCACACGTTGCGTGTGACGAGAGACGGTGTCCTCGATCATATTGGCTTTTGCGTCCAATGTTTCAGCGGAGAGCGCGAAATTACGGGTGTGGGTCTCCACCGCGACGGCGGCGCTTGTGAGCGCCGTGCTTTGCGAGGTGACGGTGTTTTCCAATGCCTTCAGGCGCTGCGCCGTTTCGGTCAGCGCCTTGTCGAGAATGGCCAATTCGGAGCGGATCGCGCCGCCCAGCTTTTTTGTAGTGGATTCCCCGATTGCGGCCGGCGCCAGCAACACATCGGCTGCGGCGGCCAGGCGGCGGGACATGGTGCGGGTCTGCGCGGTTTCACGGACCAAAAAGCCCATGAACAAAATCATGATGGCGCCGCCCACGATCATCAAGCCACCGCCCAAGGCGATCGGCGCGGGCAGGGCGATCAATTGCTCGGGCGTGTAATAGCCGACCAGGAAGGCGCCGACGCCGCCGAGCCAGGTGGCGGCCAAGAAGAAGGAGAACCAAACGGCCCAAGACCCTGAATGGCGTAATTTGCGTTCAACTTTCTCGTCTGGTTCATGGCGAAGGCGTTCCGCACGGCGTTCGGCCTCATCATTAAGGTCGACCACCCGTTCTTCGGATCGTGCTTTGGAGCGGCCGTGCTGTTCGGGCTCGTCCGCTTGGAACATATCCTTTTTCTTCGCCGCCATGAGGCCCCTCCAGGAGCGTCCAACCGTGCCCCGGCAAAAACAGAAGTTTTTGCAACAATCAATGCAAAGTCGAATGAAGCTTTTGCGCAAGGTTCGGGCCAAAAAATGGCCGCGCCACCCCACCGCTCAGAAAATCAGATTCGCGCCGAGAATCTTAGTGAAAAATCGCCTAACAGGCGCGTGCGCTCGCAAATTGGGCATTCCACCAGAGCTTTAGCGGAGGTCTAGGATCACAAGGGTGTGGACGGCCGAACTTTAAGCCGGGCTCGCAGACGCGGGCGGCGCGCGCTCGGCCCGGTCCTGGACCCAATTGAAGAGGAAGGGGTTTAGCGCGATCGAGATCAGCGCGCCGCCCAGGATCAAATTATAGCTGTCCATCGACATGATCCCCAACGAACGGGCCAGGCTGGCGAACACGAAGGAGAATTCCCCGATTTGGGCCAAAGCTGCGGCCACCAGAAGCCCGGTGCCTGTCGTCTGTCCGAACATGCGGCAGATGCCAAAGGCCGCCACGCCTTTGCCGACGATGATGATCGCCACCACGCCGATCAGCGACAAAGGCTGCGTCCAAAGCACCGATGGATCGAAAAGCATGCCGACCGAAACGAAGAAGATCACCGCGAATGTTTCCCGCAAAGGGAGGGAATCCTCGGCCACCCTGTGGCTGAGCTTGGTGCCGTTCAACACCAAGCCCGCCAAGAAGGCCCCCAAAGCGAAGCTGGCGCCGAACCAAGCATAGGCGGCGTAAGCGATGCCCAGCGCCAAGGCCAGGGAGCCCAGGGACAGAAGCTCGCGGGAACGGGTGTGCGCCACTCGGACGATGAGCCAGGGGAAAAAGCGCCCGCCGACCACCAGCATCAAGGTCACAAAGACGACGATTTTTCCTAAAGTCAGGGTCAACGCCAAGGCGATGCCGGCCATATTCGTTCCAGCCGCATCGCCTTTGCCCATCTGCACAAGCGCTGGGACCAGCACGATGCCCAAGACGATCGCGATATCTTCAATGACCAGCCAACCGACGCAAATCCGCCCATTATCCGTTTTCACGATTTGCCGGTCCTCTAGCGTCCGTAGCAGGACCGCGGTGGAGGCGACCGAGAGTGCAAACCCCAAAGCAAAAGCCTCGGCCATTGGCAGGCCAATCGCCAATCCTAACAACGCGCCAAGCCCCGTCGCGACCGTCATCTGAACGATGGCGCCTGGCAGTGCGACGCCGCGCACCTTCAACAAATCGTCAATGGAGAATTTTAAGCCAACGCCGAACATCAACAAGATCACGCCAATTTCAGCGAGTTCTTGGGTAAGCTCAATGTCGGCAACCATGCCCGGGGTGAACGGGCCGACGGCGATTCCCGCCATCAAATATCCAACGATTGGAGACAGACGCAGCCGATTTGCCGCCAAACCAAACACGAAAGCCAAAACAAGCGCCGCTACGAGTGTCGCGATCAGGGCATGCTGCGGCATCGGCGTTTTATCCCCTAACGTCGCCGGTGCGACGCCTTTCATGTTGTTGTGAGTGAAGGACACAATTCATTGCTTGGCGGATAGTTTCAAGGTTAGCGATTGTCTCCGGGCAAAGTTTTCAATGCGAGGTCACGTGAGCGACTTAATTGGCGCAATTTCGATGCTGCGGCGGCATCCGGTGAAGGGCTTTACACCAGAAGCGCTAAAGAGCGCGCAATTGAAGGCGCATGCGCACTTTCCCTGCGACAGGATGTACGCGGTCGAAGATGGTCCATCAGGCTTCAATCCCAACAATCCGGGCCACGTCTCGAAACAAAAATTCACTGTGCTGGCCAAAATCCCCGAAGTGGCGAAGGCCCGCACGAAATACGATGAGGATACGGGCGTATTGATTGTTGAGGCCGCCGGCGCGCCGCCATTTATAGCGCGGCTCACCGAAGAGGCGGGCCGCGCCGCCTTCGCGTCGTGGCTCACGCGCTTTCTGGGCGATGAAATCAAAGGGCCATTACGCGTGCTGCCCGCGCCGGCAGGGCGCCGCTTTATGGATCACCCGCAAGGTTATGTGTCGATCATCAATCTCGCCAGCGTCCGCGATCTTGAGGACAAGACAGAGCGCACAATCGACCCGATGCGTTTTCGCGCCAATGTCTATGTCGAAGGCTGGCCAGCCTGGATTGAAATGGACATGGCCGGTCGGGAGATCCAGCTTGGCGCGGCCCGCGTGAAGGGCGTGAAGCCGATCGTACGCTGCTCCGCCACCTGTGTGGATCCAAGCACGGGTGATTACGACATGGACCTGCCCACTTACCTCTTCACCCACTACAATCACATGCATTGCGGTTTGTACGTGAGCGTGGAGGAGGGCGGCGCGGTGAAGGTGGGGGACGGCGTCACAGCGCGTTAATCGACACTAAATGTCCTTCGAAATCTTCACAGCGCTGTTCGTGTTCATGCTCGTCGCCCTCATCACGCCGGGACCGAACAACACGATGCTGTTGTCTTCAGGCGTGACGTTCGGGCTCAAGCGCAGCGCGGCGCATATTTGCGGCGTCAATATCGGCTTTGCGCTAATGGCTTTTATGGTGTGCCTTGGGCTGGGCGCGGTGTTTATGGCTTCGCCATTGCTGCACAATGGATTGCGTTTCATCTGCGCCGCGTATCTATTATGGCTCGCCTGGAAGATCGCCAATAGTGGCGCCACCCAGGATTCTGACGCCGCCGCACACCCCCAAACCTTCATTCAGGCGGCGCTGTTTCAATGGGTGAACCCAAAGGCCTGGATCGCCGCCATCGCCGCCGCGGCCTATAGCGTGCAAGGAAAGCCTATATTATCGGCGTCGATCATTGGCGGCGTTGCACTGGTTGTTGGGTTCCCTTCGAGTCTGAGCTGGGTGACGTTCGGCGCTGCATTAAGTCAGTTTTTGAAATCGCCCCGCGCCCTTCGGGCGTTCAACATCACCATGGCGCTGTTGCTGGTCGCCTCGACGCTGCCCTTGCTCATTCATTGAGCGTCTTCACTGAGCCAGTCGCCGGGTAGACAATGCGCCTTGTAACGCGGGCTGCGGGACGCCACCTCTGTCCGGCGCTATCGCTAGTTTTGGCGCTTGCGCCCCAAAAGGCGCAACGCAATGACCTCCGTGGAAGTCCGGCATACAACGATCTACCGCTATCGCCGGTTGGTAAGTTTGGGCGAGCACGTCCTGCTGACCCGTCCGCGCGACAGCCATGAAATCCGCCTCATCAAAGCAAAACTGCAATCTTCGCCAGACGCAAAGACGACATGGTCGTTCGACGTGTTCGGTAATTGCATCGGGCGCATGAGCTTTTTCGCCCCCGCGCAGACTCTGGAAATCTCCAGCACGCTGCTACTCGACATCTACGCCCCGGAATGGCCGATATTTTCGATCCGCCTGGATGCGCAAAATTATCCGTTCCAATATTCCTCCGACGAAATTGTCGATCTCGGCGCGTTTCGAAATCTGCAATATGCCGATCCCGGCAAGCAATTGGGGGCGTGGGCGAAGCGCTTCATCCGCGGGCGCTTCACTGACACTCTGTCGCTCTTGCAAGACATAAATGCCGGCATTTCAAGCAGCGTCCGTTATCAGAGCCGCGATGAAGAAGGCACGCAGGGCCCGTTGCAGACGCTCGCGCGCGGCTGGGGCAGCTGCCGCGATTACGCAGTATTGCTGGCGGAGGCGGTGCGCAGTCTTGGCTTCGGCGCGCGTTTGGTCACAGGATATCTGCACGTCGCCGGCGGATCGTTGATCGGCGGCGGGTCCACCCATGCCTGGGTGGAGATCTATGTGCCCGGCGCCGGCTGGGTCGCGTTTGATCCGACCAACCGCACGATGGGCGGCGCGCATCTGATCCCCGTGGCGGTTGGGCGCAATATCAGCCAAATCGTCCCCGTCGCCGGAACCTTCACCGGCGTGCCGGACGATATGATCGGCATGGACGTCAACGTGTCGGTTGTTGAGGTCAAAGCGGCGACCTGAGCTTGCTTTCTTCTTTCTGGGCTTTCGTCTAGAGCGATTTCAGGCTGACCGGAATCGATCGGCCGGTTCGATAATCGCTCTAAATCATAAGTGAGAGCCCGATTCACGCGCCGCTCGTGCGTGAGGTCAGCGCGATCGGGCTCTTAGAGGCCACGGGAGCAAGGAAATAAGAAATGACCACGGAACAAACGCCGCGCGTTATTAGCCTTCTCGAAGGCTTGGCGGCGCCGATCGAGGCGCTCGGCAAGGGCGCGTTTTCGGTCGTCGGGCCTTGGAATTGCGGCGGCGATTTTGAGCAATGGCTGAATAAGGGCGGCGGCAAGGACGTGCGGGTCGCGATGTCGGCCGGCGCCGATAAATTCGACGCGGCCTTGCTTGAACGTCTGCCGGATCTGGAGGCCGTGGTGGTGTTCGGCGCGGGCTATGAAGGCCTCGATGTTGAAGTCGCGAAGCGGCGCGGCATTGTGATCGATAATGCGGGCTCCCAGCATGCGGGCGAAGTCGCCGATCATGCCGTGGGCATGGCGCTGATGCTGCGGCGGCGTTTGCTGGAGGCCGATCGCTGGGTGCGGGAAGGCCGCTGGGTGCAATCGCGCATCAGGCCGACCTCATCCATGACGACCTTGCGCGTGGGGATTGTTGGCCTCGGTCATATCGGCCGCGCCATCGCGCATCGGGTCGCTGTTTTCGGCGCCCGCATTCAATGGTGGGGCCGCTCAGCGCAAGACGTGCCCTGGGAGCGCGTCGGCGACTTGAAACAGCTCGCGGCGCAGAGCGACATGCTGATAATCGCCATCGCCGCACACGACGAGACGCGCGGGCTCATCACGCGGGAGATCATCGAAGCACTGGGACCGCAAGGCGCGCTGGTGAACATCTCACGCGGGTTCGTGGTGGATGAGGAGGCGCTGCTATCGGCGCTGATGGACGAACGTTTGGGCCAGGCGGCGCTGGATGTGTTCGAAGCCGAACCCGATGACGGTGCGCGCTGGAAAGATTTGCCCAATGTGGTCCTGTCGCCGCATTCCTCCGGCCACACGATCGAATCCTTTCAGATTCTCTGCCGGCGTTCGGCGGATGCGGTGATCGCGCATCTGGCGAAGCCGCCGAGAGCTTAGCGCGATGTGAACGAGGGGGGAACATGCTGAAGCGCATTCTGGCGGCGGCTTTATTGGCGGTGACATGCGTCGCGGCGCCCGCCTTCGCAAAAGGCGATAAGCTGACGGCGCCCGCGCTCACCTATGCCTTCACCGTGACAATGAAGGCCGGCGCACCCGTAGAATTGGGTGAGGTGGACGGCGTCCGGCGTCGCTTCATTCCGAATTTGGGCGGCTCCGTCTTCGGGCCGAAGCTGCGGGGCGAAGTGCTGCCCGGCGGCGGGGATTGGCAGAGTGTTTTGCCGGGCGGCGTCTCAAAGGTCGACATCCGTTACTTTCTAAAAACCACGGATGGGACGATCGTTGAAGTGACGAGCCCCGGAATAAGGGTCGCCAGCGCCGAGGTCGCCGAACGCCTCGCGCGCGGCGAAGACGTCGATCCAATGGCTTATTATTATCGCGTCACGCCGCAACTCCGCATCAATGGCGGCGCGCAGAACTGGCTTGGTAAGACAGTGTTCGTCGCGAAGGGCGCCCGCCGCCCGGACCATGTCACTTTCGATTTCTTCGCGGTGGAATAGGCTTTAGCGCAGCGTCCGGAACGTAGCGCGGATGTCGTCGATCACCGCCTGCGGCTCTTCCGCCGCCGCGAAATGCCCGCCGGATTCGTGCGCCTTGACGTAATGCGCGTTGTAGAGCGGCACGAGCGCATCGGCGAACAGGCCCGCGCCGTCGCCCCGGAAGATCGACACCCCCGACGGCGCCTCGAATACAGGCTGGCGATCATGCGACGGAGTCCAGGGATGCCGGGCGGCTTCGGTGTAATAACGCACAGTGGTGCCGAAGCTTTCCGTCGCCCAATAGAGAGTGGCGTTTGTCAGCAGATCGTCCTTGCTAAAGCGGCTTTCGACGTCGCCATGGCAATCGCTCCAAGCGCGGCGGCGCTCCAACAGCCAGGCAAGGAGGCCGACTGGCGAATCCTGCATAGCGTAGGCCAAAGTCTGCGGGTCGAGCATATGCACGGCCACATGGCTTGCCAGATTGCGTTCGATCTTCATGGCGTGCGCGGCGATGTCGGGTGGCAGATCGCCGATATAATCGCCGAGTAAATCGTAAGGCCGGGCGCGGCTGAATGCGTCGAGGCGCATCGGCGCCGAGACATGCACGCCGATCAGCGTGTCCGCATATTTGTGCGCCAGTTGCGAGGTGACCATCGCGCCCCAATCGCCGCCATGCGCGGCGTAGCGCTTATAGCCCAGCACCTCCGTCATCAGCTTTTGCCAGAGGTCGGCGGTCTTCCAGAAATTGATCCCTGATTTGCGTAAGGGCGTCGAGAGTCCGAAGCCAGGCAGCGACGGCACGATCACGTCGAAAGATTCGTTGGCGTCGCCGCCGAACGCGGCGGGGTCGCTCAATGGGTCGATGACATATTGGAAGTCCCAGAAGGTCCAGGGCCAGCCATGGCTGAGGATCAGCGGCTTCGGGTTCGGCCCCTTACCTTTTTTCATCAGGAAGTGAATGGGGATTCCGTCGATCTCGGTGTTGAAATGATCGTAGCGATTGATCTTCGCGGCCTGCGCAGCCCAATCGAAATCATGGGCCCAATAGTGCGTCAGTGAACGGAGATAGGCGCCATTGACGCCATAGCTCCAATCGTCGTTGTCGAAATCCTCGGCGATGCGCGCAGAGGCGACGCGGCGCTGGAGGTCCTGCAAGATCACTTCAGGGATCTCGACCTTGAACTGTTTTAAATTTGTCATGCGCGCCGCCTCCCAGTGCCGCTTGCCTGGTCTTGTTGGAGCTTGAGAGAAGGCAAGCCGCGTGCAGGTGTCAAGCAAACCAGGGCGCGTTCTAAGAATATGGTTGCGCCGCGCGCGGCGGCTTGCGCTAGTGTCCGTCAAATATCAGCGTTTCCGACGGCCGGGGAGGGCCCAACATGGATCCAATCCGCGAGATAATGAGGGTGCTCCCGTTTCCATCGGGGGCTTTGGGTTGGAGGCTCGACAAGACCTTTGTGCGTTGGCTTGGTTTTTCGCCGATGAGCGGCAAATTCGCCAAGCAAGCCGGCATCAAGGATGAGTCTCAAGCCCTTCTGCTGGAGATGAAGGGCCGCAAGAGCGGCAAAAAGCGCACCGTGGCGCTCACCTATTTCAATATCGCAGGAAGGATGCTGGTGGTCGGCTCCAAAGGCGGCGCGCCGGATGATCCGGTCTGGGTGAAAAATCTGCGCGCCGATCCCAAAGCAACGATCTATGTGAAGCGGCGGAAAGCGGATGTGACCGCGCGCATCTCCGAAGGCAATGAGCGGGCCATGCTCTGGGGCCAATTGGCGGAGCAGGCGCCGACCTATGCGCACTTCCAAAAACAGATCAGCCGTGAGATTCCGCTCGTCATCTTCGAGTGATGACGCAAATGCGGCGAGCGCTCGCTCCGCGAGAGGCCGCGCCGCTGCTTTCACTGTATTTTTACGCCATAGATTATGCAGTTCGGGCCCCTCCCGCCCGGCGAGCCCCCTCGACGCCTTCTTCAAACCATGGAAGATGTAGAATCCAAGGAGGACGTTATGCGTAAATATGGGCTTCTGACCGCCGGTGCGTTCTTATGGGCAGGCGCGGCTTGGGCCGCCGATTCAGGTGACGTCTCCATCACCATTTACAATGCCGATTTGGCGTTGGTGCAGGATGTGCGCACGCTGGATCTCTCGGGCGGACGTCAGAAAGTCGAATTCAAGGACGTCTCCGCCGCCATCCGTCCCGAAACGGTGACGTTGTCCTCGCAAGGCGTGGAGATCATCGAGCAGAATTTCGACTTCGATCTTCTGTCTCCGGATAAGATGATGGAAAAGGCCGTCGGCCAGCAGGTGAAGCTGGTGCGCATCAATCCCGGCAACGGCAAGGAAACAACCGAGACCGCAACTGTGCTGGCCGTGAACGGCGGGGTAGTGTTGAAGGTCGGCGATCACATCGAAGTGCTGCGCGACGATAGCCTGCCGACGCGCGTGATCTTCGACAAAGTGCCAGACAATCTGCGTGCGCGCCCAACTTTGTCCGTCACCGTCGATTCCAAAGCCGGCGGGGCGCGGCCAGGTACGCTATCCTACCTCACCAGCGGCCTCTCCTGGAAGGCCGATTACGTTGCGCTCTTCGATGAGGGCAAAGGCGCGCTGGATCTGCAAGGCTGGATCACGCTAACCAACCAATCCGGCTCCAGCTTCACCAACGCCAAAACGCGCCTCGTCGCGGGCGATGTGCAGACCGTGAGCAACAATTACGGCGGCTATCGACCATCCTATAACAATTACCCCACCAATCGGGGCGCGGGCACGCAAGGCGATGGCGGCGGGCTCGGCGACTATCACATCTATCCGCTGCCGGAGCGCACCACGATCGCGCAGAACCAAACCAAGCAAGTGAGCTTTCTGGAAGCGGATGGCGTAAAGGCGCAGAAGGCGTACGAATATCGCGCCAATGGCTTTTCCAGCGCCAGCGAACCTGCGCACGTGAATTCCGTGATCGCGTTCAATTCCGGCAAGGCTGCGGGCCTTGGCGCGGCGCTGCCTGCGGGCACGGTGCGCGTCTATATGCGCGATAAAGACGGCGAGCCGCGCTTTATTGGCGAAAATGCCATCGACCACACGCCGCAGGGCTCGACCCTGGCCATCAAAACGGGCGAAGCGTTCGATGTCACCGTGCTGCCGACGCTGACGGCCGAAGCCAAGGAAACCAAGACGCGCACGAAGTATTCCATGCGCTATTTGGTGCGGAATGCGCGTCCTCAGGCCGCGACCGTCATAATTCGCCAATCGGGCCTCGGCCGCGACGGCAAGGTGGTGGACGAAAGCATCGCGTCAAAGCGAATCGATTCTGACACGCTGGAATATGCCGTGCCGGTGTCGGCGAACGACGAAGCCATTTTGACCTTCACCGTCTCCGCCGGCTGGTGAGATCATGCGGCGCGCCGCTTTCTTGAAGTGCGCATCATTGGCGCTGGCGCTCTGCGCCGCGCCGATCCTGGTGCGTGCGCAAACTGTCGACGTGAGTTCGGCCGCCCCGGAAAAAGTGGCGGTGACGCTCTATCGCGATGGGCAGATGGACACTCGCGCGCTGCAACGCGGCGGCGGGCCGGATGGTCTGATGCTGGTGCGCGAGACGCGCATTGTGAATTTGCCCGCGGGCCTATCGCGCCTGAAGTTTGAAAACGTCGCCGACCGCATCATCCCGCAAAGCGCCGCTTTGGATGGCCTCCCCAAAGGGCTGACGGAACGGAACTTTGACTACAATCTGATGTCGCCGGGCGCGCTTTTGGAGAAGTCGGTCGGCTCGCCGGTGCAGATTGTTCGCACCAATCCGAAGACCGGGCAGGAGGTCGCGCAAAACGCCATTATTCGCGCCGCGCCAGATGGCGTGATCCTGGAAATCGAAGGCCAATATGAAGCGCTGCATTGCTCTGGCGCGCCGGAGCGTCTGATTTATAGCGCCGTGCCGCAAGGGCTGATGGCGACGCCCACTTTATCTGTGCTGATTGAGGCGTCGAAAGCGGGAAAATACACGATCCGTTTGAGCTATCTTGCGCTGGGTTTGGTCTGGTCGTCCGATTACGTCGCCAAGATCGGTCCGGACGGCAAGACGCTCGATCTCAAAGGCTGGATCACGCTCGCGAACCGCTCCAGCACCACCTTCGCCGATGCACCGGTGGAAGTGGTGGCGGGCAAGCTGTCCCGCGTCCCGGGCGCCGAACCACCGATCCCGAGCCCGCGCAGCGCACCGTCCGATTGCTGGCCGATTTCTTCGGGCCGGATGCAGCGGGTTTTATTACCGCCACCACCACCGCCTCCGCCGCCGATGCCGGTGGCTATGGCGGCGCCGATGGCGGAATCGCGTATGGCGATGGACGGGGCTGCAGGCAGCCGAACGAAAGCACGCGAGATCGCGCCGCGCGATTTGGGCGATTACAAGCTTTATGAACTGCCGGAGCCGACGCGCGTCGCGGCGAACCAGATCAAGCAGGTGCAGTTTCTCGACAAAGAGGCCGTGCCGTTCCAGCGCATCTATCGTTTCGAGATCGACCCCTGGGCGGTGATCCAACAACCCATGCCGGACTCGCCGCGCAAGACCAAGTCGATCCTCCGTCTAAAGAACGATAAGGCCAGTAATCTCGGACTGCCGCTGCCGGAGGGGCGTGTTGCGATCTATCAGATCGCGGCGGGCGATCCGATGTTCGCGGGCGGCGATCGCGCCAAGGACGTGCCGGCGGGCCTGCCTTGGGACATTGTGCAGGGGCAAACGGCGGAGGTTTCAGCACTGCCGCGCATCATCGCGGACAAGCGCTTGTCCAAGACCCGGCGGCAGGTGACGATCGAGGTCGAACTGGTGAACAATTCCGCCAAGGCCGTGGACGCCGAAGCGGCCTATCTGCCGGGCGGGGGCTTCCGGCTGGTTTCGGAGAGCAAAGGGCACAAATTGCGCGAGGGCTATTTCATCTGGTCCTACGCGCTATCTGCGGGCGGCGCTGCCAAATTCACCTACACGCTGAGCTTCGACGGGTAATGCCGCCGCCGGGAACGGTGTGGAGGTGTCATCGCGCTGGTGTGACTCTTCGACCAAAACAGGTAGTTGCAAATCGTTCTCAGCAAGCTATCGTTTTGCGAGTAAGAGTAATTCGCAATGTGGAGCGAAGCTTATGTGCACCGCAATCGCCGTTGAAAGTCTCTCGGCTTGGCTTGCCTCGCAGGAGCGAATGCTCCGGGCTTGGTGCGGCGAGGCGTCGCTCGACCCTGGCATAGACGCCGATCTGGCGGTGCGCCTGCAACAGCATTGCGCCTGGATGAGCGAGCAATTGTATGTTCTCGATGCGGGCGTGAGGCGTCCGCAATGACTCCCGGCTATCTTGATGCGCTGGAGGGCGTGACTATTGCGGACCTAGGCCCGTCCAGCCGCGTCTTGATCTGGGCGTTTCGCGACGTCGCGTCCGGCCGCGGCTGCGATGCGCGTCTGGCGATGGGGTTGTCTTCGGTTGTCGAGCCAGGGTGCGCGTTAGCATGCGCACAGGCCTTGCGCACATGGCAGCAAGCCGTATCGGAAAGTTCGCGGCGCGATTTGGCGTTTGGCGGCTTGCCGCATCGGGGTGTAACCTGGGATGAAATCGCGCTGCTGACGATGATTGCCGCCGGCAGCAGCAGTCAAATTGCATATGCAATTTGGTGGCGTAGGCTGGGTTGTGCGGGCGCGCCCGCACATCGCTTGCAGGCGATTGCCGTGGCGAAGTTCCTGAAGCTCCCTGGTGAAACGACGCTGTTTCCTGGTGTAACGGATGCGATCGTGCCGCGTCACGAACCTGAGGCGATGGCGCAAGCCCGCGCGCCGGGATCGCCTCGCGCCGGTGATTGATCAGCGCCCCAGCAGGTGCGCCGTCTCGGCGGTGAGCACGGCGTCCATCAATTTCAGGATCTGTGCGATGTCCCGCACGATGCGGCGCGCGCGTTCCGGGTCGGCGAGGTCCTTGAACATATCACCGACTTCGAACTTGTCGCCGCCTTCAATGGCCACCAGCAAATCGCCGTCTTCAAAAGCGCAGCGCACTTTCTTACCTTCATAGGCGCGCTCAATTTCAAGCAGGCGCTCCATGAAATAGGGGTGCACCAGTGCGCGCGCCTCAACTTGATCGGTGCCGTACACTTCGAAGATGCGCTCAAATTTTGGATCGGCGAGGCCGATGCGGTCGAACTTTTTGCCGATATTACGCAGGCCGTTGAAAATGCCGGCGTCGCGCCGCACCACCGTTACGCCGAGAAAAGGTTTGGGAAAATGGATGCGGATCAATTGGCCGCGAAACACCGTGGACCAGGAGGAATCGCCGTCTTTATCTTTCGTTTCCCGTTCCAGATGCGCTTCATACAAATCGAAAGAGCAGCCATGCCGCTTGCCGAAGAAATGATCTTCGAACCGCGAACGGTCGTGCTGCGGAGCGAGGTCCAACGCCCCAAAGCGGCTAAAAGCGGGGGGTGCAAAGCCATTCAGCGTATAGAGGCCGCCGATCGCGTCGGCGATCAGATTGAGGAACGATGTTTTCACCGATACCGCCACACGTTGCAGCGGGGCATAGGCAATCGCGTAGATTACGATTGCGCATACCAAGCCGGCGATGAGCCAGGCCCAGATGCTTTTGAAAATCAGACCCGCCGCTATAGTGAGCGCGAGGCCAATGGGTGCGCCGATACCCAGGCGCTGTTTGAATGCGGTGACGGCGTTACGGCGGGACGCCTCGAAACGCTGCAGAAGCGGCTCCAAATCGCGCGAGTAAAAGGCGTCGAATCCGGCCTCATCGAGCGCGGCCAGATTGATCATGTCTTTGTTAGCGCTGTCGCTCATGGCCAATATCCCGGCCGCTCAAGCGCGGCGGACAATCGATTAGCAAGATTTGCGCGGATTTGTCTCGCGGGCAGGCGGCGCTGATTCAGGCCAAACGCTTAAGCCGCGGCCTGGGCGATTTCGCGCACGGCGTTCGGCGCAGCCGGTTCAACCCGGAATGTGATGGCGCGCGCCTTTATGGAGCGTGGAAACCAATTCAATTGCTCGGCGATGCGGCCCAAACCCATTTTGACGAGGTTGAACGGCGTCGGCGCTGCGGTCAGACGTTGCGCAAGGCCGAATTTGTTTCGAACCGTGGCGTTGCCGTAAATGATGTTCGAACGCAGCAGCGCGGCTGGCGTAAGAAAACAGGCGGTCAGAGTAACATTCAAGGCATCGCTATTGACAAGACGATAGGGGCTGTTTTGCGCCCAGGTCGCCATAATGCCGGGCTTCAGCGCTACGGCTTGCGCATCCTGATTCCATATCGGGTTGAACTCAATCGCGGGCGTGAGACCTGTGAGCGCCTGACTCTCCAAGTGTTCATCGCTGATATAAGGCTCGCACGGGTCCCAAACGCGCAGCGCCTTTTCACCGCGCACCTGAAATAGCGCCGTGAATTGCCGATCGAATTGATAGAAGTCCTGCAGGCCAGGAGAGGATATCACCAAGCCGATATCATGACTAAAAGTTGTGAGGCCGTGATGCATTTGGTGCAACTCTGCGAACATTTTGTCCGCGATTTGCTGATAGGCGGGCGTAACTTTATTCGCGCCGCGCAATTCGAGCCAGATACGACCCTTTTTTACGGCGTCCAGCAATTGCATGCCGTTTAAATCTTCGGCTGATCCGCGCCGAGACTTATCGATGCTCTTTTCATCGGCGCCCAGCGTGTAGATTTCAATCTTCTTGCGCGGGTAGGAATCCAGAATCTGAATGAGGGCCGAGTCAGAAAATAGCGGGTTTTGATGCAGCGTATGCTGATAAACGCCAAGATCGGCGCCGAACCGCGTCGTTTTCGACGTCGGACCATCCAAGATGATCTGACCGATGTCCTGCTGCGCGTGCATCATTCATCCCTTGCGTCCGCCAGGCTTCACCCTGGGCAAAAGCGCCCTGCACATACAATAGCATTTGTGTCTTTAAAAAAACACTGCGCAGACGAGGGCTGCCCCTCATCGCCTGATCGCCCCGGCGCGCGCGAACGATGCAATTCGCAGACCGCTCGCCTCGCGCGATATATCGGCGCGCGAAAATTCGTCTAATGCTTGAGTGGCGGGCATTGTTACGAGAGTTTCACACTCACTCGTGTTTTCGAGCAGGCGCTGCAGTCGAATACCGATTTAAGCGTATGCCGTCTTGCAGTCACGGGGTTTAGGCCGTTAACGTTAATTCCTCGCTCTATGGTTTTCGGCCGCCGCGCACCCTCAGTGTGCGTGCTGAAAACGAGAATGCGGTGGCCTCAAGTCGAAGAAGAAATCTCAAGTTTTGAGAGTTTCCGTCGATTGACTGGATGAGGCGAAGCGATCGAAGAAATATGAGACTGTTGGCTGTTTGGGCGGCCTGCGGCTTTGGTTTCTTCAAGAATTGAAAGCTGCGCATCTCGCGCTTGGCTTAGCGGGTTCGGGGACAGCTGCGCATGGCGGCCAAAGTGTCGGTCATTAAGACCTCAGAACTCGGCGCATCAGAGATTGCGCAATGGCGCAGCATCCAGCGATCAAACGGCTATTTGACCGATCCCTTTTTAAACGCAGAATGGGCCCAGATCGTCGCCGCAGAGCGTGCGGATGCACGCACAGCAATTATCGAGGATGGCGGCAAGGCCGTCGCATTTCTATCGATTCAAAAATGCGATTCTTTCACGAGCATGGGCCTTGGAAGTCCGATCGCCGATTATGAAGGTTTGGTGGCGCTGCCGGGCGCGCACATTGCCTATGATGTGTTTCCGCACGCCTTTGGCGTTGACCGCATCGATTTTGGTCATTTGCCGGTTGAGGCGCCGGAAAATCAAGGCATCGCACGGGTGCGCGAAGGGGTTATGGTGGCCGCGATCGACCAATGGGAGACCTTCGTCGCGGGGCTTACGAATAAAAATTCATCCAGTTTTCGGAACATGAGCCGCTACCGGAACAAGATGGAAGCCGAGAAGGGCGCGTTGGAGTTTCGCTCGTACGTGAAGGACGCAGAGGCGCTGGAAAAACTCTTCGAATGGAAATCGGCGCAATACGTGTCTACGGGTCAACCGGACATTCTGGCGCGGCCCTGGATCAAGGCCGTCCATCGCCGGGTGCATGACTTTGAGGGCGAAGATTTTGGCGGCGTCATGTTCACCGTTCGCGCGGGCGGTGTGGTGGCGGCTGCGATGCTGGGCCTCCGCAACAAGACCAAGCTGCACGCTTGGATGATCGCTTATAATCCCGACTTTGCGAAATTTTCGCCGGGCAATCTCGTCTGGTTCGAGATGATGAACAAAGCCCGCGCCCACGACATCGACCATATCGATTTCGGCGCCGGCCTCTACGATTACAAAAAGTTCTTCTCCAATGGCGAACGCGAGATCGGCGCGGGCTTTATCGGCCGGCCAAGCGTGTCCACTTTGGTGCGCACATCCATGTTTGGCGTCCGCACTTGGGCGGAGCGTCAACCGAATGAGGTGATCGCGTCCTTGCCGGGCAAGGCGATGCGCAAGCTCGATCTCTTGCGCGCCGCGAAAGACAGCGACGAGCGCTCACACCATGTGGGCCGGTTTATTAGCTCAATGTTTGGCTGGGGCTGAAATCCAAGGCCGGCTGACGGTGTTCGCCGTCTCGAATTTTTGAATGTCTCCAGCCATCTCAAGCGTTAGACCGATCTCGTCTAGGCCGTTCATCAGGCAATGTTTGCGAAAAGAGTCGAGATCGAATTCGAAGCGCTCCTGGAAGCTTGTCGTCACGACCTGATTTTCCAGATCGACCGTGATTTCGCCGTCCGGCGCGACCTCCAGCAGGCGGTCGATCGCCGCTTGCGGCAGGACGACGGTCAATATCCCGTTCTTGTAGGCGTTGCCCGAGAAAATATCCGAGAAGGACGGCGCCAACACCGCGCGCACGCCCAGATCGGCCAGCGCCCAGGCCGCGTGTTCGCGGCTGGAGCCGCAACCGAAATTGTCGCCGGCAATCAGGAGTGGAGCGCCATCATAGCGCGGCTGATTGAAGAGCGAGTCGGGGTTTTCCGAACCGTCCGCATTCTTGCGCAGCGTTTCGAACGCGCCTTTGCCCAGCCCATCGCGCGTAATCGTTTTCAGATAATGCGCGGGGATGATGACATCGGTATCGATGTTCGGGCGTCCCAGCGGGATACCAATACCCGTTACGGTTTTGAACTTTTCCATCAGATCAACCCATCAGATCTCGAACGTCGGTGAGGCGGCCGGTGACGGCCGCCGCGGCGGCCATGGCGGGCGACAGCAAATGCGTGCGCGCGCCGGGGCCTTGGCGGCCAACGAAATTCCGGTTGGAGGTGGAGGCGACATGCTCTCCCGGCGGGGCTTTGTCGGGGTTCATGGCCAGACACATCGAGCAGCCTGGTTCGCGCCATTCAAAACCGGCTTCTAGGAAAATGCGATCCAGGCCTTCGGCCTCGGCCTGCGCCTTGACGAGGCCTGAGCCCGGTACGACCAAAGCTTGGCGAATGCCGGCGGCAACCTTGCGGCCTTTGGCCACGGCGGCGGCGGCGCGCAGGTCCTCGATGCGGCTATTGGTGCAGGAGCCAATAAAGACGGTCTGCACGGCGATGTCCTGCAAGCGCGTGCCGGGCTTCAACCCCATATAGGCCAGCGATTTGATGACCGCGTCGCGTTTGGCCGGGTCGGCGAAATCGGCGGGGTCGGGCACCACGGCCGTGATCGGCGCCACGTCCTCAGGACTGGTGCCCCAAGTGACGAGCGGCGCGATCTTGGATGCGTCGATGAAGACTTGCTTCGCATAGTGCGCGCCAGGATCGGACGGCAGCGTACGCCAATATGCCTCGGCCTGTTCCCAGGCGCCGCCTTTGGGCGAGCGTTGGCGGCCCTTGAAATAGTCGAAGGTCTTCTCGTCCGGGGCGACAAGTCCGGACCGCGCGCCGCCCTCGATCGCCATATTGCAGACCGTCATGCGGCCTTCGATCGACATGTCGCGCATGGTCGAGCCGGTATATTCGATGACATAGCCTGTGCCGCCCGCCGCGCCAGTCTCACCGATGATCGCCAACACGATATCTTTCGGGGTCACAGAAAATCCCAGGCCGCCTTCGACCCGCACTTCCATGGACTTGGATTTCGACAGGATCAGGGTTTGCGTCGCCAGAACGTGTTCGACCTCGGACGTGCCGATGCCGAACGCCAAGGCGCCAAAGGCGCCATGCGTGGCGGTGTGGCTGTCGCCGCACACGACCGTCGCGCCGGGCAGGGTAAAGCCTTGCTCTGGCCCGATCACATGCACGATGCCTTGCTGGATGTCGGTCGCATCGATCAGCTCAACGCCGAACTCGGCGCAATTGTCCGTCAGCGCGGCCAATTGCGCCGCAGATTCTGGATCGGCGATGGGCAACACCTTGCCGTCCGGGCCGATGCGCGGCGTTGTCGCCACGTTGTGATCCGGTACCGCGAGCGTGAGGTCTGGCCGGCGCACCTTGCGATTGTGCGTGCGCAATCCGGCGAAGGCCTGCGGTGAGGTGACTTCATGGACCAGATGACGGTCGATGAAAATCAGCGCTGCGCCATCGTCGCGCTGGACGACCGTGTGGTCGTCCCAGATTTTTTCATAGGTTGTGCGGGGGCGGGACATGTCGCCTCTTAGATAGTCGTTGTTGCGTAAAAGCGCATCGGTGGAGCCGGAGCGCGCCGAACTTGTTGCTCATAAAGCCGCCGGACGCTAGGCGTACGCCGTACAACCCCCATACGATGCCCAAGCAGGCGCCGCTACTCGCTTCTGGCCGAAAAAGAGCGCTTGCGGGGTCGGAGACGTCGAATGAATAAAGTCTTTTCTAGCCCTGCGGCGGCCCTTGAGGGGGTGGTTCGGGATGGCATGTTCCTCATGGCGGGAGGCTTCGGCCTTAGCGGCATCCCCGAGGGGCTGATTCTGGCCTTGCGGGACACCGGCGTGAAAGACCTCATCATCGCCTCCAACAATTGCGGCGTGGATGGCGTCGGACTCGGCGCGCTGTTGGACACCAAGCAGATCAAGAAAATGATTTCCTCTTATGTGGGGGAGAACAAGGAGTTCGCCCGGCAATTTCTGGCCAATGAGCTGGAGCTGGAATTCAACCCGCAAGGCACCCTAGCCGAGCGCATTCGCGCCGGCGGAGCGGGCATTCCGGCTTTCTTCACGGCGACCGGCTACGGCACGGTCGTGGCGGACGGCAAAGAAACCCGCATCATCGACGGGCGCGGTTATGTGCTGGAGACAGGCCTCGTGGCGGATCTCTCGCTGGTGCGCGCCTGGAAAGCCGACGAAGAGGGCAACCTCGTCTATCGCAAGACGGCCCGGAACTTTAACCCGATGATGGCGACAGCCGGCAAGATCACCGTGGTCGAGGTCGACGAGATCGTGCCGCTGGGATCGCTTGAGCCGGACGCCATCCATACGCCTGGTATTTTCGTGCAGCGCATCGTGAAGGCGACGCTCCCTAAGCGGATAGAACAACGCACCGTCCGCAAGAGGGAGGCTGTCTAATGGCTTGGACCCGCGACGACATCGCCAAGCGCGCCGCCAAGGAATTGCGCAACGGCTTTTACGTGAATCTCGGCATCGGCATTCCGACTCTGGTGGCCAACAACATTCCCGACGGCATGCATGTTGTGCTGCAATCGGAAAATGGCATGCTCGGCATGGGGCCGTTTCCGTATGAGGGCGAGGAAGACGCCGACCTCATCAATGCCGGCAAGCAGACAGTGACGGAGCTGCCTTACAGCTCCTATTTCTCATCGGCCGACAGCTTTGCGATGATCCGCGGCGGCCACGTTGACCTCACCATTCTCGGCGCCATGGAAGTGGCTGAAAATGGCGACCTCGCGAACTGGATGATCCCCGGCAAACTCGTGAAGGGCATGGGCGGCGCGATGGATCTCGTCGCCGGCGCCAAGCGCGTCGTCGTCGTGATGGAGCACACCTCCAAGGACGGCGATCCGAAATTCAAAAAGCGCTGTGAATTGCCGCTCACCGGCACGGACGTGATCGACATGCTGATCACCGATCTGGCTGTGTTTGAGCGGATGGACCGAAACTCTGCCTTCAAGCTGGTTGAGATGGCGCCGGGCGTCACGCTCGAGGAACTGAAAGCGAAAACTCAGGCGCACTTTGAAGTCTGAGGTCTAATGCTCAAAAATTCAGATCGCGGGCGCGTGGGATGTTTGCGCGGAATGCTTTTGCGTGCGTCGAGCATAAGGCAGCCCACGCGCGCTGTATTTGCTTAGAACCTAGGCGTGGCGCCAAAATGGTGCGCGATTTTTCACGCGGCAGCGCAGCATGCTGCAAAAAGCAGCCAAGAATGCTGCTGTCCGCGCTCTGAGCTTAGTGAATCATCAATACACTGAGGCGGAACTTAAGGATGGAACCCCAGGTTCACTCAAGCATCCCTCAACGAGGAGCGGACATGCCAAGTGAAATTGCAGACCCCAATAGCCAAAGGGTGCAACGCACCTCATCTAAGCGCAGCGCGCTTTCTCATACCACATCGGCGTCCGCTTATCCCTTCGGGACATGCTTAGCCTGTGGACCTGACCATCCTTTGCAAGTCCGCGAACTCAATCGGTGCGGCATGCGCGGTGACGGCTATGGCGCGTGGTGTTCATCATGCCGCCGGGTCTATGCGCTCGACGCCATGGGCCTTGAACCGGTAGCCTAACCGCGCGCATCGCAATCGCAGCAACCTTTGTTGCGCTGCGCTGTAATTCATGAATGTTTCGCGCATTCCCGCGCGGCGTCCAATTAACTCCATAACCCCAGCGTCGGCGATTTGCTCCGGCGCATTAAATTTATGCGGCGTCCGGGGGCGCACTTTGCTAGAAGCCAGAGAGAAAACATCCGGGGAGATAGGCATGAAGCGCGGGACGGTCATCGGTTTAAGCATCGCCGGCGGGGTGCTTGCGCTCCTCTTGATCTCACCCTTTCTTATTCCGGCGAACGCATTTAAAAATCAGGTTGAAAAATCGGCTTCTGAATCCTTGGGCCGCGAATTCAAAATCAATGATGGGATGCGTCTGACCTATTGGCCGGTGATCGGCGTGGACGCTGAAGGCGTCACCATCGCCAACGCGCCGGGCGGCAAAGCCAAATATTTCCTCGAAGCGAAGCAGATCGCCATCGGCGTTGCGGTGATGCCGCTGCTGAAGGGCGATGTGCAGGTCAAGAAATTGGTGACGAGCGAGCCGCACATCGCACTCGAAGCCAATCCCGGCGGCACGCCGAATTGGGTTTTCGAACCCGCGAAAAAGCCTCAACAGAAGACCGACAGCGGCCAGGATTCACTGAAAAACATCGGTCTGGGCGATGTACGCATCGAAGACGGTGAGCTGACTTTTGATGACGGCAAAGGCAAGATCCGTAAACTCACCGATATAGACGCCAAAGTCGCGCTGCCGAGTCTCGATGAGCCGCTGAAACTCGACGGCGAAATGACAATGAACGATCAGCGGCTGAAGACGATCTTCGTCGCGATCACGCCGCGCGCCTTCGCCAATAAAGGCAAGACGCCAATCAATGTGACGCTAGAGAGTGAAGTCTTTAACGTCACGCTCGACGGCGCGCTGGACAATGCGACAACTGAAATCACCGGCGCCTTGGCGGCCAACGGCCCATCCTTACGCAAGCTCATCGCGTGGCAAGGCGAGGCGATGAAGGACGGTCCAGGTTTCAACGCCTTCGACGTCGCCGGTCAATTGAATGCGAAAGACAAGGACATCCTTTTGTCCGACGCGCAAATCAAGATCGACAATATTCAAAGCACCGGCAATTTGAAAATCAACACGTCGAACCCAGACATCCTTTATGTGGCCGGCGATCTGGCGTTCAAGGCGCTCGACCTCAACGTCTATTTGCCCGCGCCGGACGCAGGCGGTGCGCGGGGCGTATCGGTGCAGACAGGGTGGCCGAAAGATCTGATCGATTTTGCGGGCTTGAAATCCATCAATGCCGATTTGTCGCTCACGACGCAGCAGCTTCTGTTCCAACGCTATAAGATCGACTCCACCAAGCTCGGTTTGAATTTGAAGGGCGGCGTGTTAAAGGCTGTCTTGGACGATCTGCGCATGTATGGCGGACGTGGTTCAGGCACGGTGACGATCGACGCGACTCAAGCGGGCCGCATGAGCATGGCCCCGAAACTGAGCATCAGCGGTTTGCAGGCCCATCCGTTCTTGGTGGACGCGATCAATCTCGACAAGGTCGAAGGCGTCGGCGCGCTCAATCTTGATCTGAAGGGTGCAGGCGCCAACACCGATCAGCTGATGAGGAGCCTCGGCGGCGCGGCTTCCTTCAAGTTCGAAGACGGCGCGGTGCGCGGCATCAATCTGGCGCAGGTTTCGCGCACGGTGCAAGGTGCGCTGACGGGACAGGCGGTGGGCACGGCGGCCAAAACGGATTTTGCGGAAATGGCGGCGAACTTCGCAATCTCAAATGGCGTGGCGACCACGTCAGACTTCCGGCTGGTCAATCCGTATATCCGGGTCACCGGCAAAGGCGCTATGAATATCGGCGAGCAGACCTTCAATTTCCGTATCGATCCGAAGGTGGTGAATTCCGGACTGGGGCAGGGCGGCTCATACGACATGGGTGGCCTCGGCGTGCCGTTCTTGATGACCGGTCCATGGTCGAAGCCGAAATTCACGCCCGACATCGGCGACTACATCAAGGGTGAGGCGACCAAGCAGCTCGATAAATTGCTGGGCGTCGGCAAGACCGACAAGGACGGCAAGACGAAGACCAATCCGTTGGGCGGGTTGTTGCAGGGATTTGGGCAGTAACGCCTGGCGCACTACCCCAACCACTGTTCCAACCGCCGAACGCCTTCGGCGATGCGCTCTTCGGACGCAGCGAGGGAGAAGCGCACCGTGTGTGCGCCGTCGATCGTATCGAAGTCATGGCCCGGCGTCGCGGCGACGCCTGCCTCGTTCAACATACGCTTTGAGAAATCGAAGCTGTCATTCGACCATTTCACGATCGATCCGTACACATAAAAGGCGCCGTCGGCGGGCGCGACGTCGGAAAGGCCCAATTTCTTGAAAGCGGGAACTACCAGCGCGCGATTGCGGGCGTAGATCTGCGCCACCTGATCCAACTCCGCGCGCGCATCCAAGGCGGCTTCGGCGGCGATCTGTGAAATCTCCGGCACAGAGATGAACAGCGACTGCGATAGCCGCTCGACGGGGCGGACCAGGTTTTCCGGCAGCACCATCCAGCCGACGCGCCAGCCGGACAGGCAATAATACTTAGAAAAGGAATTGACCGTGATCACGTCCGGCGAAAATCGCGCCGCCGTCTCCGCGCGGCCCTGATAGACGAGACCGTGATAAATCTCGTCCGATATGAAGCGGATGCCCGCATCCTCGCAAAATCGGATGATGCGCTCCAATTCATCGGCGGGCGTGATCGTGCCGGTTGGATTGGCGGGGCTGGCGATCAGAACGCCGGATAGTTTTTCTCGGGCGTGCGCCTTCTCGATCGCTTCGGCGGTCAAGATGTAATTGCTCTCGGGTCCGGCGGCGATCTCGACCGCCTTGAGGCCCAACGCACCCATCAGGTTGCGATAGGCCGGATAGCCGGGGCGGGGCAGGGCGATGCGTGCGCCTGGGTCGAACGACGCCAATAGCGCCAGATTAAAGGCGCCGGAAGAACCGGTCGTCACCATCACGCGGCTGGCTGGGACATCCACATTATATTCTTCGGTATAATGACGGGCGATGCGTTCGCGCAGCGAGCGTTTGCCGAGGGCTTCGGTGTAAGCGAGGCGGCCATGCACTAGGGCCGCGCGCGCCGCCGCTAAGGATAGGGTGGAAGCGGGCGAGCCCGGCTGACCGACTTCCATATGCACGATGTCGCGGCCTTGCGCCTCAAGATCGGCGCTTGCGGCCATCACGTCCATGACAATGAAGGGCGGGGCGTCGCTACGCAAAGCGGGCGGAAGTGGCGGCATTTCATTTTTCCAAAGGATTAAGCCTCCGGTCTCTAACCTGCCGCCACGGCGGGGCCAAGCGGCGCTATCGCCGGACGTTTAAGTTAGGAAAGGACCTAGCCGTTTGGTCTAGCCGCCTAGACTTGAAAGCAGTGGGAACGGACAAGGTTTTCCATGGATTTCATTCGGAATTTAATTGCGCGCTTGAGGCAAAAGTGGCGGGCAGTATTGGCGATCGTCGCGATCTTTTTCATCGGGTCGCAGGTCTTCGCCTGTTATCAACGTGAAAATCAACCCAGCTATAGTGTGACGCAATTGGCGGCGCCTTCGCCATTCCATGGCGTCACCGGCCTGGCGATGGCGCCGGACGGCCATCTCTATACAGCTGCACCCAATGGGGCCGCCATCTTGAAGGTGCGCACCAATGATGGCCTCGTGTCCAGCGCCGGCATTGATCTGCGTGACGGCGCCGACGGTTTGGCGGTGCGCTCAGACGGCGCAATAGCCTGGACGAATATGCAACGCGGCACTGTATATTTTCGCGATCCGGCGGGCGCTATTGTGCGCGTCGCCGCCGATCTACCCGGCGTGCGATCTGCTGCTTTCGGGCCAGACTCGGCGCTCTACGCCGCCCAGATCGGCGATGTAGACGCCCTGTGGCGCATCGACCCCGCAGGTGCGCTCCCACCTGCAAAGGTCGCGGAGAATCTCGGCGGTTTGCGCGGCTTTGTTTTCGGACCGGACGGTATGCTATACGGCGCGCTTTCGGCGCAGAGAGTGCTCGCCAAAATTGATCCCAAAACCGGCGAAGTGATGCAGACGATCGGCGGCTACGACACGCCCGTTGCGCTCGCCTTCGCGCCGGACGGCGCGCTCTACGCTGTGGATGGCGCGGAAGGCATCATCGAGAAAGTGGACTTCGCGCAGGGAACGGGCGCGCGCGTGACCTTGGTGCGTGACGGAATCGACGATCTCGTGATCGACGCGCAGAACATCGCCTATGTGTCTCTGCCCGCCGACGACACAATCCTGCGTGTGGATCTGAAGGCGCGAACGACAACGGAACTTGTGAAGGGGCAATTGGGCGCGCCGAGCGATCTCGGCTTGGTCGCCAATGCCGACGGCGCAACAATCGCAATCGCCGACAATTTTGCGTTGCGTGAAATTGAAATGAATTCCGGCGCCATTACCGACTGGATGCGCGTGCATAGCGCCGACATCCGCAGGCCGTCGGGGATTGGCGTCGGCGCGAAATATATCCTACTGGCCAATCCCACGACGGGCTCGGTCACTGTGGTCGATCGCGTGAAGCGTAAACCAGTCGCGCAACTCGGCGGCTATTCAATGCCGCTCGACGCCTTGGAAACCGAAGATGGCAAGTTTGCGGTGCTGGACTCATCCGTTGGCGAATTGTCGCTGGCGTCGGAGCCAGACGGCGCTGAGCGCCGCACGATCGTACACGGATTGAGTGCGCCGGTTGCTATGGTCTCTGATGGCATGGGCGGAATCCTCCTAACGGAATCGGGCGCAGGACGCATCGTTCGAGTCGATATTGCGACGGGCGAACTCACCGAAATCGTCGGCGGCCTCAATGCGCCGCAGGGGATCGACATTGCGCCGGATGGGCGGCTGGTCGTAGCGGAAGCGGGTGAGGGCCGAGTCCTTGCCATCGACCGCGACACCGGAAAAAGCGAAGTGCTGGCTGAGAAGCTGAACATTGCACCGTTAAACCCGAGCGATCCGCCGGCCCTGTTTGCAGGCGTGGCCGTTGCGGCGGACGGGGGCGTGTTCGTCTCTTCCGGTCGATCCAACGTGATCTACAAGCTCTCGCCCCCGCATTGAATTCTTACTCCACACTATCATTAAGCCAGCGCAGAAATCCTGCGGCGCTGTCGGCTTCGACCGGCAGATGCGCGATCACAGGCGTGTCGTATGGATGCAATGTCAGCAACCGTGCGATTGCAGAAGGCGCCGCACTTTTCGTCGTCTTGATGATCATCACGACCTCATCCGCCGTTTCGACCTTGTTTTCCCAACGATAGATCGCAGTCATTCCGCCTAAAATATTGGCGCAAGCGGCCAATCGCTCTTCGACAAGCACGCGCGCGGAATGTTTGGCGGACTCTTTATCCGGCCAAGTTGAGTATAAAAAGGCGCCATCGGAAAACTTTTTCAAAGGGTCCTGGAGAAACATCGCCGCCGCCTTAAAATAGTCCGCTCAGGGGCGGGAATAAATAGACATGAACGAAGGTCCAATCGAGGACAGCGACGACGACGACGAGGGTCCGCCCGGGCGCGCGCTTGTCATCTTTTCCGGCGGTCAGGATTCTGCGACCTGCCTCGCTTGGGCGTTGGCCAACAATGGCTGGGTCGAGACCATCGGCTTTGATTACGGTCAACGCCACGCCGTCGAGATGAAGGCGCGGGAAGAGGTGCGGCTCGCGATCGCCAAACGCCTGCCGCAACTCGGCGATCGCCTTGGGCCCGATCACGTAGTCGATCTGCGCTCCTTTGGTGGGCTCAACGTCACCGCGCTCACCTCCGCCGCGCCCATTACGGAAAATGCCGGCGGTCTGCCGAATACCTTTGTGCCCGGCCGCAATCTTGCGTTCCTGACCTATGCAGCGGCGGCGGCCTGGGGATTGAAGCTGCCGATTTTGGTTGGCGGCATGTGCGAGACGGACTTTTCCGGTTATCCCGATTGTCGGCGCGATGCGATCGACGCCATGCAGGCTGCGCTGCGCTTGGGCATAGATTGGCCGGAATTGACGATCGAAACCCCGCTGATGCACTTAACGAAGGCGCAGACCTGGAACCTGGCCCACGAACTGGGCGGCGACCGGCTGGTCGAGATCATCGTTGAGCGCTCTCACACGTGCTATATGGGCGATCATGTCACCAAGCACGATTGGGGCTATGGTTGCGGGGATTGTCCCGCGTGCAAATTGCGGGCAAACGGTTGGGCTGAATGGCGCGCCAGGACAGCTTAATCGCCACTGGTGCGCTTGATCCCCCTTACATATCCGGACCCCAGCATGACCTATCAGGTCAAAGAGATCTATTTCACCCTTCAAGGTGAGGGCGCCCATACCGGACGCGGCGCGGTGTTTCTCCGCTTCGCGGGCTGCAACCTGTGGTCTGGACGGGAAGAGGATCGCGAAAAGGCTGTCTGCCAGTTTTGCGACACCGACTTTGTGGGCGTGAATGGCCCGGGCGGCGGCAAATTCGCGGACGCAGAAGCGCTGGCTGGCGCCGTTGCGGCGGAATGGCCAGCGCATGGCAACGGCACGCCCTATGTCGTCTGCACCGGCGGCGAGCCCTTCCTTCAACTCGACGAGACCTTAATCGATGCGCTGCATGCGAAGGGATTCGAGGTTGGCGTGGAAACCAATGGCTCGCTGCCGGCGCCCAAAGGGCTCGACTGGATCTGCGTCAGCCCCAAGGCAGACGCGCCTTTGGTTCAGATCTCAGGCGATGAGTTGAAATTGGTGTACCCCCAGATCGGGCGTGAGCCCGAAGCGCTGGAAAAGCTTGATTTCCGGCAATTCTTCTTGCAACCGATGGACGGACAAGGGCGAGTGGCCAACACAGAAGCCGCTATAGTCTATTGCCTGAAGCATCCGTTGTGGCGCCTGTCGCTGCAGACTCACAAACTCATCGGCCTGAAGTGACCCAGTTCGAAATATTCAAGGCGGTGCATTTCGAGGCCGCGCACTTCCTGCCCATGGGCGATTCTGCTCGCGGACATCGGCGCCTCCACGGCCATTCCTTCAAGCTGGAAGTGGCGCTGCGCGGAGAACGCAGTGAAGGACAGGCTTGGGTGGAAGACCTGGACCGGCTGACGGCCGCGCTGGAAGAGCTGCGAAAAGCGCTCGATCATCAAATGCTGAACGATGTTCCTTCGCTTGAAACGCCGACGCTCGAAAACATTTGCGCTTACGCCGCGCAAATTTTGGCGCCGCGATTTGCCAGCCTCGCGCGCGTCACCGTGTCGAGGCCTAGCCTCAATGAAGGCTGCACCTTGATCCTTAAGGCCTAAACTTAGCCTGCGCGTTCGGCTTCTTTTCTGATTTTACGCGCTGCGCCATTGAACGCGCGGTCGGCGTCCGCCCATCCATATTCAGACGTGATCTGATCTAAACCGCGCGAGTAATATTCGTGGCTGACCGTTCCGATCAGGACGCCTGTCTCATCGAACAATTTGGCGTTCACCTTCGCGCCGCCGGTGGAATAGCTCCAGGCATAAGACAATGACGTATTCTTCGCCAATTGCTGGAAGGTCGGCTTGTTCGGCTTGGCGTCTTCGATCATGAGATCGACAAAAGCGACCTTCGACTTGCCCATCTGTTTCAACGAGCGGTCTACCGAGCGTTGTAGTTCCTCTTTGAGGATCCGAGCTTCGCGCGAGCCATAATCCTTATTCAGTTTGGTTTGAAGCTCGGTGGAGATCGCAATGGCCCGGACTTGTCCGGCGTCCGACTGTGCGACCGCTGTAGAGCCGGCAGAGACGATCGAAGCAAACGCCATGGCTGTAACGAAGATCCGGTACTTTCCTGGAGTCATGTCACCCCCTCCGAAGAAAAAGGTCGCCCGTAAGCCGGCGAGACGCAGACTACTTGGATGTTTGCACCTGCCGCCCATACGTCAAGCAGCGGACGATCAACTTTTCTTGAAGTCGTCAATTTTTTTCAACGTTGCCTCACAGGCGGCTTCAGCGATTTTCTCGCTGGCGTAAGGGTCCGTCATTGTTACGGACTCACACGCCAATAAGGCATTCTTCAAAATATTCACGACGCTGGCGTCTGGATTGTGGCCCGCGTCACGGTAGGCGTCGACATAACGGCATAACGCGTCCGCGATTTTGCCTTGCGACTTGCGCTGGAACGAGCCCGCGATGCCGCGAAATTCATGCGCCAACTGATAGATTTCTTCGCTCGTGGATTGGGGTGATTTTAGCGTTTGAAGAAAGGCTGAGCGCAACGCGTCAAAACCGACGGCCAGCGATTGCAACGCGTTGTCGGCGCTTTGAAGACGCTGCGGCGGCATGTGTTTTGCCGGCGCGCCAAGTTTCTGTTGCAAGCTGAAGCTCGGGGCGAGTATTTCAACTTTACCAGAAGCCATAAGTGCGCCTTATCAAACTTCCAATGCGCCGGAATCGGCATTTCCGTCAGTGTTGCGCCGATAGGGGCCCTTAAAGCCGAGAACGCGGCGGCGGCGGCGATCGGGGCCCATATAGGTTGGGGAACGGACGAACGCGCGCGGAGAATCTATCAAGGCGACAAGCCGATCGAACAACGCCCGCGGCGTTACAGGCTTCACCAAGAATTCGTTGATGCCGGCGTCGCGCGCCGACTCAACCCGCGCGCGGTCAGAATATCCGGTCACCATCAAAACGGGAACAAACGGCGCGGGACTCTGAGAGTTCCAACGCAATTGGTGGACAAATTCAACGCCGTTTGTCGCGGGAAGCGCGAAATCTGTGAT